>FKKE01004072.1_pt2 | contig 35308 bp, 35 predicted proteins | sample 1106331 | NCBI WGS metagenome assembly FKKE01 (sample SAMEA3931202, study PRJEB13176) | freshwater metagenome | biome: Drinking water system; feature: drinking water; material: freshwater | place: China | collected 2013-02-06
TCACGCCCGGCGGGGGCTTCTACTTCAACGTTGTGAACGTGTCGGAGGATGGACACATCTTCGACAACGCGGAGTTCGTTGGCTTCACTCTCGAAATCGCGCGCAACACCGAGTTCACGCCGGAGCGCAGGATCGAGGCCCGATGAGGACCGCAGAGCAGGTCGAGCGCGAAGCTCGCAAGCACAAGTTGTCGATCTTCTGCGCGTCGTGCACGCGCTACTGGGACGCGCGGGATCGTGGGATCCCAGGTGTGCAGTGCGCGTCGGTGGCGGAGCCGCGGTGCGGGTCCCCGCTCGCGGGGGGAGAGTTCCACGACTACAAGGGACCGATCACCGACTACTCGCGGTGGTGCTTCGTGTGCGGGCATCCTGCGTCGCAGGGCATCCAGGCGGCGGGCAAGCAGCGCGTCTTCGGGGTGTGTGACCAACATCTGCCGTTCGTGCTGCGGTTGAAGCCCGAGGGGGCGGAGGCTCCCTTTCTCGTCGTGCGTACGCCGGAGATCGTGCCGGTGGAGACACTCATCCGTCCCCCGAAGCCTTCGGCCCTTGTGCGCGCGATGCAGGCCGCGCAAGAGGAGTGGGATCACGAGGACCGCAAGCGAGGGCGGAGCTGATGCCGGAGATCGTGAACATCGGCGTCAGAGACACCGGCGGCATCGACGCGCTGCTGAAGCAGCTTCGTACGTACATGAAGAAGAGGCTGCCTGCGTTGATGGGCTACATCGCAGAGCAGGCCGCGCAGGAGGTTCGGGCGGACATCCTGGAGCGCGTCAACGGTACAGACCTGGAGGGTGTGTACCGCAAGAGCCTGTCCGTCGCGCGGGTGGCGGGGCTGAACACGAACAAGGGTGTCGCGTACACGCTACGCGTGAACCCGCGCGCGGAGCGCATTACGCCCGTGATGGCGAAGAAGACGATTCTGCGTGTGGTGCCGCGGGCCTCGGTGTTGGTGCCCGCGCTGCCCGAGGTCTTGATCCTCAAGAACCACGGTCCGTGGACCCCCGAGACGCTGCCGTTCATGCCGTCGGACCGCAACGCGCGGCTCTACTACCAGACGGTGACGGCGAAAGAGGCGGACGCCGTTACTGCAAAACAGAAAGAACCTGCACAGCGGCTGAAGATCAAGACGTTGCTGGATCAGGTGGGGTTCCGACCGCCGCGCGCGAACTTGAAGCTACAGACGCCGCCCCCGGCGGTCCGCGCGATCCCGGACGCCGTCTACGCTGGATTTCGCACGGAGTTCGGGTACGGTGGCGGCGAGCGCGTCGCGCACTGGGCTCCGTCGCTGCGTGCTCTGAAACTGGGTGGCTTGAAGCGGCTGCTCAAATCGAAGACGCTCAAGAAAGCCGTCGAGCGCCTGCGGTTCGACGAGTGGAAGAAGTGGCCGCCGCGGACCGTGGACAAAGTTTCGCAACAGGATACGATGCGGTACAAGGCGTTCCAGAAGAGAGTCCGCATCCGTTGAGCGGGTGCTTGAATCGCTACAGGAGACAAAGGTCATGGAAGTTCAGTCGATCGACTTCAAGCAGGCCAACGTGGTGCTGGGCAAGATCCGCGCGAGCCTCGCCGAGGAAGAGGCCGCGTGGGGCCCGGACAGCGAGCAGGCCGACGTGGCGCACCTCGATGGTGCCCCGGGCGTCGGTGGCGCGACCAACATCCCGGACATCGAGGACACGCTCGACGGCTACCTCTCGGGGATCGCCGAAGCGCTGATGAAGAAGTACAAGATCTCGGAGGACGACGCGTACGACTTCGTCTTCTACGCGGCCGACACCGCGGAGGCGATGGGCCTGCTCCCGATGTTCCCCGAGGAGGACGCGGCCGATCAGGAGTACGCCACGTGGTACGCGAAGGCGGGCTCCGTGAAGTTCAACGCGATCGTGATGAACCTCGCGTCGAAGGAGCTCTGAGCTCCGTCCGCGGTCGGTGTCACCGCTCTCGCCTTGGCCGCAGTGCCTGAATAGGGCACACTCCCTCCGTGGCCCTCGAAAGTGATCGCCGTGCAGTGTTTCGCCGGGCGCTCGGTTACGAGCGCAACGGCGAAGTGTTCGCTCGCAACTTCGACCAGGGGATGGTCGAGACGATGGGCGGCACGCTGCGGTTCCAGGACAAGGTCGGCGTCAGCTACTTCATCGACATCGAGGGCGTGGCGCCGCCGCCCGAGATGCCCGGCATTCCCATCTCGTTCACGCAGCCCGAGGACGTGCACCAGCGGACGAAGATGCCGTGGGTGTCGGTCTCGCGTGACGACATTTCGACGGCGATTCAGCGCTGGCATCCGGGCATGGACAAGTACCGCACGCCCGCGCGCGGCGCGCTGCCTGCGTACCTCGAAGGCAACATGGGCTTCGATGCGTACGAGACTCAACTTCAGTCCGAGCCCGTGGACATCTCGTACACGGTGACGGTGAGCGCCACGCGACGCTCCGGCTACGCGGTCAACGCGCTAGAGAAGATGTGGAACTACATGCGCAAGACTTGGAAGCCCTACGGTCTTGTGATTGTGAAGGACTCTATCGGCGACCTGCGCACGTACAACGCGTTCCGCGAGTCAGAATATGATGCCACTGAGGTACTAGGAGTTTCAGACCGGGTGGCTTCGATGGGCTTCACGATCCGTGTTGAAGGTGAACTGGACATCGAGGACCCGGTGGTGTCTAAGTCGGTGCGCCGTAGATTGACGACCCGGTTCCGTATGCCGTAACCTTGCCCCGTTGCAGTGGCTCGGGTTCCGTGCCACGCAAAGTTGTACCGCTCGACCGCGAAGGTGAACTCACGATGGGTCTTTACTACAACAGGACACAGAGCCCCGTGCCGGTGACCCTCAGTGGCGGGCGCTCGATCCTGATTCCGGCGAAGGGTCGGGAGGCCCTTCACGGCGAGGATGAAAGTGCTCCCGCGCTGCTCCAGGCGATCAGCGCGCAGAAGATCGTGCGTCTGCCGGACGCGTACGCGGCGAAGGGCGATGGCGGTTCCGTTGCGGCACCGCTTGCGGCGGAGCCGCCTGCGTCGGGCGAGTTGCCCGCGCCGAGCGAGTTGCCCGCGCCGAGCGAGTTGCCCGCGCCGAGCGAGTTGCCCGCGCCGAGCGAGACCGCTTTGGAAGTGACTGCCGCAACTTCGGCCGCCGGTGCGCCGGAGACTGTGGCGCCCGCAGCGCAGAGCACCGAGATTCAGAACGAAACCGCCCCGTCGGACGACGGCAGCAGTTCCACGGTTGCCGCATCCGCGGCGCCTACCGAACAGAGCACTCGTGCGGACGGCCCACGTCGTGAACGGAGGAAGTGACAATGGCTGAATTTCTCAGCGCTGGCGTCTTCATCGAAGAGCGCCAGACGGACGCGCAGGTGGTCGAAGCCGTTTCGACCTCGAACATGGGCATCGTCGGCTTTTCGCCGAAGGGGCCGACCGACCGTGCGCGTCTCGTGACGTCGCTGGACGAGTACTTCCGCATCTTCGGCGGACTCACGAAGAAGAGCCTGATGGGCTCGCAGGTGCTCGCGTTCTTCCAGAACGGCGGGCGCCGGTGCTTCGTGGTTCGTGTGGTGCCGAGCGACGCCGTCCTCGCGGACGCGCGCGTCCAGAACCAGATCACCTCGCAGGTGATCGAGACGGGCGACGGTGCGGCCATCACGTACACGAAGACCTCGGCCACCTCGCTCCTTCAGGACAACGGCGGTCTGACGCCGCTGGTGCCGACGAGCATCTCCGTGCGCTACCGCGCGGCAGGTGCGGCGGTGACGGCGCAGCGCGCGCGCAACGACGCCAACACCGCCTTCAACACTGAGGCCACTGCGGTGCTCGCGTACAGCGGCACGGTGGACACCAAGGCTACGCGCAACGTCCCGGGCGGCACGTCGAACGGCGACGTGTACTACCGCTCGGTCGAGGACGGGCGCACGGACATCACGATCACACACGTGGACCCGACGCCGACGGTCACGCCCGCGGAAGTCGTGTCGGTGAGCGGCACTGCCATCACGGTGACGCTGCGCTCCGACGGTGTGGCGATCACCTCGACGGGCAGCACGGTGGCAGCGGCGGTTGCCGCGAGCACGGCGGCGTCTGCGCTGGTGACTGCGTCCACCAACGGGACGGGGCTCGGGCTCGCAGCCGCGCTGGCGACCTCGCCCTTGATGGGCGTGCCGGTGTTCGACTCGCAGCTCCACCGGATCATCCCGGGCACGCTGAGCATCTCGTGGAGGGCGAACAGCGTCTCGAAGACGATCGCGTTCACGGGCGCGGACCTCGCGACGCCGATCGCCACGAAGACCAACGTGGCGGGCAGCAAGATCACGCTGGACCTTCGCAGCGGGCGCTTCTCGCTGCTGCTCGACGCCACGGAGGCCCCGGTCCTCGCGGACAACGGGCTGTACTTCACGTTCGCGTACACCCCCGCGAGCGCGACCAAGACGATCACGACGACCGGTTCCGTGGACGCCACGACCGGGAAGATGTTGCTGGCGGGATCGACGCTCGTCGCGCCGACCCTGTCGAACAACTACATCAACATCATCGACGGGTCGTACCTGTTCACGTTCACCGCGGGCGCGACGAACATCCCGCACACGCAGGGTGCGCTGCTCGCGACGTACAAGAACAACATCTGGGACCTCGACCCGATCTCGAAGGGCGTGTGGGCGAACAACATCCGCGTCAAGGCGGTGGGCAACGTCGAGTCGTACGTCGCCGCCACGGCGAGCTACAGCCTCTTCGACGTGACGGTGGAGCAGCTCAACACGGACACCAACGTGTTCGAGCCCCAGGAGCGCTACGAGGAGGTGTCGTTCACCGACCCGGACGCTCCGAGCTTCTTCCCCGACGTTCTGAACCAGCTCTCGGACCTCGCGCTCGTGACGGATCCGGGGGTGCACTACAAGCCCAACCAGCTCTCGGGCATCGCCCGCACGGCGACCCTGTTCGGGGGCGATCAGGTCTCGGCGGGCGTCACGCTCAAGACCGTGGTGAACACGACCCTCCCGAACGCGCCGCTGGCGCTGCGGACGGTGTCGATCACGTACACCCAGGCAAGCGACGGCGCGACGCGGACGATCACGGACGACGGAAACGGCAACCTCACGGGCGCTGTGAACCCGTCGTACGCGGCGCCCTCGACCACTGGGCTCGCGGCGAACAAGGTCAACTACACGAGCGGTGAGGTCAACTTCCAGACCCTCACGCCGGTGCTCGGTGGCTCGCTCATCATCGTGGCCTACTACTCGGCCCCCGAGGAGACGGCGCACTACGAGCGGTTCGGCGACACGACGAAGGCGTACACGTACACGTACAACTTCGCGACCTACTCGTTCTACACGAGCGGCAGCGACGGTACGTTCACGAGCTCGACCTTCTCGCGCTCGCAGTTCACGGAGCCGAGCCTTCAGGCGACCCTCCGCGGCATGTACGCGTTCGACCGGGTGGACGAGATCCTCCAGCTCATCATCCCGGACTTCGCGGGCGACGCGACCGTGTCCCAGGACATGATCGCCTACGCAGAGCAGCGCGCAACGCTGCCCCACGGCGGAGACCGCTTCATCATCCTCACCGTCCCGCGCGGGTCCGACCCGCAGGCCGCGGTGGACTGGGTGCGGTTCGCGCTCGGGGTCAAGAGCAAGTACGCCGCGGTCTACTGGCCGTGGGTGAAGTTTGCCGACCCACTCAACAACAACCGCCCGACGGTGACGCCGCCGCTCGGTCACATCGCGGGCATCTACGCCCGCACGGACGCGACGCGCAACGTGGGCAAGGCGCCCGCGGGCACGGTGGACGGCGCGATCCTCGGCATCACGGGTCTGGAGCAGGATCCCTCGCAGGGTCAGCGCGACTTCGTGTACCCGTACCGCGTCAACCCACTGATCGCGACGGCGACGACGGGGCGCGCGGTCTGGGGCTCGCGCACGATCGCGGCGCAGACCTCGTGGCGAAACATCAACGCGGTTCGGCTCTTCATGTTCGTGGAGAAGTCCACGTACAACAGCACCTTCTGGACCGTGTTCGAGAACAACGGTCCGGCGCTGTGGAGCCGCATCAAGACGCAGCTCTCGTCCTTCCTGAACAACCTGTTCTCGGACGGGTACTTCGCGGGCAAGAACGCGGGCGAGGCGTTCTTCGTGATCGTGGACGAGACGAACAACAGCGCGGCGACGATCAACCAAGGACAGGTGATCATCGACGTGGGCATGGCGCCAAACAAGCCCGCCGAGTTCGTGAGGTTCCGCTTCCAGCAGATCACCTCGACGTGATCGCGGGGGCGTAGGTTCAGGCGACGACAGCAAACGAAATTCGATTCGACCAGGGAGAGACCGCAATGGACGTAACCGTTACCAACACCACGTCGCCGTCGGAAGCAGTGACGCTCGGCGACATCTACAAGACGCTGGACAAGACCGGCGACTCCGTGACCTTCAGCCGCAAGGCGTCGGACCTGTCGCGCATGACGTCGCTCCAGGCCGCCGCTGCCGCGGGCAAGGTCAGCGTGTCGGTGGTTCCCACGGCCGACGAGCTCGCCTCGGGGCTGCTCACCCCGCCGCAGACCATCCAGGCGGCGGACATGCAGCCGGTGGCCGCAGCGGTCGTGGACGCGCCCACCATCACGTTGCGCGTCCCCGTTCCGGCGGGCGTCGGCGGCGGTGCGGACGACGTGACGGTCTACGCGCTCAACGCGTTCCCGTACAAGGCTCGCGTCATGTGGGCGCGCGCCATCGTCTCGGCGACGCCGGGTGCCTCCACGGTGGCCCTGCGTACGCAGTCGGGCGGCGCGGGCACCCTGCTGGCCACGCTGGACACCACGGCGCTCGGGCCGGTTCCTGGCCCCACGGCGGCGTTCACGGGTTCGACCGTGGTCACCCCCGGCGCGTCGGTGGGCCTGTTCGTGCGCCGCTCGAACAACACGATCGCCTGCGAGATCGAGATCACGCTGCGCCGCGAGACGTGATCGCAGCTCGGGATCTAGCTGCAAAGTTGTAGATTCCGCGCAGTGGTCGTAGAGTTGATAGGACTTCAGAGAGAGGTGCACTGATGGCACGGCCGATGAACACGGACTTTCTCAACGGGATGCGGTTCCACGTGACCATTCAGGGTCCGAACGCGCGTCTCTCCCCTCCGGGACGTCCGCAGGCCGGGTTCTCGGCGTGCACCACGCCCGAAGTCTCGGCCGAGTCGGTCGAGTACCGCGAGGGGACCTTCGTCTACACGTTCAAGTACCCCGGCGTTCCTTCGATGGGCGGCGACATCACCCTCTCGCGCGGCGTCGCGCGACAGGACAGCACGTTCTACACGTGGATGCGCGTCGTGATCGAAGGCGGCGCCGCGGAGGGCGGCGAGTACCGCGAAGATCTCGCGATCAAGCAGTTCCACCGCCGCGAGACGCTGGTGGGTGAAGCGGGCTCGCCGACCAACTTCAACACGATCGACGTCAACTCCACGCCCGCGAAGACGTACACGATCTTCAACGCGTTCCCGGTGCGGTGCAAGCCCGCCGCGGACTTCGACGCGACGTCCTCGGACATCTCGGTCGCCGAGCTCGACGTGGCGTACGAGAGCTTCACGATCGCAGAGCCTGCGACTCCGTAACCAACGGAGGCGTCCGTGGCTCGACTCAGTCTCGCCGAGCATCTTCAGAACCACTGCTTCAATCTGCTGGATGTCGCTCCGATCTCTCCCAGGGCGCTTCCGGTGTTCCTGCCCGGCAGTTCGTTCAGCTCGGTCACTGCTCCCGAGATCAACATCGAGATGCAGGACATCCCCGAGGGGAACGCGCTCTTCACGAAGCGCGTGATCAAGAAGGGCGAGATCAGCAGCATCACGTTGCAGCGCGGCGCGACGGCGTACGACTCGGACTTCTACCGGTGGATGATGGTGGCGCTAACCGGACGCCCGAAGTTCTTCGGCGGTCGCACGCCGGTGCAACTCGGGGGTCCGTCGGCACGGCGCACGTTGCTGCTGGTCCATTTCTTTCGGCACTCGATCGTGCCCCAGGCGCTGACCGCGGGGATCAACGCAGCGGCATCGGCCGCGGTGTCGGGGATCCTCTCGGGCATCGACGGGGGTGCTGCTACGGGTGTGTTCGGTGGTGCGGTTACGGCCGTGGGTGCGGCGGCGGGTGCGGTGGGTGCGCTGGCAGGACAAGGCTCGCCGCTTCCGCTCGGTACGGCCGTGCGCCTGCCCGCGCGCGCGTGGCTGCTCCAGGGGTGTCTGCCGACGAAGTACAAGGCCGGGGGTGACTTCGAGGCGACGAGCGCCGACGTCTCCATCATGGAGCTGGAGCTCGCGGTGGAGTCGTTCCAGGAGTTCGCGTTGGGTAGCATCGGTGCGCCTGTCATCACCTGAGCGTATAGTCCTTCCATGAGCTGGAAGAACCTCGACACCGAAGCCGTGCTCGCGCGCCGCAACCGGCAGCACGAAGCCACCATGAGCGGGAACGTCGGCGCCTTTACCGTGCCGCTGGGGACCGTGCTGCGTCCGCCGCAGATGGCTCCGGTGGACATCACGCGCAGCGCGTTGCCGTCTGGCGGCATCGACGTTTCTCCGGGCTACCAGAGCTTGGAGGACGTGTTGAACGGATACGCGAAGGCGACGAAGCAGCGCTGACATACTTCAACTTTGAAGTACCGACCGTCTTGCTGAATTGCAGTAGACGGCATTGACAATTTACTGCGCTCGCGAAGTATCAAGGGCATGGCGAAGCCGCGCTCGGTGACCGCTGTCTCTCCGACCCAACCAACCGAAGTTGCTGAGGTCGCTCCTGAAGTTGGAGTGGGCCCGGGAGTCGTGTTGAAGCGCGATGCTGAGACCGACGCAGCGTTGTGGCGCGCGAAGGTCTTGGAGCGTAGCAAGGGAGTGTGTGGCAACTGCGGCGGCGACGTGCGCTTGCAGGTGCACTTCGTGGTGCCGCCAGAGGCCGGGGGTGCGCTCGTCGAGACGAACGGGTACGTGCTGTGCCGCGGCTGCGAGCTGACGCGCGAGATCGCGAACAAGCGCTCGGCGTCTATGCGGCGCCCGATCAACTTCTGGGTGTCGCGGCACCTGTATGACCTGCTCGACAAGCTCACGCAGCCGGGGCGTCGATTTACGAGCATGGGGGAGCTGATCCGCTACCTCATCTCGTTCTACCTCACGAGCCCGACGCGCTTCGATGACCTCCCGAACTACCAAGACCGCGGCACCGACTCGAAGGTCAACGCGTGGGTCGCGCAGGACGCCTACGAGTCATTCAAGTCCATGCTCGACGAGCGCAACATGACGGTGACCGATGCGCTCAAGGGGCTGATCTTGCTGTACGCCGAGCAGGAGCCGGTCGATCCGTCAACTTCAACCAAGGACGCTACGAAGGACGACACCGATGAGTGAGCACGCGATCATCTCGAACCAGTTGGAGACCCCGCACTCGACGACAGGCGAGGTCGATCTCCCGTGCGGGTTGATCCGCGACGGGGCGCTCATCACGAAGGCGTTCGTGCGCGAGATCTCCGGGCACGAAGAAGACATGCTCGCGTCGGACAAGATCAAGCCGATCACGAAGTTGACCGAGCTGATCAGCAAGTGCGTGATCAAGCTCGGGGACATCACCGACCGCGAGTTCATCGCGAAGGCTGCTCGCGAGATGACGATCGGCGACCGCGCGTGGCTGATCCTTGCGATCCGCCGCCGCACGCTCGGCGACATCTTTCCGTACACGGAGGTGTGCCCGAACGCCGCCTGCAAGGTGAAGCGGCTCTTCCAGGTGAACCTCGCCGACCTCGAAGCGCGCAAGATGGCGGACCCGATGCGCCGCCTCTACGAGGTGGAGTTGCCGGTGTGCGGCAAGTCGGCGCGCTTTCACGTGATGACGGGCGCGGACGAGGAGGAGATCTCGAAGTACCAGACGGACCTCATCTCGCGTGCGCTTCACGTGCGGCTGGAGATGATCGGCGACCGCAAGCCCTCCCTCGACGAGGTCAAGGGACTTTCGATGCGCGACCGCGACACGCTCCGTTCGGTGATCGACGACGTCGAGGGCGGCGTGGATACCGAGATCGAGATGACCTGCGCGGATTGCGGCATCGAGTTCTCGCGCGAACTCGACATCGGGCAGCAGGGGTTTTTTTTCCCTTCGCGAGCTCAGAGTCGCTCGAAGAAGAAGTCTTCATCCTGATGGAGATCTGGCACCAGGGGTACAACGAGGTGCTCGACATCCCCTGGTCCCGCCGCTACCGGTTGTTCCGCAAGAAGGAAGAGCTGGAGCGGCGTCGGCAGAACGAGCAGCGCGCCGCGGCCTCCCGCGCGCGCTCGAAGCGCTAGGCTTGACCTCAAGGTCACCAACCCATGGCGCACAACTATCACAACGTCGGGTTTGCCCTAGCCTTCGAGGCTGCGGAGTGGTTTCGCGCCGAGGCGCAGCGCACGGCGCGCGGGCTTGCGACTACGCCTTCGGTCGCAGAGGTCGAGGCGTCGGGTACAGTGCCTGCGGAGATGGTGGCCTTCGTGAAGTGGCGGCAGCAGCAGCTTCGCGACGCCTACCACGCGGAGCAAGACGCCCGGCGGCGCGCTGAAGTGTTGGACCACCTGCGAGAGAAACGCGAGCAGGGCTCGAAGCCCAAGCCTCCCGAACCGAAGCGCCGTTGAGTGACCCGCACCAGAAACTGGTGTACCTTTGCCGTGAGGTAGCGCGTGGTTTCGACCCCAACATCCGAGACGTTGAAAGCTGCGTACTGGGAGCGCGGCGAGACGCTTGTGTCGTTGGGACAGCAGTACGGCGTCTCTCCAGCGCGCGTGCACCAGTGGTTCAAGAAGCTCGGGGTGCCGACGCGGGGTGTGAAGGGCGCGGCGCAGGCCCGTGCTTCCACCGTCACCACGGACGAGCATGCGCGCATGTTGGCGCTGTACGCCGAGGGCAAGTCCTCCACGGACATCGCCCAACTCTTGGACAGGGACTCTCGTCTCGTGCGGATGCACCTGGAAGCGGCTGGGGTTCTTCGGTCCCGCGCTGAGGGTGTCCGGCTTGCGGTATCACGCGGCAAGATCAAGCAGCACCAGTTCGACGAGACGTTCTTCGACACCTGGACGCCGGAGATGGCGTGGGTGCTCGGACTCATCTTCGGCGACGGGCACGTGCAGGCTCGGAAGGGCACGTCCTACGCGGTGCAGATCGCCTGCTCGCTGGAAGTCGGCGAGAAGGTCTGCGCGCTGCTGAAGCTGTCGAAGAAGCCGCGACGGATGCGCGCGAAGGACAAGATCACCGGCGAACTGCGTGCGCTGAACTGCTGGATGGTGGAGTTCTACTCGCGTGTGGTGGTGGAGCGGCTGCGGGACTACGGGCTCACCGGCGGCTCGAAAGCCAAGACGATGCAGTTCCCCGAGGTGCCGGAGGCGATGCTTCCGCACTTCGTACGCGGACTCTGGGATTCGGACGGGTCGTGGAGTGGTAGGCAGGCGGCCTATACATCCGCGAGTCACGCATTTCTGGTTGAGCTTCAGCAGGTGCTACAGGCAGTGGAACTGCCGACTACGGTGTCTCGCCGATACGAAGTGACGCGAGGGGAGCGGACCTACCATTGGTGGTCCTTGGCGGTTGATACTGTGTGGGCTCCGAAGTTGGCTGCGTGGTTGTATGCGCAGTCTGAGGCCGCTACGCGATGCGAACGGAAGTTCGGCGTAGCGAGGAAAGGCTAAAACCCCATTAATTTCGGCGGACTCGGCTTCACCTTCAGCGCGGTGGACAAAGGCTTGAAGGGGGCCTTGAGCTCCACGTACACGGGGTTCGCCAACGTGGGGAAGTCGGTCGCCGGGTTCGGTAAGACCGCGCGCGATTCGCTGTCCGGGATGGGCGACCTGCTGAAGCCCTTCGGCGCCGACGCGATGGACGCCATGAAGTCGGCCGCCACCGGCTTCACGGGTGCGCTGAAGGGCGGGATGAAAGGCGCCATGGGCGCCGTCGCGAGCGTCGGCAAGAAGCTCGGGGACTTCATCGCTTCCGGCGTTCGAGGCTTCGGGGAGTTGATGAGCCGGGTGGGCTCGTTTACGGCATCGCTTGCGTCGCGAGCGCTCACCTCCGGGCTACAGGCGCTCGGGCGTGGCGTAGCGTCCACGGCGCAGCGCGCTGTTGGCGCGATCCAGGGCCTGACCGCGGCACCTACGAACCTGACGACCGGCATGGAGGCTGCGATGCAGCACCATGCGGAGTCGGCACGTCGCATCGGCGTCAACTACGGGTTTCTCGGTGCTGAGCTGAACCAGTTCACCCGGCGCGCGGCGGGCATGGCCGACTCGCTGAACATCTCCGACGAGCAGGCCGCGATGGCGGTCCGCGGCTTCCAAGAAGCCGGAGCAGAGTTCCGGGCGGTGGGTATCTCCAGCGCGAACATGCTCGCGCGGTTTTCGGCCGTCACGGGTGCCAGTTCGGACTTGCTTCGCAACTCCCTGCTCCAGGGGCGTCGCGAGTTCGGCATGAACAACGAGCAGCTCCAGACGCTGATGCACTCGACGGTGGCGTTCGGTCGCTACTCGGGTGACGTGACTGGCGCGCTCAACGGCATGACGGAGACGATGCAGCATCTCCGACAGGCTGCGGCGCAGTCGGGCGTCGAACTGAGCCCTGAGCGCATGCGCTTGTACACCATCGGCACCCAACGGGCTGCCGCGGCGCTGTTTACCTTTTCGCAGAACTCCGACGACGCTCGTCAGGGTGCGAACCAAATTGCGGCGTCGTTGCTCGGAGCGGAGCGACAGATTCAGGGGTTGCTCGCGGGCATGCAGGACGATCTCCCGGCGCTTGCCTCGAAGCTCGGCATCGCGACCGGGGACATCCGGCGATCGTTCAGTTTGATGCAGTCCGGGCCCGACGGATTTATGACGGGCCTCACGCAGATGGTCACCGCCGCGCGCGCGACGGGGCGTCCGATGCGCGCGGCGATGAACCAGCTCCTCCAGCGCCTCACCGGTGCCATGGACGAGCAGGGCGCGAACCGGATTATGACCTTCGTCCAGCAGTCCATGGCGCAGGGCACCGAAGGGGTGAACCGCGCGATGGCGCAGATGGGGGAGACGCAGAACCTCCGAGCTATGGCCGCGGCGCACTCGACGGGCCGCACTATGCAGGAAGAGTTCGACCGCATGAACGAGCGGTTCACGATGGGCTTCCGGTCGTTGAGCCGGGGCGCTGTCGGGCCGTTCATGCGTGATACGCAAGCGGCGTTCACGCAGTTCAACTCGTCGCTGCGCGCAGTCGTGCAGGAGGGGGGACCGCTCGGCGAGTTGGTGCAGCGTCTCTCGATGGTCCACCAGATGGGCGCGCTCGCGTTGCTGCCTCCCGACGCGCGGCCGTTTGCAGCGGCGTTCGGGTCGGTCGCGAACTCGATGGCGCCTGCGGTTACGGCGCTCGGGTCGATGGGCTTCCGGCTGGGCATGTTGCTCAACCCGTTGTCGCTCGTCGCCATCGCGATCGGATTCGTGGGCGTGCAGTTCGCCGCCTTGTTCTTGCGCACGCGCAATGCCGGGACGGCGTTCGCGATGCTCCAAGAGCGTGTCGCGGGGTTCGTGCGGCAGGCCGTGTCGTTCGTCGAGCGACTCGTGCCGATGGTCGTGCAGGCCATCCCGATGGTGCTCAGCGCGATCATGCGGATCGTGCAGATCGCGGCCCCTGCCGCGTTGCGCATCGGCGTGGCTATCCTCAACGGGCTGGTGCAAATCGGCGCGTCGTTGGTGCGCTGGGCCGCGCACTTCGATTGGTCGGGCTTCGTGATGTCGTTGGTGCGTGGGTTGATCCCAGTGCTCCAGTCCGTGGCAGGGCTGAGCACGGTGCTCTTCCGCGCGCTGCTGAGTATCTTCGAGTCGATCGACTACACCGCTCTGGCCTCGATGCTTGCGGGCGTCGTGACTCGCGCCGTCACCGCGCTGGGGCGCATCGACCTGGGCCGGTCCGTAGGCCGCTTGGGGGGCATCGCGACCTCCATCGCGGGTGCGCTGGTGAGCGTGCTGCGGTCCATTCAGATCAACACGCTGCTGCGCCCGCTGCTCAGCCTGCTGACGAACGTGCTCCAAGGGCTGTCCGCGGTGCTGCCGCAGTTGCTGCGAGGCATCGCGCAGGTGCTCGTCACCGGGGCGCCGGTTGTTCTGAACGTCCTGCGCGACCTCGTCCTGACGCTCGTTGATTACCTCGCGAACCTTGATTTCGAGGGGATCCTGAACCCTGTGGTGGACGGGTTGCGCGATGGGCTGATGTCCATTGTGCAGGCGCTCCCGAGTCTTGCGGGTACGATCATCGACACGATCCTTCAGGGTGTTGATCGGCTCGCGTCGTCGAGCGTCTTCTCGCGCATCCTCGGCGTGCTGGAGAACCTGATCAGCCGCGCGATCAGCCTGCTGGTGACGGGCCTCATCCCTGCGCTCTCGCAGATCCTTCTCCGCTTGTCGTCGGCGGTTCCCAGGTTGCTCGGCAGCCTCGTGGACATCGTGATGAACATCCTGATGGAGCTGCCACCGCGGCTGACGCGTCTGGTGACGCAGTTGGGGCAGAGCCTCGCGCAGGCGCTTCCCGGCGTGGTTCAGAACCTGCTCAGCACGGTCGTCAACTTGCTGTCGGCTCTCCCTGGGCTTGCGTGGCGGATCCTGTCTCGCCTCCCGGCGTTGGTCGCTCGCATCGGCCCGCTGTTGCAGGCCGTCATCGTAGGTGTCCGGGACGTCATCCTCGGGATCTTCGAGGGTATTCGGCGGTGGCTGGTCGAGCGGTTCCCACAGGCCGCGGGGACTATCAACACGGTCTTCAGCGGCATTCGCACGTTCGTCACCACGACCTTTGCCGTGATCCAGACCGTGGTGAGCACGGTGTGGAGCGTGATCACCGCCGTCATCTCTGCGATTGTGCCGGTGATTCGATGGGTGGCGACGAACATCTACGAGGGTCTCCGCGCCGCGTTCACGCTGGTCTACAACATCGTGTCGGCCGTCGTGGAGTTCTTCGTCGGAGCATGGCGGGTTGTCTCGAACGCTGCATCCGTCGCGTGGAACTGGATCCGCGACAACTTCGTCACGCCGATCGGTAACGCCCTCGGACAGATCGGCGGCTGGTTCCGCGAGCACTTCGGCGGGGCGTTCACGTGGATCCGCGAGACGTTCGGCGGCATCGTGGACTGGTTCCAGCGGCAGATTGACCGCATCGGCGGCGCGATCCGTACGGTGCGCAGCTACTTGCCCGGCGGCTCCAGTGGCCCTGATCCCGCGGCCGAGCGCGCGGCGATGGAGCAGCTCACGACGCAGCTTCGAGCTATGTCGGTGCAGCAGCGCGATGACTGGGAGCGCAACAACGCGGCGATGGCGCAAGCCGCGCGTACGCGGTGGGGACACATCGCGCAGTTGTTGGATGAGACGACCAACAGCGCGACGCGGTCGCAGGCGGCGGCCACCACGGCAGCCGTGAACAACATTGCCGCGAACGCACAGACGGCGACGGCTGCGGTCACGCAGGGTGCACAGCGGGCCACGACCGCGGTGCAGAACCACGCGGCTACGTCCGCGCAGTCCGTAGAGTCGGCGTTCGGTGGGTTGAACGTGACGATGCCGTCCGGGGGGCTTGCGGCGCTCAACGCGAACTTGCCCGGCCCATCGCAGGCTGGGGCAGCGTTCGACCAAATCCCGACTCGCGCGAACCGCGCGCTCACGCAGGCAGCGACGCAGGCTCAAACGTCGTTCACGCAGATCGACACGACGGCGCAGGCGACCGCCAACGCGACGGCGGCGGCGTTCGAGGCGGCGCGTGACCGCATCGTGGCGGCGTTCAGCGCCATCCGCGGAACTTCGACCGGGGAGCAGGGCGTGTTTGCGGCGATGCGTGCAGAAGCGACCGCGCTCTTCACGGGCGTGGCCACGGACGCGACCACCGCCGTGACCACGATGGTTAACACCTTCCGCGGCAACATCCAGACGCTGGCGACGGAGATCAGCAACATCTTCACCGTCACGATCGCGGACGCGGTGTCGGCGGCCTTCGTCAACGCGTTCAGCTCCGTGCTGATGTACGTGCAGAACACGTTCATCATGCGCATGCGCAACTTGTTCGTGCAGCTCATCCAGGGCGTCAACGACATGTTCCTTCGGTTCCTGACCGGGCTGATGAACGCGATTGACCAGACGATGACCTACCTGACGCAGCAGGTATCCGGGACCGCTGCGCTGATCGCACGCGCAACGCAGGCGGCCAACACGATCCAAGCGCGCATGGAGCAGGCGACGCAGGCGGCGGCGGGGACGGTGATCGACGCGCGGGCGCGCGACCTCGGGGCGCGCAGCGCGACGAACGACGACTTGTACAACGCCATCATGCACCCCAACTGGTACGAGAACGACTACAAGGGCTTGTTCATCACGAAGATGGACGACCTGATCAATGCCGTACGGACGCAGACGCGGGGTGCTGCGGGGCCGGGCGGCGGTGGGCAGCGTCCGAACCTGCGGCGTGTGTTGAGCACGGAGACGGCGGGCGTGGAGGAGCCGGGCACCGGTTCACCTGCGGAGCCCGCTGTAAATTCCACGGGCATCACCCGCGGTGGTACGCGCGCAGGGAGGCGGTGAGCGATGAGCGTTCAGGTTGGTGCGGACAGCAGGCTGCTCTTCGGCTTTCTCCTCTCGGTCGATGACATCGAGTTCTTCGACTTGCTCAACTTGCCCGAGGTGCAGGAGCAGACCGACGACACGTCCTACGACTGGAAGTCCACGGATCGCATCGACCTCGTGGCGCATCGGTTCTACGGCTCGCCGTCGCTTTGGTGGGTTCTTGCGCTCGCGAACAACATCGAGATCGTCCCTACGGGGTTGAACGAAGGTGCGCGGTTGCGGGTGCCGTCTCCGCGCTATGTCAACAACGTGCTGCTGCCCGAGGCGAAGCGGCTGGCGAGGGACCGGCGATGACGCGACCGACGTACGATTTCTACAGCCCCTTCGTGTCCGCGACGATCATCACGAGCGCCGGGCAGCGCGTGCCGTTGTGGATGGTCCAGGGGCAGCAGGCCGCGACGCAGACGATGCTCGCGCAGCGTGATCGACCCTACCTCCAAGAGGTCAGCGTCAAGTTGAATCTCGGGGGCATGCCTGTCATCACGGCGCGGCTCACGCCCACGTACGAACAGGGCATCGAGTACCTCAACACATCGCTCTCGGACTGGAGCCAATCGCTGCTGGAAGTGGTGATGGGCTACGCCACGGGTGGTACTGGCGGCGGCGCGGTGCTCGGTCCCGCATACGCCGGGCTGCTGCTGAAGCCGGAGATTCAGATCGGCACGGACATCTCGGTGACGTTGAACGCGCAGGGCGCGGGCAACTTCTCGCTGACGTCGGCTGGCAGCACGGAGACGCTCACCGGCACTCGGGAGCAGATCATCAACCAGTTGCTCCGGGGCCCGAGTACCGCGAACCCCTCGCGCATGCGGTTGGATCTGACCGAGGTTCGCCGCAGCGAAGACCAAGACGTTCAGCGTGCGTTCTTCACGGACCAACTGAGCTTGCCGCTGGGCGGACGTACGGCGTGGCAGCACGTGTCTTCTCTGATCTGGGAGACACGGTGCTGGATGTACGTGGACGGTGACTTCGTGCGGGTCTACCCGCGGAGCTTCGCGTTCACCCAGCCGCCGAAGTACTTCCTGGCAGCGTTTCGGTTCGGTACTGCGGGCGAGCTTGGTCCGGCCGCTCAGGTGTTTCCGATCCTCTCGGCGAGCAGTCCGACCATGGGAGCGTACCTGCCTGCCGGGCTGACCGCGCTGGCTACGCCGGGGACGAATCCGCGCTCGCGGGAGGCGTCGGGCACGCAGTTCAACGAGCGGAATGCGGCGGGGGCTCGCACGCAGGACGGCATCGCGCGCCCCGACACAGGCGCGCGCGGGATGAGCCCGGGGCAGAACAACGGGCAAGGTGCGGTCGCCAACGGCGTCCAGGTGATGCCGGTCGAGGCCGCGGAGACGACCGCCAGCACGCAGGCCCAAGCTGCGCGGGCGGAGTGGGAGGCGCAGGGATCTAGCGTGGGCATCCGGCTCGAACTGGAGACCCTTGGGATCCCGGACCTCGTCCCGGGGGACGTGGTGACGGTGCAAGGACTGGGCATCCGTGTGGATGGTAACTACGCCACGATGGAGGTGACACACACCGCGTCGGCGAGCGGCATGACCACGAGAATGACCGCGGGGAAGAACGTCGAGTCGATCCTCCAGCAGGGCGAGCGGGTCATCGGACAGGTCAATCGCAGTACGGCGTCGCCGCTGGCGGCAGGCCCTGCGCGTGGGAGCGCGGAGGCGCGCGCGTGGGCGCGCGAGAGGGTGCGCATGTTTGCGGAGGCCGAACAGTCCAATGCCGGGGGGAGCGCCACGGATCTCCAGGCGGCTTTGCGAGGGATCTGACGATGGACTTCAACCTCTTTCTCGAAAAGGTGATGCAGTTCGGCTTCGAGTACTTCCACATGTACTACGGGGTCTACCGCGGCACCGTCACGGACAACGCCGATCCCGAGGACCGTGGGCGCGTCAAGCTGACTGCACCGGGCGCTGCGCTCGCGCAAGCACCGGACATCTGGGTGGCTCCGGCGAGCTTTCTGGGGTCGGGTCGCAACCGCGGGTGGTTCTGGCCGCCCGAGGTCGGCGACGCGGTTTGGGTGGCCTTCTCGCAGGGACAGACGCGGTACCCGCTCTGCTACTTCCCCGGGTTCTACGGGCAGGCCAGCAACCAGTCGGAGGTGCCGACTGAACTTCGACCGGATGGTGACCACGCGCCGCGCAAGCGTGGGGTGGTCACCCGCCGCGGGCATCGCTTCATCTTCAACGAGACGCCTGATGGCGACGCGATCGAGCTCGTCTGGCACAAGCCCGAGAGTGATAGCGATCGGACCGCGACGCCGTCGCGCGATGGTGGCGCAACATCCTCACTGAAGTTCGACCCCCAGGGCGGCATCACGCTGACGGACAAGAACAACAACAAGTTCACCCTCGACGCGGCGAACGCGAAAGTCGAGATCGTAGATCAGCACGGCAACAAGTTGACGATGTCTTCGTCCGGCGTGGTGCTCGATTGCGGCACGCGCAACTTCGAGGTCAAGGCGACGTCGATCAAGTTGTCGGGTCAGAGCGTGGACATCGGCGAGGGCGCCGGGCACCCCGCAGCTCTCGGCGACTCGTGGTTGCAGTGGGCGCTGACTCACACGCACGGCACGGGCGTTGGACCGTCCACGCCGCCGACACCCCCGCCCGCGCCGACGCAGAACTCCGTGACGGTGAAGGTGAAGACCTGATGCCGCTGCTCCCGAACACACTGATCTCGGGGTTTACGCAGCAGTTTCGAGCGGCGCGCGTGACGGGCGCCCAAGACGCGGCGCAGAAGTTCGCCCAGATCTACTTCGACTACGCCGTCACCGCCGCGTCGGCCTACGGTCCGTTCATTCCAAACGGCACAGAGAAGCCGCGGCTGGAGGCGTTGCTCGCCGCAGCGTTCTCCATCCCGGTTGGCGCGGCACCGGTCGTCGCGTCGGCGTGGGGCGCGGGGATCCAGTTGTTCTGGGTGGGCGCGATCTTCGGTGCTGGTGCGGGCAGTGCGGTTCCCGGCGTTCCGGCGATCATTGGGGGGTTGAGCGGTGCACTGAGCAACCCGCTGAACACCCCGGAGAGCGCCGCTGCGTTGATGGCTAGCGCGATCGACACAGGAACGCGTACTCTTCTGATCGCCGGGCCGTCGGGTCCGGTCCCGGTGCTCTGACCATGGCGACCTCCTTCTACAGCGGCATCTCGTTCCCGTTCCGGCGCAGCGCTACATCGCTGCCTGCGCGCGCGACCGACAACGAGCTGATCCGGCAGTCGTTGGTGCAGATCGTCAGCACGACGAAGGGCGAGCGCGTCATGCGCCCCGACTTCGGGACGAACGTCATCAACTACATCTTCGACAACAACGATGACTTGCTGGCGGAGCTGATCCGCTCGGACCTGTTTTCCGCGGTCGGTCGGTACGAACCGCGCGTGATCCTTACCGACGTGCAGGTGGTCCGCAGTGACGAGACCGTTGACGTGACCCTGCTGTACGTCGTGACTTTTACGGGGGCCGCCGACGCTGTCGGTGTGTCCTTCTCGGTGTAGCCATGGCGGACCTGCTGGAGTCGGTAAATCGAGTTCGCTACGCGGGGTTGGATTTCAACACCCACGTGGACGAACTTCTGTCGCGGGTGCAGACGAAGTTCGTCCAAGACTTCAACGACTTCGCGGCCAGCTCGCTCGGCATCATGCTGATCGACTTGGTCTCGTTTGGCCTGGATACCCTGAGCTTCTACCTGGACCGCCGCGCGACGGACACGTTCCTGGAGACCGCGCGCACGCGCCGCTCTGTGGCCCGCCTGACGCGCCAGCTCGGGTACAAGATGCGCTCGGCCATTGCGTCGAGCGTCACCGTGCAGATGTCGATCCTCGACAGCTTCGCGGTGCCGGTGACGATCCCGCAGGGCTTCCAGTTCAAGGGTCCCAACTCGCTGATCTTCGAGGCCGCGCAGCAGGTCGTCTACAACATCGGCGAGGTCAACGTCGTCAAGGACATCCCTTGCTATCAGGGCGAGACCTTCACGGAGACCTTCGTCTCGGACGGCACGCCGAACCAAGTCTTCGAGCTGCGACGCGTGCAGGAGGACCGTTACGTCGTCGGCGGCTCGGTGAAAGTGACGGTCAACGGCACGCCGTGGACCGAGCAGGAGTTCATCACCTTTGACCAGACCGACCACTACGAGGTCGGGTACAACGACGACCCTCCGACGATCCGTTTCGGGGACAACATCGCGGGCAACATCCCCACGGCTACGGCGTCGATCGTGGTGACCTACGTGGTCTCGTCGGGGCGCGACGGGCTCGTCTCCCGCGACTCGATCCAGGACACCCAGGCGCCGCTTGTGGTGCTGTTCCAGACGCTGCGGACCTCCGTCAACAACGCCGAGGGCTCCGTCGGGGGAGACAACCCAGAGACCCTCGATGAGGCGAAGCGCAACGCGCCGCGGGTGTTCAAGACCCGGCTCGTAGCGGTGACTCGGGAGGACTACGAGTCGCTCGGTAACGCGTACGCCGACCCGCTCGCTGGGCGTGTGGCCGTCGCGCAGGCCATCGCCGCGCGGTCAGCGGATGACGACCTGTTTCTCAAGGACCGCATCGCGGCCATCAACACGCAGTTCACGCTGCTGCCTGGGCTCGTGTCCGCGCAGATCGGTACGCCGTCGGACACGATCCCCCCGGCGACCGACCCGATTCCTAGCTCGCTGACGCTGTGGCAGCGGTTGCTCTACGTCGTGCGGTTTCTGACTGACATCCAGACCAACACGACCACAGCCTCGACGACGCTCGCGACCGCGGACACGGCGTTGACGAACGCGCTCAACAACGGGCGCACGGTGCGTAACAACGGGCAGGAGATCCAGACCAACTCCGTGGACGCGATGACCCGCGCCACGACCATCCAAGGCACCATCACCGCGATTCCCACGGCCGCACCGGACCAACTCACCGCGGGGACGAAGGCCACGCTGCTCGACAACGCCAACCGGCTGATCGCTTTGGTCACGTCGATTCAGGCGAACGCGCTCAACGTCGTCACCGAGCAGAACAACGAGACCACGCAGATCAACGCATCGAAGACGTCGCTCGCCGCGGTGGGTCCGGCGCCGATCCCGTCGGGGTCGTACCTCGATCTGATCAACACCGCGCGGTCGTTGGCGCAGACAACGTTGGGCGTAGGGACTCCTACGCCGACCGCTGCGTTCGCGCAGGTGAAGGCGGTCTACGACTTGATTTGCGACCCAACGGCCGCGGCGAACCGCCTGACCGTCGTGCGCAACAACCTGCAAGAAATCTTCGATCACGTGGACCGGTTCCTTGCGGCGGACTGCAAGGCCAACTTGGTCACGGTCCCTATCCTCGCGCGCGACAAGGGCGGGTTCTACGTGGCGCCGACGGTCTCCTTGATCCAGTCGCTCCAGAACTACCTCGACGCGCGCAAGGAGGTCACCCAGACCGTGGAAGTGGTCTCTGGCTCGAACTTCTTGATCTTGCCGCAGATCGTCGTGCGCGTGGCGGTCCGCTCCGGCTTCTCGCTCGACGTGACGCAAGCTGCGGTGGTCGTCGTGCTCGACAACCTGCTCCGCGGGCGACGCTTCGGGCAGTCGCTCTACGTGTCGGACATCTCCGAGGCCATTCTCACGCTTGCGGGCGTCGCGTTCGTGAACCCGGTGATCACGGGCCGTCGCCTTCCCACGACGACGACCGTGTCCACCGACAAGCTCGATCCCGAGGGGAACCTGATCATCCTGAACTCGGAGATCATCACGAAGGACACAGACCCTCCTTCGGGCTACACGCCGATCACCGTCAACGTCGAGGCGTACACCGGAACGACCTGATCTTTGACCACAAGGTCAACAGGTTGGGAGGTTCTCTCGCGGTTACGCAGGGAACCACGGAGAGCCTCTGTGCGCCGCGCGGGGACCTGTTGTATAGTCGCGGGGCACCTCATGGAGTAAGCGTCGTCGCGGTGCGCACCCATTTTCCGTTGGAGGCTCCATGGCCAGGACGTTCATTCGGCAAGATACCCAGGTTCGCAACAGCGACGCGTACACCGACTCGCTGACCGCGGGCGTTACGCTTCAGACCGGGGCTGCCAACATCGAGGACGACCTGAACGCGCTGCGTTCTCAGGCCAAGCGGGCCATCTTCGCCGATTCGGCGGGCAACTGGTACGCCGACATCCCCACGGTCAACGGCAAGAAGCGCGCGATTTCGGCGCTGAACACGGACCTCGACGACATCGAGGAGAAGCGCCTGCTCTTCTGGGTCATCAAGCTCTCTGACATCGCGGTCCCCGCGACGCAGAACTGGGTGATCCTGAACGTTGGAGGAGGTGAGGCTCCGTCCGAAGTGCGCGCGAGCGGCGCGACGACGCTCGGCGCGGTCTGCGCCACCTCGGCGTTTTCGGGCGCAGGCTTCGCGGCCAACGAGCTCGTGGAGATCTCCGGGCCAAACGCGATCAGCCCGAAGAACCTCGTGTTGGTGGTGGACTCGACGACGGGGCAAGTCATCCAGTCCTCGGGGCGTGACGTGTTCGGCCTGCTTCAGGCAGAGTCTTCGGGCACCGACGGCACGGCGTTCAACGACACCTCGGGCGGCAACCGCGTGAAGATCAGCTTCGTGCGCCCCACCGCAGCGCGCGACGATTTGGAAGCCTGCCCGGTCGCAGACATCCAGGGCAAGACCATCAACTATCAGTACGTTCGCCGCATCAACTTCGACGCGGTGCCGGAGACGGCGTTCCTCCAGGGCGCGTTCGTGGACATGCCGGGCGCGTCTCAGGCCGTCACCCTTCAGAACGCGATCGACAACCAAGCGACGTTCGTCACGCAGACGAACGACCAGGACATTCGCATCGCGGACGCGAACTACTGGCAGTTCAGCGACTCGACCGGTGCGCGTCAGCTCCTGAAGATCGACCCTGCGGTCGGCAACGACACGGTGTCGTTCGACGTGGACACGTTCGACGTGAACAACGTCAACGATGCGGACTTCCTCAACGGGGCGATCTTCGACTCGGGCGGGACGCCGATCCGCGTCGGGGTGACGGCGGGGTACATCGACACGGCCGCGGCGGATCTCGGCATTCGCGCGGGCGGCGAGCTCTACCTCGACGACTCGAACCAGACCGGTTCGACGTGGGCGCAGACCGCGGGCATCAAGCTCTCGGACACCACGGCGGAGTGGGATGCGTTCGAGACGGCTTTCGGTGAGGTCTCTCTGCTTCGCGCCATCGCGCAGTCGCGCCGTCGCGACAAGGTCTATGCCAACGTCACGGCTACTACGAACGCGGACACGGACGTCGGTGGCGTGGGCGGCGGCACGAACCTCGACGCCCAGCTCCCGGACATGTCGATCGGCAACTTCCTCGCCGACTATGACGTGTTCTTGAACGGCGAGCTGCTGCGCCCGGGTGCGAACTCGGGTGCCAACCACGACTACTACCCCGGGACGTCCCTCGCGAACGGACAGCTCCGGTTCGAGTTCAGGGTCAAGTTGAATGACGTGCTCTGCGTCATTCCGTACACGCGCTACTGATAGAGGTGCCTGAGTGAGCGAGCTGAAGCTGGAGATCCGAAAGCAGACAGCGCAAGACATCGGCGTGCGCGTGGAAGATCGCTTCGAGGCGATGAAGCTGGAGCAGGCGCGGGCGCAAGGTGCGCACGAGATGGCGCTTCAGCTTCAGCGTCAAGTCGAGGCCCTCCACGCGCACGTGGACAAGGAGATCGACGCGGGGCTGTACCCGGATCTCAAGTTCGCCAGCATCATCAAGCAGTGGGTCACGCGCGCGAGCGCGGTGTGCGGGAGCGGCGCGCAGTCGGCGGCGAACTCGGTTCTGGTCGCCAAGGGCAAGGTGCAGGCGGTCGAGGACGCGCTCAAGATCATTGCCAGCGTCCACCAAGACGCGGCGAAGCGGCTCGCGCTGCTTCAGAGCGCGACGCCCGACGAAGACGGACCTCCGTCTCCGGCGAGCGCGCAGCCGGGGCTGCGCGTGGATGGCGAGCGCCCCCGGGAGTCGATTCGCGCTCGTCGTGAGCGGGAGGCCAAGCAGGAAGCAGCCGCGGGGAGTTCCGATCCCCCGGCCGAACCTGTATCGGCAGCAGATACGGCGGTGGCGGCTCCTGGTGATGGTACTGTGACCACACCAGGAGCCACCGATGCCGACAACCCCGGATAGACATCCAGGCGAAGCCGACGAAGAGGGGATCGTCTTCGAGCCTGCGGGGTCGGACCCTTCAGTCGCAGGCGGCGTTCGCTATGTCGGCGGCGCGTTTCGGTTCAGAGACGCGTCGGGGGTCTACGACCCTCGCGCCTCGACCGGAATTTCAGAAGCCTCGCACAAGGTACTGCGGCAGCTCATCCACTTCATCGACGACGGTCCCGCGGAAGGGTTCGCCACGGGCGCCTACCGCGAAATCTTGCCGTCTGCGAGCCCGTTTCCAACATCGGTCGTGTGGTGGACCTCGGCGGCGAAGACTGCAAAGATCGTCGAGAAGTTGATCACGCGTAACTCGAACCAGACGCCCTCGCAGATTCAGTGGAAGGTCTACGCGGTGGACGGCACCACCGTGCTCGCGACCGTGACCGACACCATCTCGTACTCGGGCGTGTTCGAGACTTCGCGCACGAGGGCGATCACATGAGCGACAGCCCTGTTGTCATCCCGTACTCGGAGAACTCCGTCCCGCTGTCGGTGGACAACAACACCACGCTGGTGGCCGGGCAGCGCGCTTTGGTGTTCGCGGGCTTCGACGGCACCAAGACGCAGTTTCTGAACGTCGATACGGCGGGCCGGGTCTGGGTCAACGTCAATGGCTCCGTCGCGGTGACCGGCACCGTGACTGCGAACATCGGCACGACGGGCGGCCTCGCGCTCGATGCCACGCTGACCGGCGGTACGCAGCGTACGCGGATCACGGACGGCACAAACAACGCTGCGTTGAGCAACACGGCTCCCGCAGGCACCGAACAGGCACTGATCGTCAGGAACATCCCGAGCGGCACACAGACTGTCTCGGTCTCGAACTTCCCCGGGACGCAGCCGGTGAGCGGCACGGTAGCTGTGTCGAACTTTCCGGCGACGCAGCCGGTGAGCGGCACGGTCACGGCGAATCAGGGCACCGGGGCTGGTGCGGGATCGGCGTGGGCTGCGCGCCTGTCCGACGGAACCAACTTCTACGTCGGTCCGTCCAGCGCGCAGTTGCCGACGACGCTCGTAAGCGGTCGTCTCGATGTGAACATCGGCGCGGCGCCGTTCTTCGGGGCTGTCGCGGCGACACCGCCAACGTCGGCGGTGCTGATGGGCGGCACGGATGGCGCGGCGTTGCGTGGGCTGCTCGTGGACTCTTCGGGTCGGGTCTGGGTCAACGTCAACGGGTCGGTGGCGGTTACGGGTACGGTCACCGCGAACATCGGCACGACGGGTGGGCTTGCGCTCGATGCCACGCTGACGGGTGGCACTCAACGCACGCGGATCACGGACGGCACGAACAACGTCGCCCTGAGTAACGCGGCGCCTGCGGGCACGGAGCAGGGCCTGATTGTTCGGAACATCCCGAGCGGTACGCAGGCGATCTCCGCGGCGTCACTGCCACTGCCGACCGGTGCCGCTTCTGAGGCTACTCTCGCGGGCGTCCTGACGACGGCGGCCTTCCAGGCGCGCATCAACACGCTGGGGCAGAAGGCGATGACCGCCTCGACGCCTGTCGTGATCGCCAGCGATCAAAGCGCTGTGCCCGTTAGCGGCACCGTCAACGTCGGCAACTTCCCGGTGTCGCAAACCGTGAGCCAGGGGACGGGCGCGGGCGCGGCGGCGCCCTGGTCTGCGCGCCTCAGCGACGGCACGAGCTTCTACATCGGCACGCAGCAGGGTCAGCTTCCCTCAGCGCTGGTAGGTGGACGTCTCGACACGAACAACGGTGCATGGCTGGGGAGCACGGCGCCGACGGTCGGACAGAAGGCGATGACCGCCTCGCTGCCGGTTGTGATCGCGAGCGATCAGAGCTCCGTTCCTGTGACCGTCACCGGCGGCAGCGCCACGAATCCGTCTGTAGGTACCAACAACGCGGCCATCCCCGCTTCGTCCACGCTGGTGGGTGGGTCCGACGGCACGAACCTGCGCCCCCTGCGAACGCGCACGAATGGGGTGTTGCTGCAACGGTCGGAGGAAATCCAGTCGTTCGTGCTGTATCAACCCGCCGTCGTCGTAGGCAACAACAAGAGCATGGTCTCGTTGCTCAACGCCGGTTGTTCGACGGTTGTGGTGCGCATCGAGTCCATCTCGATTGTCAACGCGCAGATCACGGCGGTTACCGGTGTGGTGGGAACCTTTGAGTTGCGGCGGATCACGGGGCATTCGGCAGGCGTCGAGGTGACCACGCGCGTGGAGGATTTCGACACTGCGAATGTGCTAGACGCTAACGTCACTGCGCGCACGGGTGCCACGGTAGCGGGAGAGTCCACCAAGTTGTTGAAGCGCGCGCTGTGGTCCACGGACGAGTGGGGCACGGGCACTGTAGACGTGGAGGCGCAAGATCATTCGTTGCAGACGCTACTGCCGCTTTTCCAACGGCGTACTCCGATGCAGCAACCGATTGTTCTTCGCGCTGGCGAAGGGCTCACAGTGAAGTTCGCGACGCACTCTACGGCGGGCTCGTTTGACATCGAGATCGTGTTCTCGCAGGAGAGCGCTACATGATCCTCTTCCGGGTAGGTGCAGGTCTGGTAACGGTAGAGACGACGTGGCCTGTTCTGCGTGATCGTGCGGTGCGCAAGAACCTCCCGGCATTGCAGTTCGAGGAGAATGCCGAGCTGATCGAGACCTTGTTCATCGACGGCGCGATGGTCTACGTGACGACCATCTACAAGATTTCACCACCGCCTACGTTTCCGCGCACGCCGGTAGAGAACTCGAACGACCTCACGGAGTTCAACGCGTACTGGCGGCCGGGCGGAAACATTGCGGTCGATCCGCGGGCGTCGTCGAACGTGGTGGCTGTGGCAGCAGCGAAAGGGCTCGGAGGGTACCTCCCGAACCCGAGCAACAACCCGTACATACCGAGCTCTGACGAACTCGTCTCGTTGTACGTAGACGGCGAAGGCTCGCTTGTTACACGCGGTGCGGTGCTGACCGACGAGGGCAGCTTCCGCAACGACTTCAACAACACGGACATCGTGACGCCGCTGCCCGGATTGGTGTTGTTCACCAACGGCAGTCAGGTCGTGCGCGGCAACGGCACGTCGTTCTTGTCTACCGTGAGCAAGACGGCGTACGTGCGCCCGTTGTCCGGCGACGACACGATGTGGGGCAAGGTTGCGCGCATCATCGACGATGTCACGTTGCTGATCGCTGACCCGTACACGGGACCGACCGTCTCGAACGACCTGATGTTGCAGGCGGAGGCCGTTCCGTACTTCATCGGAGACGATCCGGGAACGTTGACCGCGACGGGCTCGAAGGTGCTCGCGGCGTCGGGTACGTCGTCGGGGTGCGGCGTGGGGATGTGGCGCGAGGGTGACTACGGCCCGATGGTGGTGTGGGGCTGGTTGTCGTTGGACGCACGGCGCGATGAGCAGGAGGCGTTCTTTGGTTTCCGCGACGATCCACTGGACCCGACGTTCAAGGCCGAGGTCGTGTTCGACGGCACCGACGCGACCAAGGTGAAGTTCCGTACGACCGATCACGGTGAAGAGGAGCTCACGGTCGTGACGTTGCCCAACGGCTGGACGACCGCGGAGCAGTTGAAGTACCGCATTTATGTGGCTCCCGAGGAGTGCACGTTGATTATCGGCGATACGACGGTGCCTAACGCCAAGCACGATCTGCACATCCCCGGGCCGTACGACGACATGATGATGGGCGGCAGCATCGTGAACAAACAAGCGTCGGCAGCTTCGACGCTGGCCGTGGACTGTGTGTTGTTTCAGAACTTCAACCGGATCGCGACGAAGTACTACTGAGGATCGAGGCAGCTATGAGCACGAGTTCAACTGGCAAGACGCGCGCGCTGGTGTTGTCCGGGGGTGGCGCGTACGGCGCGTTCGAGGTGGGCGCGTTGCAGGTCCTCGCGGCGGCGGGGTGTTCGTGGAACATCATGGCAGGCGTGTCGGTGGGGGCCATCAACGCGGCGTACATGGCGATGTTCGAGCCATCGGAGCAACGTGTCGGGGCCGAGGGCCTTGTGCGGTTCTGGGAGCGGATCCAGGGCAACGCGAGCATCTACAAACCCTGGTGGTGCGGGCGACTGGCAGCTCTGTGGAAAGGGGGCCTGTACAACACCGCGCCGCTCGACGCGCTGATCCGCGGGGCCTACGACGCCGCGAAGGTGCGGGCGTCGGGTGTGATGCTTTCGGTGGGTGCGGTGGCGCTCGGGAGTGGGGAGTACAGAGCGCTTTCAAGCGACGAGGCGGACTTCCCTTCGTGCGTCATGGCGTCGGCGGCGATGCCGGGGATCTTCCCGCCCGTGCGTATGCAGGGTGCGGCGTGGGTCGATGGTGGGGTTCGCGACGCCACGCCGATCCGCGACGTGTTGGCGATGGCGCCGGACGCGATCGACGTGATCATCACAGGCCCGCGCGGCGCGCCTCCGAAGCACGACCGCTCGAAGTTCACGAGCATCCTGGATGTGGCGGCGCGCTCCGTGTCCTTGCTGGCAGACGAGGTCTTCCAGAGCGACCTCGACCTGTGCGCGAAGTTGGAGGTGCCGGTGCGTGTGATCGACCCGGCGGCGCACTTCGAGCACGACGCCTTCGACTTCGACCCGAAGTACATCCGCGCCCTCATGCAGCAGGGCCGCGAGCGCGCGCAGCGGGTGCTGTGACATGCCGCCCCCCGTGATGCGTCACCCGAGTGGTGCGATCGACGGGTTCAACACCATTTACTACACCCCCACGGCCTATCTGAGCGGGTCGCTGCGCGTCTGGCGAAACGGGCTCTTGCTTCGCGTAGACCTTGCGGACGGATGGGTCGAACTCGGTTCGAGCAAGTTCCAGATGAAAGAGCCCCCGAAGCCCGGGGACACGCTCACCGTCTACTACGTGCCGAACTGATGCCGCGTTGATCCTACTGCACGCTCGGGGTACTCTCAGGGTGTGGCGCTTCCGATCATCGAAGTTCCCAGCGGTGCGATCGACGGCGTGAACAAGGTGTTCACGACCTCGCAGCCGTACACGCCCGGAGAGATCTCGGTCTTCCTCAACGGGCTGCTCCAGCGGAGGGACTTCGACGACGGCTGGATCGAGACGAACCCGGGCGCCGGGATCGTTACGCTGAAGGAAGCGCCGCAGACCACGGACGTCGTGCAGGTGTACTACCTGCCGGTGGGCGGCTCGTCCGTCCCAGACACGTCCATCACGAACATCCGCGGGGTGCTCGTAGACACGACCGCTGCGCTCGCCGGACGCATCACGGCTTCGTCGCTGCGCGCTCTGCTTGACCCCGAGGACGTGGTACTCGTGGGGCGTGTAGTACCGCAGGCAGACCTGGAGGGACTCTTGGAGTCGGCGCAGGGCCTGCGGGCCCAGATCGAGGTGTGCGGCGATGGCTGACATTCTGACCCCAGAGAACGGCATCACGATCTTCAAGGGTGCGTCCAAGACCCTGAAGCTCAGCGTCGTAGACGCGGCGGGAAAGCCCGTCGCGATCAACGGTGCGCTGATCATCTTCACGATCAAGCGCGACATCAAAGACCCGCAGCCGCTGCTCCAGAAGAAGAGCACCAACGGCGCCGAGGTGTTGATCACGGCGCCGGACGTGGGGCACGCCGAGATCTACCTGCTACCGAGCGACACCCAGACCTGGGACGTGCGGACGTACACGTTCGACGTGTGGATCCAGCTCGCTTCGGGAGCGCGCTACGTGATCGTGCCGCCGAGCGATTTCAGGGTAGATCGCCCCGTCACGACGTTCCTGTGATCTGACCTTACGGTCAAAACGAGCTGCACGCGGAGGCACTGATGACACCCGAACTGAAACGCAAGGTACTGATCATGGCGGGCAGCTTCGTGCTCTGCGCGACGCTGATCGTCGTGATCATGTTCGTGATCTACCCGCGAGTGCAGTACCCGGATCGCCATGACGAGGCGCGCTTCGGTCGGGTCTACGTGCGGTTGTCGGACGACTGGACGCAGTACCAGCGCGAGCGCGTCGGCGAGGCGGCGCAGAACCTCTCGCGCATGGGTCCGACGTTCGTGGTGTTGCGGGCAGCGGATCCGGCTCCCGCTTCGGTGGCCGGGCGCGCACCGCGCGTGGTGCTGTTGCGCAAGGGCGAGTGGTCTACGCGTGACCTGTCGAGCCCGAACGCGCGTAGCCCCCAGGATGCTTGCCGCCAAGAAGGCTCTGGACGCTACGAGCTCGGATCCTCGGAGGTGTGGGTCGATCCCGGCTGTGCTCCAGGAGAAGAGTTCGTGGCCGCGGTGATGCACGAAATCGGGCACTGGATCGGCATGGGTCACGTCTGCCATGACGCGCAGGAGAACTCCGGGGTCACGCAGGATCGCCCGGCGCTCGCGCAGTGCAGCCCGGTGGGCCGTGGCGAAGCGTTTATGAACCCACACACGGCGTACGGCGCTGAGGAGATCAGCTTCGAGCAGGCGGCGTCGTTTCCGGTGGCGACGATCAAGCCGACGAGGCTAGATCACGCCGAGTTCGCGCGGGCGTGGCCTGCGTTTCAACGACGATGGGGGCTCTGATGGCGACCGACGCAGACATCTTCGAGGGACTTTCCAAGCTGATTGCGGCGGACATTCCGAAGTTCAGCAACCGATGGAAGCTGACAGCGTGGTGGAACCTGTTCGTGGCTGTGGTGATCTGGCCGTTCAACTCGAAGTACCTCACCGGCTACATCACGACGAACTACCCCCACGTGGACTGGCCGCGCGAGGACTACGCGGGCGAGGACGGCAACTGGAAGGTGCTCGCGCATGAGTACGTCCACTTGTCCGATCGCAAACGTCTGGGGCTCTGGTTCAACTTCGCGTACCTGTTCCCGCAGGTGTTTGCGGCGTTGGCGGTGACGGCGTTCTTCGGGTTCCTGAACCCGTGGTGCTGGTTCAACCTGCTGTGGCTGCTCGCGCTCGCGCCCTGGCCTTCGCGCGGGCGCACGTGGGCGGAGCTGCGCGGGTACACCATGTCCATGGCCGTCAACTACTGGCGCTATGGCTCGGTTCAGGACGGCACTGTGGAGTGGATCGAGCCGCAGTTTACCGGCTGGTCCTACTACAAGATGTCGTGGCGTAGCCCCGAGAAGATGCGGGAGCTGTTGCAGCAACAGATCGAGCTGATCAAGTCCGGCAAGATCCTCGAAGGGCCGGAGAACGAGCCTTTTCGCAAGGTGAAGGCACTGTTGGACCAGTTGGGAGAGGTACCCCGTGGCTGAAAGCAGTCGCCTGCGCTGGCCTTACCCGAGCCAGTACACAGACCCCTGGTACGAGCCGTTTCAAGCGCTCGTAGAGGCCATGGATGCCTCGGTCTACACGACTCGGGAGGACCGCAGCTCCCTGCTGATGAGCACCGCGACCGTGACGTTCAACGTCTCGGGCGTCTCGGGCGTGCTCACGTGGGATGCGCCGATCGAGCTGCTGTCGCCGCTCACCGGGTTCCTGCTCTCTGTCTCGGCGGGCACGGTGAGCCTCCTTGATGGCGAGTTGCTCTACATGCAGGTGGTGCGGGCGCCGACCGTCAGCGCGGTGGTCTCGTTCAACGTCGCGCGGGCGGTTCCGAACACCGACGACTGCCTGCTCATGGCGATCCGGCGTGGAGGCACGGTCTACTGGCGCGACGGCAAGGTCATCAACAACGGTGAGTCCTTGCAGCTCTTCTCGACCGGCGGCGGGGGCGGCGGCAACAACTTCATCAAGCGCGACGGGACGAACTCGCCGACCGCGGACATCCCGTGGAACGCGAAGAAGATCACCAACCTGCTCGACCCGACTTCGGCGCAGGACGCCGCCACGAAGAACTACGTAGACTCGGCGATCTCGGGCGCGGTCTCCGGGTTGTACTGGAAGGATCCCGTTCGCGTCGCTACGACGCAGGCGCTCAACGTCACGCAGCTCGGCAACGTCCTGACGTCGAACGTCAACGGCAACATCAACACGTTGGGTGGCATCGACGGCGTCACGACGCTTGCGCTTAACGACCGCGTGCTGGTGAAGAACCCGTATCCGAGCACCGGGAACGGCATCTTCACCATCACGGATCTTGGCAGCGGGGGCACGCCGTTCGTCCTCACGCGTGCGGCGGACGCTAACACCTCCGCGGAGGTGCGCGAGGGCATGGCGTGCTTGGTCCGTCAGGGCGACGTCCACGCGGAGACTGCGTGGTCGTTGCAGACGCCGGATCCCATCACGCTGAACACCACGGCGCTGACCTTTGCGCAGGTGCCGACGACGTCGAACATCGTGTGGCGCAGCGCTGACACGTGGAGCTCGGTCTACGCAAAGGCGGCGGCGGCGCGCCCGTGTACGATCTTGGTTCCAGGAGATGGCAGCAGCCGGACGATTACTGCGGGCGCGTACGATCTCCAAGACATCGCCTTGGAAGGCACGTCCCGAACTTCACTGGGCGCGCTTCCTTCGGTGTTGGTGGCTGATGGTGCCGATCTCGGCGTGTGGTTGCATGCGCATCGAGTGTCCCTGTTGTTTCAATGTACGACGACTCCCGCAGTTGCGCCGATCGCCAACCTCGACTTGGAGCTTCGAGACTGTCTACTCGCCAACGCAGTCGGCGCGACGGTTGTACCCATCCAGATCCCTGCCGCGCAGGCTGGGTACTGGCTCCGCCTCTACGATGGTTCGCGTGCAGGCGACCTGAACGCTACAGGAACGGCCCTCGTTCACATCGGTGATCCTGGTGGGGCGCTGAATGTATTGGCCCTGGCGGGATCGGAGTTGTTCACACGGTTTGCGGTGACTTCTGGGACCCCTGCGTTTCTGGACGTGTACGCAGATGACACGTTGGTGAACATCGCTCCCAACGTCATCGGTGTGGGCATCACGGCAACCTTCAATTGGCTGTCTAAAGCAAGTCAGACGTCGTACAGCCCCAGCACTCCCGCGAACTGGTCGCCGACGCCGGGCGATGTCGCAGCGGCGCTGGACCAGACAGTTACGCAGATTCGTCAGGTGAACGCCGGGACGGGGCTCTCGGGTGGTGGCGCGCTCTCATCGGATGTCACGCTCACCGTGGTTTACGGCACGACCGCGGGTACGGCCGCGGAGGGAAACGACTCGCGCATCGTCAATGCGGTGCCGAACTCGCGGACACTCACGGGTCAGTCGCCCGTCGCGATCGACGGCGTGTACACCGCACAGGATCTGACCGCCAACCGCACGATCTCGCTCGCCGTAGCGGGGCAGATCAAGGGCGACATTCTCTACTTCGACGGAACGAACTGGACCCGGTTCGCTGCGGGCACTGCGGGCTATGTGCTCCAGACGAACGGAGCGGGGAACGATCCGTCGTACGTGCCGCAGATTCCGGTGCAGCGCGCGGTCGTGGCAGGGCAGAACGCGACCAACCTGTTGGCGGGGGCCCCGCTCTACGTCGCGACGTTCTACTACGACCCTACGGAGTGGATCGGCATCGGCTCAGGCAAGTCGCTGTACTTTGAGGCCGTGCTCTCCGTGGACAACGCGTTCTATACCGCGACGTTGCGTGTCTACAACCGCACCGCGGGCGGCTACGTCGCCGCAGCGAACGGAACGCTCACGCACAACACGACGTCGCCGACGCTGAAGGTAGGAACGGGCATCACGGCGGCGGTCACCAACTTCGATCCGACGGTGGCCGCGATGCTTCAGTTCGAGCTCTACATCGACAACTCGCTGGGGAGCGCGGTCCTCGGCCATGCACAGATCGTGGTGAAGTGACATGGCCAACGTCTTCTTCGTCAACAACGCGGTCGGTACAGGCGCCACGGCCATGTACAACCTCAAGGAGCGCCTGAAGGCGGCGGGGTGGACGGTGATCGGGTCGGGAGACGGCGTGTCTTCCTCGAACCTCACGGGCACGGACCTCGTCACATCGGCGGCGATCTTCGCGGCGGCGAACTACGGCGCGTGGATCGTGCTGAAGCAGCCCGGGTCGTTGCGTCAGCTCTGCATCGCGAAGAAGCAAGACGGCACGGGGCAGCCGGGGCGAAACTGGCGCGTCAAGTACTCGCCGCGCCTCGGGTTCACGGATGGTCCGCGAGTCAATGGCGTGGTGACCGGGTCGATCAGCGCGACGAACAACCCGAGCTCCGCGGACGAGCGCTTGCTGCTGAGCAACCCCTCGTTCAACGACGACACGAGCACCAACAGCGGCGGTCAATTCTTCATCCCGGACAACACGCACATTCACCACATCATGTGCCAAGACGCCGCGCCGTACGGCTTCTGGATGATCGGGTACTCGACCAGCAACCCGACCACGCGTGTGGACTACGTGTTCATGTCGGATCCCGTCGTGGGTTACGACCCGCTCGATGTAGATCCCTACGTCTGGTACGTGACGGACATCGGCGGCAACCCGACCAACACCCCGCTCCGGTCATCGGGGATGTTCGGCGCCCCCGCGGGTAACGGCACGAGCCCCTTTGCGCTGTGGCGCGCAGGGCTCACGAATGAGACCTGGGCCAAATGCTGTGCGCCGTCGTTCCTTGTGGGTGGCGTGAACGCACGCGCAATTCCGGCGGGCATCGGGCAGAACATCTACCAGGGCGGCGACGACTTGTTGCCCGTCCCGTACTTCGGGCAGCGTCTTCCGCAAAGCACCGCCCTCGGTGCGGTGAGTTTCAA
>FKKE01005047.1_pt1 | contig 35295 bp, 42 predicted proteins | sample 1106331 | NCBI WGS metagenome assembly FKKE01 (sample SAMEA3931202, study PRJEB13176) | freshwater metagenome | biome: Drinking water system; feature: drinking water; material: freshwater | place: China | collected 2013-02-06
TTCGATGCGTGTGTGTCACCCGACCGACGACCGAGACCGCACGCACCCCGATCACTCGCGCGGACTTGGCGCGGCTTGCGCAGTGCGTGTGTGTCGCCCGGTTGGCTTCAGCGAATGCCTTCGACTTCCTCGGCGTCGACGTCGTCGGGCGCGCGCTGGGCGTGCAGTTCCGGCTTTGGCGGCGTCAGTTGCGCCGTCGGCATCGCCATCACCGGCCCGAGCACGTCGACGCCGCCGCGCTCCATGCGCGGATGGATGAGCTGGCCGCCGTCGCCGAACGCATAAACCAGGCGCGCCCAATCGGTGTCATCATAGAGAAACGCCGGACCTTCCGGATCGAGATCGGACCAGTCCGCTTCGCGCGGCGCCGCCGCGGCCTGCGCCAGCCAAGTGCGGGCGCCGTTCTCGTCGCCGCGTCCGCGTGCGACCTGCGCGAACAGGATGCAGATGCGCGAGGACGGGTTCTCGCGATAGGCGTCTTCGAGCGCGGCCTGCGCGCCGCCCCAATCGCCGCGCTCCATCGCCAACTCCGCCAGCACGATCTTGGTTTCGCGCGAGTCGCGGCGCCGCTCGGCGAAGGCCCGCATGCGCTCGGCCCGCGCCTCGCGTGACTCACCCGGCACGATGTCGCGATAGGCGTGCGCCAGCGCCGGATGCGGGCCATTCTCCCAGGCTTCCTCCAGAATGGCGGCCGCGCGCTCGGCTTTGTCTTCGCTGACGAGCAGACGCGCCGCCATCGCGGCGGCCGGCGCAAACGCCGGCGCCAAGCGAAACGCTTTCTGCGCCATGTCGGCGGCCTTGTCGGGACGGCGTTCGCGCTCGAGCTTCTGCGCCTGCGCCGTCATCAGCACGGCGCGGCGGCGCCTGGCGACCTTGTCGTCGACCTGCTTGCGCTTGTCGCCGGTGTCGAGCGTCTCGATCGCGGTTTCCCAGTCGCCGGCCTGCACGGCGAGATCGAACGCATATTGGAAGGGCCACGTCGCCCACTTCGAAGCCTTCAGCGCCGCTTCGGCGTGCGCGCGTGCGGCGGTGCGGTCGCCGCGCTTCAATGCCGCCGCCATCAGACCCTTGCGGCCGAGCACTTCGGTGTCTTCGTTCTGCAGCATGCCCGAATAGGCGCGCTCCGCCGCCGCGGTGTCGCCGCTCACTTCAGCGGCGCGCGCTTGCAACAACAAGGCAAGGCGCGGCTCATCGATCAGGTCCTCGGCCTTGTCGGCCTGGCGGCGCGCCTCTTCGAACTCGCCGGCCTCAGCCGCGATCAGGCCGAGCGCCAGCGCTTCCTGGCCGCGGCGCACGCGCGCACGCTGGCTGGCTTTGCCCAGCCGGCCCGGCGCATCCATGAGGAACATGATGAGCCTGAGCAGCGGCAGCGCCACCGCGACGACAGCGATCAGGATCGCCACCGCAAACCAGGCGGAGGTGTCGGCCTCCCAGCCCATCCACTCGAAATGCACCACGCCTGGGTCATTGGTCGCGACCTGCCATGAAAGCAGCATCGCGAACACGAACACGATCAGCAGAAGGGCCAGCCGCAACATCAGGGTTTAGCTCCGCGACAATTCTTGTCGTATCGCCGCGAGACGCTGGTCGATCTCGAGCCGGCGTTGTGCGTCGTTGATCCAAGGCTGAGCGACGCGCTTCGGCGCGGCGGGCAGCGAGTTCAGTTCTTCGATGGCTTCGGCCAAACGATCGCCGTCGAGCGCGCGGCCGGCGCGTTCGACGATGCCCTCGGGCGTATCGCCAGCGCCGGCGCGGCGGATGACGATCCATTGCGCCAGCTGCGCCTGAATGCGCCCCCAGAAGCCAGCGCCCGCCTGGCTCTGCCGCGCTGCGCGCACGATCTCGGTATCGAGGCGCTCGAAACTGTCGCGCAATTCGATGCGCGTCGGCGCGCCGGTGCGCGCCAATGGCGCCAGAGCCGCGACATTCGGATCGTTGGGAAGCAAGGTCGCGAGCGCGGCGTGCGCCTGTTCGAACGGGCCGGACGAACGCGCCGCTTCGGACGCGGCCACCACCGCATAGGAGGCGCGCGCCGCCGTCGCCGCCGCGCGCGCTTCAGCCGCGACTGCCGGCAATTCTTCCTGCAAGCGGCGCACTTCGGTCACCAAGGCTTGCACTTCCGCCGTCGATGGCATCGTGTTCAGCCGCTGCTCGATGTCGCGCAGGCCCGATTGCAGCGCAAACACGCGCGCGCCGGTGCCGCCGTCGCCTGCTTCGCCGGCGGCCGCGACCGCCAGCGGCGCGTTCATCACCGCTTCGATGGCGTCGAGACGCTGATCGAGCGCGGCGGCGTCCGAGGATGGCGCCGCGCTGACGCTTCCCGACAACGGAGCCACCTTGTCGAGCGCCGATTGGATGGCCGGCACGCGCGGCGCCACTGCGCCGCCCGCCGCGCCGACGCCGGCCGCCACCAGCGCCAGAAGCGCCGCCGTGCCGAAGCCGACGCCCGCGCGAGCCTCCTCGCGGTAGGCCGGCTCGTACTCAACGTCGATCGGCTCGCCGCGTCCGCCGTCATCGTCGTCTCTGCTCATGCCGTTCCCCAGGGAGCTGACCGGATTTTCCAAGAGTTTCCGGCATTTCGGGCCGGAAACGAGTCGTAGGTCGGCGAAACTTACGGCCCGGCGGGAGGCCGCTCAAGCACTTGCGCCAGCAGGGGAGAATTACCCCCCGAGCACGGCGTCGAGGAGGTTGTCTTCGCGCGGCCTGGAGGCGGTGACGATTTTGTTCCAAGGCGCCTGCGCTGCGACTGCCGCAATCGCGGCGCTCATGCAGCCGGCGGTGAGTTGGGCGGCATTGGGCGCGCCGAGCTTGAGGAAGGTCTCCGCCGCCCGGGCGCTGTGGAAAAGCACGATGTCGAGCGGGCCGAGGAGCGCCTCGGGCAGGGTGAGCGCCGCCACCGAGGCGTAGGCCAGCCGCCGCTCGACGACGAACCCGGCCGCACGCAAGTCGCCGCCGAGATCGCCAGCGACGTGATCGCCGGCAATGTGAATGAGCTTGCCTTTTGCCGGATCGAGCTCCCGCTTCGCCAGCGCCGCAAGCGACTGCACATCGCCATCGGCTGAACGGACGTCGGCGAAGCCCGCCGCGCGTGCGGCCACCGCCGTCGCGTCCCCGACAGTGAGCACGATGCGGTCGCGGGCGCCGCGTGCGTCGGGAAAAGCGCGCACGCCATTGCTGCTGGTGAAGATCAGCGCCTGCGCGCCCTCGGTGTTGGTGTCATAGCCGCACGGCACGATGGTCAAGAGCGGCGCGACGATGGCTGCAGCGCCGCGCGCGCGAATTCGCGCCGCGGTGCGCGCGGCCTCCGGTTGCGCGCGGGTGACGGCGACGCGACGCACTAGTCTCCTCCGATCGCGTCGCCCGCTTCGTCGCGGATCTCACATCCGAGCTTGGCGCCAAGCGTTCGAGCCAGCGCAACCGCATCGCCGCCTAACGCAACTGCTTCGCTGCGCCGCCAGCGGCGCGATCCGTCCGGTGTCAAGGCCTCTCCGACAAAGTGAAGGCGGCCGTTATCCACGCGCGCCAGCGCGCCGATGGCTGTGCGGCAAGAGCCGTCGAGCGCGGCCAAAAACTCGCGCTCCGCTTCGATTTCAAGCCGAGCGCTCGCGTTTTCGCATTTGCCGAGCGCGTCGCGCACACGTGCGTCGTCCGCGCGCGCGGTGATGGCTATGGCGCCCTGGCAGGCGGCGGGCGGCGACTCCATCGGGTCGATCAAGCTCGCGGCGCGATGCTCTAGTCCCAGGCGTTTCAGTCCGGCGAGCGCGAGGAAGGTCGCGTCCGCTTCGCCGGCTTCGAGCTTTGAGAGCCGCGTATCGACATTGCCGCGCAGCGTGCACACTTTGAGATCGGGTCGCGCGAACAACACTTGCGCCTGGCGGCGCAAGCTTGCGGTGCCGATTGTTGCGCCTGCCGGCAAGTCGGTCAGAGTGTGCGCCTTCAGACTGACGAAGGCATCGCGCGGATCTTCGCGCGCGGGAACGCAGGCGAGCACGATTCCAGCCGGCAGCCGCGTCGGCAGGTCCTTCAGCGAGTGGACCGCCAGATCGATGCGGCCGTCGAGCAGTGCGTTGTCGAGCTCTTTCGTGAATAGCCCTTTGCCGCCGGCGTCGATCAGCGTGCGGTCTTGGATGCGATCGCCACTGGTGACGATCGGCGCGATCTCGAAGTCGCTCTCTTCCAGGCTGAGCGTCGCCGCCAGCAGCGCGCGCGTCTGCCCGGTTTGCGCGAGCGACAATTTCGAGCCGCGCGCGCCGATGCGGAAGAGGGTCTGACTCATCGATCGAGGTTTAGAGCACACTCCCCCTCCCCGCGAGGGGAGGGGGCAGGGGGTGGGGTGATGCGCGATGTCTCCGTGCTGGAGCGCGGGCCCCCGGCCCGCTTGTCGTCAACGTTGCGAAAGACTTGTGCATGCGCGCCAGGCGGCGCGCGCTCCAACGCGCGGACGCTGGAGTTTCACCCCACCCCCTGCCCCCTCCCCTCGCGGGGAGGGGGTTAAGCGGGTATGCCCGCAATCGAATGGAGAAGCCGCTCACCGTCCTCGGCATCGAAACCAGCTGCGACGAAACCGCGGCGGCGGTGCTGCGCCTGGACGAAAGCGGGCCGCGCGTGCTCTCCGACATCGTGCTCGGCCAAGCCGCGCAACACGCGCCCTACAAAGGCGTGGTTCCGGAAATTGCGGCGCGCGCCCATGTCGAGGGACTCGACGGCGTCATCGCCGCCGCCATGCGCGGGGCGAACCTTGGCTTCGCCGACTTGGACGGCGTGGCGGCCACCGCCGGCCCCGGCCTGATCGGCGGCGTCATGGTCGGGCTGCTGGCCGGCAAGGCCATCGCGCTCGCGCACGACAAGCCGTTGATCGCGGTGAACCACCTCGAAGGCCATGCGCTGAGCCCGCGGCTCGCGGGTCCGGGTGCGACGTTCCCGTACCTCTTGCTGCTTGTGTCCGGCGGGCACTGCCAGTTCATCGCGGTGCACGAGGTCGGAATCTATCGCCGCTACGGCTCGACTATGGACGATGCGCTCGGCGAAGCGTTCGACAAGCTGGCCAAGCTGCTCGAACTCGGTTTTCCGGGCGGGCCGTTGGTCGAAAAAGCCGCTCAAACCGGCGATTCCACACGCTTTGCGCTGCCGCGGCCGTTGCTTGGCCGCGAAGGCTGCGACTTCTCCTTCGCTGGTCTCAAGACCGCGTGCGCACGTGAAGTTGAGCGCCTCGGCGCGCTAACCCAGCAGGACAAGGCCGATCTCTGCGCCAGCTTCCAGGCGGCGGTGCTCGACATCGTGGCCGACCGAACGCGCAACGCCATGCGCCTGTTCGATCCGGTATGGGGAGCGAAGGGGAGATTGGTGGCGGCCGGGGGCGTTGCGGCCAATGCCGCGATCCGGGCGCGGCTCGAAGCGCTGGCGGCTGAGCGGGGCTACGATTTCATTGCGCCGCCGCTGCGCTGGTGCACCGACAATGCGGCGATGATCGCGTTGGCCGGCGCTGAAAGGTTGCGCCTGGGATTCAGTGACGACCTGTCATTTCCAGCCCGGCCGCGGTGGCCCTTGGACGATGAGGCGGTCCGCCTGCGCCCCAGCCACAAGCCGGGGCGCAAAGGCGCGAAGGCCTAAGGGGGGCCCTTAGGCGACGACGCGCGCGGCGGTGAAAATCAGCGGCGCCAGCGCTGACGCGACCAGCGCGATGGCGACGACGACGGACATCGCGCGAGCCGTGGCGGGGAGGTCTTGAGCGGACATAGTCTAGTTCCTTGATTTGGTTTGATGTTGCATGTGCGAACATCGATGCCGGAGAGATGGACCCTCGATGGCATTGTTTGAAGGCATTATTATCCAAACCAGCCATGCTGTTTTGCATGACAATCGTTAATTTCACCCCGTTAATGCAGATAAAGATCAGGCGCGAAGGGGGTGCCTTCGCGCCTGCAATAGAGCCCAATGGCTGGGAGGGCGGCGGGGCTCGGCGCCTAGGCGACAACCAGGCTGGCGACTTGGATGAGCGGGGTGGCGGCGGCCGCGAACAGGGCGACGGCGGCGGCGACGAACACGGCGCTAAGGGCGATCGAGGGGCGGGTCATTGGGGCTTCTCCTGGGGTGGCGGCTTCGATGCAGCCTATGTAGCAGCACCTCGGGAGATGATCAATGAATAAAACGAATTTCGTTCAATAATTCTGTAGCAAACGCTACACAACGGCTTCTTCGGCGATCCGCGCCTTTGCGCTGCGCTTGGCGCCCGGCGCGTAGAGACCGTTCAAAAGCAGCGCCAGAACGCCTTCCAATTCCCGCTCGAGCTTCGGCAAGGTCAGCCGCGAGAAGAGCTGTGGCACCGAGAACTTCATCGTCGCGGTCTGCAGCATCTCAGCGGTAAAGTTGTGATCGCCGGGCGCGAACAAACCCGTCTTTTCGCCGTCCTCCAGCACGGCGCTCAGAAACACCCGCTCCAAGGCCAGTTGTTCGCTGGCGAAGGTCGGCCGCTCGCGGTGAAGGACCTCCGCGACCTCCAGAATCTTGGCGTTTTCCTCGAACATGCAGAAGGAATCGCGCATGCGTTTGAAGAAAATCTCGCGCAGGCGCCGGTCCGCCGGCCAATCCTTCTTGCGTGCGATCGCAGCCAGTTCGGCTTGCTCTTCGGCATAGTGCTTGCGCGCCATGGCCTCGGCGATGTCGATCTTCGCTTCAAAGAAGCGATAGATATTGCCCGGCGACATGTCGCAATCGGCGGCGATCTCGGCCATGGTGGTTTTGCCGTAGCCGTAATGCTTGATGCGGTTCATCGCGGCGTCGAGGATGCGGTCGCGGGTGGCGGATTTCTCGTCCATCCACACAGATTAGCGGGTTTTGGCTGAACGATCAATGAAGGATTCAGGCGCATACAAGACCGTCGCCGTGCTCGGGGCGGGGGCCTGGGGCACGGCGCTGGCGCAGGTCGCCGCCGCCGCGGGGCGCGAGGTGACGATCTGGGCCCGCGAGCCGGAGGTGGTCGAGAGCATCAATTCCCGCGCCGAGAACGCGCTTTTTTTGCCTGGAATCAAGCTCAACACCGCGCTTCGCGCCACCGATGCGCTCGCCGAAGCGGCGCGCGCCGAGCTGATCCTGGCGGTTCCGCCGGCGCAACACATGCGTGCGGTCCTGCGCGCCATCCGCCCGCACCTGGCGCCAGGGGTTCCTCTGGTCTTGTGCGCCAAAGGGGTGGAGCGGGGCTCGCTGGCGCTGATGACCGACGTGCTCGCCGAGGAAATGCCGGAGGTGGCGCCGGCGGTGCTCTCGGGGCCTGGCTTCGCCAAGGATGTGGCGCGCGGACTGCCCACGGCCACCACCATCGCCAGCCCGGATCGGGAGCTGGCGCAGCGGATCGTCGCCACCATCGGCCTGCCGACCTTCCGCCCTTATGTGGCGGACGATCTGGTCGGCGCCGAAATCGGCGGGGCGGTGAAGAACGTCATCGCCATTGCCTGCGGCGTCGCCGAGGGGCGCAAACTTGGCGACGGCGCTCGCGCCGCGCTGATCACGCGCGGCTTCGCCGAACTGACCCGCCTTGGCCTCGCCATGGGCGCGAAGGCGGAAACGCTCTCCGGACTCTGCGGGCTCGGCGACCTCGTGCTCACCTGCGCTTCGCTGACTTCGCGCAACACCTCGCTGGGCGCGGCTTTGGGCGAAGGGCGCAAGCTCAAGGACATTCTCGCCGAGCGCCGCTCGGTGGCCGAGGGCATGGAAAGCGCGCCGGCGGTGGTCGCTCTTGCCGCCAAGCACGGCGTCGAAATGCCGATCTGCGCCGCCGTCGACGCCATCGTTGGCGAACGCATCGGCATCGATGAAGCTATTGCCGCCTTGTTGTCGCGCCCGTTCAAGGAAGAGCGCGCGTGAGTTTTCGCGCCGGCCTGGTTCTGGCCAAGCTCGTCGACTTACCCGATCCGTGCGCGTTGGTGGTGACCCCGGATGCGTCGCTGCCTTTTGCTTCAGTCATCGTGACGCGCCGCGGCGCTTCGATCGCCGCGTTTCGCAACGCCTGCCCGCATGCGGGCTATCCGCTGCAGCGCGCGGACGGGCGCATCGTCGTGCAGGAGGGCCGATTCCTGGTGTGCGGCGCGCATGGCGCAAGCTTTGCGATCGAGGACGGCGCCTGCGCAGGCGGCCCATGCAATGGCGATCCGCTTGAGCGCATCGCCATTGTGGTGCGCGACGGGAATGTCTGCGTGGCTTAGGAGCGGGGGATAGGGTGGGGTATGCGCCTATGCGTCGTTGGCTTCGCCGCCGGCGCGCTCGTCGATGTCCATTGAGTCGTGGAGTACGCGGAGCACGGTGAGCGTCGCATCGTCGTAGGTGAAGACAATGATGTGGCGCGCTTGTTTTGGCGCTGCGCCGCGAATGCGCGCGTGACGGATATGAAAGGTGTAGGGCGCGCGCGGCAGATCTTCGAGTCTCCGTACGCTTGGGCGAGTAGGATCGTCGCGCAACAAGCGATAGGCCGCGCGGAGCAATGCTTGATATCGGCGTGCGCTGACAGGTCCAAAATTTCGATGCGATGTTTTGCGCAAGTCGCGCACATCGGCGTCGGCCGCGGGCTCGACGATGAGACGTCTCATTCAGCCGGCGAGCGCGCTGCGGCCGTATCCTCTGCCGCGATCTCCGCTTCGATCTCGGCGTCGATTTGGTCGAAATAGGCGTCGATATCTTCAACGACGATGCCCTCGCCGCGATCGAACGAGTCCCAGCCTTCCTGCACGGCCTGGCGCAGCAATTCGAGCTTGCGCGCGCGGCGCTGCTCCTCATCGCGAAGCAGGCGCAGGCCGGCGCGGACCACTTCGCTGGCGTTCTGAAACTGCCCGGATGCGACCAGTTCGGCGACGAAAGCATCGAGCGCGTCGGTGAGGTTGATATTGCGGGTCGCCATGCGGGGGAGGATGCGACGATTGGCAAAAATTGGCAAGCCATGTTCTTCGTTTGTTTCGCCCTGCGACTCCGGTTAGCCTTGACCCATTGAGGAGAGCGAAGTGTACGAAGTCCTTACCTTAGTGGCGATCGTAGTTGGCCCGATCATCGCGGTGGCGATCACGTTGTGGGTCGAAAGTTCTCGACGAGCCCGCGAGGCGAAGCGGACAATTCTGCAGGCCTTGCTCACTACGCGCGGTCGCTACGCCGATCCATCGTACAGTTGGGCGATAAGGGCGGTGAGGCTGGAATTTGCGCGGCGTCCAAAGGTGATCGCAGCGCTTGACGCCTATCTCAACCAAGTTCGATTGAGAGCTCCGAACGAAGACGCCGAGGCGCACCATCGCGAGAGTGAAAGACGCGAAGGCGTGTTGATTTCCGAAATGCTCAAGGACTTAGGCTACGCGGGCCTCACGTCCGAACAGATGGAAAACTATACTGCTCAAGGACTTGCTGATCGAGAGCGCTTGCTTCAAATCGCACTTGAAGCACTGCCGCACATAGCCATTAGCGCGAAGCGGAGCGCTGACGCCGCCGAGGCCATGATTGAACGGTTACCCAAACAGTCGAGCTAAGGACGAAGCTACGTCCGCTTGGTCGGCCGCTGAGACAACGCCGACGTTGCGACTGGGCGCACAGTCTTGCCGCTCTCGCCAGACACAAAGCGCCCCGAACGCGCATCCTCAGGGCCGCTGACGGCCTTCCTTGCGGCTCGATCGAGCGCGGCCTGAACGCTTTTCAGATCGGTTGTCTTAGCCATTGATCGCCCACGCTTCGGCAAGGGTGAAACTGCCTTCCAGACTATCCCAAACGTGGAGTCCCGGATCGCGCGTCGCGCGTCCCGGATGGCGGCGGAAGGGCGGAGCCCGCTCAAGCCGCTTCTTCTTCCTCATCGTCGTCGTCACGACGGCGCATCATCAGATAGCCGGCGCCGGCGAGCACGACGACGCCTAGCGCGATCCATGGGAAGTAGCCGGAAAGCCCGCCGAACGCGGTTTGGCCCGAACCCCCCGCCGCCGTGTCGGCGATGGCTTGCGTCGAAGCCGCCGGCACGCCGGTGACCAGACCCGGCACCGAATAGGCCGAGACGTCATCGGACGCGGCTTGGAAATCGGCATGACGTTCGCCTTGCGGGAAGCTCAACATGCCGCGCAACTCGGCCGCCGCCGCGGCGATCGCCGGCATCTGGTCGGCGCTGCCGATCGAAGTCAGCGCGGCCACGCCCTTGCGGCCCAGAATCTTCTGTTCGTAGCGCAGATCCTTGCCGCCGGCGCCGCCGGGCGCGGCAATGCGCTCGGCCCATGCCAGGTAGGGCGTCTCGGTGTTGAACGAAGGATCGGCGGCGAAGCCCTCGAAGCGCCGGTTCTGGGTTTGCCGCGCCTCGCGCACCTGGGTTTCGAAATTCGCATCGCTCAAGCCGGCGGCCGTCTCAGGCTGCACGTAGCCGAGCGCATCGTAGCTGATCACCGTCGCCCACGTGCCGGGCGCGCGGATGTCGTCGCCGGCGCGCGCCAGCAGGCCGTAGACGACGCCGGCGGGCGCTGCGGCATTGGCGCGCTGCAAGAAAGCCAGCGCTTCTTCCGCCGAATAGAAGCGATAACCGGCGGGCACATTGAGCGACATGCCGTCATTGCCGAGCGGGATGACGCCGCTGCGTCCCTGCGGCGCGGCCGCGGCGTTCGCGGGCGGCGTCACCGGAGTGGCGCGCACGGGCGGCGCGGCGACGTTCGGCCCGGCGTCGCCGGGTCCGTCCGCAAGAGCCGGCGCGGCGGCAAACAGCGCCAGCGCCGCCAACGCAGCGCGCATCAGGTTGTTGCGCATGGGTTTCTCCCTCGCTCGCCCGCTTTTCGGGCTCCCGCATCCCCAGATTCGTGATTTAGCGGCTTGGAACGGGTTTGTCGCGTGTCAGCTGGTACAGGCGGCGCGAAGTTCAGCCGCGGCCGCCGCCATCGCCTCGCCGATCGCCGTGCGCCACTCGGCGATGCTCGTCGCAGCCTGGGCTTTCTGGGGATAAAGCACCGCCCGCGAGGAATTCACGATCCCGCCCTCAAGCCGCTGCCCGTTCGTGACGAAACCCGCGACGGCGTCGGCGGCGCTTGCGCCTTGCGCGCCATAGCCCGGCACCAAAAACAGCGCCTCCGGCATCGCCTCGCGCAAGACGCGCGCTTCTTCCGGATAGGTCGCGCCCGCCACCGCCATCAGGCCCGACCAGCCGCTGGCGCCGCGCAGGCGCGCGCACTCGGGGGCAAGCATTTCCGCAACGCGGCGCCACAACGGCGCGCCGCCGACCTGCAAGTCCTGGAAATCGCCGGCGCCCGGATTGGAAGTCCGCACCAGCACCGCCACGCCTTTGGCGTTGGCTTGCGCATGAACGATGAACGGTTCGATCGTATCCTTGCCCATGTAGGGATTGACCGTCACCGCGTCGGCGTCGAAGCCGGGGGCGGCACCGATGGTGGCGCGCGCATAGCCTTCGGCCGTGGTGCCGATGTCGCCGCGCTTGGCGTCGAGCAGCACCAGCATGCCTTCGTCGCGCGCGTAGCTCACGATCATGCGCGCCACCGCGTAGCCCATTTCGCCGAATTGCTCGAACAGGCCGAGCTGCGGTTTCAGCACGCAAGCGTGCTCGCGGGCGATGTCGACGATCGCGGTGCCGAACTTGAGCACGGTCGCGGTGTCCTCGCGCGCGTCGCCGAACAGCGATGGGATCTTGTCGGCGAAGGGATCGAGGCCGACGCAGAGCGGCGTCTTCTTGGCGCGCACGCCTTCGATCAGGCGATCGGCGAACGGCGCGCTCATGTGCGCGCGTCTTGCGGGGCCACGCAAACCACTTGTGCGACCGCGAGAGTACGCCGGAGATCGTCGGAGGCCTGGCCGTAATTGTCCGGCGTCAGCCGCTCCGCCGGCGCGCCTTGCGCTTCGACTTGCTCGACGCGCAGAAGCCGCATGATGGAGGAGGGCGCGGCGGTGTAGATGCGCCCGCGCCGCGCCGATTCCGCCACCGTGATGCCGATCACCTGGCCGTTGGCGGCCATGGTCGGGCCGCCGCTGATGCCGGCCAACGAACCGCGCAGACCGGAGGTGCGGCCGAGCTCCGCCCAAGCCAGCACCGGTTCTTCGACATCGTAGCGGCCGCGCGCGATCAGCGTCTCGCGCCCGATGAGCCGCGAATAGGCTTCGCCGGGCCGGCCTTGCGGAAAGCCGATGTGAAAGGCGCGCTGCCCGATCTGGAAACGCCGCTCCGAGGTATCGAGCGCCAGCGAGACCGGCGCGCTCTCGGTTTTCAGCAGGGCGATGTCGGCGAACAGAGCGCGTTTGACATCGACGACGCGCGCAGCGGCCCCGCGCGAAACCACGAGACCGACATGCTCGCAGCCATCGACGACGTGGCGCGCCGTCAGCCACCAGCCGGCTTCCGAAATGGCGAAGGCGCTGCCCATGCCGGAGGCGACGGGTCCGACCTCGACCAAGACCGCGGGATCGTATTGCGACGGCGGCGGCAGGAAGGCGCCGGTTTCGGGCGCGTCGGGCAACGCCTCCGGCGCATCGTGGCGCCGGTCGACCCGGAACAGCACGAACACGATCACCGTAATAACGATGATGTAGAGCAACCAATCCGGGATCAGACGGACCATGAACTCAGCCGGCGCGGAACAATTGCACGTTCGGGTCGGCGACGGCGCCGGCGACAATCAGCGCCAAGCCAATCTTGATGCTCATGAGAAAGACCGCCGCCGCCACGTCGCCCTCGGCGATGCGCCGCGGCAGCCCGCGCAGGAAAATGTCGGCGAAGCGGAAGGCGAGCAGCTGGATCAACAGCGTCACCACGCCCCAGATCAGCAGATCGAACAGGCCGAAGGCATGCGCGAGGCACGACCCCAGCGGGATCGCGAGACCGACGATGACGCCGCCATAAGCGAGCGAAGCCGAAGGATTGCCGGCGCGGATCAGCGCCAGTTCTTTGTGCGGCGTCATGATCGTGTAGATGATCAGCGAGGCGACGAAGAGCCCGAGCGCCACGCCAAGCTGGATGATGAAGTCCGGAAAGCCCGCGACGAATGCGTTCAGGGGCGCGTTTAAGTCCATGGATCCCTCGCCAGCCGCAGCCAGTCAGTATAATCGCCTGCGCTAGCCCTTCCCGTCCGGGCGCGCAAGCAATGAGGAGCAGACGAGCACATGGGCCAGCGCAGAGCCGCCTTGATCACAGGCTCCACCAGCGGCATCGGGCTGGGGATTGCCACGGCGTTCGCCGGAGCCGGCATGGACGTGACCCTGAATGGCTTCGGCGACGCGGACGAAATCGAGCGCATCCGCGCGGAGCTGGAGCGTAAGCATGATGTCGCCGTGCGCTATGACGGCGCCGATCTGATGCAGGCGGACGCCTGCGCCGGTTTGGTCGAAGGCGCCATCGCCGCCTTCGGCCGCCTCGACGTGCTGGTCAATAATGCCGGCATCCAGTTCGTCTCGCCGATCGAGGCGTTTCCGGTAGACAAATACAACGCAATCATCGCGCTCAATCTCTCCTCGGCGTTTCACACCATCCGCGCCGCCATGGGCGCGATGAAGGCGGCGCAGTACGGGCGCATCGTCAACATCGCCTCTGCGCACGGCCATGTCGCCTCGCCGTTCAAGTCGGCGTACGTCGCCGCCAAGCACGGCATTATCGGCTTGACCAAAGCGGTGGCGCTCGAGGGGGCGCAGCACAACGTCCGGTGCAACGCCATCTCGCCCGGCTATGTGCTGACCACCCTGGTCGAGAAGCAGATCCCCGACACGATGAAGGCGCGCAACCTCAGCCGCGAGCAAGTGATCAACGATGTGCTGCTGGCGGCGCAGCCGACCAAGAAGTTCGTTTCCGTCGAGCAGGTGGCGGGGCTCGCGCTGTTTCTCACCACGCCAGCGGCCGACGAGATCAACGGCGCCGCGCTCAACATCGACGGCGGCTGGACGGCGGCATGAGTTGCTTGACGAATTAGCTAGGATTAGCTAATTTGAGGCATGTCGATCGTGAACATGCTCGAGGCGAAATCCAACCTCTCGCGCCTTGTCGAGGCAGTCGAGTCTGGCGCGGAGGAAGAAATCATCATCGCCCGCAACGGTAAGCCCGCCGCGCGGCTTGTGCCGATTGTTCGTTCGCCCGTGGGCAAGCGCCTGGGTGCTGCGCGGGGACTCTTCAAAGTGCCGCAACCCGACAAGCGATTGGATGCGCAGGTCGCAAAGCTGTTTACGGGCGGCTGACCCGTGCGTCTGCTGCTCGACACCCACATAGCATTGTGGGCCGTTTACGAACCTGACCAACTGCCCAAGCAGGCGCGCACGTTGATCGCCGATGCAAACAACGAAATCTTCGTAAGCGCCGTTTCGCTCTGGGAAATCGCGATCAAGCACGCCATTCGACGCAAGGGACGCCCGGCGCTGCCGATGTCGGCCACGGAGGCGCGCTCTCACTTCTATGAGCGCGCTCGGTATGCACCTCTGGGTTTGAGCGCCGACCATTGTTGTGCGGTCGAGGCCCTGCCGATGCTGACAGCCGATCCCTTCGATCGGTTGCTGGTCGCGCAGGCCACATGCGAACCCATGCGGCTCTTGACCCACGACAGCGAACTGGCCGTCTACGGCGAGAGCGTCATCCACACTTGAGTTTGCTGGGTCGCGGCATGAGCTGCTAACGATTCCCTAACCGCAGCGGGGCAAGCCTCTCCGCGCCATGCGTGCGCCATTCCTTGCTTTTGCGCTCTTGGCCGCGACGGCCATGCCAGCCGCCGCCGCGGGCGGCGGCGGCGCGCCGCAACAGGCCCCGGCGACCCGGCAGGAGCGGCTGACCTCGGCGGAAAGTTTCGTGCCGATGCCGACGCTCTCGGCCGGCGTGCTGCAGCGCAACGCCAGCCACGGCGTCATCGTCGTCGACATGGGGCTCGACATTCCCGACGCCGACCTCCGCCGCCGCGCCGTTCTCAACGCGCCGCGCCTACGTGACGCGCTGCGCACCGCGCTCGCGACCTACGCCTCGACCTATTACCGGGACCGCACCGCGCCGCGCCCCGACGAACTCACCCGGCAATTGCAGCTGGCAGTCAATCGCGTGCTCGGCGCCGAAGGCGCGCGCGTGCTGCTGGCCAACATCATTTATCAGGGCCGGCGAGGCAGCTAGCTAACTGCCGCGGCAGGCGATCGGCATGACGTGGCGCGCGGCGCCGGTGAATGGCGTGCGCCGATAGATTTGCCGCGGCTCGTCGCGCGCGATCACCTGCTCGTTGGCGCCCATGATCTGACGCTCGACGATGACGAACGTCTCTTCCGCGCAATTGAAGCGATAATGGATGCGCTCGAGTTCGTAGCGGATGACGCGTTCGGTGCTCTCGGTGTCGGCTTCCCACAATTGCTGGCGGCCGTGGCGGACTTGCAGCCAGATGTCGGCCAAACCGTTTTCGCGGGTGATGGTGCGTTGGTTGAAGTGGATGACGCCGCCATCGTTGGTGCGCAGCACCAAGAGCCAATCCGGCATGTTGCGCGTGGTCGCCAGCACCACCGGGCCGTCGCCGCCGGATTGCGCCGGCGCGGCGGGATTCTCGGGCGCCGCCGGCTGGCCGCAGGCGGCGAGGGCGAACAAGCAGGCGAGGGCGGCAAGGCTGCGCATCTGGACCGTCATAAGCTTCATGTTGGGCGGAGGCGCGGCCGCCGCAAGTCACATCGCCGAGATGCCGCCATCAACCTTCAGTTCCGCGCCGGTGACGAAGCGGCTTTCGTCGGAGAGCAGGTAGATCGCCGCCTGGGCGATCTCTTCCGGCTTGCCGATGCGGCCCATCGGCACCTGGCGCGCGAGCTTATGCTCGGCTTCTTCCTTGCCGAACATGCCGCGTAGCGGATCGAGGATCGGCGTGTCGATAAAGGTCGGGTGGATCGAGTTGGAGCGGATGTCCAAGCCCTTCTTGGCGCAGTGCAGAGCGATGTTCTTCGAGAGCAGCCAGACCGCCGCCTTCGAAGCATTGTAGGCGGGCGTGTTGTGGCTGGCGATCAGGCCGGCGATCGAACTGATATTGACGATCGAAGCCGGCTGGTTTTTCGCCAGATATTTGATCGCGTGCTTGGCGCCGAGAAAGACGGAATCGACATTGACGCTCATCACGCGACGGAATTGGGCCAAATCCAGCTCTTCGACATTGCCGCGCCCGCCGCTGATGCCGGCATTGTTGACGAGCCCGGATATGCCGCCCATCGCCGCGTTGGCGGCTTCGAGCGTGGCGATCCATTGCGCTTCGTCGGTGACGTCGAGTTCGAAGCCGAAAGCCGTGCCTGCGCCGCGTTCCGCGTTAATGGCGTCAGCGACCTTCGTCGCGCCGACGAAGTTCACATCAGCCAGCGCCACCTTCGCGCCTTCGGCGGCGAGGCCTTTGGCCATGGCCGCGCCCAAGCCTTGCGCCGCGCCGGTGATGAAGACATTTTTCCCTGCGACGCGGTTTGTCATTGTGTAGTCTCCTTGGACCACGACAGCCCTTCTCCTCCTGCGGAGGAGAAGGTGTCGGCGAAGCCGACGGATGAGGAGGGGGTTAGAGCGAGCGCGGAAAAGTGTGAAGCGGTTTTCCGTGAAAATGGGCGTCGCCTTGGTTCAACAGCGCCGCATAGACGCTTCTGTGTCCCCTCAGTTCGACAAGCCGGACGGTCGCGGCTGGCGCGGCGGCTCCTCATCCGGCCCTTCGGGCCACCTTCTCCTCCGCAGGAGGAGAAGGGCTGCCTCAGCATGCTTCATCCATGAAATGCGCGAGCGCGACATCTTTGTCGGTGACGCCGCCCGCGTCGTGGGTGGCGAGCGTGACCTCGACGCGATTGTAGACGTTGAACCATTCGGGGTGATGGTCGTGGCGCTCGGCATGGAGCGCGACGCGGGCCATGAAGCCGAAGGCGGCGTTGAAATCCTTGAAGCGGAATTCCTTGACGATGGCGTCGCGGTTCTCGGCCGCGCGCCAACCGTCGAGCCGGGCGATGGCGGCGGCGGCGCCGATGCATGGTGTGGGCATGAAGTGCTCCTTAGGAGCTCCAGTATGCGCCGCAAACGAAAACGCCGCCATCTTTCGATGGCGGCGTCCGCGTCTTCACCTCAGGTGAGGACTATTGGTTTGGCTGCGTCGGGTTGGGTTGTTCGTGCCCGCGCACGATCACACCCTTGGCCAGCTTCGAGTTCCACAGTCCGTAGGCGAAGTAGAGCAGGAAGCCGCCGCCCAGATAATAGAGGAAGAAGGTGCGCGTCTCGACGTGCGCCATCAACGACATCAGCAGGAAGAGGCACATCAGCGCGCCGAGGATCGGCACGACTGGGAAGAGCGGCGTGCGGAACGGCCGCTTCATGTCGGGCCGCGCATACCGCAGATAGACGACGGTCACGCAGACAATGCCGAACGCCGCCAGCGTGCCGACATTGGTGAGGTTTGCGAGCGCGTCGAGGCTCATGAAGCCCGCGAAGTACATGGCGATGACGCCGACGATCATCGTGTTGATCCAAGGCGTTTTCAACTTCGAGTGCACGTTGGCGAAGACCTGCGGAATGAGCCCGTCTTTCGCCATGGTGTAGAAGATGCGGGTCTGACCGTAGAGCAGCACCAGCATCACCGAGGAGAGGCCGGCGATAGCGCCGATCTTCACCAGCATTGCGAACCAGTCGAGACCGATGGCGTCGACGGCGAGCGCGATCGGCGCCGGGTTGTTGAGTTGCTGATAAGGCACGATGCCGACCAGCACCGCGCAGGTGAGGATGTAGAGAATGGTGCAGATCACCAGCGAACCCAGGATGCCGATGGGCATGTCTTTGGCGGGGTTCTTGGACTCGGCCCCGGCCGTGGAGACCGCCTCGAAGCCGATATAGGCGAAGAAGATGATGGCCGCGGCGGTGATGAGGCCGCCTATGCCGTAGGCGGGCGCATCCTCGCGCGCGGTGAGCACGTCCATGATAGCGCGCCCAATTTGCGCACCGATTCCCATGTCGGTTCCGGGCGGCGGCGCCGGCACGGCTTCGGGAACCAACGGGATCCAGTTTTCCGGATTCACGTAAGGCGCGCCGATGATGATGAAGGCAACGACGACGCCGACCTTGATCACAACCATGATGTTGTTGACGAGCGTCGACTCCGAAATGCCGATGGTCAGCAGGCAGGTCACTGCCGCGATCGCGAGCACCGCCGGCAGATTGACCATGCCGACGCCAAGCACGGCGCCGGTGGCGTGATCGACAACCTCAACGCCGGGCGCCGCCTGATAGGCGACCGGGAGACTGATGTTGAGGTCGTGCAGGAAGCTGACGACATAGCCTGACCAGCCAACCGCGACGGTGGACGCCGCGAGGCCGTACTCGAGCACAAGCAAGAGACCCATGACCCAGGCCACCAACTCGCCCATCGAGGCGTAGGAGTAGGAATAGGCCGAGCCCGACACCGGAATGGCGGCGGCGAGTTCCGCGTAGGAGAGGGCGACCAGCGCGCAAAGCGTGCCGGTGATCACGAACGAGATCATGATGCCGGGGCCGGCGAACTCCGCCGCTGCGCGACCCGTCAAAACGAAAATGCCCGTGCCGATGATGCAGCCGATGCCGAGAAGCACCAGGTTGAGCGCGCCGAGCGATTTCTTCAGTTCGCCCTGTTCGTGCTCGGCATGCATTTGTTCAACCGACTTGCGGATGAACAGGCGGCCGAGGCCGTTCGGGCGTTTGCCGCCCACATTGGTGTTTGCCACGTTCGATCCCCTCCCTGGGTTCGTTGTGGGCGGGGAAGCTAACGGGGCGGTTAGGGGCGCACAAGCGCCGAGGGTCGCATTTAGCCGCCCGAAAGCGGTTCCGGCACAGCCCAGCCCCGTCTCGCACAGGCCGCGAGCACGGTATTGCGCAACAGGCAGGCGATGGTCATCGGCCCGACGCCGCCCGGCGAGGGGGAGACGGCGGCGGCGACCTCGATCGCCTCGGAATAGGCCACGTCGCCCACCAGCTTGGTCTTGCCTTCACCCTTCTCGGGCGCGGGCACGCGATTGGTGCCGACATCGATGACGATGGCGCCGGGACGCACCCAGTCGCCGCGCACCATTTCCGGGCGGCCAACCGCCGCCACCAGAATGTCGGCGCCGCGGCAGACCATTTTGAGGTCGCGGGTCTTCGAATGGGCGATGGTGACGGTGGCGTTCTGTTCGAGGAACAAGAGCGCCGCCGGTTTGCCGACCAGGATCGAACGGCCGATGACCACAACGTTGGCGCCCGTCAGATCGGGGCGTTCGCTCTTCGCCAGGATGACGCAGCCCACCGGCGTGCACGGGCGCAAGCCCGGCTTGCCGAGCGAGAGCTTGCCGGCGCTCGCTTCGGTCAGGCCGTCGACATCCTTAAGCGGATCGATGGCGGCTAGCACCGCAGCTTCATTGATGTGCCTGGGCAGCGGCAGCTGAACGAGGATACCGTCGATCTCGGGATCGGCGGAGAGCGCCACGACACGCGCGATCAGATCGGCCTGCGGCGTTTCCGCGGGCAAGCGGATCTCGACGCTCTTCATGCCGGCTTCCGCCGTCATCTTCACTTTCGACGCCACATAAACGTGGGAGGCGGGATCGTCGCCGACGAGCACGACCGCAAGCGCCGGTTGCGCCGGCAATTGCGTCACCGCCGCGGCGACATCGGCGCGCACGCGCGCCGCTATGGCTTTGCCGTCGATGCTGCGTCCGGTCATGGCGCGGTCCATATTAGGCTTCGCCGAGACGCGCAACAAAGGCGGCGATGTCCGCATCGCTCATGCCCTCGATCTCCAGCGTCTTCATGCGCGCGGTATGTCCACGCAAAACGCTGACTCTGCCTTTCGCGACGCCGAGCGATTTTGCGATCAAAGCTTCGAGCGCGCGGTTGGCTTCATTGTTCTCCGGTGCGGCGCGAACTCGGACTTTGAGATAGGTCTCGTTGTTCTGGTCTTTCGCCCAGCCCTCGATGCGGTCGGCGCCGCCGGAGGGGGTAAGCCGGACGCGCAGCCGGCTCAGAGAACCGGGCCGCCGGAGACGATCAGATTCACGAGCCACGGCAGCACGCTGTCGCGCACCAGGATCAGCAAGAGCATCAGCAGCAGCACCGAAAGGTCGACGCCGGCGATGGGTGGGATGAGGCGGCGCAGCGGGCGCACCATCGGCTCGGTGACGGCACGGGTGAAGTCCCAGATCGTGCGGAAGAACGGATTACGCCGGTCGACGATGTCGAAGGCGTAGAGCCAGGACAGCACGACGTACACGATCAGCACCACCAGCACGAGGCCGAGGATGGCGTGGACCAGCGGGTAAAGAACCTGAGAGATCATGGGGGCCGGGCATAGACCGCGCCGGGCGGATTCGGCAACTGCCGGCCGGCGAGCCGGGTAGGTCACTCTTATTTCAGAGTTAATTCCGCATAAGGGGTGACGCCCCCTATGCCGATGGACCTTCCTCCGCCCGCGATCGTGTGCGCCGCGCCGCAGCCTGATGCGTCAGCGGAGGCCGCCTTGGCGCGCGCGCGCGCCGCGCGTTTCCTGGGTCATACCGAAGCGGCGCGGTGCGCGGCGGAAGCAGCGGTGCGACTGGCGCCGCAGGATGCCGACGCTTGGCTCGAACTTGGCCTGGTTCATTCAGCTTTAGGTAACGATCGGGCGGCGCGCGACGCATTCCAGCGCGCGTTGGCGCTCGCGCCGAATTATGACGACGCCAAGCTCGGCCTCGCGCGCCTGGCCTATCGGGCAGGCGATCTGACGGAGGCGCGCGCTTGGCTGGCGCGCGTCGACGCCGCGCGGCGCGGCGATCCCGAGTTCGAAAGCCTGCGGGCTGCGTTGAACGAGCGGCCCAGGGCGGTTTGGCGCTGGGATGGACTTGCGAGCTATAGCTCGCTCTCCAACGGTCTGGCGCCGTGGCGCGAGTTTTCGATCTACGCGACCAGACGATCGGGGCGGCGTTCGTTCGGCGCCGGTTTGGAATATGTGCGCCGCTTCGGCCTGACCGACCTCTATGGCGAAGGGCGTTTCTATCAGGCCGGTGCGCACGGCGGTGTTTGGGGGTTGGCGCTGGGGGCTGCGCCCGACGCCGTGTTCAAGCCTGAGGCGGCGGCGCGCTTCGAATACGCCAGCCCAGAGGATCGTCCCTGGGTGCTCGGCGGCGCGCTCTCGTTTGCCCGCTACGCCACCGGCGGGGTCAATAGTTTGACGCTCTCGGCGGAGCGCAATCTCGGCGCCGGCTGGCGCGCCAGCGCGCGGACCATCGGCGTGCGCGATGAGACGGGCGCGTTTCGCACCGGCTACGGTCTCGGCGCAACCTGGCGGCGCGCCGATGAGACGGAGTTCTCGCTGATCTGGACCGACGCGCCGGAATCTTCCGCCGGGGCCACCATCGACGTGCAATCGGTGTCGCTCGGTCTTGGCTTCGATCTCTCGCCTTCGCTGCGGCTGCGCATCGGCGCGCTGAAGGAGGAGCGCCAGGCCTTCGATCGGACCGAGGTCTCCGTCGCGTTCGTGAGGACGTTCTGACCATGACCGCCATGCTCACCGTGATCTGGGTGACGGCGCTGGGTCTTGTCGGACTCGCGTTCGCGCTGCTCGGCGGTCTGATTGCTGCGCGCTTGCAGAGGCGTTGGATCGAGCGCGCTTATCCTGACCGGCGCGCCAAAATCTCGAAGGCGCTGATTCATTTCGCCATGGCTGACGGGCCGCCGCCGCGCTTTGCGCTCTCGGACCGCAGCGAGCGGCGGCTGGTTGTCGAGACGGCTCTCGACGCCGCGCAAATCATGCGCGGCGCCGCCAAGGAGCGGCTAATTCACTTCCTGGCCCAAGCGAATCTGGCCCCGCGGCTCCATCGGCAATCGCGCCGCGGCAGCCTGCGCGACCGGCTCATGGCGATCGAGGCGCTACGTTTGTTTCCCGATGCGGAGACGCTGACCGCGCTCAAGCACGCCGAGGCGTCGCGCGATCTGCGCATCTGGCTCGCGGCGCTCTCCACCCGTGTGGCGATCGGCGCCGGTCCCGACATGATGGGCATGCTCGAATTGGCGCGTCGGCCGGGCGCGGCGCGGTCGTTGGCGATGCAGGATCTCGTCGCGGCGTGCGCGCTGGCGAATCCCCCCGACGCTTTGCGCGCTCTGAACGGGCCGTTGCCGACGCACATCCGCGCGTTGCTGTTGAGGGCTGTCGGCGAGACGCGTTACCCGGAAGCGATGTCGCCATTGATCGTGGCGCTCTGCCATCCGGAAGGCCAAGTGCGTTCGGCCGCGGCGGGGGCGCTCGGCGCGCTCGGCCTTTCCGAAGCCGGCGGCGCGTTGGCGCATGCAACAGGCGACATGGATTGGCGCGTTCGCCTGAAGGCCGTCGAAGCGATTAGGCGGCTCGGATTGCGTCAGCACGTCGACAGCCTGAAGCCGTTGCTTGCCGATCCCGTCTGGTGGGTGCGGTTGCGGGCCAAGGAAGCCATTGAAGCGCTCCGTGGACCGAAGCGTCGAAGCGCGCGGGTCCCGCCCGCGCGAAACCGCCTGCCTGACAACGCGGGAGGCGCGGCGTGATCGTGTCTTCGGATCTTTCCGTCGCGCTCGTTCAGGCGGTCGCGTTCTTCATCATTGGCGTCGGCGTGCTGCAGAACCTGATCTATCTGACGCAACTCGTCGTCGCCCACCAGGCGCTCGCGGCCGAGCCGCCGGAGCCGCGGGTCCGCACGCTTTGGCGCCGCAGCGCCGCCAACGCGCCGCCGATTGCACTGCTGGCGCCCGCCTACAACGAAGCGCCGACGATCGAAAACAGCACCCGTTCGGTGCTGGCGCTGGATTATCCCGACTTCGAGGTGATCGTCATCAATGACGGTTCCAAGGATGAGACGCTGGAGGTGCTGAAGCGCGCCTTCGCGCTGGAGGCATGCCAGCGCGACGGCGACGTGGCGATCAAGCACAAGCGCATCAAGGCGGTGTACCGCTCCGCGGACGAGCCGCGCCTGCTGGTCATCGACAAGGAGAATGGCGGCAAGGCCGATGCGCTCAATGCCGGCATCAACATGGCGCGCGCGCCGATCGTCTGCTCGATGGACGCGGACTCGATCCTTGAGCCGGATGCGCTGCTGCGCGCGGTGCAGCCCTTCGTCGAAGATCCCGAGACCGTCGTCGCCACCGGCGGCACCGTGCGGGTCGCCAACGGCTGCGTCGTCGACGGCGGGCGGGTGACCGAAATCGGCCTGGCGCGCAATTACTGGGCGCTGATGCAGACCATCGAATATCTGCGCGCCTTCCTGCTGGCGCGCTTGGCTTGGAGCCGCATCGGCGCGCTGACGATCGTGTCCGGCGCGTTCGGTTTGTTTCGCCGGTCGGTGCTGGTGGAGATTGGCGGCTACGCTTCCGAGACCGTCGGCGAAGACATGGAATTGGTAGTGCGGCTGCATCGCCACTTCCGCGAGCGCAACCGCAAGTACCGAATTGCATTCGTGCCGGAGCCGGTGTGTTGGACCGAAGCGCCGGAATCGTACGCGGTCTTGGCGCGGCAGCGCGCGCGCTGGCAGCGCGGAGCGCTCGAAACCTTCGCGCGCCACAGCGCCATGGTGCTGAACCCGCGCTACGGCCGCGTCGGCACGCTGGGGATGGGGCATGTCCTGTTGTTCGATGTTGTGGGTCCCATCGTCGAGCTTCTCGGCTACGTGCTGATGCCGCTGATGTGGCTGCTCGGCATCCTCTCCATCGACTATCTGCTCGCTTATCTGGCGCTGACCTTTGCGCTCGGCGTGGCCATAAGCGTCGGCTCGCTGGCGATCGAGGAAGCGGAGCTGCGCCGGTTTCCGAGGGTGCGGGATTTGCTCGTGCTGGCCGGCGCCGCCGTGCTCGAAAATTTCGGCTACCGCCAACTCAACTCGATCTGGCGGCTGCAGGGAACGTGGCAATTCCTGCGCGGGGTCCGCACTTGGGGGGAAATGTCGCGCCGGGGCTTCCGCGCCAAGCCGGCGCAGGCGTGAAACGGGCTTCCCGGCGGGCGCCCGGCGGTTGACGCTGCATTGGCGCGCGCCCTATATCGCGCCTCCCACTGGACGGGCCCGTAGCTCAGCTGGGAGAGCGCCGCGTTCGCAATGCGGAGGTCAGGAGTTCGATCCTCCTCGGGTCCACCAGCCGACGGTCGCGCTGCGAGCTTTGGATGGCCTGACGCCAGCGACCCACCCTGCTAGCCAATCTCGCCCAGCGCTTTAAGCTCCTTGCGCGAGAAAGAGGGGCGGGGCGTGATCGGGCGAGTGTTCAGCGCGTTTGCGACGGCGGCCGATGCGCCGCTGCGGGATAGCCAGAGCGAGATCGACGCCCTCTATCGCCAGCACCGCTGGCGCGTGCTGCTGGCGATCACGCTTGGTTATGGGCTGATCTACACCTGCCGCCTCGCCATCGGCCTGGTGAAGCCGTCGATGATCGACGCCGGCGTGTTCACGCCGGCTGAGTTCGGCATCATCGGCTCGGCGCTGTTTTACACCTACGCGCTGGGCAAGCTGACCAACGGCTTCCTCGCCGACCACGCCAACATGCGGGTGTTCCTGCCGTTCGGGTTTTTGATCTCGGCGTTGTGCAATTTCGGCATGGGCTTCGCCGACACTTTGATGTTCGCGGTTGTGCTGTGGGGGTTGAACGGCTGGTTCCAAGGCTTCGGCGCGCCGGGCAGCGTGGTGGCGATCTCCTCTTGGTTTTCGAATCGCGAGCGCGGCCGTGTCTACGGGCTTTGGATCACCTCGCATTCGATCGGGGAGGGGCTGACCTTCTTCGTCATCGGTTGGGTGGTGGCGACGCTCGGCTGGCGTTACGGGTATTTCGTGCCCGCCGGGATCGGGCTGTTCGCCGCGATCATGATGTGGTCGCTGTTGCGCGATCGCCCGCGCACTCTGGGTCTTCCGGCGGTCGCCGATTGGAAGAACGATCATCTGCCAGAGAGCGAAGCCAACCGCGCGCGCAGCACTCTGGCGCTGCAATTTTCCATTCTCCGCTATCCGACTATCCTGATTCTCGGGCTCGCCAGCGCCGCCAATTACATCACCCGCTATGCGATCAATTCCTGGGGGCCGCTTTATCTCCAGGAAGCGCGCGGCTTCGACGAGGTCGCCTCGGGCACGATGCTGATGATCTCGACTCTGGCGGGCATCGCCGGTTCGGTCGGCTACGGGCTGATCAGCGACAAGTTTTTCGGTGCGCGGCGCCCGCCGGCCAATTTGCTGTTTGCACTCTGCGAGATCGCCGGCCTGCTGCTCATTTTCTTCGGGCCGGCGAACATGGCGACGCTCGTCGTCGGCATGGTGCTGTTCGGTTTGGGACTCGCAGGGCTGGTGGCTTCGCTCGGCGGCTTGTTCGCCGTCGACATTTGCCCGAAGCGCGCGACCGGCGCCGCCATGGGCGTGATCGGGGTGTTCTCCTATATCGGCGCGGCGGTGCAGGAGAACATTTCCGGCGCGCTGCTCGATCGGCACTCGCACATGGTCGGCGCCGACCGCGTCTACGATTTCGGCCCGGCGATCTGGTTCTGGATCGGCTCGTCGGTGGTTTCGCTGCTGCTGGCGGCGACGCTGTGGCGCGCGAAATTGCGCGATTGACGCCGCGCCCATGGTCAAGCCGCCGCAGCGCCGCTAAGCAGGCGCCCCCATGTTGGAAATCTCGGATCTCACCTATCGCGTCGGCGCCCGCCCGCTGTTCGAGAACGCCAATGCGTTCATCGCAGAAGGCTGGAAGGTCGGCCTCGTCGGCCGCAACGGCACGGGCAAGTCGACGCTGCTGCGGCTGATCCGGGACGAGGCCAACAACGCGAACAGCGCCATCCGCACGCGCCGCGGCGCCCGCTTGGGTTTCGTGGCGCAGGAAGCGCCGCAAGTGGAGACGCCGCTCTTGGACCTGGTGATGGCGGCGGACGAGGAGATGACCTCGCTGCTGCGCGAGGCGGAGACCGCCTCCGACCCGCAGCGCATCGCCGACATTCACACGCGGCTCGCCGAGATCGACGGTTATTCCGGCGAGGCGCGCGCGTCGGCGATCATGGTTGGCCTCGGTTTCGAGCAAGACGATCTGCGCCGCCCGGCGCGCGAGTTCTCCGGCGGCTGGCGCATGCGCGCGGCTCTGGCGGGCGTGCTGTTCTCGGCGCCCGATTTGCTCATTCTCGACGAGCCGACCAATTATCTCGATCTCGAAGGCGCGGCTTGGCTCGAGGATTATCTGCGCGACTATCCGCACACGGTGATTTGCGTCAGCCACGACCGCGAAATGCTCAATCGTTCGGTGACGCACATCCTGGCGCTGGACGATCGTAAGCTCGAAGTCTTCGTCGGCGGCTACGATGCATATTTGAAAAAGAAGGCCGAGCGCATGGCGCTCGCCGTCGGCATGAAGGCCAAGCAGGACGCGCAGAAAGCGCACTTGCAGAAATTCATCGATCGCTTCCGCGCCAAGGCGTCGAAAGCGCGGCAAGCGCAAAGCCGGATCAAGCAGCTCGAGAAGATGCAGGACATCGCGGTGCCGCTCGAAGAGCGCACGATCCCGTTTCATTTCGAGGATCCGGCCGAACTCGCCTCGCCGCTGGTGGTGCTGGACGAAGCCGATCTCGGCTATGTCGAAGGCAAGCCGGTGCTCAAGCGGGTTTCGCTCCGGCTCGATCACGATGATCGCATCGTCGTCATCGGCCCGAACGGGCAGGGCAAGACCACATTGGTGAAATCGATCGCGGCGCGGCTGCCGCTGCTGGCCGGCAAGCGGGTGGCGTCGAGCAAGTGCGTGATGGGCTATTTCAGCCAGGATCAGCTCGACGAGTTGCGCGAGGGCGAAACCGTGCTGGAGCACGTCCGCGATCTCGAGCCCGATTGGGCGCCGCCGAAGCTGCGCTCGCTGGCGGCGCGCATGGGCTTCGGCGTCGAGAAGATCGACACCAAGGTGCAAAATCTCAGCGGCGGCGAGAAGGTGCGGCTGCTGCTGGGGCTGATGGCGCACCAGAAGCCGCACGTGCTGATCCTCGACGAACCCACCTCGCACTTGGATATCGATAGCCGCGAGGCGCTGATCCACGCCATCAACGAATATGAAGGCGCGGTGCTGCTGATCACCCACGACATCTATCTTGCCGAAGCCTGCGCCGATCGCTTGTGGCTCGTCTATCACGGTCGCGCACGCCAGTATGACGGCGACCTCGAAGATTATCGCAAACTGGTCGCCGCCGCCGATCGCCCGCGCGACGAAGGCGACAAGAGCGCCGTCGCCGCCGCCGTGCATGCTGAGTCAAAGCCGAAGCGCTCGAAATACACGCTGCAGCGCAAGCTCGAAGCAGCGGAGAAGGAGATCGAGCAGGCGAACCAGGCGCTGGCGCGCATCGATGCGGCGCTGGCCGATCCTGATTTGTTCAATCGCGACCGCGCCCGCGGCGAGTCGTTGCTGAAGGAACGCGCGCACGCCGCAACGGCGTTGGCGCGCGCGGAGGCGGCGTGGCTGGAGGCGAGCGAGGCGCTGGAGAGCGAATCGCAGCGGGCCTGAGCGCGTAATCGACAGCTGACGCGCCCGGTCGCCTATCCCCAGCTCCGCCACAGCATGTAGGCCGCCACCAGAAACACCACGCCCGCGAATACGCGCTGCAGCGCGCCGCGCTGTTTCGAGAGGCGGGTGGCGAAACTCGCGCCGACGGCGCCGCCGATAAGGCCGCCGCCGATGAACAGCCCGGCGATGCGCCAGTCGACGAGCCCGTCGAGCGCGTAACTGGCGGCCGTGGTCGCGCCGAAACTGCCGACCGAGAGTAGAGAAGAGCCGACGGCCTGGATCATGGTCATGCCGGTGGCGCCGATGAGGCCGGGCACGATCAGAAAGCCGCCGCCGATGCCGAAGAAGCCGGAGAGCGCGCCGACGCCGAGGCCGTAGCCGATCAGCTTCGGCGCGTTGGCGGTGTTGAGCGCAACCTCGCCGTTTTCTTCGCTCTGGCGCGGACGCAGCATGGCGGCGCCGACCGCGATCATCAGCAGCGCGAACAGCGGCAGCAGAATGTCGGGAGCGGTGATCTTGCCGGCGGCGGCGCCGACGCCGGCGCCGATCACGCCGGAGACCGCGAACACGCCGGCGCAACGCCACTTCACGTGGCCGCGCCGGGCGTGATTGACGAGATTGGCGAAGGCGTTGACCGACACCGCCAGCGCCGAGGTGCCGATGGCCATGTGCGGATTGGCGACGCCGACCACGTAGAGCAGCGCCGGCGTCGCCAGGATCGAACCGCCGCCGCCGATCAGCGCCAGCACCAGGCCCACGGCGGCGCCGGACAGGACGGCAAGGATGTCGGGCAAACTCACGCGCTGCCGCGATTCCAGGGCATGGTCTTCAGCAACATCGCCATGCCGCACCAGCCGGTGGCGCCCGCGAAAGTGAGCCCGGCGCCGACGAAGGCCGAAAGTCCGAAGAAGACGGGGTTGACCAGCGCGCCGAGGATGACGCCCAGCAGCACCAGCGAACCCGCCGCGATCTGCACTTGGCGCATGATTTCGAGCGGCGCGCGCGCATTCGTGTGCACCGGCAAGCCAGCCGCCTTCCAGGCTTCGATGCCGCCATCAAGATAGTACGCCTCGTGGAAGCCGCGCGCGATCAATTTGGCGGCGTTGGCCTGCGTGCGCATGCCGGACCGGCAATGGAACACGGCGACCTTGTCGTGGTCGCGATCGAAATCGTGCGCGTCGATGGCGGAGAGCGGCGCCAGCCGTGCGCCGAGCACATGCTCGCGCGCGTGCTCGTCGGTCTCGCGAACGTCGATCAAGACGGCCTGGCCGGAATCTAGGCGCTGCTTGAGCTCCAGTGCGGACATCGGATTGAGGCGCGTCATTTTCTTTTCCGTTTTGGCGGGCAGTAGATTGCCGCGAGGGTTTCGAGAAGGCGTTCGACATTGGGGTCGGCCAGGCGGTAGTAAATGGTTTGCGCATCGCGGCGGGTGGCGACGAGGCCGTCCTCGCGCAGCCGCGCCAGATGCTGGGAGAGCGCCGATTGCGACAGGCCGGAATGTTCTTGCAGCGCGCCGGCGGAATGTTCGCCGCCGAGCAGCTGGCACAGCACCATCAGCCGCGCCTCATGCGCGAGCGCTTTCAGCAACGCCGCCGCCTCGCCGGCCTTGGCGGCAAACTGGGCGGGAGAGAGGGTCGCGGGCGCCATCGTGCCGCACATATAGCAGTTGTATCTAAATTAGCAAGCTCTAATATATCCGTCATGTACGGAGTAACGCCATGAACGCCCCGCGCGTACGCGCCTTCTTTCACGAGCCTACCTTCACCGTGAGCTATTTGGTCTGGGATCCGGCCACCAGGCGCGCCGCGATCATCGATAGCGTTCTCGATTTCGATCATGCGTCCGGGCGCACCGGCACGGCGTCGGCGGAAGCCATTCTGGCGGCGGTGCGTGAGGAGGGGGTAACGGTCGATTGGCTGCTGGAGACGCACGCCCACGCCGACCATCTCTCCGCCGCGCCGTTTCTGAAGCAAGCCACCGGCGCGCCGATCGTCATCGGCGAACACATCAAGGCGGTGCAGCGCGTGTTCAAGGATGTGTTCAACCTGGGCTATGTCACCGCCGACGGACGCCCGTTCGATAGGCTGGTCGCGGATGGCGACACGCTCCCGCTGGGCGAACTGGAGATTCAAGCGTGGCACACGCCGGGGCACACGCCCGCGTGCGTCAGCTATCTGATCGGCGACGCCGTGTTCGTCGGCGACACCTTGTTCATGCCCGATTATGGCACCGCGCGCTGCGATTTCCCCGGCGGCGATGCGCGCGCGCTCTATCGTTCGATCCGGCGGCTGCTCGAGCTGCCGCCGCAGACGCGGCTGTTCCTGTGTCACGACTACAAGGCGCCGGGGCGCGAGGACTATGCCTGGGAGACTACCGTGGCGGCGCAGCGCGCGGGCAATGTGCACGTGCACGACGGCGTCGGCGAGGACGCGTTCGTCGCCATGCGGGAGGCGCGCGACAAGACGCTCGCCATGCCGGCTCTGATCCTGCCCTCGATCCAGGTGAACATCCGGGCCGGCGAACTGCCGCCGCCGGAAGATAACGGCGTCCGCTATTTGAAGCTCCCGATCGACGCGCTGTGATTGAGCCCCGCTCCGGGTTGCGGTAAGAAACGCGCAAACCTGGGAGGGTCTCATGAGAAATGGTGCAGCAATAGCGTGTGCGTTAGCGCTTGGCGCGTGTTCGCAAGCCGCGCCGCCGCCTTTGACCGGGGAGGCGCTGATCGCGCGCGGCGATTATCTCGTGAACAATATTGGCGGCTGTAACGATTGCCATACGCCGATGACGCCGCAGGGCCCCGACCTGTCGCGCGCCCTGCAAGGCGCGCCGCTTGGCTTTGCGCCGACGGTGGAGATGCCTTGGGCGCCGGTGGCGCCGCCGATAGCGGGCATCCCGGGCCACTACACCGAAGAGCAGTTCGTCACCTTCCTGCAAACCGGCGTCAGGCCGGACGGGTCGCGGCCGCTGCCGCCGATGCCGGCGTTCCGTTTGAATGAGGACGATGCGCGCGCGATGACCGCCTACATTCAGTCGCTGCCGGCAGCGACTGAATGAGCTGTTGCGCGAACGCCGCATGCTGCGCGCGCGCGTGAAGCATGCGCGATCACATTTGATGTCGCATGCTTGACGCACGCGCGCTTTGGGTATTCCATTCGCGTGTCGGAAGACATCGGCGCCGTCCGCCGGTTCCCGCTCGCATAGCTCATGCAGCACACAACACCTGGGCCACGGCGCGCGCTGTTTGTCTTCCCGTCCGATGAACATCAACCGCGCGCGGCAATGGTGCTGCAAGGGAAGCGGGCCTATCGGTTGCGGCCGGCGTCAGGCGACGTTTCAGCGTGTGGTGATGTATGGCTGAACGAAACGGCAACTGAGACGCGGCCTTTCCGCATACAAGTGTTTGTTCTGGCGAGCAGCACTGCATTGCTCGTAATTTCTCGCTGATGTCGCTTCGTCTGTTCGCCGCGCTTGCCATTCCCGATAATGTCGCCGAGCGGCTGTTGGCGCTGATGAAAGGCGTGCCCGGCGCCAAGTGGCGCCCGCGTGAGAACCTGCATCTGACATTGCGGTTCTTCGGCGAGATCGCGGAGCCGGTGGCAGAAGACCTAGACGCTGAACTTGAAGCGGCGAGCCGGAGCGTTGCTCCATTCGAATTGCAGTTGAAGGGCGCGGGCTCGTTCGGCGGCGCCGATCCGCACGCGCTCTGGGTGGGCGCTGCAACGAGCGAGCCGCTCATGCGGCTAGCGGCGGCGTGCGAGAAGGCGGCGCGGCGTGTCGGCCTGAAGCCGGAGGCGCACAAATTCACGCCGCACGTGACGCTCGCGTATTTGAGCGGCGCCGCGCTCGATCGGGTGCAGGCGTTCGAGCAGCGCCACGGTCTGTTCGAAACGCCGCCGTTTCACGTCGAGAGTTTCGGACTCTATTCCAGCGTCACGCGCAAATCCGCGCCGAGCCTCTATCGGCTGGAGGCGGAGTATGTGTTGGGGAGTGGGCAGTAGGCAGTAGGCAGTCGGATGCAGAGCACGATCTGCCGAAAAAAGACACAGCCAGTCGCGCGAGTCTCCGAGACGCGGCGGCGAACCTTCGCGTGCAGGGGGAAACCCTTGCCCGATAGCGGTCACAGGGTTTTTGCCACGCGGAAGCCGACGTTGCTGTAGGCTACGCCGCGCAAGTATGAGTGACGCAGTGCGGAGCGGAGCATCGTCGGCTCCGCATCCCAGCCTCCGCCACGAAAGACGCCTTCCTCGCAATCAGGAAACTCATAGGGTGAGCCATCGACAGGATAGGCGACATACGAGCCACCTCCCCGACCCGCAACGCGCGCGCCTAAGCCGCCCTCCACTGCGTCGATGATCTCGTTTTCGGAGTTGCGAACATCGCCATAGGCAACGCGAGTGTAACAATCTTGTACCCACTCGGAGACGTTTCCCATCATGTCGTAGAGCCCGAATGTGTTGGGGCGAAACAGACCGACGGGCGCGGTGTGAACAAATCCGTCGCGGCAATTCAGAGATGGCCAGTTCGGGTACTGGGAGAGTGAACTCTCGTCATGGACATTTTCATACCCGCAACCGCTCTGGGGGTCAGCACCCCAGGGGTATGGTGTGTTGCTTCCTGCGCGCGCGACAAATTCCCACTCAGCCTCGGTCAACAAACGATACGACGCGCCTCCAATTCTGGTGTTCAGCCACTCGACGTAGGCGGATGCATCAAACCAATCCACGCATACCACAGGATGATTTTCGCTCTGTCTGAAGCGCGGATCGTTCCACGTTGCCTCAGCATCGTAACTGTAGCCTTCACGCGTTCGAAAGGTTCGACAGTCTACGTCACTGGAGCGACTGGTTGCCTCTGCGAACAGAGCGTACTGGCCCCGTGTAATTTCAAACTTCGACACCGCGAAGTCGCGAATGATGACCGTGCGCTGTGGTCCTTCGTCTTCGCCTCTTCCCGCTTCAGAGCTGGGAGAGCCCATAATGAAACTACCGCCCGGGACTATGACCATGGTCGGACACCACAGCGCATCATCGCATTCGTTGAACTCTTGGATCGGCACCGCAGTGTTTTGAAGTTCCGTTGTTGCCTGCCGCTCCGTTGTCGCTTGCGGTCCGTTTGCCGTGCGCACCGACACACTCCGCGAGATCATGGAGATCGCGACTACAAACGCAATCAGGGCCGCAAATGCACCGGCGGCATACACCACTTTGGGGACGGTGCGCTGTTCTATTTCCGCTGGGGCTTCCTGCACACCAACAGCGGGGATCCGCAGAAACCGAGGGATTGCTAATTCAGCCTCACGCGCCCGAAGGGCCGCATTGGCCACCGCCGATAACGGGCTTGTCTGGTGCGTGGCGAGCCACGCTCTCAGCTCGGTTGAGGAGGCATTCCTATCCAATGCGCCCCATGTCTCAATGTCAGTGCGGCCGCACAACCTGCCGATCCGTCGCAGGACGCTTTTCCATCCCGGATGAGTTTCCGTGGGAGCGGTCAGCCACGCTCTTAGGTCCTCCGCGTGGTTGGCATTGAACGGTGTCGGCGCAGAGAAACCGTCGGGACCGGCGACGTAGCAGGCTGCCAACTTCTTATGCTCGAAGCCGATCATGGCCTCGGCGTTGACCCACTCGGACTGTCGGGCTGCGGGAGACCAACAAACCAGGACTACATTTGCAGCGCGGGCCTCCCGATCGATCTCCGCATTGAAGGTTTCGCCTGCCCTCAAACTGGCGTCGAACCAAACGGTAAGGCCCAGATTTCGCAGGCGCGACGCAATCGTCTCGACTGCGGCTCGCTCTTCACGTTTGTAAGACAGGAATACGTCTGCCATGACTCGCCCCAACGCCAACGAAGCGCCGCCGGATCGGTTTGTCCAGCACTCCGAAAAGTGACGCGCACACGAAATGGTGACGCACACTTTCTTCCGCCGAATGTTACGCCCATTGGAGCTACGTTTTCTTTTGTTGATGGTCCCGCCGTTGTGGCGGCCGGATTGCGCGATGAACCTGGGCAGTGGCGATTTGGCTCAGCGAGGTTTGCCGACTGACAAGTACGCCAGCAGAAACGCGGGCCTGAAGACCCGCGGTCCAACTTGGATAGAGACGCGCAGACATGCGGGCCCGGAGGCCCGCGCTCCAACTTGGATAGGGACGCGTAGATACGCGGGCCTTCAGGCCCGCGTTCCAACCTGCGTACGGTTGTGCTTCTACGAAACGCGCGCGGGCTGTGGTGTTTCAGGCGCCGGCGGGGCGGTGTCGCGCACCATCGTCGCCGGCGGCGGGTTCGGACCCATGGCGCAGCAGCGCACTTGCACTTCCAGCACCTGCGAGTTGAACCGGCACTCGCTGTCATTCACCGAGCGCAGGATGGCCATGCCGCCGGCGCGGGTGGTGTAGCGGGTCTGGGTGCAGCCGGTCAGCGTGTAGCCCGGATCGCAAGTTCCGGCGCGGGTGCGGTTGAGGGTGCGAGTGACGCAGACGACGTTGCGCGCCATCGCCTGATCCGCGGTGGCTTGCGCGCGGTTGGCGACGCCGAACACTTCGGCGATGCGCGCGCCAAGGCTGCTGCGCACTTCCTCGGTGTCGCGGTGCTGCTTGCAAATGTCGGTGTTGCCGCGCGAGGCGTCCTGCGCGCACCATTGGGCGATGGTCATGTCGCCGGTGCGGTTGGCGCAGGCCCCGGCCAAGGTGGCGAGCGCCAAGGCGGCGAAAATTGGAGCAAAACGCATTCTGGCGCCTTTCCCTTCAAGAGCCCCCGAAGCCCCAAAGCCGATAGGCGAAAACCCGTCAACCCTTGTCGCGGTTTCGGGGAATCCTAGATCAGGTGGCCGCTAAAGCCTCGCGCTTTAGATGCGACGCAGCGGGTGGTATCGAACTCCCTGTCGCATCTAAAGTGCAAAGAGGCTTTAGACTCAAGAGTTTCTGGCGCGGCTGATGGACTTCAAGTCCGCCCTTCGCTCGCCATCAAACTGAGGCGGACTTGAAGTCCGCCGCGCCGGGGCGGAGGTTACATGATCGCAAAGCGCATCTTCATTCTGACCGGCGCCGGGGTGTCGGCCGAATCCGGGCTCTCGACCTTCCGCGACAAGGGCGGCATCTGGGCCCAATATGACATCGAAGAGGTGGCTTCCATTCGCGGCTATGAGCGCGATCCCGCCAGGGTTCTCGATTTCTACAACATGCGCCGCAAGCTACATGGCGGCGTCGAGCCGAACGCCGCCCATATCGCGCTGGCGCAACTGGAAGCGGAGTGGGCGGCGCGCGGCGGCTCGGTGACGCTGTGCACGCAGAATGTCGATAATCTGCACGAACGCGGCGGTTCGAAAGCTGTGCTGCACATGCACGGCGAGATCGCCAAGGCCCGCTGCCACGATTGCGGGGCGACGGCGCCTTATGACGGGGACTTGTCACTCGATCTGGGCTGCGGCGCCTGCGGCCGCACCGGCGGCATGCGTCCGCACGTGGTCTGGTTCGGCGAGACGCCGCTGTTCATGGACGAAATTTATGCGGCGTTGGCGGGCGCCGATCTGTTTGTCTCGATCGGCACATCGGGAAACGTCTATCCGGCGGCGGGGTTCGTCGCATCGGCTCGCGCGGCCGGCATCGATACATTGGAGATCAATCTGGAGCCGTCCGAGGGCGCGCGGCTGTTCGACCATGGGCGCTACGGCCGGGCCAGCGAGACCGTGCCGGCCTGGGTGGCGGAGATGGTGGCGGCCTGATCCGGTTTCTTGTTAGGGTGTCGGCAGGGGAAGCGAGGAGCAGGCGAATGATCGGACGGGTGGCGGCGATCGCCTTGGCGGTGAGTTTGAGCGCGTGCGCCGGATTGGAACCGGCGGGCCGCAACGCGTCGCGTTCGCCGTCAGCGTCAGCGCCGCCGCCCGTTGCAGCGCCGCCGGCCCCGGC
>FKKE01002878.1_pt4 | contig 35202 bp, 25 predicted proteins | sample 1106331 | NCBI WGS metagenome assembly FKKE01 (sample SAMEA3931202, study PRJEB13176) | freshwater metagenome | biome: Drinking water system; feature: drinking water; material: freshwater | place: China | collected 2013-02-06
ATATTCATGACATCATACGCAATTTAAAAGAGACATCAGCAAATCTTAATACCCTTTTAAATGCAGAATCAGGTGCTTTAGCAGCTACTCTTAATAATGCAAATTCAATTACTGATAATCTTAAAAAGAACAATGACAGCATCACCGCCACCATCAGCAGTATTAAAAGAGCAGCGGATAAATTCTCCAATATAGAAGTACAGCCAACTGTTGATTCCTTAAAGGCTTCCATTATTGAATTTAAGAACCTGATAAGCAAATTCACTACAAATGATGGCACACTTGGTTTACTCATGAATGACCGGGCACTTTATGACCAGTTAAATAAATTGGCGCTTGGTCTTGAAATTCTTATTGATGATATCAGGGTAAATCCAAAACGCTATACTGGCAATATTATCTTTAACAGAAAGGATAGAACAGGCCCATTAACTTCGCCAGCGAAAAAAGATTCCGTTCCGCAAGGCAATCAAAAATGATCGTAAGAAATTTTTTTCGTTCTTTCATAAGTTTATGGCTATTCATATGCCCGCTATTTGCCTTTTGCCAGGACTTACCAACAACAAAAACTTTTACACCTTCAGATACTGTACGTACAGTGGAGATACTACCCGGGGTAAGAAAATTAGAATACCGGAAAATAGATTCTGTAACGGAAATACAAATACTTGCCGGGAATGTAAGACTAAAGCAAGGCAACTCGATTTTTGAATGTGATAGTTGTGTAATCACAAAACGCTTGAATCTGTTTGAAGCATTTGGAAATGTACATATCAACGATTCTGATACAGCACATGTATACGCCAATCATTTACGCTATTTAACAGACAGGCGGATTGCTTACCTTGATGGAAAGGTAAAGCTTACTGATGGCAAAGGCACCCTTACCACCCCCACACTGGAATATGATGTAAATACAAAAGTGGGTATATACAGAAATGGCGGAAGGGTTGTGAACGGAGAAACCATCCTGACAAGCGAAGAAGGCTTTTACTATGCCGATCTTAAAGATGTTTATTTTAAAAAGAAAGTACGGTTAAAAGATCCCACGTATGAGCTTGAATCGGATTCATTATTATATAATACAGGATCAGAAACCGTAAGATTTATCGCAGAGACGTTGGTGAAAGACAGCACCGGAAGAACGATCAGGACCCGTGATGGGTATTATAATAAGAAAACGGGTAAAGCAGAGTTTGGACAAAACCCTATAATAACTGATAAGGATATACAGGCAACCGCAATAAAGATCATAAGTGACGATAGTACCGGCATTACCCGGTTTTTGGGAAAAGGAATTATCATAGATACTGCCGCCAACCGCACAGTAATTGCCGATACAATTTTATATAATAAAAAAAATGAATCATTTCTGGCTTATGCAAAACCGCTCATGATCATTGAGCAGGAAGAAGATTCTGTTTTCATAACAGCAGACACTCTTTTCTCCGCTAAACTTTCAGATCTGTATGGGAAAGCAGATTCTGTAATTCAAAAAGATACTTTGCAGGGAATAAATATTATTGATACAAAAACAAAAGACAGCACTGATAGGTATTTTGAAGCATTCAGAAACGTGAGAATATTTTCTGATTCACTGCAAGCGGTTTGTGATAGCATGTTCTATTCATTTAAAGATTCAGTATTCAGGTTATATGATGACCCGGTTGTTTGGTCAAATGAGAACCAAATAACAGGTGACACCATCCTGCTTTTTACAAAGAACAAAAAAGCAGATAAGATGCAGGTGTTTAAAAATAGTTTTATAGCCAGTCTTGTGAAGCCTGAAATATATAACCAGGTAAGATCAACCCGGCTTGATGCCTATTTTGTTGATGGCAATATTGATTCAGTTCGGGCAAGAGGTGCGGCTGAATGTATTTATTATATACAGGATGAAGACAGCGCCTTTACAGGTATCAATCAATCCACTTCTGAATTAATGGATGTATACTTTAAAGAAAAGGAACTTCATCGTATTGTATTTCGCAACCAGGTAAAGGGAACCATTTGGCCGATAAAAGATAAGTCTCCATCTGAAATGCGTCTGCCTGATTTTAATTGGCGAGATGCAGAACGGCCAAAGACCAGGTATGAAATGTTTGAATAGCCAATAGTTTACAGATACTAATGAATAATATAATGCGGTGCGTAAAACCGATTATCTATTAAAACTATAACCTGTTACCTGGCATCTAACTTTTGCATTTCCTTTAAACTTATCTGGCACTCTTTTCGTTAAATCAGAAAAAACATTCCGCCATGAAAAGATCATTCTTGTTTGTTTTTGCATGCATTTTCATTTCAGCAACACAATTGAAAGCCCAGGATTACAAAACAGCATTAGGCATCCGTTTAAGCAGCCAGGGACCTGCCATCAATAATTCAGTCAGCTTTAAACATTTTATGAATCCCAGGCTTGCTGTTGAAGGTCTCTTTACTTTCGATAAAAGAGCAGCCATTGGAGCTTTATTAGAAATACATAATCCTATGCCCTCGACGCAGGGTTTACAATGGTTCTATGGAGCCGGTGCCTATATTGGTTTTGATTCTGATAAAACCCATACAGACCGGGCATTAATGGGTGCACAGGGTATTGTTGGTCTTGATTACAAATTTGCCAATCTGCCACTGAATCTTACTCTTGACTGGAAACCGGAGCTTAATATTATAGATAATATCAATTTTGAACCGGCAGCTGTAGGTTTCAGTATTCGGTTCACTTTTGGCAAGCCTCAGGCTCAAACGGTTTCAGAATAACCCAATCGATATCCAAAAAATTACCGGCTACCTTCTTAGCCGGTTTTTTTATATAAAATGCCGGATTGCGTTTTTTATTTGCGGCAAAATGCCGAAGTCTTAGGCTACTGATTCACTTTTTTCCTTACCTTCAAACTCCAAACTTCTGCTTATGCGTAAAATTCTACGATCCCTAACGATCGTTCCATTAATTATCATGTCTCTTGTTGTAGTTGCACAACAAGAAAGAACAGTTTCCGGAACTGTACTGTCACAAAAAGATGACGAACCAGTTGCCAATGCTACGGTAACAAACCGGAATACAAAAAAAAGTACAACAACTACATCAACAGGACGCTTTACTATTAAAGCCTCAAAAGGTGATGTACTTGAGATCACCTCAATTGGCTATCTCAAGTTTTCTATTACTGTTGCCGACGGAACTGAAATTCCGGTAAAGCTCGCAGTAAGTGAAAGAGAACTGAGCGAAGTAGTAGTTACTTCACTGGGTATTAAAAAGGAAAAACGAGGGCTTGGCTTTTCATCACAGGAACTAAAAGGTGATGATGTGGCGCAAACGCAGCGTGAAAACTTTTTTAATTCAATACAGGGTCGTGTTGCAGGGGCTACATTGGTGCAAACCAGTGGTGCTCCGGGTGCTTCTTCCAATATTGTCTTAAGAGGATTTAATTCGCTTTCGGGTAGCAACTCTCCTCTTATCGTTGTGGATGGTTTACCGATAAGCAACAATACACTTGATCAGCACCAGTTAGCATCAAACGGTGATAATCGCTTTAATGATTATACTAACCGTGCTGCCGATATCAATCCTGATGATATAGAATCGATCAATATTCTGAAAGGACCAGAAGCTACCGCATTATATGGTATCGAAGCAGGTAGCGGTGCCATCATCATTACTACGAAAAGAGCCAAAAAAGGAAAGCTGAAAGTGACGTATGATAATAATTTCCGAACCACGCATGTTTTCCGTTATCCCCGTATTCAACAAATGTATGATAATGGCTCAAATGGTACTTCATCAAATACAAGATTACTGTTTGGTCCCCGCTTTACCCCGGGAACAAAATTCTATGATAATATTGAAGCATTCTTTAGGGATGGATTTCAGCAAAAACATAATGTGACATTAGAAGGTGGAAAGAACAATACTGCTTTTCGTTTTAATGCTACGATGAGAGATGAAACCGGAACGATCCCAAATACAGGGCTTGAGCAATTCCAAAGCCGGATAACTTTGAATCAGCAAAATATTATAAAAGGTCTTGATGTAAATTTTACTGCAGGATATACCAGGACCCGGAATGATAAGGCCATTAGAGGTGCCGGCGGATTTTTGCACAACCTTATGCTTTGGCCTATTACTGATGATGCATCCGATTACCTGCTTCCTAACGGAACCCGTAAATTCTTCTTAGATCCTGATGCAAGTGGTAACCAGCCAAACGAAGCAGACAATCCATTTTTTGAAGTGAACAGGAATTTTTCTTACGATAAAACAGATCGTGGCATCTTCAACTTAACGATAAATTATGATCCTTTTGATTGGCTGAATTTTACCGTAAGAGCCGGCGCCGATATGTATGAACAGTTTGGAAGAACCTATTTTCATCCTGAATCAAACCAGGCAAGAACCATCAGGGGACAAATAGAAGATTATACACAAAAGTATAAAAGCTACAATGGCGTATTCATTGCAACAGTAAAAAAGAATTTTGGCAAATTAAAAACAACACTGCGTGCCGGTGTGGCTAATGATGACTGGAAAAGAGAAACTTTTGCAAGGCTGGGTCGCCAGTTCAAAGATTCCGTAACAAAAGATCTTTCCGTAGCAACACAATTAGTAACCAGCCGCGAGGTGGGAGCTGATACCTTAACAATGAAAAGACTGCAGGGGGTTTTTGGAGAATTAACTTTGAACTATAACGAATTGCTTTATATAACTGCAACCGGTCGTAATGACTGGACATCAACATTACCAGTTCAGGCCCGTTCATTCTTCTACCCTGCTTTTAGTGTAGCCTTCATTGTAAGCGAAGTAATAGGCAAAGATTCAAAATGGCTGGACTTCTGGAAACTCCGTGCATCAAGAGCCGAAACAGCCAAAGACATTGCTCCATATGGTTCGCAAAGCTGGTACACGAATGCTCCTGCAGTTTCTACAAACGGTTATGGATGGAGTTTTGATTTTTATAATCAAAATNNAAATCCCAAGATCGTTCCAGAAAGGCAAAAAACTTATGAAGTAGGAACAGAGTTTCGTTTATTCAACAATCGCTTAAGTGTAGAATATACTTATTATAATACCCGCAATCTTGACCAGATCGTTCGCCTTGTACGCTTAAGTTATGGAACAGGATTCATTTTGAACACCAGTAATATCAGCGATACAAGGAATTCAGGACATGAAGTAACACTCGGCATTACAGCTATCAAAAGAAAATCATTTACCTGGAGAATGAATTATAATTTCAACAGGATGACCAATAAGATCACCCGTATCCCTAATAACATTCCTGAATTTTATAATTCTGATACGTGGCTTGGCAACTTCAGGGCTGGTCTTACAAGAAATGGAACCATCACCCAGCTTACCGGTCAAAACTATTTACGAAATAATGCGGGGCAGATATTAATTGATCCTACAACCGGCTATCCTGTACCTGATCCAAACTATACAAAGATCGCCGACAGGAATCCTGATTTCCAGCTTGGCATCAGCAATTCATTTACATACAAAAATGTTTCTCTTTCATTTTTGCTTGATATAAAAATAGGGGGCGACATATTAAATGCCAATGAAATTTGGATGACACAAAATGGAGTAAGCCTTCGCACACTTGATCGTGAAGTGCCACGCATTTACCCGGGTGTACTGAGAGATGGTTTGGAGAATAGCGCCACACCTACTGTAAATAACATTTCAGTAGTACCGCATTTCCAAAGTTCAATTTATACTGACAGAACAATGGCCGTAGATTATGTAGAAAAAGATGTGAACTGGTTGCGCATGCGGGATGTAACGATTCGATTTAATGCAGGTAAAAATCTTTTAAACAGATTAAGGTGGTTTTCCTCAGCAAGTGCATTCCTTACAGGAACCGATTTGTTCATGTTTACAAATTATACCGGTGTAGATCCTACAGCTGCCGGTAATTCTGCTGCCACACTTGGCAATGGTTCTTTTGGAATTGACTTTGGTTCACTTTCTATACCGAGAGGAATTAATTTGGGTGTAACACTTCAATTCGCTAAAAAATAATACTACGATATATGAAACATATAAAAATAATTTTTGCAATTCTTACAAGTGTGGTGCTTTTAACAAGCATTACATCATGTAAAAAATACCTTGATGAAGCATTTCCTAATCCTAATAAACCGGTGGCTGTAGATCCTGACCTGGTATTACCCGCTGTGATTTCCAATACAGCCAGAGGTTTGTTTTTCGACTCCCGGTTTTTGGGCAACTATATCAGTTACTGGCATCGTACTTCAACCGGTATCACATGGGAACGTATGGGATACGACCCTGGTAGTGATAATGGCGGCGAGAAGTGGAGAATTCATTATTGGAACTACGGTATTAATCTTTTAAATGCAATACGTGATGGTAGAAACAGCGGACGTCCGGAGTATGCAGGAGCAGGTTGGGCTTTATTTGCATTAAGCTGGTTGCAGCTTACCGATTATCATGGTGAAGTGATTTTGGATGAAGCTTTCAAATCAGAGCAGCTTACTTTCAAATACAATACACAAGACCAGGTATATGATTGGGTAAAAGTATGCACCGATTCTGCACTTTTCTACTTCAACCAGGTTTCATCTCCCTCTGATGGATTTGCCAACAAAGGAGACAAATACTTTTATAGCGGCAATATTGATCGCTGGAAAAAATTTGTGTATGGTGTAAAAGCCTTGCTCTATCACAGGTATATTAACAAATCAACCTATAGTGCCGACTCCGTAATAAAATATGTAAATCTTTCATTTGCCTCAGCAGCTGATGATGCGATCATAAAATTTGATGCTTCCCTGGCTGCAATTAGTACAAATGCCCTGAACTTTTATGGGCCCACCAGAAACAATCTTGCCACATACCGGCAAAGTAAATACCTGATAGACCTGATGAATGGAGCTACATTCTTTAATAACACTAATCCTGCAGATACGGTGATCGATCCAAGAAGGGCATACCTGTTTAAACCGGCCGTTGATGGTCAGTTCAGAGGATTACCGGCTAATAATGGATTGACAGGATTTACAACTACAACACAACCGTGGAACTTCTGGGGTTTTAATTCCACTGCAGCACCGGCCGGTGGTATTGATACCGGCGCAAGAACATTTTTTAAAAATGCTTCCCCCTACCCCATACTTACTTATAGCTGGTTGCAATTTGTAAAAGCGGAAGCTGCACTCAAAAAAGGTGATCCTGCCACTGCAAGAACGGCTTATATCGCTGGTATCAATGGCAGCTTTGATCTTCTTTTAGCAAATGGCTATACCGGGTACACTCCGATTTCTGCATCGGCAAGAAGTAATTATATAAATGACCCGGTAGTAACACCGCCCAGCATCACGATTAATCATATCATGCTGCAAAAATTTGTTTCATTATGGCCTTATGGCATGGAAGAAATTTGGGTGGATTTAAGGAAATTTAATTATGACCCTAACATATTTATAGGGTATGTGCCGGTGGCAACCCTTTATCCTGATAATGGCGGTAAACTTGTTCAAAGAGTAAGACCACGATACAATTCAGAGTATTTATGGAACGTATCCGAGCTACAAAAGATCGGCGCCATAGCATTGGATTATCATACAATCCCGGTTTGGTTCACAAAGCCATAAACTTTAAAAAACTATTTATGACAAAGACACATATAAAGCTGCTGCTTTTTGCCCTGATGCCCCTGATCATTTTTTCCTGTGTAAAGGAGACAGATGATAATCTTGACAGGCTTCAAAAATTTTATCTGAATAATCCCGATGCTATTGCACAGGTAAAATTCATTCATGCCTATACTCCATTAACGCTTGGCGGAACCCCTGCACAATCCACCAGCACCGTTGGTTTCAGGATAACAATGGATGGAAGTAAGATCAATGGAGCCGGAAATGCATCTACAAGTACAAATACATTCATGTATGGCGGGGTATATCCGCCAACAATTGCTTATTCATTTTTACCTCCGGGCCCCCGCAATTTCAGATTTATTATGAACAGGGTAGCTGCAGGAAATTTTTCACCAGTTACGGGTGATGAATATTTCAATACCACACTTGCATTAACAGCTGGTAAAAAATACAGCATGTTCATTGCAGATCCTTATACTACTGCTTATATGGTAGAAGATAATTTTAAAGAACCGCCTTTAGGTCTTTATGGACTACGCTTTATAAATGTGACCGGGGAAACAACAGCAAAGTATGATGTTGTTTCGGCAAGACATGGTATCAAACTTTTTTCAAATGTGGGCTATAGGGAAATGCAGGATTATATCTATTTGACAGTAACATCCACAGATACGATTTATTTAAGAACTGCAGGAACAAATACTATCGTATCACAGATCAATGGTTTTTTACCCGGAACCCAAAGAGTATATACTTTATATGCCCGGGGTAAAACAGGTGTTACCGGCAGAACTCCCAACCTGACTTTTTATACAAACAGATAATAAAAATTGAAACGAAGGAGAGCCGTCCCGATTTTATCGGGACGGTTTTTTTTATGTAAAAAACATATAAGCAAGAATGATAGATGTAATGATGCCAACAAGATCAGCAAGCAGCATAGCCCCAACTGTGTATCGCGTATTTCTAACAGCTACTGCACCGAAGTAAACTGCTATCACATAAAATGTAGTATCAGAGGATCCTTGTAACACACAGGCAAGCCTTCCCGGGAAGGAATCAGCGCCATAGGCATTCATTGTATCAATCATCATTCCCCTTGCTCCGCTTCCGGATAATGGTTTAATTAATGCAGTTGGCAAACCATCAACAAATCTTGTATCTGCCCCCAAGGCTGCAAAAAGATTTTTCAAGCCATCAATAATGATCTCAAATGTACCACTGTTGCGAAGCAAACTGATAGCAACCAATAATCCTACGAGATAAGGAATGATACGGATCGCTGTTTCAAAACCACCTTTTGCACCTTCAATAAACGCTTCGAAAATGTTTATCTTTTTATATACTACCCCAAGAACAATTAAAAATAAAATAAGCAGCAATATTCCATTACCAATTATGCCTGATACAACCTGTACTCTATCGCTGTTTAAAGAATTCAGATACCAAACCAATCCTGCAATGATCGCCGATATACCTCCGATCCATGCTATGATCACCGGTTGAAATAAGTTGATCTTTTGCTTGAATGATACTATGATCATTGCCGCCATGGTAGCCACAAAAGTTGCGATCATGCAGGGCACAAAAATATCTGTTGGATTTGCAGCCGGTGGTTTTACAGCAGCTCTTGCCGCAATAATAGCTACAGGTATCAACGTCAACCCAGCTGCATGCAGGCATAAGAACATTACCTGTGCATTCGTAGCTCTTGCTTTATCCGGATTTAATTCCTGCAGGCTTTCCATTGCTTTTATACCAAATGGGGTGGCGGCATTATCAAGTCCCAAAAGGTTAGCAGAAAAATTCATCATCATATGCCCCATGGATGGATGGCCCCTGGGTATATCAGGAAATATCTTTGAAAAGAATGGGCCAATGATCCTTGATAAAAAACGAATGCCGCCTGCCCTTTCTGCAATGCTCATAAAACCCATGAACAAGGCCATGATACCAATAAGACCAATACAAATATCAACTGCACCTTTACAGGTATCAATAATCCCATTTGCAGGAAGTAGCTTGAAAACCCTGTAATTTTTTCCATCTTTTACAACCCGTTCTTTATCCCACACCGCAGTTTTCTCATATTGGAGTTGCCGGGTTACATTAACTGGCAAGCTTGCAGAATCAGTAATACGAACGGAAACTGTATCAGTATTTTTTCCCGTTACTAACTGGCTGAATATTTTTTCCTGGCCGGGTTGAAATGCGAATTTGATGGTTGCTACTAAAATTGCTATAATGATAAAAGCCGTCCAGATCCTGCTCAAAGCCATAATAAAGTTTGAAGTTTATAGTTTGTGGTTTGAAGTTAATGTAAACTTCTTTACAATGTAAATGCCTGCCTGAATTCTCTTATCTTTGCGGCCTTAAAAAATAAAGAATTGATTTGTAGTTGCCGGGTAGGATCACAGAACGTAAAAGAGTGCTCACAGCGTCCTGCGGACAACACAACGGAAGTTAAATAGTAATTCTATAAATGGGGTCAAATCAAAATTCTAAAATCTGAAATCTAAAACAGTAGCATGGGATTACAAGCAGGAATTGTCGGTTTGCCGAATGTGGGAAAATCAACATTGTTTAATGCTGTAAGCAATAGCGCCAAAGCACAGGCAAGTAATTATCGGTTTTGTACAATTGACCCCAATGTGGGATTGGTGGATGTGCCCGATCCACGATTGTATAAACTGGCCGAGTTGGTGAAGCCAAATAAGATTGTGCCGACACAACTGGAGATCGTTGATATTGCTGGCCTGGTAAAAGGGGCAAGTAAAGGCGAAGGTCTTGGCAATAAATTTTTAGGGAATATTCGTGAAGTGGATGCCATCATTCATGTGATACGTTGTTTTGAAGATGAAAATGTATTGCGTGATGAAGGAGCTATCAATCCTGTAAGTGATAAGGAGATCATCGATACCGAACTTCAGTTAAAAGATCTGGATGGTGTAGAAAGAAAGATCCAGAAAACAGAAAAGCTGGCCCGGGTAGATCCTAAATTAAAAGCTGAACTGGAAGTACTGATCCGTTGTAAAGAACATCTTGAAAAAGGGAAAAGTATTCGTGAGTTGAAATTGAGTAAAGATGAAAAAGTTGCTGTTGCTGACCTGTTCTTATTGACTGATAAACCTGTTTTATATGTTGCCAATGTAGATGAACCTTCCATGCATACAGGCAATAAATTTTCTGATGTTTTGAAAGAAGCGGTGAAAGGAGAAGATGCAGAAGTTATTATTATGAATAATTCCATTGAAGCACAGATACAGGAAATGGAAAATCCCGAAGACAGGCAATTGTTCATGGAAGAATATGGAATGAAAGAGCCGGCTTTAGATAGATTGATACATGCAACTTATAAACTACTTGGTCTATATACTTATTTCACGGCCGGTGTGCAGGAAGTAAGAGCATGGACGATACATGAAGGATGGAAAGCACCACAAGCTGCCGGCGTTATCCATACTGATTTTGAAAAAGGATTTATTAAAGCCGAAGTGATCAGCTATGATGATTTTATAAAGTATGAATCAGAAGCTGCCTGTCGTGAAGTTGGTAAATTAAGAATTGAAGGAAAAGAATATGTGGTGAAGGATGGAGATGTGATGCATTTTAGGTTCAACGTTTAACCCGGTTAGAATAATGCCCTCACAGCAGCTCTTCCAATATGTACAGTTCTGGCACTGCCGGGCTTTCTGCCTTCATAAACAAAATTCAATTCAAGATTATTCAGCAATCGTTTTGTAAGATCAATGGTCCAGAGATAATTGCTGCCGGGCAATAAACCATCAAGCATAATATAGCTTACTGTTGTATTCGTTGCAAATCTATAATCAATATTGCTGAAAGTAAATTTACCCATTATCGAACTGTTCTGTAGCACATTGTATTTTGTTTCTATGTTGATTGAGTTTGATGTTGACTTTTCTCCACCGAAAGATGGCCTGTTCTTTTTAGTATCAAACTTATACCCGGTTGATAAACGGAATTTAGTTCCCTGGATAAAAACCAGTCTTGGTTCTATATTATAAATACTCAACTCATAATTTCGATTAGCAAAACTTGGTGTGTACAAGCCATTAAATCCTTTTTTGCCATTGATATCTAAAGAAAGTGAACGACTAAAGTTCAACCGGACCTTCATTACCCAATCATTTATCTTACGACTTTCATAGCCATAGGTTAAAAGATTCTTTCCGCTATTGCGAAGATTGCTGATATCAAAGCCCCATTTACTGCTAGAACGGTTAAATGAGAATGTATTCAGGAAAACGGTATTAAGGGTTATTAAGGCTGTATCTGTTAATTCATATTTGAATGGGCTGAACTCTGCATTGCCTCTTGCTACAGATTTTTTAGTTATCTGTAATGAAGATTTCAGATTTGTTCTTGAGATGAATTTTGAAAATCCTTTGAGATCACTTCTGTTCAAAACCGATCTTGGATTTAATTGAAAGCTATAATTGAAAGTTGTATAGTTAGCTTTTACAAATTCATTTGTCGGAGTAAATATGCGGATGAATTTTGCCTGGTCAGGAAACAAGGCTTCTTCAAATTCATTTAACTGTTGAATACCATCGCTGTTATAGTCTATCCAGGCATACTGGCCTGTTCCTGCAGGCACTTCGAGGTAAACAAAATCTCTTTTCTGTTCCTGCCCTGTTCCTAATTCATAGAGAATGTTTCCAACAAGCAAGCTTTTCCATTCATTGACCAGGTATTCGGCCCTTCCTAAAATCGTTTCATCTGCTTTTTGTTTTGAAATGCCATCAAGTATTTTGAGTTTTCTGAATGTTGTATTCAATAAAAACTGGTGATGCGGATTGGAAAGCAATTCTGTTTGCAGATTTACATTCATGCTTCTGTCGCCACGAATAAGTCTTTTGCCAACAGGATATTTATCTGATCTTGTAAAAAAGCTGATACCATATTTATTCTTTTTCTGTTCAGATGACCTCAGGTAAGCAGAATATGTATCAAATGAAAAACTTTGAAATGTCAATGTATCCGAAGCTTTATCCGTTGTTTTGTTTTCTTCCAAAGCATACCGGAATCCTAATTTAAAATCACTGAAGCGTTTTAACTGTTTGCTGATATCAAGAACAGGTTTAATAAATTTTCCCTTGCTGAATTGTGATTTGAAACTGGTAACAGCAAGCTGGTTATTCAATTGCCATCCCTGCCAGTTAAAAAAGTGAAGGATATTATTTTGAAAACCGTTGTAATCATCGCCCCGGTTATAATTCTGAACCTGGTAGGTCAGTGAATTATTTTTTGCATTCTGTAATCTTGCTGAAGCCCGGATGATGTGTTCATCTGCAGGCAATACCTGCAAGCCAAGCCCCCAATCCCTTGTAAACTCAACATTTCGGATTCTCTCCAATGGTCTGAATTTCCCCTGTACAAATTCATAATCAAAATTTGTAATCAGTTGTGATCTTGTTGATGATCTCAGCAATGCAGAATTATTGAACCTAGCCTTTGCAGCAATACCAACGTCATCGCCATTATTTTTTGTCGAAAATGTATTGACATCGTAATTACTAAATGCAACTTCAGTACTAAATGAAGTATTATTACTGACCTTATAATTGGCGCCAACCGTCATTAACTGCTGCTTTTTCGGTGTAACTAAAATTATCACTGGTTCATAACGACCTTGTTTAACTCCCGCAACGGGCATTACAAACTTGTACACTTTTCCATTGGCGCCATTAAAATCGGGAATATAATTACCTCTTCCCTCTCCTACATCAGTAAATGCAAGATTGAATTTTGCAACAGAAGGATTAGTTGAATACTGGTAAAATGAATCAATGCCTGTGCCCGGGTTGTAATAGATCTTTTCATACAAAATTTTACCGGCATCAAAAGCGGTATCAATTATGGCAGAAGGAAACAATGCATTTTGAATACTATCACCCAGATTGGTTAAAAATAATTTTTGGTTATCATCCAACGACTGATTGATCTGGGAATTCTTTGCATCACTGTTATTGAATGCCCCCACGAATAACCTCAGTTTGTTATTCAGTTCAAATTCCTGTGATACATAAAGATTGGCGTTGAGATAATTTCTGTCCGCATATTCAAACTCAACCTGAATACGACTGTCTTTTGTGATCATTCGCCGGGGTGTAAAAGTAATTTCTGCTGTGTTATAGTTGATCACATAATCCTGGTCTTCGCCACGCTGTAACAATTCGCCATCAATAAATACTCTTTCCGTTCCGGCCAGAACAATGAAAAAGAATTCATTGTTGGCGCCGGTTAAACGATAAGGTCCCTGGTTGCCTTCTAATCCCTGGAAAATATTTCTTGTAAATTTACCTTTAGCAATTGAACCGCTGACCAGGCTCCTGGATGTACTGTTTCTCCCGATATTATTTATTGTTTCAAAAGCAATTCCCTGTAGTCGTTTATAGAAATTCAGGAAATAGCTATTGTTTTGCCTGATATCGATATCACCAAGATTCAATTGCCATCCTTTTTTTCTGAATTGAAGAAACACCTGGTCAAACTCATTTAACTGTTGTGTGGTTCCATCGGGCTGAATCGGCAAATTATTATCTGTGATCGCAGCTCTGATCTCAATACTATCACCTAACATTCCATTCAGTGTAAGATTCAGATTTGAATTCACTACCGCATCCTGGCTATTGCCAAAAGAAACTCCACGATCGATACTTCCATTGTATTGTAGATTGCCAAAATCAAAAAGCCCTCTTGCTATTTGCTGATCATAGCCACCGAACTCAAATGGTTTTGCATAAAATTTATAACTCACACTATCGTAATTCAACCGTTGAACAACTGAATTCAATTTATACGGAAACACACGGTAAATGATCGTAACACTATCTAAAGATGGAATTGTTTTCCATTGGAACAATGCATTTACATTATCCAGGTAATATGCTGAATCGCTGAAACCTTCAATTAAAAAAGTTTTTGGAATGATGCTGAATGAATCAATACGAATTGTATCGGCCGCAACTGCGATCTTTTTTTTACGGAGATTAGATAGCGGCTTGCTATCCTGGACAGGGATTTGTGAATAGCTTTCCAGGGATAAGATGGTAAGGAGTATCAGTATCAGCCGTCTTTTGCTCAAAAGCGGTGGTTTTTCATTTTCTATTAAACGTAAAATTCAGCATTTTATGGCAGCAATCCTACGACGAGATCAATAAAAAAGTCCCGCCTTAAGCGGGACGAGGATCATCTTTAGTAATTTATTGTGTTATGCCTTCGAGGGAAAATAAGAATGCATAGATCAAAGCCACATCTTCCAATGCCCTGAAGCGGCCAGAAGCGCCGCCATGTCCTGCCTCCATATTAGTTTTAAAGAGAAGGATGTTGTTATCTGTTTTCATTTCTCGAAGTTTTGCCACCCATTTAGCCGGTTCAAAATATTGCACCTGGCTATCATGCAGCCCGGTTGTAACCAACATATTTGGATAGGCTTTTGCCTCTACATTATCATACGGTGAATATGACTTCATATAAAAATATTCTTCTTTAATAGCAGGATTACCCCATTCCAGGTATTCACCGGTTGTAAGAGGAATACCTGGATCACTCATTGTTGTTATTACATCAACATATGGCACTTGTGCTACAATGCCATTCCAAAGATCCGGTCGCATATTGGCAATAGCACCCATTAATAAACCACCGGCACTTCCACCCTGGGCATATACATGGCCTTTTGAAGTATATTTTTCCTTGATCAAAAATTCAGCAACATCAATAAAATCATTGAACGTATTTATCTTTTTCATCATTTTTCCATCCTCATACCACTCACGGCCCATTTCCTGTCCACCCCTGATATGTGCAATGGCAACAATAAAATCCCGATTCAATAAGCTGAGACGATTACTGCTGAATGTAGCATATGATGTAGCACCATAAGAACCATACCCGGTCAATAACAATGGATGACTACCATCTTTCTTTGTTCCTTTTTTATATACAATTGAAACAGGAACTCTTTTTCCATCCCGGGCTGTTGCAAAAGTTCTTTCCGTTACATAATCCTCTTTATTATATCCACCCACCACTTCATTTTGTTTTTTCAACTCTTTTGTTTTTGTATCCATGTTATAGTCATACACAGAACCGGGTGTTATCATGGATTGATAATTGAAGCGGAGAATATTTGTATTGAAATCTGCATTTTGTCCAATGGAAGAAAGATATGCCGGCTCATCAAACTGTAAATAATGCTCTGCTTTATCTTTTTGATTTATTACTCTCAGATTCAATAAACCTTCTTTTAACTCAGATACAACCATATGATCTTTAAATAAAGTAAAGCCCGCCAGGTAAACATCCTTTCTGTTTGGTATCACCTCTTTCCAGTTTTCTTTTGATGTTTTATCAAGGGGAGTTTCCATTAACCGGAAATTGGTCGCATCAAGATTGGTACGGATATAAAACTTATCATTGTAGTGATCAACGTCATAAACCAATCCCATTGTACGGGGATGAAAAACCCTGAATTCTCCCCGGGGATCAGCTGCATCAAGAAAACGGTGTTCGCTTTGTTGTTCACTTAGTTCAGAATAAATGATTATGTACTTTTTCGATTTTGTTCTGCTGACGGCGATATAATGACGATTATCTTTTTCCTCGTACACTTTTACATCATTTTTTGGGTCAGTCCCTACTTCATGTCTCCAAACCTGGAATCCTAATAATGTAGTAAGATCTTTTTTGATGTAGAAAACAGTTTTGTTGTCTGAAGCCCATGCATACGATCCACCTTCTGTATTGGGAATTGTTTCTGGCGAATATTGGCCTGTTTTTAAATTCTTAAACCTGAGATTGTATAAACGACGGCTTATTTCATCTTCACCAATCGCCATCATCTCGTTATTATCGCTTATTTCCAAACCTGCAACACTGTAATAAGGTTTTCCTTCACCAACCTGGTTGGCATTATGAATGATTTCTTCTGGGGCATCCAGTGTTTCTTTTTTACGGCAGTACACAGCATAGTTCTTGCCTTCTTCTACTCTTGTATAATACCAGTACCCGTTGTCTTTGTAGGGTACTGATTCATCTTTTTCTTTTATCCTTCCTTTTAATTCATCATATAATTTTTTCCTGAACTCTTTGGCCCCTGACATCATGGTGTCTACATACGCATTCTCCGCTTTTAAATAATCAACAACTTTAGTACTGTCAGGACCTTTTTTGAAAAAATCATTCATCCAGTAATAATTATCGATCCTCTTGTCGCCATGCGCAACCATTTCATATGGTTTCTTTTCAGTTGTTGGCGCCACTACTCCTTCTGGCCATTTAATTGGTGTTCTTGTTGTCACTCCTTTAGTATTATCTGTGCATGAAATAATAAGCAGCAAAACTGCTACAGGTAAAACATTTTTAAAATTCATAAAAGCAAGTTTAAAGTCGCTGAATTTACGATACCTGCTCTGAATAAAAAAAGCCCTTTTATAAAGGGCAAAAAACTTATTTAAAATTTGTTATTTCTCTGTGGTGAGCCCTGCAAATAAATATTCTTTGTTCAAACGGGCAATGTTTTCAATTGATATCTCTTTTGGGCAAACAGCTTCACATGCCCCGGTATTTGTACAACCCCCGAATCCTTCTTTATCCATTTGCGCCACCATGGCCAATGCCCTGTCTTTCCTTTCCGGGCCTCCTTGTGGAAGTAAAGCAAGATGAGTAACTTTTGCTGATACAAATAACATAGCAGACGAATTTTTACATGCTGCAACACAGGCACCACAACCAATACATGCAGCCGCAGCAAAAGATGCATCGGCTTTATCTTTCTCAACAGGAATTGCATTGGCATCAACTGCATTACCTGTGTTTACCGAAATATAACCACCAGCTTGTATAATTCTGTCAAATGAAGTTCTGTCAACTATCAGATCTTTAATGACAGGAAATGCATTTGCTCGCCATGGCTCCACTACGATTGTTTCTCCATCCTGGAATGCCCTCATATGCAATTGACAGGTTGTAGTTGCATGCCATGGCCCATGCGGACGGCCATTAATATACATTGAACACATGCCGCAGATACCCTCACGGCAATCATGATCAAAAGCTATCGGTTCACTGCCTTCAGCAATCAATCTTTCATTCAGCACATCGAACATTTCCAAAAAAGACATTTCTGTTGAAATGTTTTTTGCTTCATAAGTCTCGAACCTTCCTGCTGTTTCACTGTTCTTTTGTTTCCAGACTTTTAATTTCAAACTAATACTTTTATGTTCCATTGTTAAATTGCTATATGGTTAAATTGTTGTCGTGTTTCTTAAACTTTCAGCTTTTGATTTGTAAATAGGATTAATGCATTTATCGATTTTGGCAGTTTTTGTAATTCACCAAAAATGTATTTGTATTCTTCGGCCGATAACAATTTTCTGATTTTCGATTTCTCATTCCAATTCAATGATTTACTCAAAGAGCCTTGACTATACCGATAAAATTTGATCTTATCTTTTTTACCATATCTTCCAAAACCTTCAGCAATATTTGCAGAAATACTGGCAACAGCTCTCACAAATTGTTCTCCAACGGTTCTTTGAGAAAAATTATTCCATTTCAATACTGTATCCCAAACGTAATTCCCCAGGTGAAAAGAAATTCGAAAGGCTTCGATGTCACTTAATTTTAAGAACTTCTTTGTATCCATGATAACAATTTATCAATTCAACAATTTAGCAATTACCTTATTTATAGCTTCGCTGACTAGGTTTCGCCACTTCAAAATTTAATTCTTCTTTATGTAATTCCCAATCGCTTTCACCTTTATACTGCCAGGCTGATACGTAAGAAAATTCATTGTCTTTCCTATCTGCTTCTCCTTCCGGAGTTTGACTTTCTTCTCTGAAATGCCCGCCGCAACTTTCATTTCTCTGCAATGCATCAATGCACATCAACTCACCCAATTCAATAAAATCTGCCACACGACCTGCCTTATCCAATTCAGGATTTATTTCATTTATCTCGCCGGGAATTCTTACATCACTCCAGAATTCTTTTTTTAATTGTTGTATTTCTGAAATGGCTTGTTTCAATCCTTCAGCATTTCTTGACATACCGCATTTATCCCACATAATTTTTCCCAACCGCTTATGAAAGCTTTCTACAGTTTGCTTTCCTTTGATATTCATCAATTGATCGATCCGATCAGCTACCGCTTTTTCAGTTTCTGCAAATGCAGGATGATCTGTTGCAATCGCTTTTGTCCTTATTTCATCAGATAAATAATTCCCGATCGTATATGGAATTACAAAATACCCATCAGCCAAACCCTGCATCAATGCAGAAGCACCCAGACGATTAGCGCCATGATCAGAAAAGTTTGCTTCTCCTAAACAATACAAACCCGGAATAGTTGTCATCAATTCATAATCCACCCAAAGACCTCCCATTGTATAGTGAACAGCAGGATAAATTCTCATCGGAACTTCATATGGATTTTCCCCGGTGATCTTTTCATACATATCAAAAAGATTACCATATTTCTCTTTCACTACTTCCTTACCCAATGCCATTATTGTTTCTTCGCCTGCATTTGTCAATCCTTGTTTGCCGGCTTCAATATGTCCATATCTTTTTATTGCATCAGTATAATCCAGGTAAACTGCCTGCTTTGATGTACCTACTCCATACCCGGCATCACATCTTTCTTTTGCCGCTCTTGATGCCACATCTCTTGGCACTAAATTTCCAAATGCAGGATATCTTCTTTCCAAATAATAATCTCTTTCCTCTTCAGGAATTTCATTTGGTTTCCTGTTATCACCTTTTGCTTTTGGCACCCAGATGCGGCCATCATTTCTTAATGACTCACTCATCAAGGTCAGTTTGCTTTGATGATCGCCTGTTACGGGAATACAGGTGGGATGTATTTGTGTAAAACAAGGGTTGCCAAACCATGCTCCTTTTTTATGTGCCTTCCATGCAGCCGTTACATTACATCCCATTGCATTTGTGCTGAGGTAAAAAACATTTCCATAGCCCCCGGTACACAATAACACGGCATGACCAAAAAATCTTTCCAATTTCCCTGTTACCAGGTTGCGGCAAATAATACCTCTTGCCTTTCCATCGATCATTACTATATCGAGCATCTCATGACGGGAGTGCATTTTTACATTTCCTAATGCAACTTGTCTTTCCAATGCCTGGTATGCGCCGATCAATAATTGCTGACCAGTTTGACCTGCCGCATAAAAAGTTCTTTGCACTTGCGTACCTCCAAAAGAACGGTTACTTAATAATCCCCCATACTCTCTTGCAAACGGCACACCCTGCGCCACACACTGATCAATAATATTAGTACTTACTTCTGCCAGGCGATGAACATTGGCTTCTCTTGCCCGGTAATCGCCACCTTTTATTGTATCATAAAACAATCTGAAAACACTATCGCCATCGTTCTGATAATTTTTAGCCGCATTGATGCCACCCTGCGCTGCTATGCTATGTGCACGGCGGGGTGAATCCTGGAAACAAAATGCTTTTACCTGGTAACCTAATTCTGCCAATGATGCAGCTGCTGATGCGCCGGCTAACCCCGTACCCACTACAATCACTTCCAATTTTCGTTTGTTTGCCGGGTTCACCAACTTGCAGTGACCTTTATAATAAGTCCATTTATCATCTAAAGGAACACCCTGTGGAATTTTTGCGTCAAGCATAGATCAATTTGATAATTAGTTAATATGCTGATGTGCTAATAATATCTATTTAATCAACTTCTTTACTACTATCACCGTCCCTTGTGTCACTCACTTATACTTCCTGTAATTCTATTCACCTATCCATTATCACATTACCGAATCATCACATTTATCCTATCCATCCCAGCTTAAAACTCAACGGCATCAAAGCAAACAACAAGGGCACGATGATCGAAAAGCCAATGCCAATTGAATTTATAAGCGCCAAATATTTTTTGTTATGCAATCCTAACGTTCTGAATGCACTTTGAAATCCATGCATAAGATGATATGCCAGGGAAATACAGGCAACAACATAAACTATCACAACCCACCACTCACTAAAAGTTACTTTCATTAAGTTAAACATATCATGACCAATAAAACCATTGCTTAAAAGCACCGGTTCTTCAATGCCGGTATGAGTGAATCTTGAAGGAATCCAGAAATGCCACCAGTGAAGAATAAGAAAGATCAAAAGGATTGTTCCCAGCAATCCCATTGAACGGCTATACCACTTACTTCCCCGGTTGCCCAGGTTGATCTCATAACCTTTTTTCCTTTTTTTCCTGTTTTCAAATTCTACAACCAATGCTTGAATAATATGGATAAAAAAGCCGGCAAATAATACATACTCCATTATACGCACCACCACTGTTCTTGCCATAAAATCTGCCGCACGATTGAACATATCGCCATTATCATCAGGAACAAACAGGTCTTTAAAAATGCAAGAGTTAATGCCAACATGCACAACCAAAAAAGTTATAAGAAACAAACCCGTTACTGCTACTACAATCTTTTTACCTATAGAAGAAGTGAACAACTGGGACCAATTCATATAATCAGTGTAGTTTAGATGGAACTATTTTCAGGGCAGTTCCCAAAGGGACCCCTTTCGGGCAAAAATAAAGCGGGAACTTCAAATAAACAGGAAATGTTTTATCCCTGTTTTTATCGTTCAAGAATCAACTTTTTGATATAGGAATATGAAATTCAGTGGAATCACCTGCCAATTTTATATTCACCCAGTGAGACGGGCCTGCTCAAATGAATCTAACTTTCTGAAGAGGTGAAATGGCTTATAAGTTCTCCATTCCGGCAAGTCTATTAGTTCAAGCCAGCGATTCAATTTTGCTTTTTTGAAATCATATTGAGTTGCTTCCGGCATGTTTAAAATAACGATCCAGCCGTGTTCATCAGATGTTTCTTCATACCATTCTTCATAATAATCTTTATCACCGCTATGAAAGTTCAAAACATTTTCGGCTATCAAAATAAATTTATTGATACCCTGCATTTCAAAAACATCGATCACCTCCCGCTTTAATGTCATGATATCATTCTCGATCGCATCGTTCCACTCTCCTATCAATTCTATGATGGCATACTTTTCATCATAATCAGCCATCAGCACTTTCATATAGAGGGTCCGGCTTCCAAATTCATCCCATTGCGGGTGTATGTAGAAATTGTAAACTGTTTGGGTGAACTCAAATTCTGAATGCGTTTGACCATAAAAGGGTGAACGCTGATCTTCTTCAGCAATATAAATATGTCGCCAATTGTAAAACGGTTCTATATCATGCATAAGCTAAAACTTCACTGCAAAGATATACCAGCTGTATAGTGTTTTGGCAAGTAAAAAGTTTAAAACTTGATAAAACAGGAATGTGAAAAAATAAATGATTGAACGTTGGTTAATCCAATAAAAAATTCTTAAATAACTGGTATGTGGCGCTCATCTTAGTACATTGCTTTTCTAATTGCAGTATTGATGAGATCGAAACCGGGATCTCAGTTTTCTTTCCAGTTGCCCTTTCAACAGCATCCGGGAATTTTACAGGGTGTGCTGTTTCCAAAAAAATTCCACTCATATCAGGATGATCTTTTAAATATTTTTCCAGGGCTAAATATGCAACTGCTCCATGCGGATCAAGAGTGTAATTGTATTCTACAAAAACTTTCTTGATCGTTTCCAGTGTTTCATTATCTGTTACGCTAAAAGAAGAAAGATTATTTTTTAGCTCGGGAAACCGGTGATGAAACATTTCAAGAATGCGAATGAAATTACTGGGATCACCCACATCCATTGCATTAGATAAAGTTGGCTTAGCGGTTTGTGGCTTGAAGTCCGCGGTGTGAAGATATTCAGTTACTACATCATTTATATTACAAGCCGCAATAAAGTGATCAATTGGTAAGCCCGATTGCTTTGCCAGGATTCCTGCACAGATATTTCCAAAATTACCGCTGGGTACACATATAACAGGCGGATATCTTTTATAGTCCCATTGTTTATAGGCAAAGAAATAATAAAACTGTTGCGGTAACCAGCGGGCAATATTGATTGAATTTGCTGAAGTAAGAAATAGTTTTTGATTGATATCAGCATCAGCAAATGCCTGCTTTACCATTTTCTGGCAGTCATCAAATGTTCCTTCAATTTCGAGGGCAGTTATATTTTTTCCCAACGTTGTCAATTGCTTTTCCTGCACAGGGCTTACCTTACCAGATGGATAAAGAATTACTACATCCACTCCCGGCACATTATAAAATCCATTGGCTACAGCGCCACCCGTATCTCCTGATGTTGCCACTAAAACAGTGACTTTCTTTTTTTCATCTTTTAAAAAATGGCCGAGGCAACGGCTCATGAATCTTGCCCCCACATCTTTAAATGCCAATGTAGGGCCATGAAAAAGCTCCAATGAAAATATCCCATCATTGACGTTTACAAGTGGTATGGGGAAATTCACCGTTTCACTTACGATCCGCAAAAGATCTTTTTCATCTATCTCATCGCCGACATAAGGTTTAATGACATTGAAGGCGATTGTTTCATTCGATAGTTCTTTAATATTTCCAATCAATCCTCTATCAACCTGGGGAATGGCTTCAGGAAAGTATAAACCTTTATCAGGTGCCTGCCCACGGATCGTTGCTTCTTTAAATGATGCTAATTCTGAATTCTTATTTGTGCTGTAATATTTCAACTCTTATTTATTATTAATTTTTGAGTATTTGATAAAGCAGTTACACATCAATAACCGCTCATAATTCACTACTTACCACTTCCACACCCTTTTTATTAATTGTAGTTACATAGGTATTGAAATCAATACCTATCTTGAAGTACACTTCTTTCATTACTGATTCAACTGCTTTTGCTGTTTTTTCATCCTTACTCAGCATGAATATTGAAGGACCTGAACCGGAAATACCGCCACCCAATGCTCCAGCTTCTTTACATTTTGATTTTACTTCATCAAAACCGGGAATTAAAATACTGCGAACCGGCTCGATGATCACATCTTCAAGAGAACGGCCAATGAGATCAGGATCATTTTTTAAAAAGCCTGTTACAAGACCCGCAATATTTCCCCATTGACGGATGGCATCTTTCAATAAAATTTGATGGCGAAGGATCTGCCTTGCATCCGATGTTCTTACTTCAATTTGCGGATGTACAACCGTAACAAAAAGATCAGGCGATGAAATAGAAACGATATCAAGCGGATGAATACAACGGATCAAACTTACACCACCCAAAATACATGGAGCTATATTGTCTGCATGCTTTACTCCCGAGGCCAGCTTTTCACCATTCATAGCAAACTGAACAAGTTCATCATTCGAAAAAATATTTTCCAGTAAATGATTTGCCGCTACTGCTGCACCCGCTGCACTCGCAGCACTGCTTCCAATTCCGCTTCCTGGTTTTATATGCTTTTCGATCTCTACTGCAAACCCGATCTTATTTTCCATTTTCTCTATTATTGACAGCAATACAACGCCGGCAACATTTTTATGCGGATCGGATGGCAAATTGAACTCATCATTATTTGTGATGATAACCTTGGGCTCATCGAGTAAACTTAATTTCATTACATCAAAGGGCTTCTTCAAAGCCAATCCAAGAATATCAAATCCGCATACAAGATTTGCTACCGTTCCCGGTGAATGTACTGTTACCGTTTTCATTTTAACTTTTTACAGCTCTTAAAATATCCGCAAACACACCGCTTGCTGTTACCTCAGCTCCTGCACCGGCACCTTTTACCACCATGGGTTGTTCTTTATACCTATCTGTATAGAACAATACTACATTATCTTTCCCATACAGGTGATAAAGATCATGCCTGGGATCTATATGCTGTAATCCTACTGAGGCTTTGCCATCATTATAAGAAGCAACAAACTTTAATTTACATCCGGCCCCGTTTGCTTTCTCAAATATTTTTTTGAAATGCTCTTCCTCTTTTGCCATGGCTGCATAAAAATCATCCACCGTTCCTTTCATACATGATTCAGGCATGAAAGAATGATTACTGATCTCATTCATTTCAATTTTTTCACCGGCTTCTCTTGCAAGGATCATAATTTTCCGCATTACATCAGTTCCACTGAGATCAAGTCTTGGATCAGGTTCCGTGTAGCCTTCGTCCTGCGCCTGTTTTACAATATCGGCAAACTTTCGTTTTCCATCATAATTATTAAAAACGAAATTGAGAGTACCACTTAGCACTGCTTCAATACGATGAACCCTGTCACCACTATTCAGTAAATCATTTAATGTGGCAATGACCGGTAAACCAGCGCCTACATTTGTTTCAAAAAGAAAGTGTGCATTGAATTCTCTTGCAACATCCTTTAGCTTTTGATAGTTTTTATATACTGATGATGCCGCCACTTTATTGCAGGCAACCACAGATATGCTTTTGCGTAATAATTGTTCATAAACTGAAGCTACAAGATCGCTGGCCGTAATATCAACAAAGATCGAATTGCGGAGATTTCGTTCAATGATCCCATTTACGTAAAGGTGAATGTCTGCAGTACTTCCATTATTCAATCTTTGTTCCCACAGTGTAAGTTCAATTCCCCCTTCATCGATCAGCATTTTACGGCTATTACAAATACCGGCAACATTGACAACAAGTTTCATTTGTTTTTGCAGGAAGTCAAGTTGTTTCTGCAATTGCCCCAATAATTTTTTTCCTACATTCCCTGTACCGACAATAAATAAATTGACTTGCTTTTTAGTGGCTTCAAAAAACTCTTCATGCAAAACGTTGATCGCTTTCTTAACATCTTTTGTTGCAATAACAGCAGAAATATTCTTTTCTGAAGAGCCTTGAGCAATAGCACGAATGTTTACCCCGTTTCTTCCCATTGCACTGAACATGCGTCCACTTATACCCGGATGGCTCTTCATATTCTCTCCTACCAGCGCCACTATGGAAAGGTCAGTTTCAATCTTTAAGGGCTCTACTTTTTCCAGGGCAATTTCATTTACAAATGCTGCATCCACAACATGCTTTGCTTTTGGCGCATATGCCGCTTCAATGCCCACACAAATGGAATGTTCTGACGAACTTTGCGTGATCAGGATCACATTGATCTTTTCATTACTTAATGCTTCAAACAATCTTTTTGAAAAACCGGGGATACCGATCATGCCGCTTCCTTCAAGGCTTATCAATGAAATATTATTGATACTTGAAATGCCTCTTACGATATTTCCATTTTTTGTTGATACAGATTCGATCAAGGTTCCTTCATCGCCGGGTGCAAAAGTGTTTTTTATCCAAACAGGAATTCCCAGGCTCATCACCGGCTGTATCGTTGGTGGGTAAATGACTTTGGCACCAAAATGCGAAAGCTCCATTGCTTCCTGGTAAGATATATGCGGAATGATGCGTGCATTATTCGTAAGTCGCGGATCCGCTGTCATCATACCGCTTACATCGGTCCATATTTCCAACACTTTCGCCTTGATTGCTGATGCAACAATAGCAGCCGTAAAATCAGACCCACCCCGGCCAAGTGTAGTTGTTACTCCATTTTTATCAGCCGCAATGAAGCCGGGTAAAATAAATAAGGATGATGGTTGTGCATGAAAATATTCTTTTACCCTTTCATTTGTTTCTGCATAATCAACTTCAGCTGCTGTAAATGTTGAATTCGTAAGTATCAGCTCACGGGAATCTTTCCAGGTTGCCTTCACAGCATCAGAATTGAATTTGGTTGCAATGATCTGTGAAGACATCAGCTCTCCATAGCTGCCAATACGGTCTTTTGTCCTGGGTGTTAATTCACGCAATAAAAAAATCCCGCTGCAGATATCTTCGATCTCGTTACAACTCTTTTTCACAAAACTCAATAACTGGCTTTGCTGAGCAATGGGCAATAATTGTTTTACTGCTTCCAAATGTCTTTGTTCAATGAGTTGTAGTTTGTCTTTATAAGATTCATTGCCAGAAGAAGCTAAATAAGCTGCATCAAGTAAAAGATCGGTTACCCCACCCAGCGCAGATACCACTACAATTACACGATCTTTTTTAACCGCTTCTTTTACTATGCTGACCACTTTAGAAATGTTTTCAGCATTGGCTACAGATGTGCCGCCGAATTTTAGAACCTGCATATATTACCCCCATTCCGCCACAGGCGGGAGTTTAGTTTTTTTATAATAAGAATTGTTTCTCTTTTTATTCATCCCATTAAAGGGAGCCGTATTTAATATGGTAAATTTCAATCCGCATCAGCGGATTGTTGTAGTTGTAGTGGTAATAATGGCAATAGAAGTTGCCGGTGAAGAAACGGTATATGTTTTAACTGATCTCACTACAATTTTAATAGAAGCACAAGATATAAAACAAAACCAATAACACTTGTTATTTTACAGAATTTTCAACCGCTTTTTTTACACTGCCGTATTTCAACAATAACTCTTTGGCATTATCGTAATTTTTCAATTTAAGTTTTTCCATCAGCATTTTGGTGCCGCGGTCAACAAGCTTTTCATTGGTCAGCTGCATGTTTACCATTTTATTATCCTCTACTCTGCCTAATTGTATCATAACTGCAGTAGAGATCATATTCAGGATAAGTTTTTGAGAAGTGCCGCTTTTCATTCTTGTACTCCCGGTAACAAATTCAGGACCTACTTCAACTTCCACCGGGTAATCAGCAATCCTCGCTAATGGCGATCCCGGATTATTTGTAATACTACCCGTTAGTATCCCTTTTTCTTTACATCCTTCCAGTGCGCCGATCACATAAGGTGTAGTTCCACTGGCAGCAATACCGATAACAAAATCTTTATCGGAGATCTTATTTTTCACAAGATCATTCCAGCCTTCTTCTTTACTGTCTTCAGCATATTCAACGGCGGTTGTAATGGCTTTTTCCCCGCCGGCAATAATTGCATTTACCAGGCCATAAGGTACTCCATAAGTGGGCGGACATTCGCTGGCATCAACCACACCAAGCCGGCCGCTTGTACCAGCACCTACGTAAAATAACCTTCCGCCACTAAGCATTTTATCACTGGCTGCTTCTACCAGTTTTTCTATTTGAGGAATTGCTTTTTCTACCGCTTCAGGCACTGTTTTGTCTTCATTATTTATATTGATAAGTAATTCCCCGACAGACATTTTGTCTAAATGCCTGTAATTACTTGGCTGCTCTGTAATTCTTTCAAATGACATAAGTTTTCCTCATTAACTATGATAAGCGATCAGGCCTTCCATGGGATTCTTGATCACTTTACCTAATTCAAATTCATAAGTAGCGCAAAGTTGCTGCAACACATCCTTAAATCCAAATGCTACACTGCCAACAAAATGGATGGGCATTATCCATGATTCTCTAAACTTGCAAAGATGATAAAAGAAAAATTCATTTAATCCATCCTCAATGATGTTTTCGATCATGAAGTGACCACGGTTCTCGGCAAGGAAAATAGTAAATGCAGCGAGATAGCGGTTTGGAAATGGCTTTTTATACACGTTATCAAGTATCTCGCTTCTGTTGGTCACATACCGGGCATTGAATCTTGCCCGCAGGTCGTCATCAAATGTTTCATATAAATAATATTGAATGACTTTTTTACCCAGGTATGCTCCGCTCCCTTCATCTCCGAGTATATAGCCAATTCCGGGTATTTGTTTTATAATTTTTTTCCCGTTGTAGTAACAACAAAAAGAGCCGGTGCCAAGATTGGCTACAATTCCTTTTTTCTTTCCACAAACTGATCTTGCTGCCGCCATCAGGTCATGGGTTACTTCTACTTTTTTTGCTTCGGTAAAAACGAGTTGAATAGCTTTTTTGATCATTTTGGCGTTATCGGGATTCGCGCAACCTGTTCCATAATAAAAGACCTGGTCAATTTTTATATTCCTGAGTTTTGGCTTTAACTCCTTTTGTAAAAGTTCTTTTATTTGATCTCTATTCAAGAAATATGGGCTGATCCCTTGGGTGAAAATAGTTTTCCTTTTGCCTTTATTAATAAGACACCATTCGGCTTTGGTAGCACCGCTATCGCAGATGAGTTTTACTGAGGGCATGTTGGTTGTTAGGTGCTGATTGTTCGTCACTGGTGATCATAACTGGTAGTTAATTTTTGAAAAAGAACAACCTCAACAAATGACCTGCAACAAGCAACCAGAAACTTTTCTCTATTTTGCGTTCAAAATACAAAGAAACAGGTAACGATGGGTAATAAAAAATTGCAGATATGGCTTCCGCTGCTTTTTTCGATCATCATGATCGGCGGAATGTTTTTTGGGTTTAAGCTCAGAGAGAATACTGCCTCCGGCTCAGGGTTTTTTAAGGCAGATAAAAAAACTTCTTTACAAACAATACTTGATCTTGTAAAAGACCATTATGTTGACCCGGTGGATCTTGATTCCCTGCAGGCAAATGCCATTGATGAAATGATGAATCATCTTGATCCGCATTCCATTTATATCCCGGCCTCCCATTTAGCTGAAGTAAATGAAGACCTTGAAGGAAATTTTACAGGAATAGGTGTTGAGTTCAATGTTTTTTCAGATACTGTTCATGTGGTGCATGTAATGTCTGGCGGGCCAAGTGAAAAGGCGGGTGTGCAACTTGGCGATAAGATAATCAAAGTAAATAATGAGGTTATTGCCGGTAAAGCTCTTTCCACAGAGGAAATAAAAAAGAAAATAAGAGGTGAACATGGCAGCACCGTGAAGATAATGGTGCTTAGGAAAAATGAGCAAAAAGAAATATCCATTGTAAGGGGCACTATTCCTATTTATGCCGTGGATGCTGCCTATATGCTGGATAAGACAACGGGCTATATCAAGTTGAATAAGTTTTCAGAAACAGCTTACGAGGAGTTCATGCAATCTCTTGAAACGCTTCAAAAAAACAAAATTACCCGGCTTGTACTCGATCTTCGGGGTAATGGCGGAGGATTTATGAATGAAGCCGTAGAAATTGCTGATGAATTTTTAAGTGGTGAAAAACTGGTGGTATATACGCAGGGAAATAATGTACAAAAAAGAGAATATAAGTGTCGCCGGCCAGGATTATTTGAAAAAGGTGGATTAGTAGTACTTGTTGATGAAGCATCAGCCAGTGCAAGTGAAGTACTTGCCGGTGCCTTGCAGGATTATTGCAGGGCCACTATTATAGGTCGCAGAACTTTTGGGAAAGGTTTGGTACAAGAACAATATCCTTTAAATGATGGCTCAGCACTTCGCCTTACAATTGCGAGGTATTATACACCAAAAGGCCGCAGCATTCAGCGTTCATATGTTAGCGGCAGGGAAAAATATTTTGATGAGATCAGGGACCGCTATCAAAATGGTGAAGTAACACATCTTGACACCAGCAAATTTGCCAATGGTAAAGTTTTTAAAACGGAATGTGGTGATACAGTGTATAGCGGTGGCGGCATTACGCCAAAGATCTTTGTGGGGCTTGATACAAGTACACTACACAAAAGTATAACCCGGCTTTTTTTAAGTGGGGACCTTACAGATTTCTTATATAATTATTATACCCGCCATATGAATGAACTGAATAAATATTCATCTCCAGAAGATTTTGCGGCCAACTACAATAACCTGGATCCTGTTTGGGAAGAACTGGTGATCCATGCTGCTAAAGACAGTATCGATTTGAAGCAGGTTTCTCCAACTGATAAGGATTTTTTGGTAAAAAGAATGAAGGCACAACTGGCAAGGTATAAATGGCGGACAAAAGGATTTTACCAGGTTGCCAATAGCGATGACCCGGTTATAAAAAAAGCGATCGAAGTTGTATCTAAAGAAAAATAACCGTTATTTAAAATAAAAAAAGCCCTGGTAAAGGGCTTCCATTTTTTTATTTGCTCTGCTTATTGGAGTCTTTCTTTATTTTCATCCCACCATTTCTTTTCAATTTTATAAGAGCCAAACAATCCTAAACCGCCGCCGATGGCGATCAATGCAAAGTATATTGCCGGATTATCGCGTTGGTATTGATAGGTCCGACCATTATAGGTTTCTGTCCATGTGTTTTGAAGCAGGTAAATATCGAGCATATAGGCAATAAATAATCCTGCACCTGCACCTATAAGCAACAAACCCCATTTCAAATTTTTATACGGGGCGGGGCGGTTGGCAAACTCCTTTGGGTTCATTCCTTTTTCTATCATTGCCAGGTTTTCTCTTTTATAGAGATAAACCACACCAAATACCAATGCGAAAAAAGAGAGGGGAATTAAGATTGCCACCATCATTTCAGATCCATGCATAATTCAAATTTTTATAGTTAGTAATTTGTTTCCTGTTCATTAAGACTACAACTCCTGCTGCCTGGTTACAGCCTCAAAAGAACTTTTTAAAAAAGACTTATATAAACTATGACAACAACAAGGGTTGGCGGGTTACAACTTTATTTACCATATTAATATCGGCTACCTTAGTGTAACCAAATTGCATAACAGGTAGTCTTATACATTGAATGTCAACCGGACTTGGTGATAATGAGATCATAAGCAGGGTTCTGCAGGGTGAGCAGAATGCTTATGCTGAACTGGTAAACCGTTACCAGGGCTATGTTTTTACATTGGTATTGCGGATGATCAAAAGCCGGGAAGATGCTGAGGAAGTAGCACAGGATGTTTTTGTGAAAGCCTACCGGTCGCTGTCGGACTTCCGTGGTGAATCAAAATTCAGCACCTGGTTATACACCATCACCAATACAACCTGCATTACTTTTTTAAGAAAAAAGAAATTGGATATTCATTCTTTGGAAAATGAAAAAGTATTTGAAGCGGCTGATAGTAAAGATTCGGGGTTGAGGGCCAATATGATCGAGCAAAAATCAAGAATGAATATGGTGAACGAGGCTATAGCAATGCTAAGCCCTGATGATGCCGGGATAATAACTTTATTTTATAAAGCAGAACAAAATCTTGATGAAATTGCCAGAATATTGAGAATAGAGGGTAATACGGCAAAAGTAAGATTGCATCGTGCCCGAATAAGGTTAAAAGAAAAAATGGAAAAATACTTTTCCGAAGAAATTAAAAACATTTATTAAACTGTGTTGTATGAACGAGCAGCAAAATATCGAAAAAAAGTTGTGGGATTATATTGACGGATTGTCTTCAGCAGAAGAAAGAGGCATCATCGAAAGTTTGCTTCAAAACAACATTGAATGGAAAAATAAATACCATGAATTGCTGGAAGTTCAGCAATTGCTTACCTCAACCGAACTGGATCAGCCTTCGATGCGATTTACTAAAAATGTAATGGAAGAAATTGCAAAGCTTCATATAGCACCGGCAACAAAGAATTATATCAATAAAAAGATCATTTGGGGTATCGGAGCTTTCTTTATCACACTGATTGTTGGATTTCTTATTTATGGATTTGCACAAATTGATTGGAATTTCCAGGATAGTTCAAAACCGATCGTTGATTTTTCAAAAATTAATTATGGTAAGATTTTCAACAATAATTTTGTGAATGTATTAATGATGATGAATGTTGTGCTGGGACTTGTATTACTTGACAGGGTGCTGGCCAATAAAAGAAAACAGTTTCAAAAAGATATTTAACCAACGCAGTTAGAAATTAAAACCAAAATCAGTTTCGTTAAAGTTGCTTAGTGACCCGTCACTAAGTCCGGTATGCCCTTCCTGTTTCCAGGAGGGCCCTTTTCACTTTTGACATTTCACTTCTCACAACTAATAAAGTACCTTTGCAGCATAAGAAAAAACCATGGATATCAAAAACAACATCCTTGAAACGATCGGCAATACTCCATTGATAAAACTCAATAAGATCACCAAAGATTTTCCCTGTACCGTGGCGGCTAAGGTTGATTATTTTAACCCCGGTAACTCAATTAAAGACCGTATGGCTGTAAAAATGATCGAAGTGGCGGAAAAAGAGGAAAAACTAAAACCGGGTGGAACTATCATTGAATGTACAAGTGGAAATACCGGAATGGGGCTGGCTTTGGCAGCAGTAGTAAAAGGGTATAAATGCATTTTCACAACAACAGACAAGCAAAGCAAGGAAAAAATGGATATACTGAAGGCGGTTGGCGCTGAGGTGATCGTTTGTCCCACGAATGTAGAACCTGATGATCCGAGGAGTTATTATTCCGTGGCAAGAAGACTGGCAAAAGAAATCCCCAATTCATTTCATGCCAATCAATATGATAACCTTGCTAATCGCCTGGCACATTATGAAACCACCGGGCCGGAGATCTGGAAACAAACTGATGGAAAGATCACTCATTTGGTATGTACTGCCGGTACCGGCGGAACAGTAACCGGCACGGCAATGTTTTTGAAAGAAAAAAATCCAACCATTCAAGTTTGGGCAATTGATGTGTATGGTTCATTGCTTACAAAATATTTCAGAACAGGTGAAGTAGACATGAATGAAGTGCATCCTTATATCAGTGAAGGATTCGGCGAAGATTTTGTACCCGAGAATTATGATATGCGTGTGATCGATCATTTTGAACAGGTAACGGATAAAGATGGAGCCATCATGGCCCGTCGTTTAGCTAAAGAGGAAGGTATATTCTGTGGTTATAGTGCGGGAAGTTGCATACAGGGTTTGATGCAATTAAAAGACAGGTTGAAAAAAACAGACCTTGTGGTTTGCATTTTTCATGATCATGGCAGCCGCTATGTAGCGAAAGTATACAATGATCAATGGATGATGGAACGGGGCTTTCTGGATGTAAAAACATTCAGGGATATTGTGAACAGCCGTCATGCAAAACATAAATTAGTTACCATAGAACCATCACAAACTGTAGCCGAAGCGGTTGATATGATGAAAAAATATGATATTGAAAATATTCCTGTGATGTCCGGAAGGACCCCTTCGGAGAATGGTAAAGGCCCGATCGGCGCTATCAGTGAAAATGGTTTGTTTCAAAAAATATTTTCCAATCCTGATATAAAGAATTCAACAGTTGAGCAAGTAATGGAACGGCCCTACCCACTTGTTGAGTTTAATACACCCGTGGAAAAACTCAGTACACTTATCAATAAAGAAAATGGAGCTGTACTAAGTAAAGATGATGCCGGTAATTATCATATCGTTACCAAATATGATGTGATACAAGCATTGGGGAAATAATTCAAAAAAAGTCAAAATGCAAAAGTAAAAGAGTGATTTGCTTTGAATTTTGAATTTTCACTTTTGACTTTTCCCACTTCTAACATTCGTTCGCAGAAATGATTGTTTAAAACAATTATCTTGCGGCACCTTTATCGTTGCTTGCCTGCCATTTTATCACGAAACAAAAACAAATGAGTAAGTACACAGCCGGAGTTTTATTCGGCGAAGAATTAGAAGCACTTTATAATGATGCGAAGAAAAACCAGTTTGCATTACCTGCGGTAAATACGATCGGAACAAATACCATCAATGCAACACTGGAAACTGCAGCCAAAGTGAATTCACCGGTTATCATTCAATTCTCAAATGGCGGTGCACAGTTCATTGCCGGCAAAGGAATGCCGAATGATAAACTCCAGGCAAATATTTCCGGTGGTATATCGGGAGCATTGCATATTCATAATGTTGCAAAACATTATGGTGTACCTGTTGTTTTGCATACTGATCATGCCGCAAAAAAATGGTTACCCTGGATAAGTGGTTTGATAGATGCCGGTGAACAATTCTTTAAAGAAAAAGGTCAACCGCTTTTCAGTTCCCATATGCTTGATCTTAGCGAAGAACCCATTGAAGAAAACATTCACACTTCAGTGCAGTTTTTCAAAAGAATGAAACCGCTTGGAATGGGAATTGAAATTGAATTGGGTGTTACCGGCGGGGAAGAAGACGGAGTGGATAACAGTGATGTGGAGAATTCAAAACTCTATACACAACCTGAAGATGTGGCTTATGCATTTAAAGAATTAAGCAAAGTAGGAAAACTATTTACCGTTGCAGCTGCTTTTGGTAATGTGCACGGAGTTTATAAACCAGGGAATGTTGAACTGAGGCCAGTTATTTTAAAGAACAGCCAGGTTTATATTGAAAAAGAATTAAAGACCGGGCCACAACCTGTCTACTTCGTTTTTCATGGTGGCAGTGGTTCACCCCAGCACCAGATACGTGAAGCGATCAGTTATGGTGCCATTAAAATGAATATTGATACCGATCTGCAATGGGCATTTTGGGAAGGAGTGTTGCACAATTATAAAAAATATGAGGCTTTCCTGCAGGGACAATTAGGCAATCCCGAAGGAGAAGATAAACCAAATAAGAAGCATTATGATCCCCGTATCTGGCTTCGGAAAGGAGAAGAGAATTTCGTAAAGCGTCTTGAAATTGCCTTTGATGACCTGAACTGTATTAACAGGAATGCATAAACGGCTGCTTATATATTCACTTGCTGATTGCCTGCAATTGTTGCGGGCAATTTTTTTTCTGATTTAGGAAACAATTAATACAATATGCCATCAATGCGGTGTGATAAATGCGATAATTTTATACAGCCTTATACATAAATCAACTGTATGCAAAAAGAGTTTTACAATTTTATTTACCAGCACCAAAAAAAAACGGAAACAGTACCGCCAAAT
>FKKE01012587.1_pt1 | contig 35179 bp, 56 predicted proteins | sample 1106331 | NCBI WGS metagenome assembly FKKE01 (sample SAMEA3931202, study PRJEB13176) | freshwater metagenome | biome: Drinking water system; feature: drinking water; material: freshwater | place: China | collected 2013-02-06
GGCGCCCGCGCCTCGACGACAAGAAGGGCGGTGGTCGTCGGGGTTCGTGGGGCGGGCGCGACGACGATTTCTAGCAATCGCTGCCAATGTGCTAGAACAGGCGCAGAGGCGGCGACGTGTACCTGCGTTGGATTCGCAACCCTGTTCGTGATCTTCGACATCGCGAAGACCTGCTCTGTTTTCACGCGGGCCCGGGGCGCTACGCGCTCAGTCCGCAGGTGATCGAGTCCTATCGCAACGATGCGGGGGTAGTGCGCAAGCGGTTGGTCTGGACGCCCGGACCCGCCATTCGCACGTGCTGTGCAGGCGATGCGACGGATCCGGTGCCGCGCACGTTGTGGTGGGTGGACGTCTCCGAGCGTATCGGGGAGCTGCAAGCCCGGCGCGCATCGAAGCTGCCGCCGCCGTTGCAGCGGTTGTTGGTCGCCATGCCTGAGCTGCTCAACGACATGGCGCGGACGGTCGCTATCCCAACCGCGGCGGAGAGCGCGTTCGTCGAGGCGTGGATGCGCAGCACGGCGCGCCAGAAGGGTGAGCCCCTGCGTGCGTGGTACGAGCGTTGTTGGACGGCGGCGCAAGAGCAACTCAAGCAGGCCGCGTCGGACCCTACCAGCATCACGCGCGCGGAGGCCCTGGCGCTCTTCGGGCTCGCGGTACCCTTCACTCCCGAGACCCTGAAGAAGGCGTACCGCAAGGCGGCGTTCGAGGCGCACCCGGATCGCGCGGGGGGCTCGCACGCACGCTTCCTTCGAGTCGGAGCCGCCTACGAACTGCTGCGCGCCTAGTAGCGACACGGTGTCTTAGCACCACAACGATAGCGCAGACGCCAACAGCGAAATACGTAGTGCTTTCCGACAACTCCGACGCGGCAGCGCTAGCGCCGCTACTGCGCAGTAGCGTTATCGCTACTAGCCACTCGGTATCTTAGCACCACAAGAGGGCTGCCTCTGCGGGGTCTGCGAGTAGGGTGTCGTGATAGGGTTGTCGCATGGACTTGACGGCCCTGCGGGTGAAGATGCGCGCGCTGCTCGAACGCGAGGAGCATGAGATCGACAAGGACTGGGTGGAGGGCATCCGCAAGGGCTGGAAGGAGCTCGCGGGCGCCGCGGCAGGCTACCCAGACCGCGTGACGAAGGACGGCAGCCCGCTGGAGCAGGCGACCATCGTGACGGCCGTGAATGGCGCGCTGCGGTACCTGATGCGGGTGGACGCGTACCTCGATCGGCTGCGAGCCGACCTGTTGATCAACAAGGGGCTGTGGTCGCTCAGCAAGACGCCCGTGACGGGAAAGACGACGGAGACCGAGGTTGCGACGAAGGTGATTGCGGAGCTCGACGACGCCAAGGCGAAGATCGACGACGCGATGACCTACGCACGTTCCTTCGCGGAGAACCCGAACCACTACGGGATGTTCAAGTCGCAGGCGGACTTCGACTTCAGCCTCCGCGGCATCGGCAACCGCGTCGTCGAGACGATGGAGGCGGTGGACAAGATCATCTCGGGGAAGCTGTTGCGCTTCCTGAACACGCTCCTGAAGCAGCTCGGGAGCGGCGAGGGCGAGCCCGTGCTCGGCGGCGAGCCTGTGGTGCCGGACACCGTGGACATCGGCAAGGTGCGCGTCACGTTCCTCGACACTCCGCTGAAGGGCAAGTACCACGACAAGGAGAAGCTGAAAGCGGGCGACGTGCGCGACCCGCACGGCCGCGAGAAGTTCCTCAAGTCGCTGTACAAGGCGCAGGCGTTCTTGAAGAAGCGCGATCTGGACTTCCTCTGGTACGGCACCATCCTCGTGCTTCCGAAGGGGAAGGTGAACCTCGCGGCGTACAAGGCGTCGAAGGACTACGCCAACATCACGGCCATCGCGGCGACGTACAGCCGCTCCAGCGACACCGTGCGCGTGTATGCGGACGACCTCGACTCCTCGACGGTCATCCACGAACTCGGGCACCGGTACTACTACAAGTTCCTCACGCAGGCCGGGCGGGATCACTTCGACCAGTGGTTCGGCGCGGTGAAACCCACCAGCAAGTACGGCGGCACCAACGCGGCGGAGGACTTCGCCGAGGTGTTTGCGGCCTACGTCAAGGGCAAGGACATGGACCGCGACCAGCTCGAACGGTTCAAGTCGGTGCTCAACCCGAAGGCCAAGCGCACGGAGCTGCGAGACCTCGTGCGCGAGCTTCAGGCGTTGGTCTCCTAGACTTCGCGGAGCACGTGGCTAGATCGTGCGCGTGACGTTGTTCCCGAACGCACCCGCTCTGGACTTCCAGCGTCGGCCCCGAGGAGGGGCAGGCGCGGGAGGCGTCCAATGGATCGAGGTGAACGTCGGTTTCGGACGGAGCGCAAGGCGCGCCGTCAACTCAAGTTGCGCGTGAAGTACGGGTGGACTACCCGACTGGAGGCTGGCTACTTCAAGAAGTGGAACGCGATGTCGTGCCGGTGCCGCAAGCACGGGCGAGGGTGCAGCCCGAAGGTGACAGCGTCGATGTGCCATCGCGGCAACAGCGGGTATCACCCTGCCGTACAACTTCGACACGCTGCGCGCGCGCCGCGTGCGCGGAAGGGACTATGGAGTACGTGGAGGCGGGGGAGTTGGGCTGAGGCTGCGTGCTACGGTCAGTCTCGATGGACGGACCCCGCCGATCGAGTAGTGCGCAGTTTGCAGCAGTGACAGCCGCGGTTGGCGATGTTCACAAGCACATGCTGGCTCGGTTGAAGGAGCAGCGAAGTGGGGGCCGTCTGGATCTATCCGACGAGCAAATCGACACGATCGCGCGTATCGCACGCGGCATGGCGTACGACAGCACTGTGGACGCGTACAAGCAGGGATGGACCGATGGACGGCTGGGCGCCCGCCTGGAACTCGGAGAGCCTTCAGATAGCTCGACGCCGTCTACGCTCGTAGGAACTGTTGCGTGCCCCACGTGCAAGCGCCCTGTTGACTAGCGCAGTCAATGTGCTAGAACAGGTGCATGGTTGACGACCCGAAGACTCCCGGCGCCGCAGGCACGCCTGCACCTTCTCCCAACGCCAAGCCGCACGTCCCTCGCGCGTTGTGGCCTTCGCAAGAGCCACCGCCGCCGGACAGCTACCGCGCGCTCGTCGAGGGCCCTACGTTGGCTGCGTGGTTCGCGGCGGCGCACCCGCTGGAGACGACGACGCTGCACGTGCGGCTGAAGCCCCTGGATCAGCCGGACGGCGATCCGGTGGTGACCCCACCGATCGCCCGAGACAACCCCGATGCGCGTAGGGCCAGCATCGCGGCGTACCGCCGGGTGCAGGTGCTGCGGTTCGGTGAGACGCTCTCGCGCCTGCGCGCGCTTGTGACCCTCAACATTCGAGGGGACGACGTGCCGATGGGTGACGTGGTGATCGCGACGGGCAGTGCTGAGGCGTTTCGGTCGGTCGTGAAGTTGGAGGGTGTCGCTGCGATCTTCGCACCGCCGGAGGCCCCGAAGGTCCGATGAGCGACAACCTCCTGGCCCGGATCCCCGAAGGGATCACGTACGTGTTTCGCGCGCCGCGAGAAGTCGCGATCGGGTGGGACGACATCGAGGAGACCGGCACGATGGCGCGGGTAGACCCGGCGTTTCCCACCGAGACGGGCAACGCGAAGACCCTCGCGACGGCGCAGCAATGGGCAAGCGGTTACGGCCGCGAGGCTGAAGCGCCGACGTGCGCTGTGGCGAACTCGCCCATCGCGAAGATCACGATCGTGAACTTGGAGCTGCGCGACGAAGGCGGGCGCGCTTACAAGGCCGCGCTCCCTCCCATCGAGGGCCGCACCCCGTACGTGGACTTGCGTGAGGACGTGTTCCTCGACGCGATGCTCACCAACGGCGTGGCCCCGGGAGGCGTGCTCGACGGCCCGTTCATCTGGGCGCGTGTGGGCTCCCAAATGAAGCTCGTTCGGGTGGGTTCGGTGTTGCACCGGCACGTAGTCGAGGCGGATGAACGCGGGCGGCGCAAGGCCGTGGCGGCGACGGACCTCGTGCGCGGGGGCGTCTACGCCAACAAGAAGGGCGACCTGTTCGTGTACCTCGGGCAGTGCGATACCGACGAGCTCGTCTACGAGAAGGCGCGCGCGGACTACTACGGACGCCGCGAGGACAAGTTCACGGTGACGCACAAGGCGCACCGCAACGTGCAGGCGTGGTTTGAGCTGCTGTCGTACGAGTTCGATGACGCGCAGCCGAAGACGGCCCAGCTACAGAAGGTCTTCGACACAGCGCTGCGGGAGCTAGATCGAACCCACGGCCCGCTCTACTGGAGCTTCAGCGTCGTCAAGAAGAAGTCGGCGATCGACCACGTCGGCGCGGTGGAGTTGCCTGCGAATCTCTGGGAGCAAATCCGAGCGATGGGCGCCGCGGCGACCGCGCACCGCCTCGACTCCAACAGCACCGCGCGCAACTACGCGACGCAGCACTGGGACGAATACCGCAAGCGACACGCGGCTGCGCACCCGGACGCGTGTGCCGCGCATGCGGTGCTACAGCTCGTGCGCGATGTCGGTGCGGGACGCCCCGAGGTCGCGGACTTCGAGCTCTGGCTGCCCACAGAGACGCTCCCGAAGACGTCCAAGACCGCCGAACTGGAGGCGCGGTTTGTCCCCGGCGGTCTGTACGAGAGCAAGTCCGGCAAGCGGTACGTGTGCTTCGGCCCGTGCGTCACCAACGAGATCGCGACGACGCAGGAGCCCGGCCCTGGGCTAGGTTCGCGGATCTACACGAGCACGTGCAGCGAGGCGTTGCACACCGTAGCGTGGCTGGAGCTGGACACGCTGGTGGACGAGACGCCGGTGGCCGCCATGCAGCGCCTGTTGTCGGACCGTGGGAGCCACACCGCAACCTACCGCGTGAAGTTCGGCGCGCGGGACTACGTCTTGAAGCAGGCGATCACCACGTTCTCCGGTGCGCAGTGGGAGGCGCTCCGTGCAACGGCGACGGCCGCCGCTGAGTGGAGCAAGCGCAACGCGAAGACCCGCTATGGGAATCTCACCATGCCGCGGGGCGATGTGGATCCCGAGTTCCTCGCGTCCATTTCGCGGGTGGCCTACGTGCGTGCGTACGGAACGGAGCGCCCCGCGGTGCCGGAGTTCGACCGGTTGCTGGCCGCCCCGCTCACGCTGTAGAAGCAAGGCATGGGCCCCGAACCTTTCCGCCTGAAGCAACTCTCCTCAGCGGTGAGCTTGCGGCTCGACGACGACCTCTTCGCGCGCACGAGACAGTTCTCGGTGTCGCAGGCCATGCAGGATCCCGCCATCGCGGAGCTGACGACCAAGTTGAATGCGGCGGGCATGCAGCATCAACTGCTGGTGTCCTGCGGGCTTCTGATCATCCACGCGCCGCTGGATCGAGTGCGCGCCGTGCTGGAGCCGCAGATAGTCGCGCCTCCCGAACGGGGGTAGTCTAAGGGGATGACCACTCCTACCGATCCCTCGGAAAATCCCTACCGCTACGACGGCACGTTGGTGCGCACTGTTGACGGTGACACCGTCGTGTTGAAGCTCACGCGCGTCTTCACCGTGGAGCTCGACCTGGGGTTTCATGTCAAGACCGCGCTGGTTCACACCGCGGCGTTCGAGCAGACATTCCGGCTGCTGGGCATCGACACACCGGAAGTGGTCGGCGAGACGAAGGTCGCCGGGCTAGCGGCCAAGGCCGCGCTCGACAAGCTGCTGCAAGGCCGAGCGTTGCGCGTCACCTCGTTCAAGAGCGACAAGTACGGCCGGTTCCTCTGCGACATCGTTGTGGACGCCGGGGCCGAGGGCTCGATTAACGCGGCGGAGTACATGTTGGCGAACGGATTTGCCAAACCGTACGACGGACGTGGTGCCCGTACTTGATGATACGGCGCGGTACTGGTAAGTACGGTTACCATGTCAGTGTCGGACGTGTACTTGTCGGGCTTATTTGACGGCGAAGGCTCCGTCGGAATCACCGTACGCCGTGGTAGCAAAACCCGCGGGGGTGCGGCGCGTGTTCGAGAGAACCACGTGCTGATCTGTGCGCTCACGATGACACACGAGGCGGCAGTGCGTTTGTTCTACCAACGCTTTGGAGGTCAGTTTCGTGGACCGCTGTATCGTCCGTCGCGACAGCCGCAGTACACGTGGCGCGTTCTCGGAGAACACGCGGTGGCCGCCCTGAACGCGTTGCGCCCGTATTTGCTGGTGAAGGCCCCGCAGGCGGATCTCGCATTAGAGTTCATGCACACGCGCGTGCGCATGAAACCTCTATCCGATGCGGAGGTTGCGAAGCGGGAGAACTATCGACAGCAGATCATCCAACTGAACGGCAACAAGAAACTACGCCGCGTAGCAGTCGCGCCTCAACATCCAACGCTGAGTGCGAGAGTAGCTGCACGGCAGGAGCGTTACGAGCAGGCCCAGACTCTTCGCGCCTCGGGTCTCACGTACAAGGAGATCGCCGCTCGGCTGCACAGCAGCCCGACAGTGGTTAGCCGCTGGGTGCGGGGTCTTGGCTCGAAAGCTGTGACTTAGGGCACGATCGAGCTGCCCGAGGCCGACGGGTCGATCCTCAACGTCAGCGACTACATGATCGAGCACGGTTACGCGAAGCCGTACAGCGGCAGCGGCCCGCGTACTTGACAACGCTCAGGTGACTGGTAGACGGATGAGACGCTCGCGGCATGCGCGGGCGCGTAACACCCTTGACCTCAAGGTCAGTAGGAGCGGGCAGGATGGACGCGAACACGTATCAGGAGCTGGTCGAGCGCACGAAGAGCGCGGCGAAAGACGCGTACCACGAGCGCGTCGGGTTGAGTGCGGCGGGCATCGCAGGTGAAGCCGCGGAGCTGGCGGAGGTGTTCCGTAACCGCGCTCTCTACGGGGTTCAGTTCAGCGCGCCAGTCGATCGCACGAAGGTGTTGAAGGAAGCGGGCGACTTGTGTTGGTACATCGCGCATCTGCTGACCACGGTGGCTCTGGCGTTCGAGCCGGTGCTTCAGACCATGCGCGAGGGTCCGTTGTCGCGGGACACGACGTTGGTGCAGGTCGCCTTCGACATGCTGATCGACGCGGGGAAGCTCGCCGATTACCTGAAGAAGGTCGCCTACCACAAGATCGAGATCGACAAGGTGAAGATGCAGACGCTCTTGGTGATGGTGGGGCGCGCGCTGCTGTATCTGCTGGACCACGAAGAGCTTGTCGCGGAGGACGTGTTCGCGAACAACATCGCCAAGCTCCGCGCGAGGTACCCGGCGGGGTTTTCCACCGCCGACTCGCTCGCCCGCAAGGACGGCGAGCGGATGGAGTAAGTGCGCCCGTGACTCCCGAGCAGACGTTTCTGGAGGCGGGACGCCGGTACGCCCGTGCGTTGGCAGCGCACGAGACGGCGATCAAGGCCACCGCGCAGGGGGTGACAGACTCCGCCCTCAACACAGCGTGCACGCGTGCCTACGCCGAGCTAGACGCCGCAACTGCTGCCCTTCACGCAGCGGCGGCGCGGCTGCCTACTGACCCGCGAACCACCCCTTGACTATCTCCAACCATCTACTATATTAGGGGTAGATGGAGCGCGAGACGCTCCGCGAAGGAGATTCCCCGATGAAGACCGTGTTCGTTTCCGGCCACATGCACGTGACCGACGCTGAGTTCGAGAAGTACTACCAGCCCCAGATCGACGCGTTGCTCGCCGCAGAAGGGGGCACGCACTTTCTGGTTGGCGACGCGCCGGGGTTCGATACGAAGGTGCAGGCGGTGCTCGCGGATTCTGGGGCGAAGGTGACCGTCTACCACATGAAGGCTGCGGCCCGGAACAACGTGGGCGACTTCGAGACGGTCGGCGGCTTCGAGACCGCCGAGGCGCGCGACGAAGCGATGACCCAGGCGTCGGACGAAGACCTCGCGTGGGTCCGCCCGGGGCGCGAGTCGAGCGGGGTGGGCGCGAACGTCCAGCGCCGCAAGAAGCTCGCGAAGCTGGCCGGGAAGCCGGAGGCCGACGACGACGAGAACGCGGCCTACAACAAGGCGTGGTCGGGCGACGACGACGAAGACGGCGACGACGACGAAGACGGCGACGACGACGAAGGCGAGCCTGCGGGAGAGGACGAATGAAGACCCGCGCCGAAGCCCAGAAGCTCGGCGACGCCGCGCTGACCCTTCTCGGCGATGCCGGGAAGGGTTGGCACGTCCGTGTCTGGGAGAATCTCGGGTGGCATGCGAACCTCGTCTCGCCGTGCGGCCGAATGAAAGTGCACTGGAACACGTTCCCCGAGAACGGGACGAGCTACATCGCGTACCTCGGGGACGCAGACAGTCCCGGGGGGTACTGGACGGGGAGCGCGTCCACGCCGCAGGCGGCCATCGCAAAGGCTGTCGAAGCCGGGCGCGCGGAGCTGAAGCGCGTGCAGGAGTTGATGCAGGGATGGTGACGGTCGCGGCGTGGGAAGACCTTCGACTCCCGAACGGCAACGCAAAGTTGCTGCGAGGCTTCCTCGCCGCGAAGGAAGCTGCGGCGCTGTTCGCGCAGTTGCACGAGGTCGTGCCCTGGCGCCACGACACGATCCGCGTCTACGGCCGAGAACACCCCCTGCCTCGGCTCCAGCAGTGGTTCGGAGACCCCGAACGCAGCTACACGTGGTCCGGCATCGAGATGCAACCGCTGCCATGGACGCCGGTGCTGCGCGTGTTGCGCGATCGGGTTGCAGACGCGGTAGGTGCGGCCTTCAACTCGGTGTTGTTGAACCTGTACCGCAACGGGCACGACACCGTCGGATGGCACGCCGACGACGAACCCGAGCTCGGATCGACGCCAACGATCGCCAGCGTGAGCCTCGGCGCGGAGCGGGACTTCGCGTTGCGGCGCAAGGACCGCGCGGGGGATTCTGTGGTGGTTCCGTTGCCGCCAGGGAGCTTGCTGGTGATGTCTGGGGCGACTCAGGCGAACTGGCAGCACGCACTACCGCGCCGAAAGCGAGTGCAGCGTGCGCGCATCAACCTGACGTTTCGACACGTGGGGTGAAATCAGCCCGCAGGCGGTACGTCGGTCGCGGACGCTTCGGGGGCGCCATCGCCGGAGTGGTCCGGCAAGACGTCGGAGACCGCGTCCAGCGGCGCGGGCACATCCACGAGGGCTCCGTCCATCGCCGCGTCGGCGGCGTCCATCGTGGTGGTGGCGTCTGCGGGTGCGGCGTCCGCGCCCACGTCGGCGACCGAGTCGGTCGGGGTGGCGTCGGTGCTGGCGTCGGACGAGCCGGAGCCGGGGCACCCGGTGAGGGCCAGCGCGAGAACAACCGTGAGCAAAGTGATGTAACGCATGGTCCGCGCAGCGTAGCAGACTTTGCGCGGCGCGACGGGGCAGACCTCAATCTTCCGACGTAGCATCTAGCTAAGTGCTTGTCAAAGTTTCAATTGTCGCTACACTCTGCGCGTGCTCGTTGCGCGACCTCCCATCTGCATGCGGTGCGGCGCGCGGGTGGCCCAGACCGTCTCGAAGGGGCACCTGCTGGTGTATCGTTGCGTGCGCTTTCCTGCCTGTGATGGATGGGAGCCGGTAGGTTCGGCGGGGGAGCTCGCGTGGCACGTGAAGCACACCGTGGAGTGGCAGCAGGCCCACATCGCGGCGCACAAGGCGTTCGACCCGCTGTGGTCCGCGTGGGCGTCGGACTTTGTGGCAGCGCCGTCCCTCGCGCACCAACGTGTGCGCTGCTACGAGTGGCTCGCCGTGCGGTTGGAGAAACCGCTGGGGACCTGTCACCTCGCGTTGCTCAGCGTGGAGGAACTGCACGAGGTTGTGTCCGCGTGTGCGGGCATGACCACGGAGGCCGTGAACGCGTGGTGGCTCGGGCAGAAGGGCGTGCAGGTGCAGACAGGCGTGCTGGTGCCCACGGGTATCCAGGTGGCTCCGGTGCCGCACTGGTCCACGTTGCCGCCGCGGGTGCGGCTGGCGTTAGGTGCCTACGGGGTCAAGAGCGCGAAGCTGGCGGTGCAGGTGGCGTGCGGTGAACTCAAGCTCCCGCAGCCGCTGCGGGCCGACCTGCTCGACGTGTTGCAGGGCGAGTTGTTGCTTCTGGGTGCGGTGCGCGGGCCGACCCTCGCGGAGATGAAAGCAAAGCCGAAAGACGTCCCCGTCGAGGACTTCCTTGCAAGCCGCCGCGCGCTGGTGCGGTACGAGTCCTTGAAGCAGTTTCAGAACAAGTAGGAGCTCGATGATGGCAAAGGATGAGTTCGACACCGGTCTTTTGGGCTACGGAAACGGCGACGCAGGGGACGTACTGCCTCCCGACGATCCAGGTGATGGCGGCGAGCCGGGAGGGTCGTGCTGGAACGGTTGCGGTCGTGACGCTACGGAAGGAAAACGTCTCTGTGAGACCTGCGCGCAACATGCCTGCGCTACGTGCGGCGGCTACGGCATCGTGAGTTGGATCGAGGGCGCGACGTTCGCATCGGGTGCCTGTCCTGACTGTGCAGAGAGTCCTGCTTCACAGGAGACCCCATGAGCCTCGAACTACCCGACGTGGGCGCATGTCTTTCGGATGATCGCGTGTACCGCTACTGGCTCGGGCGTGTGGTACCGAACGCAACGTTGAGCAGCGTTCTGGGGCTGGGGTTCGGGAGTGGACCGCGGCGGTTGCTGTTCGTCATGCTCAACCCCTCAACCGCCGATGAGGCCACGAACGATCCCACGATTCGCAAGTTGCTCAGCTACGCAAAAGCGTGGGGGTACGCGCGCCTCGACGTGGTGAACCTGTGCGCGTTTCGCACGGCGAGCCCGGATGTTTTGGCCAGCGCGTTTGCAACGGGTGCGGACATCGTCGGCCCCGAGAACGATGCGTACATCGAAGCCGCCGCACAGCGTGCGCATCGGGTCGTGGTGGCGTGGGGTGGCCGCGTACCTACGAAGCTCAAGAAGACCCGCCCTGCGGCCGTCCTAGCGCGGCTGTGGGCCCTCGGTGGAGACCGCTGGTCGCCGGAGTACCTTGAACTAGCGAAGGATGGTGCCCCGAAGCATCCGCTATACCTCGGAGGGTCCCTGTTTCCCCAAACCATGCCAGCGCCGAAAGAAGGGAGCCTGTGTGCCGACGGGGACTCTGGCTGATCGTTTGGGTGTGCGTGAAATACGGCACGATCCACACGCACTACGTACCCAACTGCGACGAGTGCCGCGGGCGTGTGCAAAAGCAGTGGCTTCCTGATGCGTACCTCGACGATTGACAGCCGCTGGGGAGCTGGTAGGTCTCGTACCTCAACCAAGGAGTACCTCCCCATGTCTATCTTTCACAACGTCAGGAAGCTCTTCGAGTCTTTGCGCCCGGAGGGTGACCACGCGGTGAAGTACCGCGCGAAGGTCAAGCTCCACGGCTCCTGCGCGGCGATTCAGAAGCTCGCGGATGGCACGATCGAGTGCCAGAGTCGCACCACGATCTTGACGCCTGCCGACGACCTTGCGGGATTTGCGCGATGGGTCGAGGACAGCAAGACCGAGTGGTCGAAGCGTCTCGCTCCCGGGCAGGTGGTGTTCGGTGAGTGGTGCGGGCCCGGCGTCCTCAAGCACATGGACACCGCGGTCAGCGCAATCCCGCAGAAGATCTTCGCGGTCTTTGCGGCACTCGATGCGCTACATCCCGACGGGCCTCGGCTCATCGTCGAGCCCGATGCACTCGCGTTCAAGGTGCCCCCGGGCGTGGCGCACGTGCTGCCTTGGCATGACGGGTCCGAGATCGAAGTGGACTGGTTGGCAGCTCCCGAAGCCCTGGAGCTCGTGACGCAGCGTATCAACGCGCTCGTGGATGCTGTCGAGACCTGCGACCCGTGGATCAAGTCCATCTTCGGTGTGGTGGGTACCGGCGAAGGGCTGGTGTTCTACCCGCAGGGACAGGCAACGCTGTACGACACAGCCCTTCGTATGTTCAAGGCGAAGGGCGAAGCTCACCGGGTCGTGAAGGCCAAGGTCGCCGCGCAGGTGAACCCGGACGTGGCGGCGAACCTGGAAGCGTTCGCGGAGATGGTGTTGCCCGAGGCGCGGCTGGAGCAGGGCGCGGCGGCCACCACGCCGGACGGAGCCCCGAAGCGGTTCGACACGAAGCGCGTCGGCGCCTTCCTCGGCTGGATCAGCAAGGACGTCGAGAAGGAAACGAAGGGCGAGCTCGCAGCGAGCGGGCTGGATCCGAAGCAGGCGGCGAAGGCCGTCACCGACCGCGCGCGCAAGTGGTACCTCGCGAAGGTTGCGAGCGAGGCGTAGCTGCGGGTACCGAGACCAACATTGCGCTCGCGTGTGCGGGCCGGATCCCGGAGTAGACACCATGGGCAATCACAGCATTGACTGCGAGTTCTGCGATGAAGACCTGCGCGGTGGGAGCCACGCGACGAATTGTCCTGCGCCCGCGTACGAGAAAGCCCTGCGGGAGTACCACGCGCTGGAGTGCGCCTACGTCGCTGACATGACAGCGATGTGGCGGCAGACCCTCTCGCACGAGGTGCAAGACGCGCGCACACGATTCCGCACGGAGAACCCGCCGCCGCCCAAGCCGCTGACGCTCTGGGAGCGGCGCAAAGCGCAGGCTGCGGTCGAGGCGAGTACGGCGCCGACCTTCGCGTGCGTACGGTGCAAGGACACGGGCGTGATCGACACGGGCAACAACGATCTGCCGTGTGACTGCGCACAAGGTGACACCGCGCTGTTCAACGTGACGGGGCGCACTGGACCCGTGTCTGGGCTCGTGCTCAAGACCAAAGGGACGCGCCAGTTTCCTTTGTGCGGCAAGATGAAGTTTACGCTGCACGGCAACGAGACGTGCGCGCACCCGCAGGGCCACGAGGGGGCGTGTTTGTTCGTCGAGCACGACTGCCCGGACTGCGGCACCCATCACGGGACCTGCCGTCAGTGCGGCACAACGCACGGGGACCGCCATTCGGAGAACTGCCCGCATGCGCGGCGCCGTGAGAGGTCGTGACCGATGTACATGGAACTGCACGACACTGAGGAGCAGAACACGCTCGTCGCGGCGATCGGCAAGGAACTCGGGATCGACTACGATTACCAAGCCGAGCAGTGGGTGCACGACACTTTCGGCGAGGCCAACACCCAGAACCCTGCACCGGACCGTTGGGTCGTGCTCTGGGTTCTGATCGACGAGCACGGTGTTCGCGCGCGTTGGGAGCGAAAGCCCGGAGACACGGGGCGCCCGAGGCTGGTGCACGCCGCGGCGCGGTTTCAGGGCACGTGGAAGGTCGGTACTTGACCTCAAGGTCAACCTGATGGGCATAGGCGCGTGGCGCTCCAGACCCTACAAACCAAAGCAGGAGACGTGACACATGGCGAGACGAACGAAGGTTGTGTACGAGTGCGACCGGTGCTCGAAGGCGCTGGACTCGCGGAAAGACGGGCTGGTGATCCACGGGTTTGTGGCGGCACCGGAGGCGCCGACCGTGGCTATCATCGGCCAGAATCCCAACACCTGGGAGAAGCAACCGGACGACGTGGCGCTGTGCTGGGCGTGCATCCGCAAGGTGGCGCCGGACCCAGAGTTGGAGGTGCTGCGCGCGCGAGCGCTGGCAGCGTCGCGCGAAGCGTCGCGTGGGTCGTCGAGCGACGACGACGATCTTTTCGTTCCGGGCCGAGGTCCGAGCGGTCCGCTCCCGCCCCCGGAGTTGTCGCGTGGCGTGCTCACCGCGCGAGCGCTCTGCGGGGTGCCACGGTGAACTTTGGCGCGGGCGTCAAGCTGCCTGACACGCGATGCGTGACGCGCGCCTCGATCTACTCGCATGCGTTGAGCGCGCGGTACTACGGGCTGCCGGTGTACCTCGTAGGCAGCGCGCTACGAGACCCAGACCCTCGCGACATCGACATTGTGATTCCGGTGCCGGACGACCTGTTTCTCTCGATGTACGGGGACGCCGAAGACACCCTTGTAGACTGGGCGGACGCCATTCGGGCACCACGCGTAGATCTGCCGAAGCAATGGCTGCGCTGGGCGCGGGACTGCGCAAAGCAGGGGCGGGAGTTGACCTACTTCTGCCATCGACAGGTGGACTTCAAGACGCAGCCACAGACCTACTTCGACACATTCAATCACAAGCCACGACAGCGGCTCGACTGCGACATTCTGAGGAGCCTGACATGACCGTTACTCGACTCCCGAACAACGACCCTGTATGGGCTCAGGTGCCTGCCGATGTTCGTGCGATCGTAGACGCTGCGGTGCGGGAGACCTGCGGTGTCGCGCGTCCTCGGCTGCAAGACGGCCGGATCATCGTCACCGTCTACCTCGACTTCCCCGGGCACGACGATGTATGCGAGCTTGTGCATACGCACCCAACGCCGCCGCGCGCGTGGCGAGCTGTACGCGCTGAGCTGTTGACTCGCGGGTTCGTCGTCTACCGCGATGACTGCGTGGAGTGGATCGGCCCGGTGGTTGAAGAGGATTCGCGGGTCTCTCCGCGTTATCGCGTCGTGGACCACAGCGGCGATGCGGCAGTGGTGTTGTACGAGACCAACAACGCGTGGCTGGCGAAGTACTACGCGCGATTCTACGGAGCACTGCACCTGCGCGAAGATGTTCGCGTCGAAGACCGGCAAAGTCGTTGACCCCGTGGGAGCGCATTGTATGCAGGGGGCTGAGCGCCACGCGCGCGAGGAGAAGCAGTAGAGATGCGGATTCTGATCGACATGGACGGTGTGCTGGCGGACTTTCTGGCGGGGTTCAAGCAGGCGTGGGTGGACCGCGGGCTGCCTCCGTACTTCGACACCACGCTGGAGCAGTGGGACCTCAACCACTACGTCCCCGTGCACCACCGCGAGCTCGTCGATGTGCTCATGCAGCAGCAGGGGTTCTTCCGCGGGCTTCCCGTGATGCCCGGCGCGGTAGATGCGGTGCTCGGGATGCTGGAGGCCGGTCACGCGCTCTGGGTGTGCTCCACGCCGGTGGCCGAGAGCGCGTACTGCGAGGGCGAGAAGAAGTCGTGGTTGCGCGCGCACTTCGGCGAGACCTTCGCGCGCCGCATGGTGTTCACCCACGACAAGACGCTCGTGAAGGGGGACCTGCTGATCGACGACAAGCCGAAGATCGTCGGGGAGCACACTCCCGAGTGGGAGCACGTGCTGTTCGACCACAGCTACAACCGCGGCATCGAGAACCAACGGCGCCTCACGTGGATGAACTGGCGAGAGGTGTTGCCGGAGCTGACCCGTGGAGCTTGAGCCCGCCATCGCGAGGCTTCCGAAGATCCCCTCGGGCGTTTACCAACACTACCGCGGCGGCCTGTACTGGGTGTCTGGTGTGGTCTCTATCGACGAGGAGTCGGGGAAGTACCGCGTCCAGTACTGGTCCCTCGTGAAGCGCGTCTGGTGGGGACGGGAGTACGCGGTGTTCGTCGAGCGGGCCGACTTCAGCCCGCCCCTGATCTACAACCCTGATCGACGCCCGACGCCGCGGTTTGTGCGCCTCGGCGGGCGGTTGCTTTGGTGGTGGATTCGCCTGCGCTACGCACTCGGGCTGCTCACCGTTCCGAGTTGATCAAGTTCGTGGGAGACTGAAGCACGATGCCTGCTGCGAAGGTTCAGCCGAAGCCCGGAGACAAGGTCGCGTTCTGCCCGCACTACGGACAGCACAAGCAGTGGCAATGGTACGCGCTCCCCAACGGTCGGGAGATGCACAACCAGACCGGACAACGCGAGCTGGTGACCTGGGCGGTGTCGTGCATCGACTGCCTGAACGCCGCGGGCGGCGACATCCTCAAGGTACGGTTTGGCGGTGTCGGCACGTGGCAGGGCCATGGGTCCCCGATCGAGGAGCCCGGTAGGGCTTCCTGAACAGCCTCTAACAGCGCGAAACGCGGGTGCGTTGCAGGAAACGAATGTCGTTGACCGTGCACATCGCCGTGCTTGGAATGCCACCGTGACCCGACCGCAAACACCCCCAGAGACGCTCGCGCGCGAGTACCTCATGCACGCCCGCAATCTCTACCTCGCCGGGAAAGGACGGGTGCGCCGCTGCCCCCACCACGATCCTGCGCAGGACCCCTACTTCGCCACGCTGGTGGCCTGCTATCACTTCGCGCAACACGCAGAACTGCTGCCGGGCTTCGACCTGATCGACATCGCCCGCAACGCCAGCATGTCGGTCTACAATCTCGGGCCATACCCGCCTTCGCGCCTTGCCTCGCCTCTGCGGCGGGCTACCCGCGACGCGGATCGTCGGTGCAGCCACGCGCTGTCTTGACCACGCCTCGCGATGTGATACGTATCGCATCCATGGTATGCTCGAAGTGCTACGAAGTTCTGCCGCGCGAAGGGTCGTGCCTGCGGTGTAAGCAGCTCGCGCTGGAAGAGCTGGCGCGTGTGGAGGTGTGCTTCGTGCGCATCGCCGCGGAGTTCAAGCCGTCCGGCGCGGACCGCGCCATGTTCGTGTGGCGGTTCGACGACGCGCCGGAGTGTCTGCGCGCCCTCTCCACGAACGGGGGCGACGAGGACTGGCTCGTGTACATGGGCGCCGACGTGAAACCTGACTGGGTGCCGTCGTGGGTCGAAGCGATGGATGCGGGTCACGAACCGGACCGGTTCGATCTGCCCAACGGCGCGGTCGTGTTCATTGGCGCGCACGCATGATGCGCGTGCTGGAGGTGTTGTGATGGATGCAGCGGAAAGGATGCCCGCGGACGCCTACGATGTTCGCGCGCGCTACGAAATCGAGGACCACTGTCGCGCGGCGTTGACCGCTAGCGGGTGGAAGGTGCAGCATCGCTCGTCGTCGAGGGGTATCGACAACAGCCCGATTATGCGCGCGGTTGCTCCAGAGATGCCCCAGATCTACCGGGGCCTGTTGCTGCGTGAGTTCGTAGACTCGCTGGCCGCGCTGATCACGTTCTCGCGGTCCATGTACGCGGCGAACCGGATCTTCCAACCCACGGCCACGGGCTACCAGTACGGTCACCTGCACATGCAGCGCAAGGTGGCCAAGTTCGCGGCGGGGATGCTCACGCAGCGCATCAACGCGCAACGCTGAGTGGCGAGGTAAGGAGTAGACCGTGACGGTTCAGATCAACAGGCACCCGGCGCAAAGCGGCGGCATTGCGGTGCATGAAGGTATCGAGTACGTGCTCGTGCCCGCCGTGGGAGTGCATGGGTACCCTGTGCGGGGTGTCTTTGAGGTCCGGCAGGGCGAGCACGTTCTTGGTACCGTAGGCGAAGAGGGCTGGTCCTGCGTGCGCTCGGTGGCGACTGGCATGGAGGAGCGCATGCGCGTGATGCGAGAGATCGCCGCAGCGTGGTCGGGGCCTCAAGCCGTGCTCGACTGGCTGATCGAGTACTGCCCGGAGATCGCCCCGCAGCTTCGGGAAACACGCGCTCACGTTGTGCGCGTGACCGAGGGCGGCAAGGCGTTTGTCGTGGCGTTCGACGATACGTCCGCAGACAAGTTCGCCGGACTTTGGAGCCCGGCGTCGCCCGTCGTGTTGACGGCGCCTACGCCTGAAGATGACGAGCCGGAGGCTTCGCTGGTTGCAGCGAGTCGCGCACAGCAGTGGCGCAACGGAGTACGATCTTACCTTCACATCCGCAAGGTCTTCGGCGGTCCCGGCTCGCTGAACATCCGCTTCACGCCGGGCTGTGGTGTTCTCGATGACTGACCTCGATGAAGTGACGATGTACCTCGTGGTCCGCGCGGACCTGAAGATGAGCAAAGGCAAGATCGCCGCGCAGGCTGGGCACGCCGTGCAGCTCGCGATCCGCGCGACCGAACATGCCGCGCGCAACGCGGCGCGCCTCGAACGGCTCGACTGCGACGACGACCTACGGCTGAAAGCCTGGGAGGGGGGCAGCTACGCGAAGATCGTCCTGCGCGTGGACAGCGAGGAGCAGCTAGAGTCCGTCGCGCGACACCTGGACGCGGGCCGAGTGATCTTCGCGAAGGTGATCGACGAAGGACGCACCGAAATCCCCGCAGGCACGGTGACCGCGCTCGGCATTCAGCCGATGCCCCGCCGGTTGATGACGGGCCTTGTAGGGCACCTGCGGTTGTTGACCTGACCGCGCACCTCTCTCGTCCCCTCCCGGCCACCGCTTCCGGTGGAGCCCTCCCCGCGGCCGATGGACGTGCTCCCTGTCAGACGGATGCAACGACGCGCGTCTACGTCACGGGGGAGTCTTGATCTGTTCACGGACACAGGCGGGCGAGTTGTGTCCGCGCGCCGGTAGATCCGCGGTGAAACGCGTTCGGGAGGCTTTCATCCGTCTCGCGCGGTGTGACCTCAAGGTCAAGCGCGGTGCTCTGGACGGACGTGGGATCGCGATCCCGGACTGGCGTGGGGTGCCGCTCACACGCACGGCGCGGTGGAAGTGGCTACCTCGGGTTGGAGGGCGGGTTCTACCGGCGGCGCAACTGGTTCTCCATGCGGCGGCGCTTCAGCGGGGAGACCTTGTCGATGATCGTGATTCCGTCGAGATGCTCGTGCTCGTGCTGGAGCGCAGTGCGGCTCATCACCGCATACGAGTGGTGCCCCCTCACCTTGGACGGCGACCAGCTTCTCTTCCCGGTTGGAGTGCACCCGTGACCTGGACGCGAGGGACATTGGCACTGCCCGAGTGGCCGCAGCACGGTGATGTAGATGCGGTCATCGCCGAGCACCAACGCGGTGCACGCACTGCGCAAGTTCAGGCTGAGATGCGCGAGGCGCTCGTTGCGCGCGGGGTGATCCCCGCGTCCTGGATGGAGCGCATCTACAAGCACAGCTCGAAGCAGTCCATCGCAGGCCGCAGTCGGTTTCAACACGCAGCGGTGATGGTTCTGGCGCGTGATGCTGCGCGGGCTTGCGCGGCGGATGCGCTCGCAGCGTCTTTGTTCGGTCCGACCGAGTACAGCGTGATCTGGGTGACCGCGTCGCACATCGACTTGACACGCAGCGCCTTATTTTGGAGAGAGGCGCCGGGGGAGCAGATCGGCATCACCATGAACGGACTGTGGTCGGCCCGGGGCGTTGTGTTTCTGCGTATGCCGCCGCTCTTGGACGCTACGAACCTCCGCGGATTTCTGAAGGCATACGAGTTCGCGTATCCCTCGTGGATGCCCTTGCTCGATCTGGGGGTGATGCCGTGGCTCGTGCAGTGCGGCAATCACAAGTTCTGCGCGCTGCTGTGCAACGACACACCGCCGGGGATTCTGTTTCGTGACTACGTGCGATGAGGCAAGGTTTCATGCGAGTACGCGGATTCACCATCGACGACGAGAAGACCAGGGACATCGACGACGCGCTGTGGGTCGTACAAGAGCCTGATGGGACGTGGCGCGTGACGGTCTCGATCGCGGACGTCGCGCGCAAAGTGCCCCGGGACTCGGACGCCGACGCAAAGGCTCGGGAAATGGTCGCCACGAAGTACTTCGCGACCGGCAACAGCCCGATGCTGCCGCGGGGCCTGAGCGAGGACGTCTGCTCGCTCTGGCCGGGCAAGCCGCGGCGTGTGGTCGCGATCGACCTGTGGTTCAACGAGCACCTCGACGTGACCCGCACCGAGTTCACGCGCGCCGAGCTCGTGAGCCAGCAGAAGCTCGCCTACGGGAACATCCCCGGCATTCTCAACAACGCCGAGCACCCGCTACACGCACCCGTGACCCTGGCCGCGAAGCTCGCCAACGGACTGCTCGAACGTCGCCGCCTGAACGGCGCGCTCGCGCTCTACGACTTGAACAACGGGTGGATCACTACGGAGGAGGGCCACCTCCGGCAACTGAAGGACCTGAAGGAGACCATCGGGCAGGTGATCGTGCAGGAGTTCATGGTCGCGGCGAACGTCGCCGTCGCTAAATGGGCGGTTGAGCGCGATGTGCCCTTCTTGTTTCGCAACCACGTCGCGCGCGTTGCCGCGCCCGACCGCGCGGAGTTGCTGCGACAGCTCGATGCAGCAGTGCGCTTGCCGCTCCCGAACATCGACGCCCTGCGCGAGCGCACGCACCTGCTGCTCGACCGCGCCGAGTACGGCGCCGACGTGCGCGGACACTACGGGCTCAACGTCTCGGTGTACACGCACTTCACTTCGCCGATCCGCCGCTTCGCGGACCTCGTGAACCACCGCCAGATGCGCGCGTTCCTCAAGCGCGAGGCGTTGCCGTACACGCGTGACGAGGTCGCCGAGATCGCTGCGCACATCACGAAGACGCTGAACGATGACCGCGAGGCACAGGCGCAGTACATGAAAGACAAGGCCGAGCGCCGCGCGAACCGCGCGATCGAGACGCGCCGTCTCGACGGACTGAGCCCCAAGGACTTCGAGCGCGTGGTGAAGCTCGAAGCGCGCTCGGGAAACCCGCCGTCGGAGGCGTTTGTCGAGGCGTTTGTACGCCGCACCGCCGAAGACAAGACCCCGTTGGTCTGCTTGACCGTCGTGCTCACCGAAGCGCCGACGCTCCCGGAGTGGACGCCCGTCCGGGAGGCCCTGGTTGCAGCGCTCGCCCGCAAACCCGAGGACGCAGTCAGCTTGCTCGCCCAGGCTCCGCAACTCTCGGAGGGTTGGCCGGTGACGACGCTGGGGTGCGAGGACGACGGGCCGCCGCACGCGAAGATTTTCACAGCGTGCGCTGCGCTGAAGTTCGGCGATGACGTCTACATGGGCACGGCACGGTCGAAGCAGAAGAAACGCGCCGAGCAGTGGGCCGCCGTCTCGCTGATCGCCGCTATCGCGAGGGTCCCCGCACCGACGTTCGCTGACCCGCCGACTGTCGCGCCGACCCCGACACCTGCGAAGCCAGCGCTCGCGCTCGACCCGACCCGGGACCCTATCTCGGTGCTCAACGAGTGGTGCCAGAAGACCGGGACGCCTGCGCCGACCTTCGCGTTCGAGCTCACCGGCCCGGCACACCTGCCAACCGTGACGTGTCGCTGCGCGGTCGGGAATCACACCGCCGAGGCCACCGCAGGCAACAAGCAGGACGCGAAGCGCAAGGCCGCGCGGGAAGTGCTCGCCGCTGTAGCGGGCTGAGCGCCCGCAGAAACGACACCCCCGGGCACCGAACCCACGTCCCACGCCCGCACCTTGCCGCGCCACCACGACCCCGCCACGCGCGAGCAACCCCGCGTTCCTGACCACGCGACGCCTGCAATTGAGTTTTGACCTCAAGGTCAAGACGCGCGACCGTTGCGTGTGTTGACTATCGCAGCCGATGCGCTATGTTCGGCTCATGCACTCACCCGACGACGAACACGACCCGGAAGCTCCTACCGCAGAGTGGCGGCGCGATCACGACGCGTTCGTGAGCCACTGCCTTGCCACCATCCCCCATCTGCAAAGCACCCCGGGTTTCCGGGGCTACCCGGTGCTGCGCATCGACGAGACCGCGCCGGACTGGGAGGATCCCGGCTACTTCGTCGGAGAGTTCTTCTGGTCGCGTCCTGCGGCGAACCCCGTGCAGCAACTCGCAGGATTCCTTGCTGCGCCCGAGGCCCCGCCGTTGTGGTGGGTGGTGCAGGGCTACGGGCCCTTCAACGAGGCGTGGAAGACCACGATCGACACCCTCGCGCTGACACAAGTGCTCCTCGTGACAGCACCCGACCTCGCGCGGAGCGCGATCCGTAAGGCGCTTACGCATTGCGCAATCCCGCTGCCGATGGAAGCGCTGGATGCCCTCCGCAGCTTCAGCGCTACCTATGCCATTCGGCGCACCGACCCCGCAGAAGTTGTGCGCTCGTTCCGCCGCGGAAGGATGTACAGCACCGCTCGGGAAATGGCCGTGGTGATGACCGCGCTGCGCTGGAGCATTCACCGGGTGCAGCCCGAAGCACCCTCGATCGAACTGGTAGTCGAACGTAGCGCCCCGCGCTGAGCGGCGGACGCAGGAGACGAGCGATGGAATTTGCCAAAGGACCCCGCGTCGCTGATCACGGCCTGACCGAAGCGGACTACGAGATCGTGCATGCAGCCGTGAGAGTCGTCGATACGCAGATCACCCCGGAGAACATCCGTGCGTACAAGGCGCCCCCGGGTCACGTGGGCGTGGAGATCGCTATGGACACCCCCGTGCTCGCAGCGCTGTTCGCGCTCCCTGTGTGGCTCTACCAGCTCCGCCAGTACTACGTGCGCGCGGGCTGGGCCACCGTGCGCATCGACGCCGACCGCCGAACCCTCACGCTGGAGAACTAGACCGTGACTGCCTGGATCGCCACACCGCCGACGCCCGAGCAGTTGCGGCAGCATGCCCTCGCCCACACGTCCCGCCGCTTCGCGGACGGACGCGTAGCGGGGCTCTGGCTCCTGCGCCCGAAACCCCTGCCGGAGGGCTGGAACCAGATGTCCCCGGCGCAACGAAGCCGCACCGGGGCTATGAGCGCGCGCAAGCTGGGCTCCTATCCGACCGTCGTCGAGGCGCTCGAAAGCGCGCGCACCCCGGGCGTCTGGGGCGTCTACCAGCACGACAGCCACCAGTCCCACGACCTGATCGACCTGCAAGCCTACGACTGGTGCCCCCTGACCCGCAGGGGCGACGCCGTATCCGTAACCGACCCCTCGCAGACAGGCTGAATCCCGATGACCCCCAGAACCGCTGCCGACTACCACGCAGCCTGCGTTGCCCGCGCTCGGGAGACCTTCGCGGCCTATACCATCGTGAGCCGCACCGACGACAAAACGCGCTTCCTGCTGAAACGCGACGGCAAGGCGCAGAGCTACTGGGTCGAAGTGCTCGTCCTCGCGGGCGGCAAGCTCATGGTGCACGGAGACATCGAGCACGTGCTGTTCGCGTACTACACCGACACGCGAGACCCCTACGACACCATCCGCTGGATGGGGGCTCACGAGACCGCCGACTCCTACGCGACCCAGAAAGCCGAGATCGGATCCGGCCGCGCGCTCGTATACACCACCGACGACGCGGTGTTCTGCGCGGACGTAGACCGCCCACGCGCCGAGTTGACGGGGGACGACGACACCACCCGCGCGTCCCACAAAGCTCGCCTGCGCGCGCTGGACACCATGCAGCACAGACTGAAGCGGGAAGGGGTGCCGGTTCGGGAACTGATCCACGAAGCGTACGAGGCCACCACGTGGGATGACTACGGCGAGCAGTTGTGCTCGCTGGGACAGGTGATCGACACCCGCGTCTACATGGCCCACGCCGCGCTGAATCGGCTCTGGACCCTGCTCAGCGCCGAGACGTAACCCGAGACGTAACCCGAGACCCCCCTCAGCAGGGATCGAAGACCCCGGCGCGGAACCACCCGTGCCACCCGCAGCAGCGCTGAAGCAGGGAGGGCTCCAGGGTCACCCCCGAGGGATCCCGCGCGTCCCCCGAGACCACCGTCCAGCCCCGCGTCTCCCCCGGCGCGTTGAAGAACACCCACGACTCCTTCCCGCACCGCGGACACCCGAAGGCCCAGCCGCATACGGCACCTTCGATCGACCGGACTTCTACCTCCCCAGGCACTTTCGGGTCGCTGTACACCTGCGTTGCGCGCATCCCCATGCCCTAGCACCACGATCGTCGCGCGCGCTACGCGGGGGCCTCCGAGGCCCAGCGCGGCAAGGAGATGCCTCGCGCCTCGGAGTGCTTGGTCGTCAGCTCGAAGGCTTCGTGTGTCGCCGCGAGCGCCTCTGCTTCGTCGCACCCTTGGGACACCACCGCGTAGGTCCGATGGCGCCCGACCCAAACCCCCGCAGCCGGGTCCTCCATCACATCGAAGTCCCCGTGCCGCGCGGCCTTCGACCAGTCGCGCATCTCAGGCACGTACAGCGGCCTCGACCGCTTCGTAGCCACGGGTCCCTTCCGGCGAATCCCGTGCACCTCGATGTCCGCGTAGTCCCGCACCTCTGCCTCACCGCTCGCCGCCTTGTCTTCCGGCATGGACAACCTCCGTTCTCGCGACCCTCTAGCTCCTGTCCCACTGCCTGTCACTCCCCCTGTCAGACCCCTCCCTGACACCCCCAACAGCCCCCTGTTTTGACCATCGTGGTCAACACCTCCACCCGGCGCTGACACCCCCATTTCGTCGCCTCGTCGAGTTCTGTCTCGTCCGCCCATCGGACCCAGTTGCGCACCCCGCGCAGGACCCCTCGATCCTCCCGATCGCGCAGCCACAACCGCGCTTCCTGCACGCACCACCCAACCCCGTCGCAGGAGACAACGACCCCGCGTCGCGCATCCCCCTCCCGTCGCGCGCTTTGACCACAAGGTCAAATCCAACAGGATGCACTGACCTCAAGGTCAAAGACACCTGAGAGACGACCAAGAGACGAGCACAGAGACGGGCTACGAGAGGAGGAAGAGCAGACCGAAGAGACCAGGAACAGGACCCAGAAGCACAGGAGCGCAGGAACGAGAGGGGGGAGGAGGATGGACGTCCGAGAGGGAATGAGCGGGAGGAGAGGAGGGACCCGCCCCGCACTCAGGGAGGCGGAGCCCCTCGACACGACCCAGGCCCCCACCCCGTCGAACCCCCGTCGAACCCCTGTTTCTCTCGCCGAGTCCCCTGTTCTAGCTCTCGTTTCTCTCGCCGAGTCCCCCTGTTTTATTTGCACGCTCAGCAAATTCGCGCGCGATGGGGTGGGGGGTCTGACACGGGGGAGACTGACGGCCTGAGCGATACGCCACGCTCGCGGAGATGATTTTGTAACGCCACCCCGCGGCTGGTGTTACAAACCGGGTATGTCGGTGGTGAAGAAGGCGGTGCGCACGGTGCGGAACCCGGGGCGTGCGAAGCGTCGGTTGTGGGCGTACGGGTACGCGGAGATCGCGCTGTATCTGGGGGTGACGGAGCAGGCGGTTCGGACGGCGGTGCATCGAGGGCATTTGGACCCTTCGAGCTTGGAGTCGCTGCACGCGGCGAAGCTCCGGGGGAGTCGTGCGCTCTACGCGGTGAAGGACGGCGAGTAGACGTCGGGCTAGAGTCCGATCCCGGAGGCGACCGCATGAGTACGTTGGAAGAAGCAAGGCGCGCGTTGGTGTTGGGGGCGGAGCTGGACGAGCAGCCGGAGACCCCGACGCGGGGGGCGTCGGCAGGCTCGACGGGGACGACCGGGCCGCAGGTGGGGCAGTCGGGGAAGGACCCGACCTCGTTGGCGGACGTCACCGAGCCGGTGGGGTCTACGGAGCCCAAGCTGGGGGAGGCGATGGCTCGGTTCGCGTCGGGGATGAAGACCATCCGGGCCGAGCTCGGGGAGATGGTTGCGGCGTTCAAGGCGGCGGCGCCGGAGACGACGCGAGGTAGGGGTGTGGCGTCGGTGCTGCGGGTGCTCCAGGGGATAGAGCCGATGCTCCAGGCGGCGGAGGACGTGGTTGCGAGGGCGCTGGGCGCGAAGTCGAAGGCGGTCGCGGACACCGAGCGGATGATGCACCTCGGGCAGTCGCTCGATGAGGAGCCGCTGACGCACACGACGGACGCGGACCGGGCGAGCGAGCCGCGCGTGAAGCTGGACCCTGCGTCGCGCGAGGCGGTGGACACCGTGGGGGCGGAGCTGGGGAAGATGCACGAGCGCGTGAGGGAGCTGGGGTATCAACTTCAGAGCGTCGTCGCGAAGTCGTCGCGGCCCGACGGCATCCGCGACAGCGTGACGGACCTGAGCGAAGCTGATAGCGTTCTCGTCACGACGCGCCAGAAGATCCTGGCTCGGTTCAGGTAGGAACCCGGGGATCCGCGACAAGGAATCCGGCCGTGTACGGATCGAAGGACAAGTGAGGCAGAGATGAGCGTTGCCAAGTTGTGGAAAGCGGCTACCCGGGTTCACGAAGCGAAGTCCGGCTCTAGTGCCCGAACCGAGCCGTCGCAGTACGCGCAGCACTACTTCGCGATGGTGCGGCGCGTCTACAAGGGCAACCCGTCCAAGCTGAAGGCTGCCGCGGAGTACGAGCAGTCGTACATGAAGAGCTACAGCATCAACGACCTGGACTTGCAGGCGGACGGATCCTCGGTGTGGGCCCGGGACTTGCCGAAGCCCATGGACGGTGTGCCCATGCAGCCGGGCGATCACGTTCGCGTGGTCAAATCTACCAAGGCGCTGGGGCTCTCGGCGGGCGCGGTCGGCGTCATCAAGCGCGTCGCGTTCTGGTTTCAGGGACTGTACGACGTGGACTTTCAGTTCGACGGGAAGCCCGAGCTTGTCCGCGCGCGCGTCTACGTGAAGCACATGAAGCGCGGGACCTTCCAAGTGCTGGCCGCGGACGCGACGAGCTCCTCCGATTCGACCATCGGGGCGCTGACTCGATTCGACGGTGATCCGAAGTTCCAAGGTGCGCCCAAGACCGAAGGGGCGTCCGGTGGTCGGGCGTTGACTCCGTTCGCCAAGGCGTACTTCAAGCTGTGGCGCGCGAAGGCCGGAATGGGGGAGATGGATGACGTGGACGCGCTGGAGACGCAGTACCGCGCCGGGGAGATCACGGACGCGGATCTGCTGAAGAACGCGCCGAAGTCCTGGCACGCGAAGTTGCCGCCCATCACGAAGGAGTCCGTCGCGCCGTCCAACTTCGGGTTCGGGGAGGAGCTCGCGGCGGACATCGCGATGGCGAAGCTCATCGGGCACAACTTCATCGACGACGGGGATTTGTTGGAGTCCGACGGGCAGGACCCGGGGACGAAGGTGCGGGCTCAGCTCGCGAAGATGGACGCGCTGGCGTTGGAGATCCGCAAGGGTCTGAACGGGCTGGTCCGCGAGGGGATCGGCATGGTCGAAGAGGCATCGCGTGTGGACCTCGGGGAGGGCACCGAGACGCTCGCGTCCATGAAGCCGGTGCTGGGGAGGTTGATGACCGCGTACACCGAGCTGGTGGCGGGGCTCCAGCAGGCGCGCGAGTCTGTGGGCTACGACGTCGAGGGCGCCAGCGTCACGAGCGTGCCGGACGAGGGCGAGATGCAGGAGCGCATCACCAAGCGCTTCGCGCGGCGGGCGACCCACGGCTACCTTCGGGAGTCCGCGGCGGTCGAGGCGAAGAAGTCCGACGCGGACAAGGCCCGGGACCTCATGGTGATGGGGCTCTGGAAGAAGATGAGCGCGCAGCTCAAGGGCACGGGCTACGCGAAGATCGACGGCAAGAAGCACGTCGTGCGCATGAAGCCCGGCGGCGACGTCGGCGGCGACCTCATCTCGCTCCTGAAGGACGGCAAGGACACCGCGCTCGAAGACCTGAGCGACGCGGAGCTGAAGGAGATGTTCCTCAAGTCGATCAAGTGGCTCTCGCAGTTCGAGCGCGCGTGGGTGCAGAAGAACATCGACGCCATCAAGGCGCTGCTCCCGGCAGCGTGAGGAGGTCCGCGATGCGCGCAGCAGACCGAGCCCGCCTCCAGGCCATCGTCGAGAGCGGCAGCAACGCCGAGCCGCCGATCTTCGTGGGCAACCCCGCGTCGAAGGCCAAGGCGAACACGCTCTTTCGGAACGTGCTCTACACCGGTCCCGAGGTGCAGCTCGTGGTGATGTCCCTGTTGCCCAACGAGGACATCGGCGTCGAGACGCATCGCAAGGTCGAGCAGGTGATCACCGTCGCGAGCGGCGAGGCGGAGGCCACGCTCGACGGCGCGGTACACCACCTCGAAGCCGGGGACTCGATCATCGTGCCGCCCGGCACCGAGCACAACGTGCGGAACACCGGCAAGACGGCGCTGCGCCTCTACACGGTGTACTCGCCGCCGAACCACATCGCGCAAACTCGCCACGCGACCAAGGCCGACGCCGAGGGCGATAACGCCGATGCGATCTTCAGCCGCAAGGTCAACTCGGGCGAGTAGCTGCGCCGGGGAAAACTCACCCCGCGCACAAATCCCCCGCAGCTTGCCTATACCCCTGGGAGAGAGTTTGCCGCGGACTACGCGGGCGGCTCGGCGACTTCGTCGGCGCCGTAGCACTCCTGCGCGAGCTTGCGGCTTCAACGCCCCATGGCCGGGAACCTTGCGGCGCCCGGCCTTCGGGAGGCTTGAGGGACTCGGCTCACGCCGCGAGCGCGTTGGGGCCGTAGTGCTTGGCGACGAGACCCTTGACTGTCTCGACCGCGTCCTTCGCGATCCACCAGCACTTGCCCGTCCATGCCCGCGCCTTGTAGGGGAGCGCGGTCTTCAGGTCCGCGACGAACGCCGCGTTGTAGGGCGAGGTCACGTTGAAGCCGCCGGGGGCTTCGGTGATTGCGACTGCCGGGGCGGCCTTCGCCGGGGCCGGGGCCGCGACCGGGGCGGCCTTCGCCGCTTCCTGGGCCTGCACCGCCGCAGCGACCTGCGTGGCGAGCTCCAGGACGTTGAGCTTCGTCATGGGGAAGAACTGCTGCACCACCGCCAGGACCGCGCGGAACTCGGTCGGGGGGAAGCTCCAGGTCTTGGTGACCGCGTCGAACCGACGGCCGTTGATCGCCTTGATTGCGGCCACCGCGGCGCTGTTCTTCTTGGTCTTGAGCACCAAGCGGCACTCCGAGACCGTGACCTCGGCGATGCTCGGCGACGCTTCTTCGCGGGCAACCGCCGCGAGGGTCGCGTACCCGAGAGACTCGACGGCCGCACAGAGCGCGTTCTTCGCGTTCGTGCTGCTGTACGCGATGAGGCGCACCAGGATGTTCGCGACGCCGCGCCAGTCCGCGCGGCCCTTGGCCGCACCCTCGGTGAGCTCCTCGGTCACCGCGGCGAGCGCTTCGTTGAGCGCCTCAGCCTTGAAGGTCACGCCCGTGAGATGCGCGAGGGTCGCGTCGATGTCCGCGGGGATCGTGGTGGCGAAGGCCGCGTTCGCGAGCTTGCGGCACACGGGACCCCAGCCGTGTTCGATGCTCGCGGGGTCGGTGAGCGCCTCACCGCATCGGGCGCAGTTGAAGTGAAGCCCCGTCTCGTTCACGCCCGCCACAAACCCACCCAGAATCGCCTCAGCCTTGGTCATCGTCGTCATCGTCGCATCCGCCTTTCGAGGGCCTCACCCTCACGCCACTCAATCTAGCAGCTACCTAGCGATTGTAAAGAGGGTCCGTGCTGATTTTTTGAACCCTAGTGGTTTCGATAGGTTGCTGGTGGATAGACGACCCGGGCGGGCGGGTGCTGACGGGCTCGAATGTCGATTTCGGTGCCGGGTCCGGCGCCTCGTTTCGACTGGAGCTAGGAGGGCGGCCAGCAACGGCGGCCGTCTTCGCGGACAGAAGGTGCTGAGACGCCGGGAACTCCCCGGTGCGGAGGATGCTGCTGTGGACTGCCCGTACTGCTCGTTCCCCATCCCGGCGGAGTGCCGGAGCGGCCTGGACTACGCGTGCCCGACCTGTCGTGAGGCGTACCGCGTGGATCTGAAGGCGAAGCCTGGGCGGAGGATCCGTCGATGCGGGCCCCGTCCCGACAGTCCCGAGCAGCGTGTTCGGGAGGTCCCGAGGGACGATGAGAACTTCCGCGAGTGGTTCTACCGCGTGACGAACTGAGGGAGCGCCGCAGCCCCGAGGGCAAACTCACCCCCGGAAATAGGCGCAGGGCCCGAGTCTTTCGACTGGGCCCTGCTGGAGGAACACACGCACTGGGCTAGCGGACCCGCTCCTTGCGAGAGCACGGGTGAGGGAGCTCGAAATTATCACGGTGCTTCTGGCGCGCAAGCCAATTCCACCATCCCTGACTGTCTGCTCGCTTCGTGTCACTGACACCCTGGGGTGAGTTTGCCACCGGCGCTGGTAACCGAACCCCAGCCTTGACAATCGCTCCGTACCTGCTACATTGCAGTTAGAACCCGAGGGGTTCGGTGACCTCAAGGTCAGAAGGCAAGGTGCGTGATGGCGGTTTTGAACTGGGAAGTGCGCGACGTGGCTCCGAGCGGGCCGTGGGATGACAAGCACAAGACGCAGTGGACGGTAGAGTTCCGCGGGTACGTCCTGACCGTGCTGCGCACGCGAGGCGCCTTCGAGTGCTGGATCCAGAAGGTCGGGGACGAGTGCAAGATCTCGCACACGCGGTCCATCCGAAGCCTGACCGACGCGCAGGAGCGTGTCGTGGAGGCGGCGATCCAGGTGCTCAACGGCCGGGCCGTCTCGGACGAGGAGTACGACGCCATCAACCTGCCCCTGCTCGTGGATCTCGCCGAGACCTACGAGACCGCGGCGCGACGCGTGGCGGAGGCCGGGCTCTACGGCGAGGAGCTGAGCCTGAAGATGCAGGCCGACAAGTACCGGCGCGAGGCGGACGGGATCCGGCGCGCGGTCGAGCGGCGGCTCGCGAAGGCGGTGGCGTCGTGACGGACGTGATCTACTCGGCCTACCCGGACATCGCGGACGGCCTGCCCGAGGGTGTGGACATCAACAGGCTTCCGTCCTTCCCGCACGCGGCCTACGAGGTCACGGTGGCGTGGGAGCGGATCGAGGACCAGCTCAAGTTCTTCGCGGAGTACGGGCTCAGCATCGACCCGGACTTCCAGCGGGAGCACGTCTGGACACCGCGGCAGCAGACTGCGTTCATCGAGTACATCTTGATGGGCGGCGAGCTGTCGAAGGTGCTCGTGTTCGCGGCGGACAACTGGAGCGCGGGGACCACGACCCGGATGGTGCTCGTGGACGGCAAGCAGCGCCTGGAGGCCGTGCGCGCCTTCCTACGCGGCGAGGTCTACGCGTTTCGGCGGACGTTCCAGCAGCTTGGCGGACGGCTTCGCATGACGAAGCACAACTTCCAGTGGCGAGTGGTGGAGGTCGCGTCGCGCGCCGACACCTTGAAGTTGTACTTGTCTTTGAATCAAGGCGGCACCCCTCATCGACCAGAAGAACTACAGCGAGTTCAAGCCCTACTGGCCGCGGAGTTGAAGAAGGGCTGATCCTGTAGTTGTACCTGTACTAAACAGGTGCTAGAGCGGGTGCATGCCTGCCGGTGTGTATGCGCGAAAGCCTGCCGATGTTCGCTTCTGGACGTTCGTGGATAAGCAGGGTCCGTGGGTACCGTCCTTGGGTTCTTGTTGTTGGGTGTGGACGGGTGCGAGCGTGGGCAAGGGCTATGGAGGCTTTAGGGCCGCACGATGGACGTATGCGCACATCTTCTCGTACGAACTGCACTACGGGCCGGTGCCCCACGGCATGCAGATCAACCATCGGTGCAACAACCGCCGGTGCGTGCGGCCAGATCATCTGTACGCGGGCACGCAGTCGGAGAATCTCGACGACGCATTCAACAGCGGAACCAAACCGTATGGCGAGCGGCACGAGCGGGCGAAGTTGACGGATGCTCAGGCGTGGGCCGTCTACAAGGACCCGCGAAGTTACAGGAGCATTGCGGCGGCTTACGGGGTGTCTGCCGCCACGGTGTGTCTCATCAAGCAGGGCAAGAGCTTTCGGCGCGTCATTCAGGAGATGCTCGCGCAAGACACTCAGAAGGGAGCTGCGACGTGAAGACGGTGAAGTACGAGGGTCGGGAGATCCCGGTCGAGCAGGTTCGAGGCGGTCCGGCCCCGGAGGTCGGCTCGGACGTCTACGTGAGGTCGGCCTACTACCTCTCGCACGGTGCCGATGACTTCGAGGGCGGCCTGTGCAAGGTCACGAAGGTCTACGCGGGCATGAGTGCGGGCGAGCCGACGTGGTTCGTCGAGATCGAGGAGCGCCCCGGGCACGGCTACAACTGGGCGATGCTGCGCGAAGAGCAGGACAAGCTGAAGGCCCAGCACGGCGACCGGCGAGGCCACCCAGACCCGGACCTCGACCCCTCGGCGAACCAATGGGATTGAAGAAGACACGGAACGCGCGACCCGGCGTCGTGGGCGGGTGCGACTTCGTCCTGGCGATCGTGAAGGGGCTCGTCGAGCACGATGACGGCGGCGCCTACTTCGGGTCCCTGATGGGCTACCGCGCCCACGAGGCGGACGGGATCGAGCGCGGGCTTCTGACGCGCGGGCCGAAGCTGATCGACATGGGTGGGGGGCACACCGCAACGATCGAGGCGACTCGCCTGACGGATGCGGGACGGCAGGCGTACGCCACGGAGCGGCTGGATCGCTTCCCCAAGACCTACGGGAGTCGGGCGTACGCGTGGAACTGGGACGAGGTGCCGCGCAAATCGAACGAACCGGGTTGACAATCGCATTCCTATCTACTAGGTTTAGGGGTGTGAGGCGGTGAGGCCGCCCGGAAGGACCAACGACCATGACGACCAAGCACACGGGCAGCAAGTACGAATCGGGCCGGGACATCAAGGTGATCGCGCAGCTCGTTCGCGCGGACATCAAGGCGGCGATCAAGTCTGGGGCGTTGCCCGCGGGGCTGAAGACCCGCGTGAAGATCGACCGCTTCTCGATGGGCTGCTCGCTCGACGTTGTCATCACCGACGGCGTGGACGGTTGTTTCAACGTGGAGTTCTGGCGGGACCTCGCGGCGCGGCCCAACGATGGAAGCCAGCGCCCCAGTCGCTACACCGCGGAGGGTAAGGCCCTGCTCGCGGCGCTGGAAGCGATCTGCAAGGCGTACCAGCGCGAGGAGACCGACAGCATGTCGGACTACCACAACACCAACTTCTACCTGGACGTGAAGTTCGACGCCGAAATCGAGAGTGCTTCCGCGCAGGTGTAACCTCGCGTCGATTTTGGCCTCGCACGTCGTTGATAATCCACCTTCTATCTACTAGGTTTAGGGATGTGAGGCGGTGAGGCCGCCTCGGAAGGACGGATGCCCAAATGGCCGCGACCAAGACCCTGTACCTGAAGCACGAGAGTGGCGCGACGCACCGCTACGATGGTCGCCGCGCGGCGAAGCTCTTCAAGGAGATCAAGGTGGGCCGCGGTAACCCGGAAATCACGGTGCTCGTGGAGAGCGGCTACGAGGGCTTCTTGGGCCCCGATGGTCTGGTCTGGGATTTCGAGGCACTCAAGCCTGAGCACTTTCTCGGCTAACCGAAGTCGAACTCTACAGACGCGAGGCGGTGAGGCCGCCCAGAAGGAACGTCACATGACAGCCAGAAAGACAGAGACCCCGGATCTTGCGGAGACCCTCGCCGCGTTGGAGTGGCACAGGAAGCACAACTACGAGGCCCTGAAGGCCCTGGTGGAGGGTGAGCTGGCGGACGCTCAGGCGCGGCGGGCGGAGCTGACCCGCGGGCCGGGGGACGTCAACGCGCAGGCCGCGGGCCCGTTCGGCCTTGGTGATGGGGTGGAGGTTGCGCGATGAAGCCCGGCCCCACCAAGTTCAGCTCCCAGGTGCGGAAGTACTGTGTCGAGAAGCGCAATCCCGAGACGGGCGATCTCGACTTCACCGCGCCGCAGCCTCCTTTCATGGAGGCCACCGACGATGAGATTTGCCGCTTCTACTTCAGGAAGAACCCCGGAACGAACACGTCGGCGTCCCAGGAGGCGATCGGCGAGTGGTACGCGAAGCAGGGGTGGTTCTGGGGCGCGAAGACGTGGTGATCCCATGGGCAGCGCTCACCGAGATCTCATGGAGCTGAAGCGCCTCATTCGTGCAGGCGCGAACCCCGAGAAGATCGAGAAGCAGCTTGACGGACTGCTTGCGCGGGCCTGCTCGGAGGCTGTGGATCACTTCCGGCGCAGGGCTGCGGCTGCGGCGTCGGTACACAACGAGGCCGCTGGGGATGCGGTTTACCACCTGCACCCTGATGAAGATCCCGACGAGGACTCGTAGGCCATGACCGCGCCGTACCGCGAGCTCGCGAAGGTCGAGCCCTCGTGCCACCACACCAAGCGCTGCTGCGGCGTTTGCCACTGTGCTGTGGGTGGCTGCCTGCTCGGCGTCGAGTTCGAGGTCCCTGGCGGGCTGTTCGGGATCGGCAAGACGCGCATCGGCGCCGGAGCCTCCATGGACCGCCCAACGGGTACCGGTGCGATGTGCTGGTGCTCGGCGCACAACCGGTGGGAGCGCTGCGATGACGGGAACCATGTCTCCTGGTGTAGGATCACGCCATGGACAAGAAGCACACGCGAGCCAGCATCCTGGAAGAGTTCAAGGTCGAGCGGGAGAGGATCGTCTCGCCCGGCAAGTACGAAGGCGAGCCCATCTACGCCCCGTACTTCGACGCGAAGACCGAGTCGCGCGGCAAGGGCATGCACACGATCCGAGACGAGGATCGCCGCGAGTTCCCGGAGCTGAACGACTACAAGACCGTGGTCGTGACCCGCGAGGACAGCGGCCACGTCACGGTGCAGGCGTTCGCCAGCGCCGACTACTGGTGAGGAGCACTGTTGCCATGACCACGACCAAGCTGACACCCGAAGCCGTAGCCCTGTCCGTCGAGCACCTCGGCGTCCTCGTGCTCGCGGAGGAGTACCGCTCTGCGGCCGTGATGGAGCAGGATCTCATCGCCCGCTTCATCACCGCCACGGCCCAGGGCCTCTGCACCGACCCTGTCGAGGCGGCCAAGCACCTCGCCAAGCTCAAGGAGCTGCGCTTCCCTCGCAGTCACCCCAAGTCCTGCCCCTGCACGCGGCACAAGCTCGACGCGATCCTCGGACCCGCACCCTCTGAAGAGGGCAGCACCCACGAGACCGCGTAGCGCGGCATCCTCTGCTCGGGCCCCGTCCCAGTTCTGAGCCCCACCCACCGCAAGCCTCGGACCTCGACTCGATCGGGGCTCCCGAGGCTTCGCGCTTTTCGGGCCCAGGCTCTTGACTCGGCCACCGCCCTCAGCCCTGGCCCAGTCCCTTGGCTCCCCGCCCTCGGCCTTCGAGCGAAAAGGAGTTTGCCCTTCTCCGCTTCCGAGCTCGGCCGGGGCCTCTGGGGAAAACTTGCGGCAACACCCTCAACAAAACGGAGGGGGGTCTGACAGGGGGGTGACGGGGGAGGGGGGTGTCTGACGGTCCCTGCGGTGGGGGGCGCGCGTGGGGCGCATCGTTCCGAAGGGAAACGATGGGCAACCGGTGCGGGGCCTCTGCGGGGAAAATAGCTGGGAGGGGGAGGGGGTGGTNNGGGGGGGAGGGGGTGGTCTGACAGCCAGCCTGCGGGGCCTAGCGTTGGGTCTTTCGCAAGCGGGGCCGCAGCGCCTTCCATTTGTCGATGAGGGCCTGTGTCTCTTCGGAGATGAGGGGCGTCAGAGGTTGACCTGTGAGCCGCTCGTACTCGGCGTCCCAGATGGGCTTGAGCCGCTTGCAGAGTTCGCCGATGTTGTTCTTGTCGATGGGGGTGCGTGGTGCGGGCTTGCGCTTGCGCTTCATGTCCCTGAGTACGTTCGGAGGTGGAGTCGCTCGGCGGCACGCGCTTCTCCGACCGGAATCGTTTGGAAACGAGGGGGAGCGCCGCGCTGAAAAATTGACCGGGGGTGGGGGAGGGGGTCTGACACGGGGGCTTCTCCGAGCTGGACCGATCGGATATTGCTCCCGAGCCCTGCGTC
>FKKE01004400.1_pt3 | contig 35098 bp, 26 predicted proteins | sample 1106331 | NCBI WGS metagenome assembly FKKE01 (sample SAMEA3931202, study PRJEB13176) | freshwater metagenome | biome: Drinking water system; feature: drinking water; material: freshwater | place: China | collected 2013-02-06
CTGGGTTGTAAACGAGGCCCTTTTCCGGGTCTTTCCAACGAAGAGTGCGGAAAATTGTGGACGGTTACATGCTGCGAGCGTCAACTGAGAGCCAACGCCCTGGCTGCTTTCTGTGGATAAATATAGTATATACGTGGGGTTAACATTCCGTTAGCTGGTGGGCATATGTTTCAAGATCAGCCCTCCGCACCAAAGACCGATAGTGCGGAGAGAAAATTGGCGTCGTTACGCGAACTCCTCGGTGAGCGTCGGAAGACCGTCAGTTCCGAGCTGAAATCGGGCGAGCTACGAGGCGGGTCGTCAGTAGTTCGTTTAACCGAACATCCCTCCCCGCTCGTTGCAATATCAGAAGCACTCTTCGCCCGAGCGCCGAGCGACTACCTGAGTCGCACAAGTATCGGAACAATGTCCGATATTACGGTCCATACCAATCGGTTACTCGAGGAATACTTAAACTCGGAAGCACCACATCTTGTTTCAGTGCATAATTTTGCGGGGAATGAAGACCTCTCCGCCTATACGTCGATAACGACGATCATTAGCGATCGCCCATTCGTTGTTGATACACTCGGGGAATATCTCCGGGCAAACCGATTGGAAGTTCAAGTGAGCTTACACCCGATTCTTGAAGACAGTGCGGGTCGGCGAATTGCCCTCACCTACATGGAGATCGATCGAATCGATTCGCCCGCTCGACTCGATTCGATGGCCCGTGACATTGCGCAGGTGCTCGACGATCTGTTTCTTACCACTGACAGTTTCAGCTCAATTCTCGTTCGTGCCGAAAGCGCTGCTCGACTGATCGAATCGGCCCCTGCCGAGAGCCAAGCGATTCATGATCAAAACCAGGAAGTCGGTGAGTTTCTCCGTTGGCTTGCTGATGGCGGTTTCGTTTTTCTTGGCTTCCGAGAATGGCAGGTCCAGCAAGCTCGAACTGGTCATGCGCTAACAACGAACACAGAGGCCGATCTTGGCCTCTTCTGTTCACGAGCAGCTGAGTACCAGACTGGGCTACTTGACGTCGCCCGGGACGCAGAGCATCTACTTCGCGAACCAGGTATCGTCTCCTTTGGGAAGTTACACCTCCAGAGCTCAGTGCACCGACGCGCACGTATGGATGCGGTGTTGGTGAAACTCGTTGGGAGAGATGGTGCCATAACGATTCAATGCTTCCTCGGGCTGCTCACCTCTAAATCAATGGCCCAAGAGGTGCTGGCAGTCCCAATTCTCAGACAGAAACTGCAGCGCCTGATCGCGATCGAAGGGTTTATTCCTAATACCTACGACTACAAGGAGCTCGTTTCCATTGTAGACAGCATCCCGAAAGCAGAGCTGTTCCAGATGGATACCGATACACTTCGTCACGAAGTTGCGCTCATCATTAATTTACAACGTCGGCGTGAAACTCGAATTAATCTCCATCATGACCCGCTGAAGCGAATCATCTTTCTCATGGTTGCAATGCCACGAGAGCGATTCTCTGAAGGAGTTCGCCAGCGAATTCAGGAGTACGTAGAACAGAAGCTCAATATCTCACGGGGCACCTCCGAATATCGCCTCGTAGCTTCCGGGGAACCTTCGGTTCGTCTCCACTACTCACTCGCAAATGTCCCTGGTCAACCGATTGAACTGAATGTTTATGCGTTAGAGAAGGAAATCGCGGATCTCACACTCACCTGGGACGAGCGATTACAGAGCATCCTCTCCGAGCAGTTCGGTATCGCACAGGCGAATAGGTTAGGCCGATTCTACCGTCTCGCTTTTCCCGAGCAGTATAAGGCCGCTACTACTCCAGAAGAGGCCGCTTTCGACGTTCGCATGCTTGAAGCAGTAAGCGCAAAGAATCCACTTGAGATCGCAATCCGCGAGGGCACTGCGGGCCAAGGAGCATTTTCGCTTAAACTTTACCAGCACCAGGGCTCGCTGACCCTAAGCGCACTGCTCCCATTTCTCGAGAATGCGGGGTTAGACATTCTTAACGAAACGATGACTCCCATTTCACTTCGAGGCGACCTGAAGGCTGCAATTTCGGCTTTCTCGGTAAAGAGCAAGTCGCGAACGGTGCTCGATCCTAAAATTGCTGAAACAATTACTCTCCCCGGACTGAAGCAGGTAATCGAGGGGAAGGCCGATAATGATGAGCTAAACTCTTTACTCTTTGAGGCGGGACTGCCAGTGCAGGACATCGCAGTGCTGAGAGTGCTTGCGAGCTATCTCTGGCAGATTCAAGCATTTACCTCGCTTGGAGCGATTCGAAGTGCGATCGTAAAGTATCCAACTTTGGCAAAGCTCCTCGTGCAATGTTTCCAAGTAAAATTCGACCCGGATCAGTTCGTTGACAATTCCGAAAGTCGTGCTGCAGAGCTCCGGACTGTGGAGGCACAGTTTGGCGGGAAGCTTAAGAAGGTGACCAACTTAGTTCATGATCGTGCGCTCCGAGCGCTGCTCAATGTTATTCAGAGCACGGTTCGAACCAATTTCTATCGCACCAAAGGCGAACTCCGAATCGGACTTAAACTTGATTGCCGACTGGTTTCAGAACTCCCCCGTCCGCGCCCGCTGTACGAAATCTTCGTCAATGCACCAGAATTCGAAGGCATCCACTTGCGTGGAGGGAAAGTCGCTCGCGGTGGAATTCGATGGAGCGAACGACGAGAGGATTATCGGACTGAAGTACTCGGCTTGATGAAAACTCAGATGGTGAAGAATTCGATCATCGTGCCGGTCGGAGCGAAGGGTGGTTTTGTCGTAAAAAATCTCCCCACCGACCCCCAGGCAATTCCGAAGGCTGTCGAGCGATGCTACAAGCGATTTGTCACCACCTTGCTCGAGATGACTGATAACCGAACAGCGGAGGGATTAGTTCATCCGCCGCGGACAGTAATTTACGACGGTGACGATCCGTACCTCGTCGTCGCCGCCGACAAAGGAACCGCTACATTTAGTGACGTGGCGAATGAAATCTCCGTACGTGAATTTAACTTCTGGTTACAAGATGCGTTCGCGTCGGGTGGGAGTTACGGATACGATCATAAGAAACTTGGAATTACCGCTCGTGGCGCTTGGGCGGCAGCAAACCGTCACTTCTGTGAAGTCGGTATCGACGTTGAAACACAACCGTTCACCGTCGTCGGCGTCGGAGATATGTCCGGAGACGTATTCGGAAACGGGATGTTGCTTAGCAGAAAAACTAAACTCCTTGCAGCGTTTAATCATGCACACATCTTTCTTGATCCGAACCCAGATTTAGACCGCAGCTTTGAGGAGCGGAAACGCCTCTTCTATCTTCCGCGCTCACAATGGAGCGATTATAACCGCGAATGCATCAGTAAGGGCGGAGGGATCTTCGAACGCTCGGCAAAAGAAATCACGCTTAGTCAGGAGGCGCGACAGAGTCTCGCTATTGATGCCGATACCGTGACGGGGGAGCAATTGATTAAGGCGATTCTCAAGTCGCCTGTCGACTTGCTCTTCAACGGTGGCATCGGAACGTACGTCAAAGCCTCTTTCGAACGAAATATCGAAGTCGGAGATCCGGTGAATAACGACGTGCGTGTCGATGCACGAGATTTGCGAGCAAAAATCGTCTGCGAGGGAGGAAATCTTGGTTTCACCCAGCGCGCTCGCATTGAGTATTCAAAGATCGGTGGACATATCAACACCGATGCGGTCGATAACTCCGGCGGAGTTGATACCTCTGACCTTGAGGTGAATATAAAAATCCTGCTCCAGGGACCGATGCGACGCGGCGAACTCACCTTCGATGAGCGCAATAAGTTGCTGAACGAAGTAGTCGATGAAGTAGTGCAGAAGGTCATCTCGCGGAATCGCTCTCAGAGTAAACTTTTAAGTCTCGGAGTACGCCGAAGCCGAAGGAACATCAACTACTATCGCGGCTTACTCGCAAGTCTTGAAACCGATGGTCTGCTTGACCGAGCCGTTGAGTTCTTACCCGACGATGAGGACCTCACCAGGCGAGCGACCGTAAAAGCTGGCCTCACGCGCCCCGAGCTCGCTATTCTCATCGCCTATGTAAAGATGGAGATCTTTCAGATTCTCACCGAATCGAAAGTAAAACTCACGGAAGAACCATTCCTTCATCGTTACCTGTTTAATTATTTCCCACGGAGCATCGTTCAACGATTTCCCGTAGATACGCTCAAACATCCTCTCGCCAATGAAATCATTGCAACCCAGATTGCAAACACACTGGTGGAACGGATGGGGGCGACATTCCTCTACCGCCTCGCCGAGGAAACAGGAATGGCGCACTATGACATTATCTTCGCCTTCCTCGCGGCAGACGAGATCATGGGCGCACAGGAACTTAACTCGCAATTGCGGGTAATGGATTCCTCGCATTCGAGTAATTCCTACTTGAAGGCATTGCTCACCCTCACGAGTTCAATCGATGGACTCACTCGCTGGATTCTTGAACATCGAAACTCGAACCTCACCTGGTCAGAACTCATCGATCGCTACCGAAGCGCGTGTAAGTTACTGCTCGCAGAAACCGGTTCGATTGTTACCGAGATCGAATCACGTCGTTTCGAGGAAAAGGTCCGTCAGCTGCTTGTCGAAGGCTTCCCGAAAGAGTTGGCACAGCTCGTAAGCGCTATTGTTTACTCCAACGCTTACCTAGACATTATTGACGTCGCAACTGAGTCAGCTTTCGAAGTGGTTAAGGTTGCGAAACTCTATGCTCACATCGCCGCAGAGTTTTCGATTGCAAGATTGCTCGAGCAAGCAGCCGATATTGAGACTTCCGATCGCTGGGAGGCTCTCTCCGCTCGCGTGATTACCGCAGAACTGAAAATGGCTGTCCGTCAGCTCACGCTCGCTGTTATTCAAGAGACCGGCGACACTACGGTTGAGGCCTTAAATGAATGCTTGAAGACTCGAACCGAGATAGTTCGCAGGTACAAACAGAGTGTTCGAGAATTTCAAAACCGGGCGCTCACCATTCCTGCTCTGCTTGTTATTACAAATCAGCTGTTTGCCCTCGCAAAGACTGCGCGTTAACTACGGCCCGCAGCGAACGAAGTCGCGCGCAGCTTACCCCTCTCCTTGAGCAGATCGAGTAACGGGCAGTATTTCCTTACGAATCTGTTCCATTATGCTTGGCGCTTGCTTCAGGACCTCGGCTGGAACCGATGAGAAACTTGCGGCAACTTCAAACGCTCTCTGATGTTCGCCACGTGCGAGCAAACTCTCGATGTGACTTAAACCAACAATTGAATCTCCCGGACAGAGTTCTCGAACCTGTTCGATGAGTTGCTGGGACTCCTCGTTACAGCCAATACTCTCTAAATGATGTTTACAGAGAATCACCGCGCTCTGGAACATTTTTCCCACAAGCTCGTTATTCGCAGCGCTATGAAGTAATTGCTTCCCCGCCAATCGATAAAATCTTGCAGCAAAATCTGGGGAGAGCTTCCCCCAGGTCTTGCCACTTGTGAGCAAAGTAAAAACCATTCCAAGATGCTTCATCGGTCGTGGACCACATTTCAAGTCAAGGAGCAGCGCTTCTAATTGTTCGGCACGACAAGCGGCTGTATGGTATCGCAGCACTTGGGCTCGTCCTGATTGGGCGATATTTTCTCGCTCATCATCATGAGCGAGAAAATATCGGATCTTCTGCGCGGCCTCGTCGACATCGCCTGGTCGATAGGTAATGAGGTCACGACCTGGACAAAAGAGCTCGCTCAGTCCTGTTCCTACCTCTGGGGTGATGAGCAACGCTCCGCAGATTATCGCTTCAAAAGTCCGAAAATTAATATCGTCCTTTACCGCCTGATTGATCACAATTTTTGATCGAGCATACGTGTCTGCGTACCGACCGACTTGTAAGTCAAGGGCGACCAGCTGCTTCAACTTTTCAAAGAACTTCGCTCGTTTGGGATGTAGCTTCGGATTGAGGTTCCCTCGGAAACTCACACCGATCGTCTTTGGATAGTTGGGTTCGACGAGTTCTGGAGCCCAGAGTGGAAACCAGTGCGCATTTGAGTGGGTGGATTGAAACTTCTCGAGATAATTTCTTTGCGCAACAAGTACACAGTCGAAGGCCAAGGCGAAGTGTGCATGCCAGCCAATATGGTGGTGAGAGTCAATCGAGTAGAAGAGCGTAGGGATAGTTACCTTCTCGAAACCCGCGAGCATGAGCGGAGCGCTATCGTCATGGTAGATGATTCGATCTGGTTTAAAACCACTCGGGAGTTCGTCGAGGAGCGTTTCGATATTGTAGCCAGGAGAGCGTCGCAGGAGCACATCCGGGGTTTTCCGCTCGTGTCCGGCAAATACAACACGGTGGCCTCTCGCCCGCAGTTCATCTACGAACCATCGTTGGTTTAAAACAAGGATGGAAAGTGAATGCGCCAGATTATCGAACTCCGAAGCTTGTCCCCTGCGCCTCGGCTTGAATCTTCGCGAGAAGCTCATTTGCCAGTGCATGCTCAGGGTCAAACACCTTGATCTTCTCTAGTTGTTCGCAGGCGAGTGCTTTCTTCCCCTGCGCGTAGCAACAACCTGCGTAGGAGTAGAGCATCGAAAGATCCGCCGGATGAACATCGAGATAGGTCTCGATTGCCCGTTCAACTTCGGGAAGTCGGTTCATGCTATAGCCGAGTTGGACAATCCCGAGCAATGCCCGTAAGTTTTCTGGATTGACCGACAGTGCGCGTTGATAGAAGCTCCACGCCTGGTTGGGATCACCTGCTTGATTTGCACATAAGGCGAGCCCGGCAAGCGCTACATCATTATCCGGCATTGCTGCAAGCACCTCGGTGAACAGTTGCTTGGCTTCAGTCCATGATTCCCTAGCTGCAGCAATCGCTGCCCGCCCATTAAGCGCACGTGAACGGAAGCGTGAATTATTCTCAGCGGCTTGAAACTGTGAAACCGCCCGTTCAAGCTCTCCGGTGCAGGCATAGGCCTCTCCGATAAGCACACGTGCGTGGGCAATCTGATCGATTCCAGAGTCTCGACCACGTTCTACCTCAACCGCTCGCTCGATGACTATTTCATACTTACGTTCCCGCTTTGCTTGCTCAATTGAGGCGAGGGTCTCATCAACCGAATTATGGAACGCCTGATTTTGCGCCGGCTTTGGCGTAGCTATTCCTTGCTGTGTCGAAATCATATCTCTTAGCTCCCTTGCTCCTTCATGAGTTGGTATAATTGCAAGAATTTGATCGACCACCTGTTTACATTCTTCGAGTTTCCCTGCCTTGTAGTAACATCCGGCCAAGCAGTACTGAATCTGAATATTGTTTGGCGTATGTCTTAAGTACGCAAGCAACGCCGCCTCGATATCGGACAGTTGATTTTCCGCGTATGACATGCCCATAAACTGATAGAGCGTACCGAGATGGCTTGGGTCCTCTCCGAGAGCCTGCTTGTAGAGTGTACGGGCCTGGCGATGGTCACCAAGCGCTAGTCGACAATTTGCAAGCCCGCTGAGTGCGCGAGAGTCGGTTGGATCCACGCGGAGCGCTGATTGAAAGCAAGTCTCCGCGAGTTGATACTCCTTTCGCATCAGACGAACTACGCCACAGCTTCGGTGCCCGCGGGAAAGTCTCGGTCCAAGGCGAATCGCCTCCTCATAGTCGAGAAGCGCAGCATCGAGCTTTCCATCACGCGCCGCTTGATCCCCTCGGTCACACTTGAAGTTCGCCTCGGTTGAGATGGGGTCCGTTGTTGGTGCCGCGGTGGATCCTTCCGCCATTTCCGAGATACGATTTACAGAAACGGTTGCCTCATTCACTTGGTTTGACATTCTCTCGACGATCATCTGCATCGGTGCAGCAGCAGATTTTGAAGCACCTTCGGAGCTGGAAAGCACTTGCTGATACACTTCATATACACGCTCTGTCGCACGCTCCCAGGTACATGCCTGCGCAAGCGCTTGGAGCTTTGGTGACACTGGTGAATAATAGGCTGCCATAACGGCATTATAGACACTGGGCGGGTTATCCGGCTCACAGTAGAATGCCTCACTTCCGAAGTAATTTTCCGCAGTCCCACACTTCGTGACAACGATGTTCTTGCCGTGTCCCGCTGCCTCGAGCGACACCATTCCCGGGAGTTCGTACCAACTCGGGAGAGCGTGAATTCTGCAGGCGGCGTAAGCGCTCGTGAGCATTTCCGGAGAAAGCTGGCTTAAGAAAATAGTTCGCCCTCGACGCTTGAACGATTTTACTAATGCTTCATACTCAGGTTGATAAGTGAACCCGGATGTCGCAAATACGAGGTCGAGATCACTCTCCTCAAGCGCCTTCATCAGCATCAGCTGGTTTTTTCGGGTCTCAAGCCGACCGACGCAGAGGATAAAGTCAGAGAGCCCTGTTTCACGACGGAAGAGGCTCCCATCGTCAGTCTTCCCGCTTACCTCCCATCCCATCCGGTAGAGTTCGATTCGCTTCGCATCTGGATAATCCTTTGCGAGTGCGTCGCGTTCCTTCTCGCCCGTTGCGATTAACGCTGAAGCATTGATCGCAGTCCAAGTGTTCTCCCAGCGAAGCGCGGGGGTGCACTCTCGAGCCCGGCGGGCGAGATCATTCCATTTCGAACGTGGCTGCCCCATCGCGAGATACTGCTCAAATGCTCGGTAGAGTTCGATCATTTGGTTAAAGAACATGGGACGGTCCTCATACATTGTCGTGACAACGTAGGGAACCTTCGCCGCTACACAGCGTCTCGCGTAGGTTTCGGTAACTTGAGGAGTCGCGAAATTAAACAAGTGGACGAGATCGTAATCCTCTAATCGTACCTGACCAGTAGTGTCGAAATCGACTGTTGCTCCAAGGTTTCGTAATCCACTTGCGAGCCGTTCCATGACGACCGTGTCGCCACCTCGATGGGAAAAAGCGTTTGCGCGGTTCTGCATTAAAATTCTGAGGCCCATCCTCCCTGATGAATGATGGCCGCCATTATTTCGATCCGTAGTTCCCACGGTAAGTTCCTCCGCTTGTGTTGGTAATACAGCCACTGCCTTCTCGGACCGGAGACTGGTGTAGATTTTTGTAATCCGTCCGGCAACGTTCTTCCATGAGTTTTGCTCTGCCCACTTGCGGGCATTCACTGAAAGTTCATCCCGTAGTTCGTCATTCTGCAGAATGAGCGAAAGCGCTAAGGGAAGTGGATAGCCGCTCGTGAGATGAAACACTGCGTCGCCTAAACGCGAGAATGCTGGTGCCGAGGACGCGAGCACTGGCACACCATGTCCGAGCGCGAGGGCGACTGCTCCAGACGCTTCGTAATAATTCGATCGATAGTTCATTACGACCACATCCGCGCTTGCCAGATAGTGGTGCACAACTTCATCGGTAACAAAGCCATCACTAAAGTGAACGACACTTTCTAGCGATAGTTGGCGAACGACCTGTTCTAGTGCCCGAGCATATTCCTGTGAGGATGGATCCTCTCGATGCGGTCCACCGACGATATAAAGGTGGAGAGGGAACTTCTGCTTTCGGAGAACCTCAATTGCAGATATTACCTCCTCGATTCCCTTATGCACCTGAAGGAACCCGAAACAAACGACAACTTGCTGGTCTAACGGGATACTGAGCAGCTCACGAGCACTATTACGATTAAGCGAGGTGTTCATCTCAACACCATGCTCAACAACTTCTATTCGCCCTGGCGAAGCTCCATTGGCAATAACTTCCAATCGGTTTTCGGCAGTGTGAACAATAATTCGATCGACATTCTGCACCAACTGTTGGAGTCCTTGGTCAAAAGTGTACGGGTTATGAATGTGTGCAATGACTTTCAGTCCCCGGCCCCGTTGCTCTCGGAGGAAACGCGTGAAGGCTTCCGAGCGAAAGAAACGATAATGGCAATTCAGGTGAAGAACATTAATTTCCTCGTCGGTGAGCACCTCTTCTAATCGTTGAAAATTACTCTCGAGCCTGCGCCAGCAACGTCTCACTGAAGGATCATCAGCCGTCGTTCGTTCATCGGGCGGCACATCTTCGGCAAGGATCACAACCTCTTCCGTCATCTCAGCGAGTAGGTATCGAGCGTACGTTGCTAGGCCACATCGCTGGTTATAGGTAGTGAGAAAGCCTATTTTTGCCGAATGAGACGCGGGTTCGCGGAATCGCTCTCGTACGCTTCCATTGACCGATTCCTTCGGCCTATGGGAGCGACTCTGGAGCACCGCACAGAGGGTAGTTGCATACTGTGTCCAGTCGCGAAATGTCGAAGCTCGATCGACGCATGTGCGGCTCATCTGTTCGAGACTCCCACGGTGCTTGAGCAGGTTTGCGACTTCACTCGCGAAACCCGACGCCGATATGCTCCGTGCCTGAATGAGGCGACCAGTGAGACCATCTACAACCTGTTCCTCCATTCCACCCTCGATACTCCCCAACACCGGAAGTCCTGAGGCTTGTGCCTCGCGAGGCGTGAACGGATATGTTTGATAGAGCAGAGAAGGTGCTACGAGCAATCCCGCTTGAGAGAACGCCGTTGCGATGACCGACTGAGGCACCGCCCCATGATATTTAACATCGGGAAGGCCACGGAGGACCAGATCGCGATTGAGCTCATCACGGCGATTCCAAAGTTCTGGGGCTCCGTAGATGTCGAGCTTGAGTTGTGGGAACTGCGCCTTCAACTGAACAAACGCGTCACGAACGAGGTGGAAACCACGGTCGATAACCATGCCTCCAACATAAACGAGTTGTTCCGTATCTCTCTTCTCCGGACCAATCGACCGAAACAGTTGTCGATTCACACCGGGTTCAATGACCTGGAGCATCTGCTCAGCGCATCCAGCTTTCTTCAACAAGCCATGGTGGAGAGCTCCTGTACAGATTACCACGTCAACAAGTCCGCTGAGTACTTCCGCGGATATCCCAAGCTGAGTGAGTGACGGCTCAAAGCTGATAAGCGTGCGGGAGATAACATTATTCAGCTGACGACTTTGGAACAATGCTTGAACATTCGAGATACAAATGAGATGAAAGACTTGTAGCTGAGTCGTGACGCGATCGAGTAGGCGCTTGATTTCATACTGCTCAGTGAGATCAAAGTATCGAATGCCATCAGGAGCGGCACCTGTTTGTGACCAGTCGCGGTACTGGAAACCAGCCGGGAGCACCGCCCCGAGGTAAACCTCTTGCCCAATTGCTTGGAGCGCGCGGGCGAGCGAGAGCGTGGCCATTTGGGTACTGGCATTTGGCCCCTCCGGTCGGAGCACCGAGTCAGGATGGATAAGCACAAACGGCTCGCGAGGATCTGCCATGTCACCTCACCGATGGAGCAATCGCTTTACATCACCACAGAGGACTCATGCGATCACGGAGATTGCACAGAGTCTTCTGTGCTATATACGATGAACTTTATTGTGGATTCGTCGCAGTAATTCCGGGGCAACCCCACGTGTAAACTGACGTAGGGACTCCGCTCGGTAACAGAGCTAATGACTCAAGAAAAACGCACCAGGATTATAGGCGCTCACGACGTAGGGAATTACGTCGTCTGTCCGGAAGCCTGGCGACTAAAGTATGTCGGGTTTGGCGAAGGTCGGCCTGAGTCTGGCGATAGCACTGCCCCTCCAGATCAAGGGAAGCGGTTGCGTGAAGAGTGGGCGCACGAACAGGAGATTGCAAACCAGCTTAAGCGTTACGCAAAGATCGTCTACCTCCTCCTCTTCGCTCTGGTAATCGTAGTATTTCTCCTCGACCAGCAGCGAAGCACAATGCTTGGAACGGCACTCGAAAGGCTTCATCCAAGTGGGCACATTTCAGGAGAAGTAACTGTTCCCAAAGAATTGCTCCTCTTACTGATCATTCTTGGAATCCTAATTTTTGTGTGGGATCTATTTGACCGCGTCAGTAACAAGATCCGTAAAGCTTCCGGTATTGCTCCTAAAGCTGAAATCATTGCGCTAAAGGGGAGCAACTACCTGCCCGGCAAACGTTACTTTTCGCCGAAACTGAGTCTTTCCAGCCAACCTGATGCCCTCCTCCGTGAAGGGAATGAGATTATACCAGTCGATCGTAAGCCATTTGGGAACAAAGTGCGGGACCGACACGTCGTGCAGATGTTAATGCACCTTCGTTTAATCGAGGAGCTCGAAGGGAAGCACCCCTCTTATGGATTACTACTCCTCGGTCCGGAAGTACGCCCGGTAAAGATCAAAAATACCGAGCAAAAGCAACGTTGGTTGGATACATTACTCGACGAGATGTGGGCAATTATGGATGGTATTCCCGCCGTCCCAGCGCCGTCATTCCATAAATGTAAAGGGTGCGACGTACGGAAGTTCTGTAACCACAGTGCCTACCACGACACTCCACCCGCGGTGGAGTAGCCGTTTTAGCCCTGGTCCTTGTCGTGGTCCTGATCCTTGTCCTGATCGTGATCGTGATCCGGTACCTGGTCGTTGTCCTAGTTCTTTCGACAAAGACAAAGTGTCGGATCAGGATCACGATCAGGACAAGGACCAAGACCAGGGCTAGGACAAGGGCTAGTTATATCGCTTGGCGGGCTAACGGCGAGCGAGCGTCGCCATCTCCTCACAGAAGCTACCGAGCTGCTTCAGCTGCGGGCTCAGTTGACCTCTGATGGTCTCTGAAATTGCCCACCATGATTGGTAGAGCTGTTGTTGAAGCAAGCGCTCACAAGTCGAAAGGAGCGTGGTGAGTGAATTTTGAAAGGCTTCACGACGAGAGGCATGCTCTTCACCTATGAGTGTGAGGAGCGTGTTATACCAACCAATGAAGGCGTTGAGATCTGCGACTGCGCCTCCAAGAACTACATTCCCCTGCCCTGTATCTCCAAGGCTCAACTTTTGTTCCGCCTCGCTGAATTCGAAGCAAATCTGCTCGAGACAGGCGACTGCAAAGGTGAGTCGCTCAATACAGTACTCGGTTTTACTTCCAGTCGTAACCTGAAGCACGCCGTTCCCCTGAACACTGAGCGGAGCTCGCCAATCCGCATCGGAGAGCTTACGACCGAGGAGTGTTAACTCGGTGATGATCCGATCGGGATCGATGTTTGCTTTGATGAACTCCACCAAATCGGGCATAGTGCGAATGCCCCCGATATCGGTGATCGTTCGGTTATTATCGATCTGGACGGTAATCATGGAACACCTCATTAGTTCGTTCATGCGCTCGCGATGTGCCGAGCACACTTGGCACCGGATGCGTAGCACCGTTGCTCGAGTAGTATTCCCAGTACAATCTTTTAAATTTCTCACTTCGACGAGCAAGCTGCTCGTAGAGTTCCTTCGCTTTTGATGCGAGAAACACCGGATCCTCTCCGCGGATATTGCTTCGCTCCATGATAAATACACGCGTGAGCGCGCCAAACACGGGGTTGGAAAGACCTAGTTCCTCGATTTTATTGTCAATTTCTCCAATTGCCCGATTCATCACCCCGAGTTCAGCTGGTGCCGCGTGAACATTTCGAATGACCGCGATCAGGCGATCGATGGCTGAAATTCCCTGAGCGGCTAGGGCAATCATCTCCCCGAGCGCATCAAGCCGGGAATCAAGCACCGAGAGTCTTTGCCCAGTCGATTTTGAAGCTATTGGTTCGGTCGGCATCAGTTTCGCACCAAACTCCTGTTTCCAGAGCTCGCGATAGACCGCGCGAACAGTCTCATAGAAATCGGTTTGCTCACCGTGGTAATGCGCAGGTCCATTTATTCGTTTGAACTCGAGAAACCCATCTTCGTCGAACTTCGAGACATACACTACGACTTCGCGTGGATCAGCCACGTCGTTCGTAACCTCTACTTCGAGAATTGACTCCGCTGTGTGCGCAAGTCGAAGCTTCGCCATTCGAAACACCTGTTCTGGGCTAACCTGTTCGTGGCAATCCGGGCGTGCACAGGGGAAGTTCGGGTTACAGGGATTACACGCCACCTGAGGCTGAAGTACAATATTCCCGGCGCTGTAGGGCCCCGTTTCGAAGCAGAGTGCAGACGCAAGGAAAAGCGCAACAACCGGTGTTCCCACGGCGATAGCAAGGTGCATCGGCCCAGTATCGCCGGTGATGAGGAGGTCTGCTCGCTCAAGCACTGCGGCCAAATGGTCAAGTTTCGTCTCCCCTGCCGCGTTGTAGACGTTTGCATGCGAGAAGTGTCGAAGAACCTCATCGACAAGAGGCCGTTCCTTTGCCGATCCCGTGAAAATTATCCGTGCGTCAAGTTCCGTTACCAATCTGTTTGTAAGCTGCGCGAACTTTTCTGGTTCCCACTGTCGCTTGTCCTGGCTTGCGCCAACCTGGATGCAGACGAGTGGCCCTGACCCTCGAAGGTTCGATTCACGAAGGACTGTGTCCGGAAAATGGCGCGCCTCTTCGGGAATCGCATAGTGCAAACGAAGCGGGTGTTTGCGAACGCCTGCTGAACAGCGAACGATGTCAACTAAATTGATTGAGTTATAGTCACGATTCGCGTGGAAAACGAATGCCGCAAAGAGTACCGTCCAGGGATTGGTGATGAGGCGATATCCCTCGTCATCCGATACCCAACCATGACTGTTCGGAATCCCTAACAACTTGACGAGTATTGCCGTGTACCCCGAAGATGAAATATTAAGACAGAAATCGAAATTCCGCCCTCGCAGCTCAGCGAGAATTTTCTCGGTATAGTGATAGGCATCGAGGAGTCCTTCCCCACCACGATTGATACATCGCACGACGAACGTGAGATCTACTTCATACACTTCGTCAATACCCGGAATACCTACCTCGGCAGATCTCGGCAAACTGTCGGTCAACCGCAACGGTCACCTTGGCATTTGGATGCTCTTCCTTTAGCCCCATAATAGTTGGCGACGCCTGGAGGAGATCTCCCAAGCGCGTAATTGCGACAAGCAGTACGTTATTCACCGGCTCGAAGCTTTGTGACATGACTCACCTGCGTTTGCAGTTGATGAAGGAAGAGTAGTTTTAGCTCGGTTTCGTTGAGCGCTCCGCTTCCACCTCGTATTTCAGCGACTATTTCGTCGAGCTTTGGTTCTCCTCCGCGTTCGTGGACACGCTGGAATCGCTGATGAAGTTCCGGCTCCTTTTCCGATTGCTTGAGTATCTTCGACCAGGGGTTTTGCTGTTCACGAAGGCGAAGGTGTTCAAAGTGATCGGCATAAATATGCCCGAGCATCAGCTCTGCTCTCCGTCGATAGGTATGATCACGAAGCGCCCGGATACGGGAAGCGCGAGTTATCTCTTCGCGCACTTCGGGATGCGTGAGATAATAGTCAATTTTCTCCTCTAGCTCATGCTCGCTTGCAAACGTCGCCACCTCTTGTTCCCAAACAAAACATTCGCCGAGTGGTTCACGATCATCGACTAGTTGGAATGCTCCCGCCGCGGCGAGTTCAAAGGTTCGCGGATTGATGAAATCACCATGTGGCTCAACTCCATCGCGTTCCATTGAGGAATGGAGGTTGAGATTAATCGTCGAGGCGTTAAAGATCTTGATGTATTCCTCTGGGCTCAGTCGCCTCCCCTGCTCCTGAACGAGTTTGTGAAATGGTGGGCAATTGGGCCACTCTGTTCCCCAAATCTTGAAATCTAAACCAGCGAGTGTCGCAAACACATGACGTCGGTTGTTGTAACCCGCACCGACAAAGGAAATAGCGGAACCCCACCGTGCGCGCTCCTCTCCACTGAGGAGAAGTGGTCGATGGACTGCGGGATCACAGCCAACTGGCAGGTAAATTGCTTTCCCTGCGCCCGCCTGTTCCACGAGCTGGGGGAACTCACCTTGTTGAATAATGAACATGTAATCGTAGTAGCGAGAGATGTCACGCCACGTGGTGAACCTCCTACAGTCTTCGACGAACCACATGGCAGTGATTACACCCCGCTTGCGCAACTCCTCGAGGACTCGCCCCGAGAGTGGAGCCTGCGCCAGTGAAATTACAATGTCGATATTACGTTCAACCACCGCCTCAAGCACCATTTGGGAGAGGAGTTCTACAAAGTTTCCTTGAAGTGAGTTCACGCGAGACCGATCGCGAACGTGCTTTGTAACCGCACGATAGGTTGAATGAAACTCGCCAAGGTCGAACTGATACACTTGTTGATTCATCGCTCCAAGCGCTGAAGTGAGATAATGAGTTATTGGCAGCGATCCGCCATAAATTGGGCCGACCACACCAATCGATGGTCGGAGCTGTTCTAACCCTCGACTCACAACTAGGATTCGCCTGAATTCGTCGAATTGCCGACCTGAGATTGCCCGGCTCGTTGGGTGGACAAGGAATGGAGCGTTCCGAAGTTCGCTCCGATTCGTAAGCAGTTGTTCGAATTCCTCGCTGGTTGTGCTGATGCTCGTTATCCTTCCAAGGAGATTCCGCAAATCACGAGCTGAGAGCGTTCCGAGAAGTATTTCAAGATTTGGTTCAACAAGGTGTAGTTCACCGGTGAAACAATTCGCAAGCGCTTCCAGATGATACGCGCTCGCGACTCCAGCAATGATTAAGGCGTCGCCAAATTCTCTATGATTACTCAGTTCTCGTTCGGCCCAGACTCGATTCGCCTCTATAGGTTTATCTGGGTGATCGAGTGGATTCTCTCGGTAGAAGACAACAGGATGTCCATTCATGCCACAGATTACGCGGGCATGAGTCAAGCGCACACGTTCCAAGCCGCTTTTCACAGTGGGGAAACGCTCGTAGAGGAGCTTCAAGTTCTCTTCAAGTGTGCTACTATTTTCTTGCGATAATTTTGGAGCATGCATTTTATCTAACAACGTAACAATTTCTCGATCTGGGCTGTGGTAGACGCGAAGCGCATGCTCATAAGCCTGCTCAGCTCCAAAGGGATTTCCTTGTTTTATGAGCTGATGGCCACGCGCTACAGCCACCAGGTATTCTGTCCGCGATCCCGGCCAAGATGAATCCGCAACTCGTTCGCCGCCCGCAAGCAACAATTCGCTCAATTCTGCTTCAGTTACGTTCGTCTCGTTACGTTTTTCAAGTAACACCGTCCGGGCATGCATCTCGCAGTTTGAATCCGTCGTCTCAAACGGCAATTTCAACTCATCTACGGAGAGCATGACGAGGCCGAGGCGCTCGGTAGCTTGGCGGAAGCGCTCTGGCACATAGGTTCGAATTGCCAGTGTATCTCGGTCCGTCGTCCCCTGGGGAGGACCAAAGTAGAGCTGGAGCGAGAATTTCCCCCGTAACCGAAGTACGCGCGAGCATTCGATGAGATAACGCACAGCGACGCGTACTGGCAGGTTGCTAAAAGCTGCAAAAGAAAAAGCGAAATCAATTGAGGAGTGAGCAATCGGCTCGAGCGAGAGACCATCGCCACAAATCAGTTTAACATTTGGAAGATCTCTCAGAAGAACACGTCCCCGTTCAATCGCTTCATTGGATACATCGATTCCAACTACCTGAGCAAAGTGTGAAGCTGCAGGGCGGAGCAGCCGGCCAACACCACAACCTATTTCCAATGCTGTTTGCGTGCGTGTCTCGGTGGGGTCGAGGTCCTTCATCAGTAAGTGAAAATCGCGCTGCCCGGAGGCCCACATCACCTCGTCACTCTCAACACCATCGCTCATCCAAAAGCGATAGTCGTGCGTGATCCGACGGTTCCAATCATCACGCATTCGTTTGGTGAGCGTCTGGTCTGAGTCGGACATGTTGCAGGACCTGCCTTTGCGATGTTGCCGGAAGAGACAAACCGGTAGCTATAGTAAAATGATGCGAGAAAGGTCGCGTTGGGCGCGTGAAAAAACGAGTGGGCTAAGGTGCTAGGAATTCGAGGGATATTTACAGCATTGCTCGGAGGCGCTGGGAGAGCTCCTCATGGCTTACATTTGGCTGTGACGGCCCTGTGGTTTCGGAACTATCAGTCCCGATTGCTTGTGCCTTCCCAAGGATGATTTCGCGGTACGCACCTGCGATGACATCGAGAAGGTGAATAACACGTGCTATCTTCTGTCCATCTTTCTGAATGTTTGCTTCAGTGAGATAGAACAACATAAAATCATAGAGGCGATCGAGGTCACGTGCGATGGTGCCACCTTTCTCAAAATCGAGCGTATTCATCAGTTCCGCGATGATCGCTTGGCCTTTGCTAAGAAAACGGGCGAACTTTACGATATCTCGTTTCTCTAACCCATCTTTTGCGTGCTTAAGAAATTTTATGCCGCCATCATACATCATCAACAGTAACCGCCCGCGGTCGATAGTTGAAACCTGAACCGTTGTGTACTGTTGATAAGCCGCCTTTGAGTGCATGCGATTCTTAACCTCCCATTCCAACCGCTCGTTCACTGCCTACAACCGCAACCGTACGAAACTCTCCTCCCAGGGTTTCCGGGAGCCGCTCAAGAGTATTTATCGTGCCGTTCGGTGCCATTCCTTTAGCTCTTTTCAAGTTTCAGCTAGATTTGCTCGTTTATTTTAATACTGCTAACTCACTATTTCGCCTGTATATTTTTATCCAGCCTGTATTCCTGCTAGCACACTGCTTAGTGTTTGTTGTTTGTTCTGTAGCTCTGCCATCACGCTCTCAAGCCTACTGAACTGCCCTTCCAGGTTCTCGCGAAGCTTTGCTGTTACCCGTTCGAGCTGAGCGATCGCACTATTCAAGTTGTCAACCGCCTCATTGTTCCACTCGACCGCAACGTCAATGTAGCCTTGAATTTTCGTGAACTGGTAGATCGTGCCGCTAATTCCACCAGCTTGATCAGCAAAGTCACGAAGGAGTTGAGCTGCCCCTGTGGTGTCTTGCCCCATTGCCGACTTGAACGTATCGGCATCAAAATCAAGTGTTCCATCCCGATTGGTAGTAATTCCAAGGTCCGCGAGAATCGCAACACTCGTGCCGTCAGTCGATTCAGCCTCGGAAATGATCGACTTAAATTGCGTTACGAAGTCATCATCAACGCGTGTCTTTGCGAGCGACCCAAAAATTGGACTGGAACCGTCAGCATCTTCCTCTCGAGTGATGACGTCGTTCTCGTTGATATACTGGACGATGTCATTGTAGGCCTCGACAATCTCGTTCACGCGGTCGGCTGTGGTATCAGCATCATCTGAAACGCTAATGGTCGTAGCGCCGTTGCTCAGTAACTGAAAGGTCACTCCACTGATGACATCGCTGACACTGTTCGTCGCTCTGGTAATCGTTCCATTGATGCCAGCGATAGTAAACTGCGCGTTTGTCGCTGGATCGGAGTTGTCATAGAGGATGCTTGCACTCAGTGCCGAGAAAGATACGCTGATTGTCCCCTTCGCCGTCCCTGCCTGCTGCGAGGTGAGAGCGATTTTGTAGTTCGGGCTTGCGGAAGTCCCAATGTTAACGGCTGCAGCGGTAAGTCGTCCGTTGGCGTCTGAGTCTGAATTGATCGCATCGACAACCTCCTGCACCGTGGTGGTCGCGGTAATGTTACTCACGGTAATGTTTACCTGATCACTGCCCGTTCCCACGAGAATAGTAATTTCACCTGTTCCCGTTGCCGTAGAATCAAAAACATCCGAGGTGCTCGCGTAGGTGGTTGAATTGTGATAAATCGACCCGGTTGCGGTGTCGGCAAGTGATGAAACGGTAAGAGTATACGAACCATTCACCGCTGATGTTGACGCAGCAGCAGTTGCGACCGTTGCCGTTGAGCTGTTTGTCTTCTTCGAAAGTCCGCCACCATTAACCGTTCGGAAAGGCTCAATCAGATCGCTGAGCGCTAGGAGCTTCGTTTTCAGTTCGCCAAGGGCGCTATTCTCGGATTCGATGTGCTCAACTTCGGCGCGTCGAAGTACGTTTGCTGATTCACGCGCCTCAATAATGGCATCAATCAGCGCAGCACTGTCAATTCCGGAAGCAAGACCAGAGAACTGGATCGCTGCCATAGTTCATCACCTCCGTGGTAACGTAACCACTATAGCTGTTGTCACCCTTCCTTGGGTGACTACTGATTAAAGCGAAGCAGGCCCGTGAGGAAGCTCGACTTCGCGTTGAGTTGTGCAAATAAACCATCAAGTCTTGAAAATTGTTGCTCAAGGCTTTCGACCTTCGCTTGTGCGCTTCGATCGAGTCGCGAAATAGCTGTGTTAAGATCACTCACTTCAGTGTCGTTCGCACGAACTGCTTGGTCGATTTGGAGTTCGTAGCCGGTATACTGCTGAACAATCCCCTGAACGCCGGATACCCGATCGGCGAGATTGGTCACCACCTCAGTCACGGCTTGTGGATTGTTCGAAAACGCAGCCTCAAACGTGGCGCGGTCGAAACTGAGCGTGCCATCTCGCTCAGTTCGCACGCCGAGTGAGGCGAGCGATAGTGAGCCACTCTCCGACCGAGCTGACGATACTGCGCCACGTAAACTTGAAACCGCATCATCGTCGACATTCGTTCGAGCGAGACTGCCGTAAATATTCTCTACCTCACCGTCTTCTTCAATACGGGTGACTGAATCTTCGCGCTTCTGAAATCGAACGAGGTCGTTAAACTGAGAGATGAAGCTTTCGAGTTTCGAAGCGGCTCCCCCGACATCGTCGGAAACACTCACTGTCGAAGCCCCGATGCTACTCAGCTGGAGACTTACGCCGCTAATTACGTCAGTTACCGAGTTGGACGACCGCTCAATCGTTCCCGCAATACCCGAGATAGTGAGCGTAGCATTTGATGCTTGATCAATAGTGGTTCCGCCTAAGCCACCTTCGCCAAGCAGGTCCGGATTATCGGATTCGATAGCGAGAGTCCCTTTCTCCTCACCAACATTTGTGGAAGAGATCACAATGCGGAAATCACTTTCGCTCTCGGTGCCGATATTTATGAGCGATGCTCTCGCAGCGCCGTTCGCCTGCGAGTTAAATTGCTCTACGAAGTCATTTGCCGTGGTAAGCTCATTTACAGCGACTGAAACAACTTGAGCGTCATTACCTTCGCCAACTGTGATTTCGACCTCCCCTTGCTGAGAAGCGTCACTAATCACGAAATCATTTCCACTGGTCAGGCTTCGCGAGAAAGATGCCGTAGCGGTTTTCGCAAGTGAGAGCACGTTGACGTTGTAGGTGCCGGTCGTCGCGCTTGAATCAGCCGCTGCGGTAACGATACTTGTATTACTGCTTGTTGCCCTCTTTGAGCCTTCAATGCCGCCATTTACGGAACGTGAGGAATCAAGTGTGTTGCTGATCTCCATCAACATCGAGCGGAGCTGGCCGAGGCTGTCGTTTTCACGCCCGAGCGAAGAGACTCGATTGCGACGGAGAAGATTTGGGAGTGTTAGCTGGTCGAGGTAAGCCTTGGAGAGCGAAGCGACATCGAATCCACTTCCAATCCCTGGAAACTTAATACCAGCCATACAACAACTACTGCGCAAGCCATTCTCCCTCTACTTCCTTGAGTGAGAAGCAACTTGCGTTACTGCAACTACAAAAGCCAAGCACCCATACGCAGCTTGCCGAACCGTTACTCATTGAGTCGAACGGTGGACTCTACCGACGGCGTATAGGCGCCCCTATGGGATATCGGCTGAATAACCGCAAATCTTTATTAAAAGCATTAGGGAATGAAATGTTATTTATTCTAGGGGCTTATCTTGGCAACTTCTAATACTTTTGGTGTGCCTAAGCTTGCAAATGGTACGCTTCCGCAGACTTTCTTAGCTCTCGGGTAGAAGGAGCAACAAACGGGGCTCTACAGACGACGCTTGGGCGTTATCTTTCGGGCCACGTTACAGTGGTGGATGAGAGAGGTTTGGAAAGGGAAAACCGCTTGAGACGTTTCAGGCGGCCCGGCCATCGGTTAAAGCCATCCTTCACTGTAGGCGTGGACGTAACAACAGATCGAGCAAGGGTAGCGGGAGGAAGCTCATGAACCTCCCGCATAACCCTCACGTTTTTGGCGATCGCAACTGCAGCTAGTTGAGTGGCCACTGTTGCAAAAGTAGGCGTCTCGGGCCATTCCCAGGATGCCAAATCGATTCCACTGCGAGTCCCAGCGCACTGAAGAACGCTGGGATCGCGTCACTCTTGGCCTCGGGGCCAAGGTCAATGAGCTGAAAATATCCTTCCGTAGTGGACCTGCTTGCCCAGTTGAATGCTTCCGCCACCGTTACGACAGCGGACTGCGCATCGATTCCATTCCACTCGAGTTTTCCGCTTGCGTAATTAGAGTATCGAATGTGGGCGGGACCTGCTTCCGGAAGTGTTAGCGTCACTGAGACCCAATTGTTATCCCCAGGGAAACTAAGGCGGGCACTCGTTTCGCTGCACTTCGGAGGAAATCCCATGGCTAGTCCCCGCGCAATTCCAAAGAAAACGGACTGGAGCACTCCTTGAATCTCCGCCGGGCCGGAGTAATCGGAGATTGATATCTCCATTCTTGCGGTATCGGCGAAGTACCGGAGTAGCTCATCGACTGCCGGATTGTTGGTAGTTCCGTTTAGTATTCCTGGCGCATCTATGAAGCGGAGCAAGAGGGTGCCTTCACCCCCATTATGCCCGCAACTTTCGCTGACAAAGCTCGGCATAATCGCTCCTCTCCCGGTAGGGCCGGACTTAAAACCATATCTCTTCCTCACGTCACCCCTAGATGAGAAGCCCTTTGCCTCTGTCTAGGGGAACGAAAATCAACTACCCAGTTCTCAGCTGTAATAAAGGCGCGCCAGTCGCTAATTGATGCGAACGATATTATCCGATTATCCAATGAACATAAACAACAGGGATGTGAGCAAGGAGAAAAAGCAAACCGATACCATGCGTTATCGGAAGTGCGGGATACTGATGATACCTTTTCCCATGCTCGGCAAATAACAGAACAGTCTATATATTTGCTTATTCAGGGGAAAAGATATGTTTCAAAAATTGAATGTCAGTCGTCACCTTGCACTCACTCTCACGCTCATCGCTGGGGCTTTCGTCGCCGCGTTTCCACAGGATGCTTTTGCCGGGCCGCGTCTCTCTTGTGAGCGCCTCACGACACTTGCCGAACGGATCTGCGCAAGTCCGCGAACGCCCGCGAGTTACTGTGCAAGAGCACTCAAAAGTGCTGTTACAGCGTGTAGTACGAACAATGAGGCACTGTGTACTCTTTGCGAGATTGCCAATGACGAGATTAATGTCTGTAACACGGGCGACCCCATTGCTTGCGGGCAACTTGCAAGTATTGTCTTTGAATGCGTCAGTCGCGCATTAGATGGGACTCTCGTTTGTCCGTCAGAGTGTCCGGATGGCGCTGACTTCTGCGATATTGCTCAGCCAATTGAGTAAATCTGCGATTCTCGATCTTACCTCTACCGCCGCGCAAGAATTTCGGCATCCGCCAGATCCTTTGTGCGTCCGGTAGAGCGTTTGTTCTGGATCAAGTCCTCTTTCGATATAAAGTAAACCTCCTTTCCCGAAAGGAGGCCCTTCACTCTTTGCTCCCAAGCTTTATCTGTTGTAACACCAGTGATCGAAGTAAGAATGTCTATTCTGTTTGGGGGTCGACCGAGCTGAAATGTTTGTCGTGGTTTTAAGAACTCAGAAGCGATAAAGGGCTCACCACGAAAGCCAAAGTCATAGCACACAGCTTGCATCCGTGAGGCGTTTTCGGGGGAAAGTCGGATTAAAAAATCGATATCGCCGGTCAGCCGCGGATGCCCATGAAAGGCAACGGCATGGGCACCAACCACGAGGAACTCAACTTTCTTCGAGAGAAGTAACTTTAAAAACTCGTTCAAATCTTTCTGGAGATCCATCGAAGACCATCCCATACCGAGCTATAAGTTCAAGTAATATGTCGACCCTTTCGTTCGGCGTAAGACTTGCATAGTACGCGTCATCAGCTTGGTCGGCCTCAGCAAATGATGAAAATTTTTTGTAGATTTTTTCCATCATCGATATTGTATCACAAAATTTAAACTGCTGTCATGCGTCGCGGTTCATCTAGTGAGAGCTGGAATGAAAGAAGGTCCATGACAGACGGTCACGAACCTCCTCTCGATCGGCCTTCGATTTTGGTTTGAATGGCGGATGTGCGGCGGGATACTCACGCTACTCGCATGAGAGTACCGTCGATCACGGGCGAAATTGGGTGTTTGTTCGAGAACCACAGCCGACATCGCCTGAGCACCTCGATGAGCGCAGTATCACCTTTCCGAACCCAGTTCACGAACTGAATTGCAACGAAGTTGAAGCGACGTTGCTTACGAATCACTTGGAGCGCAAGCTCGAGATCGTCGACACTGAGCTCCTTCTCGTCGAGCTCAATTGCTGCTGCTAGTTCTGCATCTGTAAGAGAGTAGCGCCCTCGAAGAGCGCCCAGCACTAACCGATGCATATCGTCCTGGACGTCTTGGAGGTTGAACACGCGACCGACGCAGGTAAAAACATGTGGAAGCAGACGTTTTCCGAGCTTGTTGGGCGAATGAAGGAGTTTGAACAGTGTCTCACGGGTGCCCTTGCTCTCCGGGTCAAGGGCATACATCGCGCGTATGCGATGAACCGGCGCTTGCTCTACGCAAAGCACGCACTTCCGAAGTGCGCGTTGTGTCGTACGCATAAAACTCACCGAACCTTTCTTTAAATGTCTCGTCTATCATGAACCGGAAGGTATGAGTCATTCCTTCCGGTCCACTTCTTTCGGTCTACCCAAATTTTGATTTATGTTCGCGCGTTCTCTGCGGTCAATATATCACAACACCGTAGAGGATATAGAGGTGCCTTGCGCTATGACCGTCTCGTGGTCGACGCTTGCAAGCTCGCAAGGATGGAGGTGAGTGCACTTGCTTGGGAGTTTAGCCTCCCGACTGTAGTCTCAAGCCGGGTAAATACCCCACGAAGTCGCTCCTCTTCGGCGGTGATTCCCCGCTCGATTCGAGCGATCTGCTCGGTAAGCGAAGCATTGTCGTCGGTGTTTCCTTTTAAGGCAACATCGATTAGCCCATCAAACTGAGTATACTTCTCTATTACTCCAGTTGCGGTGCCGAGCTTATCGGCGAAAGTGGTGAGAATTTCGGCTACCGAATCCGGATCAGCGGCGAGCGACTTCTTAAACTCTTCAGCGTCAAAGATAATACTCCCATCATGCCAATCGGTTTTAATGCCAATATCGGCAAGAATTCGCTCCTCGGTTGCAGGTGCCGTTGATGCGGTTCCCTGCATTGCAAATCGGATTGAATCGACAGCGAGATCGTCTGTTCTCGTCCGCGCAAGAACGTCATATTCGGCCTTACTCGTATTGTTTTCCTCGTCGCGGACAATCTCAACTTTGCTCTTCTCGCGGGAAAAGGAGATCACTTCGTTCAGCGCTGCAATGAACGCTCCGACGTTTTCGCTCGTCTTCTCGACGTCGTTGCCCACGGAAATTGTTACCGGACCAACGTTTTCCTGCTTCAGCTCAAGGGTGACTCCGGGAATGAGATCACCGATGGTGTTCGATGAACGCCGAACCTCACCGAGACCGGTGACAGTAAAGATCGCGTCGCTCGCCTGCACTTCGCTGTAGGAACCAAACAGCCCCAGTCCTTGAAGCTCAACGCCGGGATTAACGGCCAGAGTTCCCTTCGCCTCACCGGTATCACGCCCGTTGATTAAAAGTGCATATTCAGGGGTCGAAGTACCACTCACATTTACGATCGACGCAACGATATCATCGTCAGCGGCCTCATTGAGCGCTGTCGTGAGATCGGCGAGAGTAGTTTCGTTCGTCACGTCCACCGAATAAGATTTTGCATCAGTTCCTGTTCCAACGGTAACCGTAAACTGCGTCGGTGCTGAGAGTCCAGGAGCAATCGGTGTGTTAGTCGCCGAGAAACGATCGTTAAACGAGAAGGTTGCGCTCTTTGCGATACTCGTCACATTGATAGTGGTTGATGTGGCAAGCGCGCTGTTACTTGCTACCGCCCCAATTGCGTCGTTATTAGTGCTCGTTGCAAGGCGCCCAATTGCCCCGCCAGAGCGCGTGAGAAAGCCTTCAAGGGAATCACGAAGCGCGAGCAGCTTCGTATTAAGCTCCTCGAGCGCATCCGATTCACCGCGGTTAAAAGTTAACTTGTTTTCAAGGGAGAGAATCGGAATTCGGCGCGTATCGAGGATCGCCTTGATGATTTCGTCTGAATTGATTCCGGAGGCTAGCCCGGAAAAGCTAATTGCTGATGCCATGCGCTAGTTCCCCTCACGAGTCGCTATTTATTTATCGGTCGATTGCAGCGACTGATTGAGCGCCCTCAGGCCAACGTCGGCTCACCGTCTCAACTGAGAGTTCTCCTAGGTATTGAGATGGCAGTACCCAAGCGATGATTCAGCACCTCGTTTGGCTTTTTAAGTGGTAATCGTTGTTAGGATTTTAGCCCGCGAAAATAACCGCCGAGAATTCGTAGTTATGCTGATTCTTCGAGCAACGTGGTCCCTTGCTTCGTAAATGCCTGGCTTACGGAAAGCGCTCGTGCCGCTTCCGGAGGAAACTTTCGCACAACCTCGCCTGTTTCCTTTTCGATGATCACGAAGCGCATACTATTGCGGTCTTCACCCTGGATTGAAACTTCGAATTTAACCTGTGTTTGATTGATCTTCGCCGATAGGTCACGTGCTACGGTCTCGGCCTCTTCGCGTGAGAGCACTGGTTCCTCTTTTACTTCTGGTTGCTCTTCAGACACATCTTTCGAAAGCGAAACCATCACTGCATCTGAAGCGTCTGAGTTGGGAGAAGGATTTGAACGGGTTGGGAGTTCTTTGGAAGACTCTGAAAGAGAAAGCGCGACGGGTCGTTTCGACCTCTCGCTTTCACTCACAGTGGCGCTTACTGTCTGCGTATCTTCCATGACTACATGCCTCGGTGAGCTGGGTTCTTCCATGCTCATCCGTCTTTCTTCCTTGAACCAGGTAACTTTCGAAGAAACTTAACTTCCTTCCAAAAGATACCTTACGTTACGGATCTTCGGTTGGGTTGTAGAAAAACTTGAGTGTCTGGCGGAAGAAGAAAAAAATAAAGCGAGTTCAGGGGGTTAGAGACCCACCTTTTGGTCACTCCCTTGGGGGCGGTGGCTAAAGAAATGCTCGAGGAACATCCGGCCAATTCCACTTGCCGAGACACGAGCTGAACCGGGATCGATAACGAGCGCGGCGATCGCCACCTCGGGAGACTCGAGTGGTGCAGAGGCGATGAACCAGTGGTAAACCCCCGGGGGATTGTCCCCGCGGAGCGTTCCAGTCTTTGCGGAGACTGAGATATTACGCAACGCTTTCTGACGAGAACGGGTAAAGTGCTTTCGTGCAGTTCCATTCGTGACCGTTGCAACAAGCATTTCCGCGAGGGCTGTTGCTGTGCTGTCGAGGATCGCTTGGCGGAGAATTAATGGTCGACCGAAGTATTTCTGATAGCCAGTAGGGTCGACTACCCGATCTACAATATAGGGCCGCATGAGCTTGCCTTGATTGGCGAGTGCGCCTGAGATCATCGCAGCATGGAGCGGGCTTATCGTCACATCACCAAAACCTGCAGCAGTGCGCGCGATCGCAAAGTCATCCATCGGCAGGGTGAATGAGCTTTGCTCGACCTCAAGCTCAAAGGGGAGATTCATGTTAAAGCCGAAACTTGAGGCGTAATTATGAAGAACTGACGGCGTAAGGTTCAAGAGAGCGATACGCGCAAACGCAGGATTACACGACCGCGCTAATGCATCACGCACCGTCATCCTCCGTTTATCATGCCGCTCGTCAGGTAAGTAGTTACGAGGAGTAAGCGTGTAATCACCGCCACGGTAATGAATTTGGTCATCTGCGGTAAGCCCTGCGTACTCGATCGCGGCGGCAGCCGTTACTACCTTAAACAGCGAAGCTGCAGGAAATGTTGCCTGGAGTGAAAGATTCCGTGACTGATTGTCTTTGCTCGTTGAATAACTCGCGAGCGTAAGGACTTTTCCGGTAGCAGGATCGATAGCAACGAGAGCGCCCCAAGGAACCTTGTAACGGGAGAGTATCTCCTCGGCTTGCTGCTGAAGGGTCGGCTCAAGCGTGAGGAACACCTTATCGCCGCCTGCGCCATCGACATAGATTTCGCCTTGCCGCACTTGGAAAAGTTGGGGCTCGAGATCGCTCAAGGCCGGCGTTCCATCTCCTTCAAATGGAGTCGTTTCCTCGAGCTGTTTCAATTTCATTTCGTCGCCGAGATTCTCGAGCGGAGGTTCGGCTTCGACGGCCAGGGCTTTTTCTTCCCGCAAGACTGATTCAAGAACTGGGGTGGGAGGGATGTCACGGGGGGGAGCAACGGAACGTTGGGTCATGTCGGCGAAGCAACCGATAAAAAGGGAGAGGCCGACTACCACTACAGCGAGCACGAGCAAACGCTTGCGCAGACGCGCTATTCGCCCGCGATTTCGTAAACTATGTTTTTTTTCTTTAATTAAAGCCACTTACCTTATTTATCACTACATACGCGCACTGCCGACCGCATTACCCCTTACTCTCTATATCATGTGAGCCTAGGGAGTTGCTCCTAGCAAAGCTCACGCGCCGGGTAAAAACCATCGGATTCTAGCCAGATTTCTTCCCTTGGAGGGCTCCGTTTGCCACTTCTTTGGATGCACGTTCCAAGCTGGCGATACTCGTCCCCACATCGGCCCAGTAACCATCGAAAATGAACGATGAGAGATACCCCCCGTCTGCAAGTAGCTTCGGGTACACATCCCTCGTGATGCTAAACACCGACCCACTGGAGGGCATGTAACGAAACAGCTCGCGTGATACCGCTTGTACCCCTAAGTACATTAAAGTATCACGAATGCTTACGTCAAAGTATTTCTGCCCGAGGAATGTTGTTACTCGTCCAGAGTCATCGATCCCGATCGCACCATAACGCTCCGCCTCGCGATCATGACGAAGGGTGAGTGTGGCAAGTGGAATCGGAACTGTTCGTTCATGTGTCTCGAGGATGCGTCGTAAGGAAAAATCACAGCCCAACACGAGATCACTGTTGAGCGTGAGTAACGTTTGATGCTTGAGTTGCTCTTCGATGTTCCTCATCGCACCGCCAGTGCCGAGTATAATTGGTTCTTCAACGAAGTTGACACGGAGCCCGTACCGCCCGCCATCGCCGATGTAATCGCGAATTTGCTGCGCGTGATAGTGGAGATTAACGAAGACCTCCCGAAATCCTTCGCGGGCGACCATCTTGAGCGAGTAATCAATTACTGGAACTCCAGCAACGGGAACGAGTGGTTTCGGCCGATCCTTGGTAAGATCGCCGAGCCGACTGCCGAAACCAGCCGAAAGGATGAGGATATCCGCGTCGTTCTTTGCTGCCGCTTTTCCCACGATCATCACTTGTTGAGTTGCAGGTGACCAGAAATCACCCGTCGCAATTCACCGAAAGCCGAACTCGCTCGTGCTTCACCTTGGAGCGCAATCAGGGTTCGCTCAATCCGCCGTAAGGTTCCTGGTACCCAAACTTCATATTGACGAAGGCCGCGCTCTTTTGACAGCTTCATAAATCGTCCCGCAACTTTTAAATCGCGTTGAAGTAATACACGGCGATACTCGCCAACCAAACTCTCGCTTAAGGAAAGTTCACGTTCAAAGAAATCAAATAGTTGTTCACACGCATCATGTCCAAGGGCTCCGTCAATGTCACGATCGTTGAGTAATGCCACGACATCATAGGTTCGGGTCGCCTGGAGTGCATCCTGAAAATCAATGATCCGCACCTTCTCGGAAGGGTCGATGAGTAAATTCCAAGAATGAAAATCTCGATGTGCGAGTACCCGAGGGGCTCGATCCAATTCTTCGGCGAGCGCACTGAAGCAATGTTCGAGTGCAGAAACTTCGTCGGTGCTCATCGATGGTCGTGGCATGACATAATCACGAAACTCAGTCATTTCGCGAAAATATAAGTCGCGGTTGAACGTTCGGGTGTATGGAAAAAAATTCGGCTTCGAGGGTATTCGCTGAAGCCGCACGATCTCTCGAATCGCGCTCTCGAAATAGCGAAGATGAGTTGCCACACTCTGACCTGAGCTCTTCCCCAAGACAACGTCAGAGAGGTGGCGCGAGCCCAAATCCTCAATCAAAAGAACACCCACGTCTCGCGCGTCATGATAGAGTTCGGGAACCGGCACATGGTGATGACGGAGGAAGTGTGTCAATTCAACATATGCTTGATCGGCGTTCACTTTTTCTCCGCTCCCCACTTCTGCCGCAGCCACTCCATGGAATACCATCGCGATAACGCTCGTGGGGGTACCCGTTTGACGTACCAGATCTATCCGATAGTAGCGGCGGGTCGAGGCGTCAGGGGTTAGTGCTACGCTCGCGCGGATACGCGTCCCCGGCTCCCAGGAGCGAACGACGCTTTCGATTAATTGATTGGCATTCTTATCGACCATCATCAGAAGTATGCCCCAGTTTTGACATGGCGCAAGCTCTTTTGTTAGTGCTCAGGCGTGAATTTTCGCGCTACTGAAACTCAGGGAACGCTCTATGTGATATCAACGCCGATTGGCAATCTCGGCGATCTCTCGCCCCGTGCGGTGGAGTGCTTGCGAAATGTGGCGCTCGTCTGCGCTGAAGACACCCGCACCTTTGCCATCCTTGCAAAAAAATTTTCGCTCGATGTTTCCTGCGTCAGTTATCACGATTTCAATGAGCGTTCGCGAACAACACAGATTATTTCGCGACTCCGCGAAGGAGACAACATCGCACTCGTGTCTGAAGCGGGGACACCAACGATTAGCGACCCAGGCTATCGACTCGTGCATCAATGCCGCCTGAGTGGAATTACGGTTACCGCTGTCCCAGGTGCATGTGCTCTCATTGCAGCACTCTCAATTTCGGGCCTTCCGACCGACCGATTTTACTTTGGGGGCTTTCTTCCGCAGAAGAAAGGAAAACGGCGAAGGGTGCTCGAGGAAGCATGTGCAAGTGGAGTCACTTCAATTTTCTATGAGTCTCCCTATCGAGTGTTGAAGACACTTGAGGAATTGGAAACGCTCGCCCCCGAACGCTCGCTCTTTCTCGCGCGTGAACTGACGAAAAAATTTGAGGAAACACTCTCGGGAACTGCTCGTGAAATCTTATCGAGCCTCAAACAGAGAGCTTCGATCAAGGGCGAGTTGACATTGATCGTCAGTGGCGCCGACGATTAGCTCCACACGGGTTTCCTCTCTCTACTGCGTATTTCTTACCGCGTAGAAACTCTGGCTCAGGCGCGCACGTTCATTAATACCCTCGCATGGGGTGAAACGCTCGCCATAGCGACTTGCAAGTACTGTGAGTTTCTCCTGCAAACTCCGAGCACCAAGCGCTTCAGCGTAATAGATAATTCCGCCGCGAAACGGTGCGAACCCAGTTCCCATCACTGTCGCTAAATCGATTTGTCCACCAGCCTCTGGACCTGGAGTGCCTGCAACGCCTTCATCCAAACAACGTATGGCTTCGTTCACCATTGGGAGGATGAGGCGATCGATTAATTCGTCGACATCAGTCGACTCGTTCTTCGGCGCTGGTAGTCCAAGCAAGGAGGGAAGGACTGGATCAACGCGGCAGCTTTCACCCTCAAACAGATAGAATCCGCTTCCTGATTTTCGCCCAAGCCGTCCGAGTGAAACTAGCTTCGAAAGATACGGTGCGCTGTTCATGCGTGTGCCATACGCTTTCCTGAGTATCTCGAAAACATGAGCGGCGATATCAAGGCCGATTTCATCCAATAGACGGATAGGACCCATGGGCATTCCAAATTGAGTCGCTGCCTGATCGACACTCTCCACACTCACTCCATCTCCGAGACAATGGGCGGCCTCGACTAAATACGGTGTGAGTATTCGATTGACCAAGAATCCAGGGACCTCATTGACGACCACGGGGTATTTCCCGAGCTTGCCAACCAGCGCCGCAGTGAGGGCTAACGTCCGTTCGTTAGTCTCTTTCCCAAGCACTACTTCGACGAGCGGCATTTTCTCTGCCGGATTAAAAAAATGCATGCCGATAATTCGCTCGCGATGATCGATCGCTGAAGCGATTTCATGCACCGGGAGAGACGAGGTGTTGGTCGCGATAATGGCTTTGGACGAAACGTGTCCGGTAACACCACGCAGCACCTCTTGCTTCAGCGCCATGTTCTCCGGTACCGCCTCAATCACGAGCGTGGCATTGGTCAAGCTCTCCATGGTCTCGCTCACCTGGAGCAATTTACGAGATTCGAGCGCAATGCTCTCGGACATGTTTCGCTGCTTGGCCAACACTTCATGGACATGCTCAAGCGCACGCTTCCGCGCATCTTCAATCGGATCGACCAGCACCACTGGATGTCCAGCGAGAACGAAACTAGCGGCAATTCCTGCTCCCATCGTCCCACCGCCAAGAACCCCAATGCGCGCTCCTTCAACCTCAGCTTTCCCAGCGCGTCCAAGTTTCGCTGCGGATTCGGTAAGAATGTAGACGTGGACCAAAGCCTTACATTGTGGCGTGACGATAAGCTCGCCCAATGCCTTAGCTTCTGCGCGTAGTCCTGGTTCAAGACCATCTTTCAGCCCGACGAGTACGACATCGAGCGCCGCGAGCGGCGCCGGGTAATGCCCCTGGGTGCGCTCGAGCACGCTTCGCTTTGTTCTCGATTGAACGAGAGAGTGGCCAATATTCGTATAGGTAAGTGCGAGATCCGAGACACTTGGCTTTCGGCGTCGAATTGAGGCCTTCCCAGTTGCGATTTCACTTCCCACCTGCTCTAAGAGTTCCAGCACTCCACTGCCATCCCTGCTCCCCTCGGGTGGTTCTACCACCTTGTCTACGAGGCCGATTTGGAGAGCCTTCGACGGCGACACCATTCGTCCCTGGAGGATAATGTCTAAGGCTTGTCGAATCCCCACCAACCGTGGCAAGCGTTGTGTCCCGCCGAAGCCGGGGAGGATTCCCAATTTTACTTCAGGGAGGCCAATTTTTGATTCACGCGTATTCGCAAGCAAACGAAAGTTACACGCGAGAACGAGCTCGCAACCGCCACCGACACATGCACCGCTGATTGCAGCAACTGTTCTGCAATGAAGAGCGGCGATGTCATTGAAAATTTCCTGGCCCATCCGCGCGAGTCGCTCGCCGGTCGCAGCATCATTCACTGTGTAAATCGTTTGAATATCGGCGCCAGCGCAGAATACCTGTGGGCTCGCACCGATAATGAGGAGACCCTGAACCGCGCTATTCTCTCGAACAGTGGTTACCGCTTGACGAAGCGAGCGCATCCGCTGTTCGGTGAGGACGACGATTTTCTCTTCTCGAGTCCCGAGGCGGATAATTGCAAGCGGTCCGCGAAGTTCTAGCTTGACTTCGCCGGGTCTCTCGGTGTCAACGCTTGTATTCAGGTCCATTTTTCTCCTCCGGCCGTCGGACAAACGTCAGCAAACAACTCGGATTTCGTTAAGCACTGTGGAGAGCTACCCTCGCACATTTGACGCCTTTTGTGTAGAGTTATCGAGGCCCATTCGTCCAATTTAGTAATCGCAATACGTGTCGATAAGAGAGTTTATGAATTGGTTTGCTCGTAGTTTATCCGTTACACTCCTCGTTAACCTATTCACTTTATCACCAGCGAGCGCCTCATGTTCCTGTGGACCGGCACAGGAGATCGATCAAGCATATACTGATGCACAAACCGTCTTCATTGGGCGTGTCGAGCACATTCTGAAGAGTCCGCTACGCCAAGGTCTAAACGAAATTAAATTTCTGCTGATGAAAGGATTTAAAGGAACCGAAGAGGCCATGAATCGAACACTTGTCGTCTACACGCCAATAGAATCTGATGAGTGTGGCTACGCCTTCATTCCCGGTCAAGAATACCTCGTTTATGCCAGTGGTACTCCGGCGAACTTCCGCGTCGTCAGTTGCTCGCGAACTAAGGTCTACGATACCGCAAAAGAGGAAGTAACTAAGTTAGTGGTACTGAGCGAGAAACCCGCCCACTAGCAAGCCTCCACCTCAAGCGAATGGTAGAATCGATCGAGGACATCACTGACCCACGCGTTCAGTTCTTCCATGGCTTAAAAGGGAATCATCCAAGAATTCTCGAACATAACGTCATCGTGGTTGAAGGTGAGCGACCCGTGGCGCGATTGCTTGCAAGCGATCTCTCCCTCCATACCTTACTCATGGAGCGCGTTTACTATTCAAAATTCTCTGACCTTCTTGCACGCCACGATCTTACACGTGTCAATCAACTTACCGCCGCACGAAAACTCATGGAGCAGATCATCGGCTATGACCTCCACCACGGGGTAATGGCTGTTGCCGCTCGCCCGAAAGCGCTCCCGATCGAAGCGCTCGAGCCACCGATTGTTGCATTTAATGGAATTGCCGACGCTGAGAACATTGGCGCACTCGTTCGCACCAGTTTCGCTTTCGGGGTCACGTCATTTCTCGTTGATCAAACGAGCTGCGATCCCTACCTCCGTCGGGCAATTCGCGTTTCGATGGGGGCAGCGCTCCTTGCGCGCGTATGTTACACAAACTCGCTTAGCGCGACGCTCCGCGCGTTAGGCCGAGAACTGAGCATCGTCGCCGTTGAACTTAGTCCAGATGCCATACCAATTGAACGAGCAGCCCTCTCACCGAAATCAGTTTTCGTCCTCGGCCAGGAGCGCTTCGGGATCGCGCCTGAAATTTTACAAAAATGTCACTCCACGGTGAGCGTCCCAATGGATACAACAGTCATTTCCTCGCTCAACGTGAACGCCGCGGCAGCAGTTGTGCTCAGTCGACTCTGGCAGATTCACCAAGAGCATACTTAGCAAAGCGCGCGTGATGTGGGTAAACGCATCACGCGCGCATCCTACGTGTTCCGGGCAGTGAACGCCTCGCCCTGTGAATCAGCAGGAAAGCTTCGCCACTCATCGTTCGACTCGTCGTCTCGTTCATAAAACTGTTCCATGAACTTTTTCCCAAGCTTCATTTCGGCTTCGAGTAGATTGTGCCCGGTACATAATAGCCGGAGATTCGAGAGCTCGGTCATGCCCCCATGTGCAAAAGGGACGATGTGGTCAATTTCAAGATATTGCCGTCCGCAGCATCGGATACCGTTCTCACTAGTATACGTACACTGTCCCTCGTCTCGAACATAAACTTGTTCGCGTAATGCTTTGGGTACGTACCGGGAATTTGGGTCATGAGAACACGTTAACAGCATTGGATTATCGAAACTGTCCTCTGAGTCTCGC
>FKKE01002346.1_pt1 | contig 34924 bp, 30 predicted proteins | sample 1106331 | NCBI WGS metagenome assembly FKKE01 (sample SAMEA3931202, study PRJEB13176) | freshwater metagenome | biome: Drinking water system; feature: drinking water; material: freshwater | place: China | collected 2013-02-06
CTCCCAGCTCTATCTAGCTTCTTCAGGAAACATAGGAGTCGGCACCACTACCCCCAACTGGAACTTCCAAATCGCAGGCACCCGTCCTTCCTTCGCCCTCTCTGATGCAGGAGCGTCTACCAACCTCAAGCACTGGCTCTTCTCCAGCATGGGAGGGAATCTCTATGTCGGCACCACTACTGATGCCTATGCCACCTCCTCTCCTGCAGCTCTCTCAATACTCAACTCAGGATACGTAGGAGTAGGCACCTCCACTCCCTCCCAGGCTCTCTCGGTGGCAGGCACCATCTATGCCACGGGAGGCATCCGTCTTTCAGACGGAACCATTACCTCGGCAGCCGCCCAACTTCCCGCAGGCTATATCTCAGGGTATCGGCTGGAGAACTCGGGGGATGACTCAAACAACGACATCATCATCAATCCCGGTACTGCCCGAGATACTGCCTATACCGACTCCTGGACGGTGGATACGGGAGGGACACTCTCAACTTCACTGGTTGCGTATTGGAAGATGGATGAGGCAAGTGGATGCAGGAGGGATACAAAAAATTGGTTTGATATGTGTTCTACGAGAGGTGGGCCTGCCTCACTAGCAGGAGCGGGGAACAGGGGAAATGCGGGAGATTATGAAATCGATAGTTCTCAAAGTAGTGGTGTTCCTGCATCAGGAAATAACACTAACCTGCAATTGGGAAATATTAATTTTTCAATTAGTGCTTGGGTATATTTAGAGAGTATTCCTGCAACAGATCAGACAGTAATTGCGCAATTGGGCGGAAGTAATTCTACAAATCAATTTCAGTTAAAATTAAACAACGCGACAAGTCGATTAAATTTTGTCTGGTACACTGATGGTGCTGGAACCGCTGTAACTCTTGATGCTACTACATTCGGAAGCCTTTCTACGGCCACTTGGTATCATGTGGTTGCCTATCATGATGCCTCAAATAACACGGTCGGCATCTGCGTAAATAATGGAACGTGCAATACTGCATCGGCGAGCGGGGGGAATAGTACAACCAATCCTTGGTCCATTGGGTCAACGGATAGTGGAACAAACCGGACGGACTTTTGGGACGGCCGCATCGACGAAGTCGGCGTCTGGCGCAAAGTCCTCTCCAGCCAGGAGCGTACCGACCTCTATAACTCAGGCTCAGGCAATACCTTAACTCGTACCTATTCAAATAGCACCAACCTCACTCTCTCATCTGCCATAACCAAGCGCATGGATGCAAGCTGGACCGTCGGTACCAATAACGGCTGTATGGACGTGGGATCGGAAGCAGCCTCCACCTGGTACCACGTCTTTGCCATCAAACGTTCTGACACCGGAGTGGTAGACGCTATCTGCTCGGCTACCTCCACCAAGCCCGTCTTACCCACGAGCTATGATTCATACAGACGGTTGGGGAGTATTTATAACAATGGAAGTAGTAATGTCATGTCGTTTAAACAGGAAGGGGAGTATTTTAAGTACATGACCGTTCTTGAAGATATTGAAGAATCTAATCCAGGGACTAATGCCAAGGCTCGTACGTTAACAGTGCCTACAGGTGTGAAAGTTAAGCCGGTTATTATTTCCCTGACTCAAGATTCAGCCGCAAGTAATGGAGGCTTTATCACTGACCTTGAGGCAGCCGATGCCGCACCAAATAATACTGACGCGCCGGGATCTATGGCATATACAGATAGCAGCGGAGCCGTGGGTTCCACCTTCGTAAATGTCAGGACAAGTAGAAATTCACAAATTAGATCGCGAGAATATGATTCAGGTAGCGCAAGTCATTATCTTCGCATTTTTACCCATGGATATGAAGATTTTCGTGGAAAAGATGAATAAAAATTTCCTAAAAATTTATTTCATTACAAAAATTCCTATTTTATTGATTGGAATTTTCCTTTCATTTCCCATTACTACTAGTGCATCGTCCTGGGTGAAGGTCGATAAGGCGAGTGGAGAAATAAGAGGGTGGGCGCGTCAAGGACCCGATCTCACCTGTGATTGTGATCGTGAAGGATATATTGGTACCCAGATATTAGTAGATTTAGGCAAAGAAACCGAAGTCGACACCCGTCTCCAAAAATACGACCTCTCCTCCAATGCTGTTGTCCAAAAGAACGCAGGAGAAGTGGAGAAGTACGATATGAGAGAGAAGCGTCAGAAAAACAGGCTCCAATCCCTCTCCTTCACCTCCTCCGTCAGATACAAAGAGAATATCGAAGATACCTCCTTCAACCTCGAGAACTTCATGAAGCTCAAAACCCGCCAGTTCACCTGGAAAGGTGACGGCACCTCCGACTACGGCTTCATCGCCGAAGAGGTAGCCGAACTCATCCCCGATCTCGTGGTCAAAAACGAGGACGGCACCATCGAGGGAGTCCGCTATGACCGCATACCCCTCTACCTCTTCGAGGTCGTCAAACAGCATACATCTCGGCTTGATGCTCTGGACGGAGGACTCTCCTCCATAGCCACCTCAACGACTGCAGAGGGGCCCGATAACGCCTGGAGTGTAGACCAGCAGTCAGGCAAGGTGAACGTCAACTTCTTCGGAGACATCAATATGCAAGGCAACTCCATCAGGGACGTCACCTCCATCTCTGGCATGTTCAACAAGTGGAAGATCGACGGGGATGGGATACTGACGGCGGTGAAAATCATCTCCGATGAGGTTGTGGCAGGGAAGTTGAAGGTAGGGTCGGAGACACAAGCGACCGAGATCACCGTCTATGATAAGCAGGGACAGCCCGGCTGTCTTACCGTCGATAGCATAAGCAACGGAGCATTGAGTCTTGTCTCGGGTGCGTGCGGAGTGACGGCTCCGTCATCGGTTCCTGCAAGCTCAGGATCCGAAACCAGCACCACGACTTCTTCGGAATAGTCTGTTGCTTCCAGTCAAAAATGAGTTATAATTAAGGGTATGACAACCTACATTATCTTAGGAATTATCGTAGTTTTGGCGCTTATTCTCATTGCGCTTTATAACTCGTTGGTGCGTGAGCGGAATCGCGTCGATGAGGCGTGGTCGGATATTGATGTACAGCTCAAACGCCGCTACGACCTCATTCCAAATATCCTCGAGACCGTAAAGGGATACGCTGCCCATGAGAAGGGCGTACTTGAGAGCGTGACGCTGGCGCGCACGCAGGCAATTTCAGCCCAGTCGGCGAAGGAAAAGGCGGAAGCAGAGAATGCGCTTTCGAATACGTTGAAGACACTCTTTGCGGTTTCCGAGAATTACCCGGACCTGAAGGCCAACGCGAACTTCCTCGATCTTCAGCGGGAGCTTGCCGATACGGAAAACAAGATCCAGGCAGCCCGCCGGTTCTACAATACGACGGTGCTCGAATATAACACGTCGCTCCAGACGGTCCCGACGAATGTCATCGGTGGGCTGTTCAATTTCATGCCAAGAGAATTCTTCGAAATTGGAAATGAGGCCGAGCGTGTGAATGTGAGGGTGAAATTCTAACAATGGAAGAACAGATCAAATTATTTCCGGAGCCGCCACGTGAACCGTACCGACGGCCGGAGGGGCAGAAGCAAGATATCTACCAGATAATTGAAATTACCAAAAAAGATATAGCGGATGCGGAAACGGAGCTTGAGGGTCTCGCTAATGTAAGCAATGAAACCGGAAGGGATATAAAGCGGAGGTTCGAATTAAGCGAAGAAATTTTACCGGCACTCAGAAAACGTCTTAGCGACCTCGAACATGCCCGTACGATAATCGAACAGCCGAGTGAGTAATAAGGTTTGACACGATTTTCTCCACGAGTATAATGAAGACAGGATAATTGGATTTTGAGAAGTGACCGCAAAAATATGCGCTTTTGATTACTAAGAAAGCCCGTATTTACCGCATAAATCCTTAAATATCGTAAAAAACTTGCCGACATCTTTCCGATAAGCTGGCAGTTAAGTCTGAAGCCCTACCCTTCAATAGGGAGTTTGGTTTGTTGTTTTTTGGTGCCTTTCACAAATATTGTGATTACTTTTCTCTCCGGTGTCAATCGGAGGGAAAATGGAACCGGTTAGATAGTAATCTTCCTCAGGATGAGGGGAAGAACGTGAGAAATTTTTATATCAATTAACATAAAGTTCCGGCGCGTATGCTCGAGCCCCCGTCCTCGCTGCGTGCGCCGGCGCTTTCCATGCGGACGATGGAAAACAAATACTTCAAACTGTTCAAGCAGCCGATCGTTGACCTGCCGGATCTCTCCGAGCTCCAGCTGAATTCGTATCGCTGGTTCTTTGAAAAAGGCTTGCGCGAACTTTTCCACGAAGTCTCTCCGGTGCGCGACTATACCGGAAAGGAACTCGCGCTCGAATTTTTGGACTACTCGATGGACGAGCCGAAGTACTCGGAAGAGTACGTGAAGAACCGCAATCTTTCCTATGAGGCGGCTCTCCGCGTGAAATTGCGCCTTACGAACAAGCGCACGGGGGAAGTGAAGGAACAGGAGGTCTATCTCGGAGACTTTCCGCTCATGACGCCGCGGGGCACGTTCATCGTGAACGGCGTCGAACGAACCGTCGTCTCCCAGCTCATCCGCTCATCCGGCGTCTACTTCACCGCATGGCATACGCGCGGCAAGAAGTATTTCGGCGCAAAGATCATCCCGAATCGCGGCGCATGGCTCGAATTCGAGACCGACAGCTCGGGAAATATCACGGTAAAAATCGATCGCAAGCGCAAGATCCCGGTGACGGCTCTTTTGCGTATTTTCGGCCTGGAGACCAACGAGGCCATTTTGGCGCGCTTTGCTGATTCGGACACGGGCGAAATCCAGTACGTGAAATCTACGCTTGAGAGCGACTCGACGACCTCGAAGGATGAGGCGTTCATCGAAATGTACAAGCGCATCCGCCCGGGAGATTTGGCGACCGTCGACAACGCCCGCACGCTTATCCAGAACATGTTCTCGGAAGAACGCTACGACCTCGCGGATGTCGGCCGATTCAAGTTCAATCAGCGCCTGTTCAATAACGAAAAGCGCGAGAACAAAGTCATTGATCTGGAAGATCTGGTAGCGGTCGTAAAAGAGATTATCTCGCTGAATAACCGTGGAGACGCTCCGGCGGATGACATCGACCACCTCGGCAACCGCCGCATCCGCGGCGTTGGCGAGCTTCTGCAGGGCCGTCTTCGCGTCGGCGTGGCGCGCATGGTGCGCATCATCAAGGACCGCATGTCAACGTTCGACATTTTCACGCTCACTCCCGCGCAGCTTATCAACGCGCGTCCCTTTACCGCAGCATTGAAGGAATTCTTCACCTCGTCCCAGCTTTCGCAGTTCATGGATCAGAAGAACCCCTTGGCAGAGCTTGAGCACCGCCGCCGTCTTTCGGCGCTTGGCCCCGGCGGCCTTACGCGCGAGCGCGCGGGCTTTGAAGTCCGCGACGTGCATCCGTCTCACTACGGGCGCATCTGCCCGATTTCGACTCCGGAAGGCCAGAACATCGGCCTCGTCGGCCACTTGGCAAGCTATGCCCGTTTGAACGAGCTCGGCCTCATAGAGACGCCGTACGTCAAAGTGGAGAATGGCAAGGTGACGGGCAAAGTAGAATTTTTGGACGCATCGACTGAAAGCGCTTTCAATATCGCGCATGCCGGCGTCCGCATCGACTCCAATAATCTCATCATGGATGACAAGGTTGAGGCGCGCCTCAAGGGCCAGCCGGGCATGATCGAGCGCGAGAAGATTGACTATGTCGACGTCTCGCCGCAGCAGGCCATCAGCATCGCCACGAGCCTCATTCCGTTCTTGGCGAACGATGACGCGAACCGCGCGTTGATGGGTTCGAACATGCAGAGGCAGGCGGTTCCGTGCGTTCGCGCGGATGCTCCGCTCGTCGGTACCGGCGTGGAAGAGATCGCGGCGCGCAACTCGGGCCGCGTAATCCTTGCCGAAGACGACGGCGAAGTCGCCGAAGTGGACGGCCGTCATATCGTTTTCAAGACCAAAGCAGGCAAGAAGCACGAGTACCAGCTCGCGTCGTTTGTGCGCACGAACGACTTCACCTCGATTCGCCAGCGCCCAATCGTCCGGCTTGGACAGAAATTGAAGAAGGGCGATGCGATGGCAGACAGCTCGGCGATCGACCATACTCGTTTGGCACTCGGACAGAACGTCCTGGTCGCCTTTGTCTCGTGGTCGGGCGCTAACTACGAAGACGCGATCATCATCTCCGAGCGCCTCGTGAAGGACGACCGCTTCACCTCTATTCATATCGAAAATTACGCGATCGATGTCCGCGACACGAAGCTGGGTCCTGAAATAACCTCGCCGGATATTCCGAACGTCGGAGAAGAGAAGCTCAAAAACCTCGATGAGGACGGCATCGTCCGCATCGGCGCGGAAGTCCGCTCGGGAGACATCCTGGTAGGCAAGATCTCGCCGAAGGGCGAGACCGATCTCACGCCGGAAGAGCGCCTCTTGCGCGCCATCTTCGGCGACAAAGCCCGCGACGTGAAGGACACGTCCATGACGCTCCCGCACGGCAAGCGCGGCCGCATCATCGGCATCCAGGTTCTGGAACGCGACAAGGGCGACAAGCTCGATGCCGGCGTCATCAAGCGCATTCAGGTTGAGGTGGCACAGCTCCGCAAAGTCGCGGTAGGTGATAAGCTCGCAGGACGCCACGGCAACAAAGGTATCATTTCAAAGATTCTTCCTGAGGAAGACATGCCGTACTTGGAAGATGGCCGTCCGGTAGACATTATTTTGAACCCGTTGGGCGTCGTGTCCCGCATGAACTTGGGGCAGATTTTGGAAACCCACTTGGGCCTTGCCGCCAAGAAGCTCGGCTACTATGCAGTTACGCCGTCGTTGGCCGGTGCCATGGAAGAGGAGATTCAGCAAGAGCTCGTGAAGGCCGGATTCCCGGTCGACGGAAAAGTGACGCTCTATGACGGACGTTCCGGACGGCAGTTCGCCCAGAAGGTCACCGTCGGCTACACCTATATCATGAAGCTTAATCACTTGGTTGAGGACAAGATCCACATGCGATCCATCGGACCATACTCGCTCATCACCCAGCAGCCGTTGGGAGGAAAGGCGCAGTTCGGAGGCCAGCGCTTCGGAGAAATGGAAGTATGGGCCTTGGAAGGATACGGAGCCGCGCATACGCTGCAGGAAATGCTGACCATCAAGTCCGATGACGTGACGGGACGCGCCGCGACGTACGAGGCAATCATCAACGGAGAGAAGATCAAGGCACCGAACATCCCGGCATCATTTAACGTGCTCACGAGCGAGCTCCGCGGTTTGGGGCTTAATGTGATCATCCATGAGAAGGACAGGCCGTCCGACGGAGGCGCGCGCGAGCGGGGTCCTCGGGACGAACGAAAGGTCGGAGAGCGGGAAGAAGCGGCAACCAAGCGATCGTAATAAGGGACTAACGAAACCACTATGTTACTCGAAGAACGAACAAAAGATATCGAATCGATCCAGCTGCGCCTCGCATCTCCGGAGGACATCAATGCATGGTCATTCGGCGAAGTCACGCGGCCCGAGACGATCAACTACCGTACCGCGCGCCCCGAGCGCGACGGCCTCTTTGATGAGCGCATTTTCGGTCCGGTGAAGGATTGGGAATGCTACTGCGGAAAGTACCGCCGCATCCGATACAAGGGAATCATCTGCGATAAGTGCGGTGTCGAAGTTACCCGCTCGATCGTCCGACGCGAGCGCTTCGGCCATATCCAGCTCGCAAGCCCGGTGGCGCACATCTGGTTTCTGCGCGGCGTTCCGTCGAAGATCGGAGCGCTTCTCGACATGTCGGTCGCCGATCTCGAGAAGGTGATCTATTTTGCAAGCTACATCATCACCAAAGTCGATGTGGAGGCGCGCAACCAGGCAATCGAGTCCTTGGACAAGGAATACAAGACCAAGATCAAGAAAGTCGCCGACAAGAAAGAGGAGCTCGAAATCAAGGAGGCTCGCGATCGTGCGCGCGACGAACTGAAGAGCCTGCAGCCCCTGCGCGTCGTCTCGGAAGTCGATTATTTCAAGCTTTCCCGCAAATACGGCGAGGTTTTCGAGGCCGCTATCGGCGCAGAGCCTATCCGCAATATTCTCTCGAAGATCAATCTCACTGAACTCCGCGCGAAGCTCGAGCATGATCTTGCCGAGGCGAATCCGATGCAGAAGAAGAAAATCCTGAAGCGCCTGAAGATCGTAAAAGGCATGACCCAGTCGGGCGTGCATCCGGAATGGATGTTCCTGACGACTATCCCGGTCATCCCGCCGGATCTTCGCCCAATGGTTCCGTTGGACGGAGGCCGCTACGCGACATCCGATTTGAACGATCTCTACCGCCGCGTCATCAACCGCAACAACCGCTTGAAGAAGCTGTATGAGTTGAACGCGCCCGAAGTCATCACCCGTAACGAGAAGCGCATGCTCCAGGAGGCCGTTGACGCCCTGATCGACAACAGCATCCGCCGAGGATCGGCTCCGGTCGCATCCCAGGTGCAGCGCCGTCCGCTCCGCTCGCTCGCGGATTCACTCAAAGGCAAGCAAGGCCGCTTCCGCCAGAATCTTCTGGGTAAGCGCGTCGATTATTCCGGCCGTTCGGTCATCGTTGTCGGTCCTGATCTCAAACTCCACCAGTGCGGACTCCCGAAGGAAATGGCTTTGGAGCTTTTCAAGCCGTTCGTCATCCGCAAGCTCATCGAACAGGAAATCGCGCACAATATCCGCGGCGCAGGACGCATCATCGAAGAGCGACATCCGGTCATCTGGGCGATCCTCGAAGAGGTCATCCAGAACAGGATGGTGCTCTTAAACCGCGCTCCGACGCTCCACCGCTTGGGCATTCAGGCGTTCCAGCCGATCCTCATCGAAGGACACGCTATCCAGATCCATCCGCTCGTCTGTACGGCATTCAACGCCGACTTCGACGGAGACCAGATGGCCGTCCACTTGCCGCTTACGGAAGAGGCACAGCATGAGGCGCACACGCTCATGGTCTCAAGTCACAACCTTTTGAAGCCGGCAAACGGCACGCCGATCGTCATGCCGACCAAAGACATGGTTCTCGGCTGCTATTGGGTTACCGTTCTCGAAGAGGGCGCCCGAGGCGAAGGGAAAGTGTTCTCGTCGGAAGAGGAGGCGATTCTCGCCTCGGATTTCGGCGAAGCCGATCTCCGCGCCAAGGTCAAAGTCCGCATGGTGAAGCATCATCAGGATGTGCAGGAGATGAAAGGCAAGGATGCCGACAAGAACGTACGGGCTCCGATCATCGAGACCTCGGTGGGCCGCATCCTGTTTAACCGCATTTTGCCGAAAGGATTCGATTACGTGAACGACGAGATGCGCTCGAAGAACCTCGAGGGTCTTATTGCGCGCTTCATCAAGTATTACGGCAGCGACGTCGCTCCGGCGATTTTGGACAATATCAAGAAGTTCGGATTCGAATACGCGACCCGCTCGGGCATCAGCTTTGGTGTTAATGACCTCCAGACCCCGAAAGAGAAGAAAGCGATCATCAAGAAAGCCGAAGAGGAGGCGGCGATGATTGTCTCGCAGTACCAGAAAGGACTTCTCACTGATTGGGAGCGCTATACACGCATCGTCGAAATCTGGCTGGGCGTTAAGGAAGCCGTTCTCGGTGAACTCAAAAAAGCCATGCCGCGCTACGGCTCGGTCTACAGCATGATCGATTCCGGTGCCCGCGGTCAGTGGGTGCAGATGAACCAGATGTCTGGCATGAAGGGCACCGTGCTCAATCCGTCAGGCCGCGTCATCGAGCTTCCGATCATCTCATCATACAAAGAGGGCTTGAACGTCTTGGAGTATTTCATTTCAACCCACGGTGCCCGCAAGGGAACCGCGGATACTGCATTGAAGACCGCGGCTGCCGGGTATCTCACCCGCCGTCTCGTGGATGTTTCGCAGGACGTGGTGCTCTCAAGCGAGGATTGCGGAACGAAGAAGGGAATCATGATCACGCGCGCGGATTCCGATGATATCGGAAAGCCGCTCTCATCCCGCCTCGTGGGCCGCACGATCGCGGAAGATGTGAAATCGGGAAATACGGTCTTGGGCAAGAAGGGAATCATCATTGACGACGAGCTTGCGAAGAAGATCGACGAAAGCGGCGTTGATCACGTGCCGGTCCGCTCTCCGATTACCTGCGACGGCCTGCGCGGCATCTGCCAGAAGTGCTATGGCTGGGATTTGAGCAATAACAAGCCGATCAAGCTGGGCGAGGCCGCCGGCATCATCGCGGCTCAGGCCATCGGCGAGCCGGGAACGCAGCTTACCATGCGTACCTTCCATATCGGAGGCGTCGCCGGATCGGGCGATATCACCTCGGGTCTGCCGCGCGTTGAAGAAGTCTTCGAGGCGCGACATCCGAAAGGCGAGGCGCTTCTCTCTGACGTCGACGGCGAAGTCGTTGAAATCCTCGAACTCAACAAGGAAAAGATCATCCGTGTGAAAGTCGAGGGCGCACTCAAGGTTGAGAAGAAAGCGTCCATCAAAGAAAAGAAAGGAAAGGCGGCCCCCGCCAAGGAAGGAGAGATTCGTGAATTCCGCATCACGCGCGGTATCGGACTTCTCGTTGAAAAGGGTTCTAAGATTACCCGTGGCATGATGCTCACTGAAGGCCATGCCGATCTTTACACGCTCTACAAACTCACCAATTCCGGAGAAGTTCAGCGGTATATCATTCAGGAAGTCCAGAAAATCTACAGCCGCCAGGGCGCCTCGATTCATGACAAGCATATCGAAGTGATTGTCCGCCAGATGTTCGCGCGTGTGAAAATCAAGGATATCGGCGACACGTCATTCACCGTGGGCGAAGTGGTTTCCAAAACCCGTTTCCGCGAAGAGAATGCCCGCATGGTGCGCGATGGAAAGCGAAAGGCGACTGCGATCCAGCTGCTTTTCGGCATCACCAAGTCAGCCTTGAATACTGATTCAGTCTTCTCGGCCGCATCATTCATCGAGACCAATCGCGTGCTTATCAACGCGGCGATCGACGGAAAGAAGGATCATCTCCGAGGACTCAAGGAAAACGTCATTATCGGCCACCTGATTCCGGCCGGTACCGGATTTCGGGCTCGCATGAAAAAAGCTGCAGCTGCGGCAGCCGAGAATAAGCAATAAGACGAAATAGAAACCAGGGGTTGCAAAACCCCTGGTTTTTGTGTAGTCTAAGCCAGAACCAGTTCTAAAAATATATCCAAGCTGCGTTGCGGGCAGGCTTCTTGTGGCGCAAGGCCGCGCCAAGGAAGCTGTAAAAGCGGCGCGCTACAGCGACGAAGGCGGAACGAAGCGCCATAAGAAGTTCCCTGCAACCCTTCGGGATACTGCCAATATTTCCGATATCGGCGTCATTACCTCCTCGATGTATCGCAAAGGATACATCTTTGTCGTCTTTCCTTGATCTCGGAAATATTGGCTCGTATCGCAGCTGGAGATATTTTTAGCACTGGTTCTAACTAAAGGTCATAATAATATAAATGGCGAATGAACCCGCATAAAAAGCGGATTTCCATTACAGGACGGTTCGTATCGCATACTCGATGCCAGCCGCCCGTACATTCGCATAATCAATTATGAAAGCATACGAGATAGCATATCTCCTGCATCCGGACGTTCCCGTAGAGGAAGTCGTGACGGCAGCAGGTAAGATAACCGCCCTCATTGAGAAGGCGGGAGGGACCGCGCAGTACGTCGCGGAGCCGAAGAAGCGCAAGCTCTCATACCTGGTCGAAAAATGCTCGCAGGCATATTTCGGCTATACGGACTTCCTGATGGATCCGGCGAAGCTGGAGACCTTCAAGAAGAGTCTCGGGGACGAGAAGCGCGTCATCCGGTTCCTTGTCGTTGAGGCGCTGAAGGTCAACCAGAATCTCCGCGAGCGGCCGTACATGCCGCGCGCAATGGGAGGACGCCAGGACGGCGCTCCTCATGCTGCACGCCAGCCGGCACGGAAAGAAGGCGGCGACGCTCCGGCGGACATCGCGGCGATCGACAAGAAGTTGGACGAAATCTTAAAGTAGTCCGCAGTCAAACTCAGTGGCGGCATATCCATCCCTCCATCGAGCTTCTCCCGCGGATTTCAGAAACGTATGAATCTCAACAAAGTGTTTCTCTTGGGGAGATTGACCCGGGTTCCGGAACTCCGTCAGACTCCGTCGGGGCAGGCAGTTGCCACATTCGGGATGGCCACGAACCGCACCTGGCTCGACTCGGCCCGCCAGAAGCAGGAAAAAGTCGAGTTTCATAACATCGTGGTATGGGGACGCTTGGCGGAGATCTGCCACCAGTATCTCTCCAAAGGCCAGCTCATATTCATCGAGGGGCGCATCGAATCCAGAAGCTGGAACGACAAGCAGCACCCGGATGTGAAGCACTATCGAACCGAGATCATCGCGGAAGGCATGCAGATGGGTCCGCGGGCCGGAGGAGGCAGTGATTTCGGCGGGGGAGCGCCGCGAGAGACAGCGGCTGCGGGTGCCAAGCAGATGCCGCAGGAGGAGGTCACTGAGACTATCCAGTATCCGGGCGAAGAGGATATCAAGCCCGAGGACATTCAATTCTAAATCCTATGAAATTCAAGCGAAAATCATTCAGACCGAAGACTCAGCAGCCGACCGAACCGAAGCACTGCTATTTCTGCACGACCAATATGCATTCCATCGACTTCAAGGCGGGGGACATGCTGCGGCGCTTCATGAATAGCGAAGGCAAGATCTATCCGCGCCGCAAGACCGGCACGTGCGCCCGCGACCAGCGGACGCTTGCGGAAGCGATCAAGCGAGCGCGGTTCCTGGCCCTGGTTCCGTACACCACGCGCCTCCGCCGCCGAGTCTAAATCTGAACTCAAACAAAAAATCCCCTCTCGGGGATTTTTTGCTGTCTCACTACTCGCCTTCGCTGGCAGGCGCGTCGTTCTTGAGTGCTTCTTTGATCTTCTTGGCGATCTCGTCCCGGAGCTTGGCCTCTTCCTTCAGCTTGGCTTTTGCCGCTTCGAAGCCGACGCCGAGCTTGTAGTTTCCGTATGAGAATGAGGCGCCCGACTTCTTGATAAGACCCTTCGCAAGACCGAGATTAATGAGGTCTCCCTCATAGGAGATGCCTTCGTTGTAGAAGATGTCGAACTCTGCCCGGCGGAACGGGGCGGCTACCTTGTTTTTGACGACTTTGGCTTTCACGCGGTTGCCGATGACTTCTTCGCCTTTCTTGATCTGCGCCATGCGCCGGATATCCACGCGTACCGAGGCGTAGAACTTGAGCGCCTTTCCGCCCGGCGTGGTTTCGGGATTTCCGAACATCATGCCGATCTGCGAGCGGATCTGGTTGATGAAAATGACGACGCACTTCGATCGGGCGATCGCGGCCGTGCATTTGCGCAGGGCATGCGACATGAGCCGGGCCTGGAGGCCGATGGTCTGCTGGCCCATTTCGCCTTCGATCTCGGCGCGCGGGGTGAGTGCAGCGACCGAGTCGACCACGATCACATCGACCGCATTGGAGCGGATGAGGGAATCGACGATATCCAGGGCCTGCTCGCCGTTGTCCGGCTGCGAGACCAGGAGATCCTTCACTTTAACGCCGATTTTCCGAGCGTATTCAGGATCCAGCGCGTGTTCCGCATCGACGAATGCCGCCAAGCCGCCTTTTTTCTGGGCTTCCGCGACGATATGGAGGGCAAGCGTCGTCTTGCCGGATGATTCCGGGCCGAAGATCTCGATGATGCGTCCGCGCGGCATGCCGCCGACGCCAAGCGCTGAATCGAGAGCGATCGAGCCGGTAGGGATGGTATCGACATCAACCTTGCGGGTTTCCCCGAGGGTCATGATGGTTCCTTCGCCGAACTTTTCCTGGATCTCCTTAACCGTCTCATCCAGGGCCTTCTGCTTGTCTTCTTTTGTCGAGCCTTTGTCTTTGGACATGAAAATAATTAGTTACGAATCAATCTACTACGATATGGCGAATCTCTCGTGTCACATTCCCGAATCCGTTCTTCCCTTCAAGCTCCAGGATGTTCACGCCGCGCTGCAGGAGAATTGTCTTTTCAAAAACTCCATCCTTCCCAATATATACCGGCACTTTATTGAGCGTCAATTCAAGCCGGGGGTCGCTGACGCCTTTTATCGCGATCATGTAGTCATGTACGAGGATATTATCCGCGGGCTCCGTGAGCGAGAACGCCGGAGCGCGGGACGAATAGAACGCGTATCCGCCCCAAAGGATCGCGACAAGTCCGATGGCGCCGGCTGAAAATGCGATCGCCCGGCGGATCGCCGGAGTCAACGTAAGAACGGGCATTTTTGCTATGGGACGGACAGGATGTGCCTCGGGCTGGCTCTGCTGGGAGCTCCAAATCCGTTCGAAATAAGGAAGCGTATCTGCAAGCGGGATGCGCAGGAATTCGGCGTATTTCGAAAAGATGCCCCGGGCATACACGTGGGCGGAAAATGCCGAGAAGTCTTCCTCCTCGATGGCTTGCAGCTGCCGTTCGGATATTTTGAGCCGATGAGCCGCTTCCCGCAGCGTCAGATGCTGCAGGGTCCGCCGTTCCTTCATGAATTCGCCCAAAGGGCGCGAGGAGTCCGTTTCCATCCGGGAAGTGTAGCCGATTTCCCCCGGCTCCGATACTCGACATCACCATGTATTTATGGTAATTTTTTATGGTTTGAATGCGTAAATTTTTCTCATGCAGATAGGCATCGTAGGGCTCCCGAACGTCGGAAAGTCAACGCTGTTCCAGGCGCTCACCAAAAAAGAAGTCGATATCTCCAATTATCCGTTTTGCACCATCGAGCCCAATGTCGGCGAAGTGGCGATGCCGGAGCCACGGCTCGCCAAGCTCGCAGCCATCGCCAAGTCCAAGGAGATCATCCCGACGCGGATGAATTTCGTCGATATCGCCGGCCTCGTGCGCGGCGCCTCGAAGGGCGAAGGTCTCGGCAACCAATTCCTGGCCAACATCCGCGAGTGCGACGCCATCGCTTACGTGCTGCGCTGCTTCGAGAATGACGACATCACCCATGTCGAAGGCCGCATCGATCCGATCGCCGATCTCGAAACGGTCGAAACCGAATTGATGTTGGCCGATCTCGAAAGCCTGGAGAAGCGCGTCTCCAATCTCGAGAAGAAAGCCAAGAGCGGCGACAAGGAATCGAAGCTCACCCTCGACCTGGTGCTGCGCGCCAAGGCGCTGCTGGAGGATGGCAAGCCAGCGCGCCTCACCAAGCGCGCGCCGGAGGAGCAGAAAGCGTTCGAGATGCTGCAGCTCCTGACCGCCCTGCCCGTGCTCTATGTGTGCAACGTCAACGAAGAGGATGCGGCGCGGGGGAACGCGCACACGGCGCGCGTCGAAGAACGCGCCAAACGCGAGGACGCGGCCTGCGTCGTCATCTGCGCTCAGCTGGAAGCCGAGATCGCCGCACTTTCGGACGAAGAGCAGTCGGAGTTTCTGCAAACGGTCGGCCTTGAGGAACCCGGCCTCACGCGCCTAATTCACGCCGGCTACGATCTTTTGGGCCTGCAGACCTACTTCACCGTCGGTCCCAAGGAGGCGCGCGCCTGGACCATCCACAAAGGCTGGACCGCGCCGCAGGCCGCCGGCGTCATTCACGGCGATTTCGAGAAGGGCTTCATCCGCGCAGAAACCATCTCATACGAGGACTACATCGCCTACAATGGCGAGGCCGGCGCCAAGGAAGCCGGCAAGATGCGCCTCGAAGGCAAGGATTACGTCGTCAAGGAAGGCGACGTGATGCACTTTCGCTTTAACGCCTAAGCCGCGTCAGTTCCGGATCCGCGTTCCGAACCTAAGCGGATCGCGCACGTGCAGATGCACGGTGCCGCGCCCGTAATCGATGGCGAGGCCGCGCGCTTGCGAGAGCACGTCCATGCCGATCAGCAGCGTCGGCTCGTTGATGAGATCCCAGATCCGAAAGACATGAAAATCACCGACATAGGCGGTCACATTACGAATCTCGAGTTCACCCATCATCATCCGCGGAATGAGAATGGCGTTCTGCAGCACCACGGAGGGTCCCGCCGTGTAGGCGATGGTTTGCTCCTGACGCGGGCGATGGCGCACGCGCGCGTTCATGGCGTCGCGGAGCGCGACATTGGCCAGCGAACTGTCTGAGCCGGTATCGAGCAACAGGTTGACGCGAATGCCGTTGATGCTGCCGCGCACGATTACGAGGTGCCCGAAACGCATCTGACCCTCGATTGAAGACCAGCCGCGCAGCCGGCGCGCCTCTCGAGACGGCACGATTTCGATGCAGTTGCGCTCGAAATCCATGCGCAGGCGGCGGCCGCTCATGCCGTCGACGCCGAGCAGGCCGTGTTCGCCAGCGAGCACGTTGCCGCTGAGCATCGGCAGCGCCGCCGTGTTGAGCGAAACGCCGCCATATTGCAGCGAGTCGACGCCCACCAACGGGGCCGTGGTGACGCCATGAACGGAGTGAACCTGATCCGAGCCGTTTGGCGTCAAACCAAGGCGCGCCGCCAGCGACTCCGAAACCACGGAACGATTGGCCCCGGTATCGACGATGAAGCGAAACGGCCCCTGCCCGTTGACCGTGACCGGCGCGACGACGCGCCCGAGCCTATCCGTCTGCGTCGCGCCGGCGGCGAAATCGGCCGGCAGCATCTGCTGGTAGGCAGCCAGGTCAGGCGCATCGATACACTCGGCCGCGGCCAGCGAGGGCACTCCAACGAACATCGCCGCGGCGCACGCCGCGAACGCGGAAAGACGAGTGTCGAACAACGCCATCGCAGCGCGAGCATGGGCCGGTCTTGGCCTCCGCGCCAGTGACATTCCGCTCAACTTCCTGCGAGGCTCGACGAACGCAGCGCCCTGTGCGACGGAGCTTCCATGATCGAGACAACGAGACTTAGCAGCGCAGCGGATGGCTTTGTCTTGCCCGCCCTGGCGGCGTCGCCAACAGCCGCGCCGGTTGGCGGCGTCGTCGTGCTCCAGGAGATTTTCGGCCTCACTGACCACATCGCCGACATGTGCGGCGCGTTTGCGGAGGCGGGATATCAGGTCCTGGCGCCCGGACTGTTTGAACGCATCGAGAAAGACTTTCACGCCAACCACTCTCCGGAAGGCATTCAGAAGGGCATCGCCGCGGTGATGAAGTCGCCGTGGCCGCAGGTCGTCGCGGACATCCAGGCCGCCATAGACGCGCTGCCGGCGCCGGTTTACGTGACCGGTTTCTGCTACGGCGGCGCCGCGACCTGGATGGCGGCGGCGCAGTGCAAAGGGCTGAAGGCGGCGTCCTGCTTCTACGGCCGGCTCATCGCCAATCTGCTCGATCACAAGCCGCAGATTCCGGTCATGCTGCACTATGGCGCCCGCGACGCGTCGATCCCGCCCGAGAACGTCGAGAGCGTGCGCCTAGCAGCCCCTGACTCGCCGCTTTACCTCTACGATGCCGGTCATGGCTTCTGCCGCGCCGGCAGTTCTGATTTCGATGCAACGGCGCGCGACCTCTCGATGTCGCGCTCCTTGGACTGGTTCGCGCGCTGGCGTTGAGGAGAAACGAGATGGCGATCGATCACGTATCCGTTGGCGTCACGAACATGAAGCGCTCGAAGGCGTTCTACGATGCGGCGCTGAAGCCGCTTGGGCTCGATCCGGTTTATCCGGTCGAGATCAGCGGCCAATTGGTTGGCGTAGGCTACGGCGAGCCGAACAAGCCAAGTTTCTGGATTCAACTCCCGATCAACGGCCAACCCGCCAGCATGGGCAACGGCGTCCACGTCGCCTTCCGCGCCGCCACCCGTGCGGCCGTCGATGACTTCTTCCTTGCCGCGCTTGAACAAGGCGGCGTCGAAGACGGCCGTCCGGGCCTTCGCACCGAATATCACCCGGACTATTACGGCGCTTTCGTGCGCGATCCCGACGGCAATAAGATCGAGGCGTGCTGCCACACTCATGAGTGAGGCAGAGCCGATCGCGGTCATTGGCGCGGGACCTGCGGGCCTGATCGCGGCGGAACTGCTCAGCGCCGCTGGCAAACGCGTTGTGGTTTACGAACGCATGCCCAGCGTGGCGCGCAAATTTCTGATGGCCGGGCGCGGTGGGCTAAATCTCACGCACGCCGAGCCGTTTGAGCGCTTCATTACGCGCTACGGCGAAGCCGCAGACAAGCTGCAGCCAATGCTGGAAGCGTTCACGCCGAACGATCTGCGCGCATGGGCTGACGCGCTCGGCGCAGAGACATTTATCGGCTCCAGCGGCCGAGTGTTTCCAAGAGCGATGAAGGCGTCCCCCTTGTTGCGCGCTTGGCTTTCGAGGCTCACGCATCAGGGCGTTGAGTTCAGACTGCGTAGCACGTGGCTCGGCTGGAGCGAGGACGGCGCGCTGCGATTTGCCGGCGACGAACCGCCGGTGCGCGCCGCCGCCACTTTGCTGGCGTTAGGCGGCGCCAGCTGGCCACGCCTTGGTTCGGATGGATCTTGGCGTGAGGTTCTGCTTGAGCGCGGCGTCGCGGTCGCGCCGTTTCGTCCTGCCAACGCCGGCTTCAACGTCGCGTGGAGCGAACACTTCCGCACGCGCTTCGCCGGCCAGCCGCTGAAGACGATTGCGCTCCGCTGCGGCGACGCGGAGGTGCGCGGCGAAGCCATGGTCACCAATTATGGCCTCGAAGGCGGCGTCATCTACGCACTGTCGTCGGAACTGCGCGCACGCGTTCCGGTTGTTGTGCACATCGATCTGCGGCCCGCCTTAAGCGCCGATGCGATTGCCGCAAAACTCTCGAAGGCAAAACCCGGCGACACGCTGTCGTCGACGCTGCGCAAGACGCTTGGGCTCGCGCCGGTCGCCATTGGCCTGCTCCACGAAGCAGGACCGCCGCCACGCGCGCCGGACGCGCTCGCGGCGTTGATCAAGTCAATTCCAGTTGCGCTTGCTTCTTCCCGTGGGCTCGATCGTGCGATCTCCACAGCAGGCGGCGTCAGCTGGGACGCCGCCGACGACGATCTGCAATTGCGCGCCATCCCCAACGTCTACGTCGCCGGCGAGATGCTGGCTTGGGAGGCGCCAACCGGGGGCTATCTCCTGCAAGCCTGCTTCGCCACCGGCGTCTGGGCGGCGCGCGCCATGCTGCGGCGCTAAAGGCGCTCGCCCGCGCAGCGCCCCGCCTTGCCGCCCTGGCGCCCCACTGCTAGCTAGCCCGGCCCCTCAATGCCGCAAGCCTCCGCCCTCCTCAACGTCATGATCGCCGCCGCGCGCAAGGCTGCGCGCGCCTTGGCGCGCGATTTCGGCGAAGTCGAGAATCTGCAGGTCTCGCGCAAGGGGCCGAGCGATTTCGTCTCTTCCGCCGACATGAAGGCGGAGAAGACGCTGTTCGAGGAGCTTTCGAAGGCGCGCCCCGGCTACGGCTTCGTTATGGAAGAGCGCGGCGTGGTCGAGGGCACGGACAAGACCAATCGCTGGCTGGTCGATCCCCTCGACGGCACCACGAACTTTCTGCACGGCATTCCCCACTTCGCCATTTCGATCGGGCTCGAACGCGAAGGCGTGCTGGTCGCGGGCGTGATCTATAACGTCGTGCGCGATGAATTGTTCTGGGCTGAGAAAGGCGCCGGCGCCTATCTCAACGACCGCCGCCTGCGCGTCGCCGGGCGCAGCGACATGCGCGAAGCGTTGTTCGCCTGCGGCACGCCGTTTCACGGCAAGACCGGCCACGAGACCGCGCTTGCCGAAATCCAGCGCGTGATCGCCAAGACCGCGGGCGTGCGCCGGTTTGGGGCCGCCGCGCTCGACCTCGCTTACGTCGCCGCTGGGCGCTTTGACGGCTTCTGGGAGCGCAACCTCAGTGTCTGGGATATCGCCGCGGGCGCGGTGCTGGTGCGCGAGGCCGGGGGCGCCGTCAACGAAATCGATGGCGGCGACTTCATGAAGACCGGGGCTGTCGTAGCGGCAAACCCCTCGCTCATCGCCCCGCTGACGCAAACGCTGCGCGCAGGTTGATCGCGCGCCCTCTCTCGTGAACACTGGAGCGACGAGAAGCTCGCCCCGACCTTGGGGGCCGGAGGAAGGCGCGCGTGACTCAGCCCACAGCCAAAGGCCGACCCATTTCGCTCGTGGAGCTTGTGGCCTTCGCCGCGCCCGCCGCGCCATTGCTGGCGCTTTCGCTACCGGTGATCATCTTTCTCCCGCCGCACTTCGCCGAGCATCTTGGCTTGCCGCTTTGGGCGGTCAGCGCGATCTTCCTCGGAGCGCGCGTGTTCGATCTGCTGATCGATCCCGCCATCGGCGGATTGCAGGACCGCACCGAACACCCGATGGGACGGCGGAAAATCTGGATCGCCGCAAGCGCACCGGTGCTGATGATCCTGCTTTGGGTCGTGTTTCTCGGCCTGCCGCCTGGCATCAATCCCTGGCTTGCGGGATTCGCGGTGTTTGCGATGTATCTCGCCTACGCCAGCACCATGATCGCGCATTTGGGTTGGGCCAGCGAGTTGCAGCCCACTTATCACGGTCGCACGAAAGTGCTGGGCGCCGTCCAGCTCGCGAGCGCTGTGGGCCAGGCGCTGATGCTGATCATCGCCGGCGTCGTGGTGCAGGCGTTTGGCGGATCAAACGCTGACGCTGTGTCGGCCATGGGCTGGACGATCCTGGCGCTTATTCCACTGACAACATTGTTGGCGATTTCCACAGTGCCCGAGCCGCACGTGCCGCCGCAGCCGCATCTCAGTTTCCGCGAGACGGTGAAGACGCTCGCCGGCAACAAGCTGGCGCTGCGCGTGCTCACGCCGGACCTGCTGCTGGGCATCGCGCAAGGCGTGTCCGGCGGGCTCTTCCTGTTCTACTTTCAGTTCGTGCTTGGCTTCGAAAACGAGGCGCAAACGCTGCTCGCGCTCTATTTCGTCGCCGGGCTCCTGGGCGTGCCGATCTGGTGGTGGCTGGCCCGCACACGGGGCAAGCATGTGGCGCTGCAGGTCGCGCTCTTGTTCGCATCGCTCACCACAGCCGGGATCGTCATCCTTCCCCCCGACAGCTTTGCGCTTGCCGCGCCGGCGATGATGCTTGCCGGGTTGAGCAATGGCGGCGGCGTCTTGCTGACGCGCGCGCTCATGGCGGACGTCGTCGACGAGGACGAGTTGCGCACCGGCGCGCGGCGCTCGGGCCTCTTCTTCGGCGTGCTGCTGACGACGTCAAAATTGGGCGTGGCCGCGGGGCCAATCACTTATGCGGTGCTGGGCGCGGCGGGCTTTGTCCCCGCGCTCGGCGCCGGCAATTCCGAGACGGCGCTCAATACGCTCTCGTTTCTGTTCATCGCCGTGCCGGTCGTGCTCTATACGCTGGCGGCGCTTTCGCTGCGCAATTATCCGCTCGACGAGAAAGCGCAGGCTGAGTTGCACGCGGCGATCGCCGCCCGCCATGCTGCGAGAGAGACCATTGCCGCCGAAGCCAAGACCGGCGCGGCGCCCGGGGCGGTTGCCGACTAGAGCTAAGGCTAATCTCGCTTCAGCGCGCGATAGAGAAAGCGTGCAGGATGGATGGAGTCGCGCGCGCGCTGGCTGAGCAGGTCCGGTTCGCCGCACATTTCGCCGGCAAGCACTTCGCCCAAGAACGGCGCCAAGGTCAGCCCGCGCGCGCCGAGCCCGCCGATCAGGTAGACGCCCGCATGCGCGGGCGGCGGCGCTTCGCTTGCGACACTGCGCCCGTGCGCGAGGCTGGCATAGCGCGCACGCCACGCCGGCGCGTCCGGCAACAGCCCAAGCGCCGGCGCGCGATCGGGCAATGTCGCGCGATGCGACGCGCGCGAGACCAGCGAGGCTTCTTCGACGCTCGCGGCGACACTTGGCGCGATCTGCTTCAGCATTGAGAGATTGCGCGCGCGTGCGTGACCGGGCGCTGAATCAGGTTTGTCGAAAGTCGCGCCGAACAACACCCCGCCTTCGAACGGCGCGACGTAATTGCCTTGGGTTATCGCGTGCGGCGGCGCCGTGCCCTTCCCCCACTCGATCTGCCCGAGCGAGAGCGCAAGCGGCAGAAACGACGCCGGTTCGAACTGAGCGATGGCGGGTCCGCATGCAAGCACCACGGCATCGGCCTTGAGCAACGCCCGCCCATCCGGCGCACGCAGGATCCACGCTTCGCCCTCGCGTTCGAGCGATTGCACGGGCGATTCAAGCAGAAGTGTCGCGCCTTCGAGCATGCGCGTGATCGCCGCCACTGGACGCACCAGACCGGCGCGGGTGTGAAACGCCCCACCGTTCGCCGCCGCGTGCAGCCAGTTTTGCGGCAGCGGCGGATCGGCCAAGATGTCGGCAAGCGCGGCTTCGCCGTCGGGTCGCGCACGCTGCTCGACGCCGCACGCATCGAACACGCCAAGTGCTTCATAAGATGCGACGGCATGAAGGTAGGCGGCGAGAAACACTTCGCTCAGCGCCCCACCGCGATCGAGCCGCGGCGTCACCAAGCCAGCGGGATTGCCGCTGGCGCCGGCGCCGAGCTCGCGGCCTGCCTCCAGCACGATCGCTTCGATTCCGCGTCGAGTCAGCGCCTGCGCCACGCTGGCGCCGGCGATGCCAGCGCCCAGAATGGCGACGCGTTTGGGGTTGCAGGCTGCGTAGGGGTAGATGCGGCGCTCGCCCGCTGTGGCGGCATCGAGCGTGGCTTCGAGCCGCTCGCGCTTGCGTCCGAAGCCCGGCCGCTTCGCCGTGGCGAAGCCTGCCGCCTCGAGCCCCCGCCGCACTTCGCCCGCCACACTGAACGTCGCCGCGCGCGCGCCCGGCGCGCTCAGCCGCGCCATTTGCGCGAACACAGCCGGCGTCCACATCGCCGGATTTCGGGCTGGGGCGAACCCGTCCAGGAACCAGGCGTCGAAGGCGCCGTTCATGCCGCCGAGCACCGTTTCGGCCTCGCCGATATGGACGGTCAGCGAGAGCCCATCGTCGGGAAACCAGAGCCGCTGCGGCCCATAAGCCCGCACCGGCCAGTGTTCGAGCAATTGGCTGGAAAGGCCCGCAATTTCCGGAAATTTGCCGAGCGCGCGGGCGGCGTCGGCCTTTGCTAGCGGGAATGCCTCGATGGTTGAGATATGCAATTGCGCATGGGGTAATCGTGTCTTTTTCCAGGCGCGCCAAACCGCCAGAACGTTCAAGCCCGTGCCGAAACCGAGTTCGCACAGGGCGAAACGATCCCTGTTTTTCCAGGCCTCCGGCAATCCGGTTCCCGCCAGGAACACGGCTTCGCTCTCAGCCAACCCTCCGCCCTCGGAAAAGTAAACGTCGCCGAAGCCTTCGGCGCGCAGCCCCCCGTCTTCACCCCAAGTCAGCGCGGGTTCTGGCGGCAGTCGCGGCACGGATCAGCGTCCCCAAACGCAAACGAGCCGCCCTTTCGGGCGGCCCGTCGCGAAAACTACGTCGAAACGTAGATTACGGAGTGGTCGTGGCCGGAGCCGCGCCTTCAGCAGCCGGAGCTTCGGTCGTCGCCGCGGCGTCAGCCGGAGCTTCAGCCGGAGCGGCTTCCGCCGGAGCCGCTTCTTCAGCAGCCGGAGCTTCTTCCGTCGTCGCCGTCGTTTGGCCGCAGGCCGCGACGCCGAAGGCGAGAACGGCAGCGGCAGCAGCCGCCATGCCCAACTTGAACTTCGTCATAGGTTCTACCCCTCGTCTCAGCGCCGGGGTCTACCCCCAACGCGGGAGGCGACTCCATGCCAAGGATTAACCGTGATGGCAAGCGCCACACGCGAGCTACACTATGCATATCTGCATAGCTCGGCGCTTCTAAGTCAGGCCTTGGCGCTAAGCCTCGGCGGCTGCTGCCAGAGCTTCTTCGAGTTGCGCGAAGCTCGGCTGCATCACCGACGGCACCGAACCGCGGCCAATCTCGACTGAAACCTGAGCCGCGTTGCCATGCAAGTGCGCAACGAGCACATCGCGGATGATTTTGTAGAATTGCGCGTCGTGCTCGATCACGCTGTTCAAGCGCGCCGCCATCGGGCCGACGATGCCATAGGCCAGGAACACGCCGAGGAAGGTGCCGACCAGCGCCTTGCCGATCATCAGGCCCAGCACTTCCGGCGGCTCGTTGATAGCGCCCATGGTTTTCACGATGCCGAGCACCGCCGCGACGATGCCGAGCGCCGGCAGCCCGTCGGCCATGCCCTGGAGCGCGTGCGCGGGGTGCAGGCTCTCGTGGTGGTGCTTCTCGATCTGCTTTTCCATGGCGTCCTCGACCTGATGGGGATCGTCGAGGTTCATGGTCATCATGCGCAGCGTGTCGCAGATGAAATCGACCACGAAGTGGTCTTTGCAGAGCTTCGGATACTTCTGGAAGATCGCGCTCTCATTGGGCTTTTCGATGTGGGCTTCGAGCGCCACCACGCCCTTGGTCTTCATCAGCTTGGTCAGCTGGAAGAGCAGCGACAGCAGATCCTGGTAATCCTTCTTGTTCCACTTCGGCCCGCTCATCACCTTGCCGAAGCCGCCCATCACGCCTTTGAGGCCGTGCATGTCGTTGGAGATGATCAAAGCGCCGACGGCGGCGCCGAAGATCATCATGAATTCCATCGGCGCGGCTTCGATGATGACCTCGAAATGGCCGCCCGCGAGCATGAAGCCCCCGAACACCATGCCGAACACGACAACGAGACCGATAATGGGAAACATGGATAACGCGCGTTAACCGAGAAAGCCGCCGAACCCACCGCCTTTACCGGATTGCGCTTAACGACAGGTGTCGGCGCGGCGCGCCGGCGCTAAAGCAACGGGAGATTTACTTTCCAGCCGCCCGGGTCTTTGCTGCGGCGAGGAAGCGAGGCGCACATGCACGATCTGGTCATTCGCGGCGGCACGGTGGTCGATGGCACGGGCCGCGCCCGGTTTGTGGCCGACGTCGCCGTCGATGGCGGATTGATCTCGCAAGTCGGCGGCGAGATTGGTCCCGGTGCGCGGGAGATCGACGCCGCCGGCAAGATCGTAGCGCCCGGCTGGGTCGACGTGCACACGCACTATGACGGCCAGGCGACCTGGGACCAGGAAATGGCGCCCTCCTCTTGGCACGGCGTCACCACCGTGATCATGGGCAATTGCGGCGTCGGCTTCGCGCCAGCCAAGCCCCACAAGCACGATTGGCTGATCGGCCTGATGGAAGGCGTCGAAGATATTCCTGGCACTGCCCTAAGCGAAGGCATGACCTGGAACTGGGAGACGTTCCCGGAGTACCTTGATGAGTTAGAGCGGCTGCCGCGGACGATCGATGTCGGCACCCATGTGCCGCACGGCGCGGTGCGCGCCTACGTCATGGACGAGCGCGGCGCCCGTGACGAAGCGCCGACCGGACATGAGATCGCGCGGATGTCGCGCATCGTCGAGGAAGGCCTGCGCGCGGGCGCTTTGGGCTTCTCGACCTCACGCACGATCCTGCACAAATCCGTCGATGGCGAATTGGTGCCCGGCACTTCCGCCACCAAGGAAGAGCTGATCGGCATTGGCCGCGCCATGGGCCGCGCCGGCTACGGCGTGTTCGAGATGACGTCCGATCTGAAGCGCGACTGGAACGAGTTCGAATGGATGGGCGAGCTTTCGCGCGAAACCGGCCTCCCGGTGACGTTCGCGGCGCTGCAATCGATCGCCAAGGAATTGCCGCTCGCCGAGCAGATCGCGGAGATGCGCGCGCAAAACGAAAAAGGCGCCAACATCGTCGCCCAGATCGCCTTGCGCGGAACCGGCATCGTCATGGCCTGGCAGGGCACGGTGCATCCGTTCCGCTTCCGCCCGGCATGGCTTGAAATCATGGGCCTGCCGTGGAGCGAACAACTCGCGCGCCTCAAGGATCCGGCGTTCAAGCAACGTATGTTGAGCGAGCCGTCGCAATACCCGGAGAGCGACCTCATCCTCTTGATATACGCGATCACACAAGGCTGGGCGCTTCAGTACGAGATGGGACCCGCGTTCAATTATGAACCGACCAAGGACGAAACCGTCGCCGCGCGCGCGCAGGCGGCCGGCGTGAAGCCAGAAGAATACGCCTACGACCTGCTGATGCAGGATGAAGGCAAGGGCTTCATCTACTTCCCGATCCTCAATTACGCCGACGGCAATCTCAATTTTCTCGAAGCGCTGCAAGAGAGCGACGATACGGTGAACTCGCTCTCCGACGGCGGCGCCCATTGCGGCACCATTTGCGACGCCGCCTCGCCGACCTTCATGCTGCAACATTGGGTGCGCGACCGCCAAGGCAAGCGCATCACGCTGGAAAATGCGGTGAAACGCCAGTGCCGCGACACCGCCGTCCTCTACGGGCTGGAAGATCGCGGCCTGATCGCGCCCGGCTATCTTGCCGACATCAACGTCATCGATCTCGACAAGATCAAGCTCGGCAAGCCGTGGCTCGCCTTCGATCTGCCCGCCAACGGCAAGCGCCTGCTGCAAAAGGCCGAGGGCTATGTCTGCACCATCAAGTCGGGCGAGGTCACGTTCCAGAACGGCGCGTATCTGGGCGTGCATCCCGGCCGCCTCATCCGCGGCCCGCAACGCCCGCCGACTGCGCTGGCGGCGGAGTGATGCAAGACGGCTAGCCTTTGGTCTTGCGCGCACGCCAGCTCGACAGGCTGATCTGATCGACCACGCCGGCCCTGAACACGCGGGCGGCGAGCCACATTACGACAACGACTGTCGCCGCCATCATAGCGCCCATGCCGGCGATCTCGATCCAGTCGAGTCCCGACGGCGCGCGGATCAGCAACAGAAATGGCGTGAACAACGGCACCCACGACGCCATTTCGATGATCGGCGCATTGGGATTGTCGAGCGCCGGCGTGATCAGCATCATCGGCATAGCCAGCACCAGCGCCACCGGCCCGAGCAGCGTTTGCGCCTCCTGCAGCGACTCGCACAGCGAGCCGAGCGCCAGAAAGATTGCGCCGTACATCAGATAGCCGGCGATGAAGCCGACGATAAACGCCACGATCAGGCGCGGCTCCAGGAAAGCCGCGGCGATCTGGCCCAACGTGTTGCCGCCGGCGCGCTCGGCCGCGAGCGACAACAAGCCTCCGCCAAGCGCGCCCCAGAACAAGAACAAGGTCGCGCTCACCGCGGCGACGCCCAAGAGCTTGCCGGCCAGCATCTGTATCGGACTGACGCTGGTCAGCAGCGTATCGAGAATTTTGTTCGACTTTTCTTCGATCACGCCGTTGAGCAGCATGTTGGCGACCGAGAACACGACGCTCCACAGCACGAACGCCAGCGCCAATGCGGCATAGAACGGCGCGCGATCGCGCAGCGTGACGCTCTCGCCGCCGGTCGCGCGCGGATCGAACTGCACCACTTGCGGATCGAGGCTTTGCAAGCGTTCGGCCTCGCTCGGCGCCAGGCCCTGCGCGGTCAGCGCCTCGCGCTGCATTTGAAGCCGCATGGCGCGGTGCGCCACATTGGTCGGCTCATCGTGATTGAGCGCCGTGCTCCAATACTCGATCCGCGGCGCGCCTGCCTCATCGCGCCGGATGTGAAGCGCGCCGTAGAGCGTGCGCCCGTCCGCGAGCGGCTGCGTGCCATCGAGATAGCGCCGCAGCGTTTCCATATCCGGCGCCGGCGGCTCGACGATCTGGTAGCGCGGCGACGGCGAAGGAAACGCCGTCAGCGCATTCGGCGCGCGCTCGGCGACCAAGGCGCGCGCCGCCGCGATTCCAGCCTCGCGATCTGTTGCAGCATCGAAAGCCTGGATCGCCTCCGCTTGCAGCGCCGGCGCCGCGGCGGCCAGATACGCCGCGATCTCGCCGCGCGCGTCGCTCCGTGCATTCGCGGCGAAGGCGGTTTCGATCACGTCCGCATCGCTCGCGCGTTCAGCTACGATGGTGAGCACGCGCGGCGGCTCGGCGCGCGCCAGCAGCACCGGGGCGAACACCAGCACGGCGATAATGAGCGGCGCCATCAGCAGCGACAGCCAGAAGCCCCAGGCGCCGACATAAGCGAGATAGTCGCGGCGGGCGACGAGAAGGATCGGCGACATGACCCTACTCCCCCGCGCTCACGGCGATTTTGTCGCCGACCAGAGCGACGAAGGCTTCGTGCAAGCTCGCGCGCGCCGGCTCGAACAGAGACAAGGGCGCGCCGACCTCGACGCAGGCTTGCAGCAATTGGCGTGAGCCGTAGCCATTCTCGAGGCGCGCGCGCCAACGTTTGTTGCCGTGCTCTTCGCCGTCGAAGCTTATGTTGAACCCCTTCGGCGCCAGGGCCGCCGCCAGATCGTAGTCGCCGTCGGTTTCCAGCATGGCCACGCTCGGCGCCAGCGCTAAGGCCTCCGGCACCGTGCCTTCGAACGCAGCCTTGCCCTGCGCGATCAGCAGAATGCGGTCGCACAGACGCTCTGCGTGTTCCATGACGTGGGTCGAGAACAGGATGGTGCGGCCGGCCTGCGCTTGCGCGCGGATGGTCTCTTCGAGGCCGCGCTGGTTCACCGGATCGAGGCCTGAGAACGGCTCGTCGAAAATGATGAGCTCGGGCTCGTGGGCGATGGCGGCGAGCACCTGCACCTTCTGCGCCATGCCTTTCGACAGCGTTTTGACCTTCTTGTGTTTCACCTTGCCCAGACCGTGATCGGTCAACAGCTGATCGGCGCGTTTGAACGCCTTGGACGCGGGCGTCCCCTTCAGCCGCGCCAGATAGGCAATGGCGGCGCGCGCACTCATCGAGCGATAGAGCCCCCGCTCCTCCGGCAGATAGCCGACGCGCTTCATGGTCTGGCGATCGGCGGCGCCGCCAAGCACGGAAATGCGTCCCGCGGTCGGACGCAGCACGCCGACCAGCATGCGCAAAGTCGAGGACTTGCCCGCGCCATTGGGCCCGAGCACGCCGTAGATCGATCCCTTCGGGACGCGGAAGCTCAGGTCCTGCACCGCCGTGCGCGCGCCGTAGCGCTTGACCAGCCCTTCTGCTTCAAGCGCGGCTTCCATGCCGCTTCAGGTGTAGCGACCCCCCGGTTCAGATCAAGCACGCGCTGCGCCCGCGTTGACGCGCGGCCAAAAAGCGCAACAATCCTGACGCGCGAAATCACGGGGGACAGAGGTATGGCGGTGGTGCGGATCATACTGGGAATTGTCATCGGCATCGCCGTCGGCATGGGGCTGGTGATGGTGGGCGACGCCCTCAACCATCGCTTCTTCCCGCCGCCGCCCGACCTGCAAGTCACCAATCCAGAGGCGATCCGCGATTACATGGCCACGGCGCCGATGGCTTCGCTCTTGGGGCTGCCTGTCACCTGGACAGTCGCGGCGTTTGCCGCGGCGTTCGCCGCCAGCAAGATCGGCGATCGCCGCTGGGCTGGTTGGGTCGCCGGCGGCGCGCTGTTCGCCGCCACCTGTCTGAACCTCGCGCTCATCCCACACCCGCTATGGATGCTCATCGCCGCACTCGTGTTGGCGCCGCTGGCCGCATGGTTTGGATCGAAACTCGCTTCCGCGAAGTAGAAAGGCGCGCCGATGGCGTATTGGCTGGTGAAGAGCGAACCCGACACCTGGTCGTGGGATCAGCACGTCAAGAAGGGCGCCGACGCCTGGACCGGCGTGCGCAACCACCAGGCCAAGGCGCATCTGAAAGCGATGAAGAAGGGCGACAAGGTGCTCTTCTATCATTCCGGCGAAGGCAAGGAGATCGTCGGCGTCAGCGAAGTGGCGAAAGAGGCCTATCCCGACGCGACCGACAAGACAGGCGTGTTCGTGTGCGTCGATCTGAAGGCGGTTGAGCCGCTGAAGACGCCGGTGACGCTGGCGGCGATCAAGGCTGACAAAAGTTTCGCCGGCATGGTGCTGGTCAACAATTCGCGGCTTTCCGTGCAGCCGGTGACAGCGGCGGAATGGAGCGCGATCCGGAAGATGGGCGGTTTGAAGCCCTAATGCCCACGATTTCGCTATTCTATGGCATCGCCATTCAGATGTTCTTCGAAGATCATCCCCCGCCCCACATCCATGCGCGTTACAACGAGTTCAAGGCGCGTTACGACATTTCCGCTGGCAATCTGCTCTCCGGCGAATTGCCGAGACAGGCACACCGTTTGGTCCAGGAATGGATCGCGCTCAACAAGCAGGCGCTGATGGAAAATTGGCGCCGCATGGAAAAAGGCGAGCAAATGGAGTACATCAAGGGCCTGGAATGACCGACATCGCCGTTCGCACCTTGCGCCATTTGGGCAAACACCGCTTCTGGGTGGAGTTCACCGACGGTATGGCCGGTGAATGGGATTACGCGCGCGTGAAGCAGCGCGTGGGGCCGATGGCCGAACCTCTGAAAGATGAAGCGTACATCGCGCGGGCCTTCGTCGTTCATGGCGCCCCGACCTGGCCGAACGGCTGGGATGTGAGCCCGGAGGCTCTTTATGCCGATCTGAAAGCAAGCGGCGCACTGAAGCATACTGGCGTTGCAGCGGAATAGCTGCACAACCTCGCGAGACCCGTCTGAATGCAATATCTCGATCCAAAACTCTTCTCCGACGACGCCATTCCGGAAGAGACCAAGCAACTCAACGCCGGCATCGTCGCCATGACCAAGGACATGGCGAATTGGTGGGAGGTGGGCGCGCAAGTGGTGCGAGATGCGCGCGCGCAAGGGCGCGGCGTGTTTCCGGCGCCGGTGAAGTCCGACCGGGCTAGATGGATCGAGATTGACGGACCGGCGGGTAAGCTGAAACTGCGGGTCATCGCGCCGGAGCGCCCGCGCGGCGTCTATCTGCACATCCATGGCGGCGGCCACGTGCTCGGCGCAGCCGACCAGCAGGATCGCCTGCTCGAGCGCATAGCCGACGAGACCCGCCTCACCGCCGTCAGCGTCGAGTATCGCTTGGCCCCGGAAAATCCCTACCCCGCCGGCCCTGGCGATTGCGAAGCCGCGGCGCTTTGGGCGCATGACAATCTACGCGACTTCGGCGGCGAGACGCTTGCGATTGGCGGCGAAAGCGCGGGCGCGCATCTTTCGGCGCTCACCATGCTGCGGCTGCGCGACAAGCACGGCCGCACGCCGTTCAAGGCGGCCAATCTGGTGTTTGGCGTGTTCGATCTCGGCCTGACGCCGAGCGCGCGCGCCTTCGGCGACGAGCGGCTGGTGCTGCGCACGCTCGACATCCACAAGTTCGGCGACGCGTTTTTGCCGGGCCTGAGCGAGGCGCAGAAACGCGCGCCGGAGCTTTCGCCGCTCTACGCCGATCTGCGCGGCCTGTGCCCTGCGCTGTTTACGATCGGCACCAAGGACGCGCTGTTGGACGACAGCCTGTTCATGCACGCGCGCTGGGTCGCGGCGGGCAATCCGGGCGAGCTCGACATCTATCCCGGCGCCTGCCACGGCTTCATTGCGTTTCCGTGCAAGCAAACGTTCCAATCTCTGGCCAAGCAGACCGCATTCCTCAACGCCGCGTTAGCTTGACGACGAACGCCGCTTAGCGCGCGACGAACGCCGGGGCGCAAATTGTTTGCCGCATTGTTCCTGCCGCTGGTCTCTCTCGCATTGAGCCGGCCAATGCCGCGGGTGTTGATCTCATCACACTGGCGGTCGCGAACCCCCGTAACCGTCAGCCAATAAACCTCCAAGCTCGCCCTCATGAGCCGGAGGCTGGGACGCCGGCGCCGGCCTCGCGCCGAGGCCGGCGTCCTTTTTCACCGCCATATCAGTTCGCTTCCAGCTCGGCGACCAGCGCGCTCATGCCGTACACGTCGGCGAGCGCGGTGCGGATGATGGTCGACGACACCGTCACCGAGCGATTGAGCGCGCCATCGTAGAAATACTCGCCGCCGAGCGAGTGGATGTTGCCGTCAAACACCGCGCCGACGACATCGCCGTTACGGTCGAGCAGCGGGCTGCCGGAATTGCCCCCGATCACATCGGTCGATGTGGACACGTTGAAAATGCCGCGCGGATCGAGGCGGCCGCGCGCGTCGATCCAGCGCTGGCTCAACACGAAGGGATCGTTGCCGGTGGCGCGTTCATAGAGGCCTTCGGTGTAGGTGAAGGCCCCGACCACGCGCCCGCTCGGCTCCGACCAACCGACCACGCGCCCATAAGAGATGCGCGGGCTGAAGGTGGCGTCCGGGTACTGAGCCTCGCCGAAGGCGCGGAAGCGTGCTCGCGCGATGCGCTCATGCGCGCGCGCAACCGGGCCCTCGACTTCGCGGACATAGCGCTCGCGCGCCGCGCGGGCGTCGGCGTCCCAGCCGCGCACGAAGACGATGAGCGGATCGTCCGACGCGGCGATCGCGGCCGCGCCCCCTTCCCACAATTGCATGCGGTAGGCGGGATCGGAGAGCCGCGACTGCGACAGCCGCCGCGCCAGCGATTCCGGACTTTCATCGCCCAGAATACGGCGCGCCGTCGGATCGTCCACCGTGAGGTATTCGCGCATTTTCGAGAGCCAGAATGTGAGATGCAATTCCTCGAACGCCGGCGTGATTGTGCGCTGCGCCCGCAATCCCTGCACCACCGAGGGCAAACGCGACTCGGTGAAGCGCGGCAAGCGCTCACCGTTCGGCTTGTCGCGTTCGGCCGCGCCGCGAACCAGATCGCGCGCCCAGCCGAACAGGAACGAACGCTCGCCGGCGCGCTGCTCGAGATATTGGTAATTGTAGAACATGCCGCGATAGGCGGCCTGCGCACGCTCGATCTCGCCCCAAGCGTCGCCGACCTCGCGCGCGGCGGCGCGATTGCGCCGCACACGCTGCTGCAGATCGGCTTGGCGATCGGCGACGCGCGCGAAGCCGGCGGGGTCGGCCAGCGCCTGCCGGCGCCCCGACAAGCCCTTGAACGAATTTTCCACGCTCTGCAACGCGCTCGATGCGATCCGCGCCTGATCGGGGCCCAGGGCCGAATAGGCGATAAGCCGCCCGCGCAGCTCCGAGAGCGACGCAATCTGCCACGGCAAGCCGAAATCGCGCTCGAACGCCAGTTCAGCCGTGGTGCGCAGACGCGAGGTGCGGCCCGGATTGCCGGCGATCAACACGATTTCGTCCGCCGAAAGCGGCGTGAACCGCATGTTGAGGTGCGCAGGCGTGACGGCGGGCGCGCCGTTCTCATAGAGGCGCAGAAACGAAAAATCGAGGCAGTAGCGTGGGAAGTTGAAGTTGTCCGGATCGCCGCCGAACGCCGCCATGTCGTGCTCCGGCGCGAAAGCCAGCCGCACATCCTCGTAGGTGCGATAACTATAGAGGCCATAGCGGCCGCCTTGATAGAGCGTCACCACTTCGCAGCGTTCGGTCGCGCTTGTGCACTCGCGCGTCAGCCGCGCGATCTCGGCGTCGCGTGCAGCGGCAAAGCCTTCCGCAGCGACGCCGGCGGTTGCGGTCTCGATGTTCTGGGTCACGTCGGAGATCGAGGTCAGCACGTCCATCGACATGTTCGGGCAGCGCAATTCCTCTTCGCGCGTCCGGGCCATGAAGCCGTTCTCGATGTAATTGGCTTCGGTCGTCGACAGCGCGGTGACGCAGGAAATGACGCAATGATGGTTGGTCAGCACCAGGCCGGCGGCGCTGACGTTCGAGGCCGAACACCCCGGCAGCCGCGCCGTGCCCGCCATGACGCGGTCGAGCCAAGCCTGATCCGGGGCCCAGCCCATCTGCTCGCGCATGCGCTCAGTGGGGAAATTGTCGAAGGTCCACATGCCCTCTTCGGCCTGCGCCGATGGCGCCGCGGCCATGCCAAGGATTCCAATGGCGGCCGCTGCCGCGCGCAAATTCTGGCGCATGATTCCTCCGACTCAGTCGCGCGAGATGACGCGAACGCACCCGTTCCGGCAAGCTATTGCAGGCCGATGGCCGCCAGCATCTGCGTCCGCACCTCTGGCGTCACATCGTGGGCTTCGTTGATGAAGTCGCGCACGTCTGCCTCGCTGGCGCCGGTGATGCGCACATTGGCGCGATCGTCGCCCTCGCCCGGACCGCCCTCCTCGGCATCGACATGCACCGAGCGGCCAGCGGCGTTGATGCGCACGGTGGCGCTCTCGGCATTGGGATCGCTGGCGTCGGCGGCGACCGAAATGTCGACGCCAGGCAAGCGCAGCCCGAACACTTCCGGTTGCGCCGAGATCTCGACCGGCGCGCCCAGCGCCTGCAAAGCACTGGCGTCGAGCAGTGCGGAGGCGCCGTCGGCAACGCGCGACGCGGTTTGGCGTCCGTCCGGCGCGGTCACGATATAGACGTGCTGGCCCTGGTCGGCGCGAACTTCCAAAGTGTAGCCGCCGGCCGGCGCGGCGTTCTCGGCGACGTAATCGCCATCGCACGCCGCCAACAGCAACGGCGCCGCCAAAGCCAACAACAAAGCTCGCATGATCCGCACCTCGTTTCGAGGGCGCATCTTTGCATCCGCGCCGGCGGCGCGCAAGAAACGAGGACGGCCGCGCCCTACCGCGTGCGTTCGAAGCGCACGACCTTCTGTTCGCGGTCCAGATAAGCGACCCGATAGCCCGCCTTCATCCAGGCGCGGGCGTGGGAATGATGGTCCTGGTTGTCGTTGGCCCAGAATGACCGGTGCTTGTGGGCGCTCTCGGGCAATTGCTTGCCGATAATCTGCTCGATGTCTTCGAAGCTGAGCATTTCCGGACGGCCGTTGCGCCGGTTCAGATGTGAGTGCAGCGCTGCGTACTTGCGCATGTTTTTCTCCCGCACCGCATCGTGCATATCGAATTCGCAACGATGCTGACGGAAGCGCAGCATGAACTGATTTGCCCGTTGTGCACAGGGGGTGCGCAACGAGTCTCAGGGCGGCGCTGGCGGCAGCACAATCTCGCAGGTGTTGGGCGCCGCCTGCGCTCTGAACCGATATTCGGCATTGGCCGGAACCAGCACGAAGAACGCCTCGCCTCCTGACGGGGTGTACTCGATAACGAAATCGTTCGGCCGCCGGCAGGGCTTCATCGCGCTGGTGTAGGTCGCGCAATGGACGACGCCGGGGCCTGTCTCCATCGAAACCATGCCGCCCTCGCTCACACGCGCGCGGGCGAAGGCAG
>FKKE01001614.1_pt1 | contig 34882 bp, 46 predicted proteins | sample 1106331 | NCBI WGS metagenome assembly FKKE01 (sample SAMEA3931202, study PRJEB13176) | freshwater metagenome | biome: Drinking water system; feature: drinking water; material: freshwater | place: China | collected 2013-02-06
ACTCAAACCGCACTCGTCCAGGTAGCGTTCTGCGGCAGTCCTCGCGCGATCTTCAGACCACCCCAGATACGTGAGTGGTAACATGACTTGTTCCTTGGCCGTCAAGGCAGCAAAAAGATTGAAGCCTTGAAAGATGAACCCACAGTTGTCTTGACGAAACCGATCCAGGGATTTCTGCGGCAGCGACCAGAGATTCGTACTGAGTGCGGACACCTCACCTCGGTCTGGCCGCAGCAATCCGCTCAGGATCGCGAGCAGGGTGCTTTTCCCCGATCCGGATGGTCCCACGACTAAGGTAAGCTCAGCGGGGTAGATGTGAAGGGATATCCCACGCAACACAGGGTTGACCATGTTGCCCGTCGTATACGCCCGGTGAATCTCTCGAGCCGTTAACGCTGGGGTGGCCGGACCACGCTCCATGACCTCTGGCACAGTCATCGGAGCAGCTCACCCGGCTCGGCCTTGTACAACACCCGTATCGCCATGGCACCTGAAACGATGGCAATGAGCATCGTAATGGTCGCTGTCCCCACAAGCGACCACCAGGGAAACCTCATGGCCACATGATACGTTTTCCCGACCCAACCAATCGTCGCCGTCAAGATCCCCGTGACAACAAGACCAGCGAGGCCCACCCACCAGGCTTGCTCCAGGACCACGATATTAAGGGACCAGACCGAAACGCCAAGGGCGCGCAAGGTGGCATATTCCCGTATTGAGGCCAAAATCGTTCCACGCAGAATCTGACCGGTGATCACGACGCCAACAGCAAGGCCCAGCAACGAAGAGAATCCGAATCCCGCCCCAGCGCCTGATTCAAACAACCAATAGAGTTGTGATTGGGTTGAGAGCTCGTTCTTCGTCCAGACGGTATAGCGCGGGTGTTCCTCCGTCATTTGTAACTGCTGTTGGACCTGCAGCGCCTGATCAGGATGACGAATCTTCACGAGTAAGTACGGAGCCGTTTCAGAACTGATACTGCTATCCAAGAGACGGCGGACCGTCGACAAGGATCCAAATATATACGCCCCTCCAATATTCTTAAAACCAGACACCACACCGACAACCTTCACGCGCTTATTATTCAGCTCTGCCGTTTGTCCAAGTGTGGCCTTAAGCTTACGCTCATCCCCAACGTCTATCACCACCCCGCCGGGCTCTTGCAACGCCTGTCTGGTTGGCTCATCGAAGGTTGACGGAGTGCCCAGGCTGCCGTCCCGTACGTCAATGCCAACGAGAAAGATGGCTGTTTTGCTCCCATCGGGCGCTCGCCAATCACCGGGAGCGATGAGGAGACTCTCCACATGCATGATGTCCGGGTGCATGCGTATTAATGATTCGTTACGCAATGGGAAATACCTGCCAAGGTCAAAGCTGGGTGTATTGGGCGCGCTCACCCAGAGGTCCGCGCGGGATTGATCGACCACGAGGCTGACCGTGCCAAACATGCCCAACAACAATGCCAGCTGAACGATGATCAACAGTCCAGAGAATGCCACGGCCAGCACGGCCGCTAGGAACCGTCGCCATTCATAACGCAGAGTTGAACGTGCAAGGGACAGCATCGGCAGATTGTTTTTGAATCGAACGCATGACGGCTTCGTGCATTGAACGCGCAGCCAATGTCAAATGACTCCTTGGTGCGGCTACATTATTCAGCTTCGTTCGGCTGCTCGAAACTGTACCGTCTATTCAGTACGGTTATCAAGGCTTGAGTTCTAACTCCAAGTGCAACACTACCAGCCCTGATGGGCTACGGTGTTGCTATGCGAACCAGATCCTACAGACACCTGAGTGCCGAAGAACGTGAAACCTTGAGCCTCGGCCTCGCCGCCGGCCATTCGTTGCGGCAGATGGCAAGGGTATTGGGACGAGATCCCAGCACCGTCAGCCGCGAGATGGCCCGCAACGCCGGGCAGAGACCGTATCGAGCCTGCACGGCGCACACACTGGCGTCGGCGCGAGCTCGGCAGCCACGGCGCCTCCGGAAACTCCGTGATCCCTGGCTGTGGGCGTACGTCCAGCGCCAGCTCCGGGAGGGCCACTCGCCCGAGCAGATTGCCGGACGCCTGCGACGCGCGTATCCTGATGATATGCGCAAACAGCTGTCGCCTGAAACCATCTATGCTGGCCTGTATGTGCTCCCGCGAGGGACGTTGCGCACCGAATTGCTCACAGCCCTGCGTCAGGCGCGCAAAGCGCGGCGACCTCGGGCGCGCGGAGCGGATCGCCGGGGCCAGCTTCCCAACATGACGCCTCTGGCTGAACGCCCTGCCGAGGTGGCGACCCGCACGGTACCTGGCCACTGGGAAGGCGACCTGCTGAAAGGCGCTCGCAATGGCTCGGCTGTGGGTACCCTGGTGGAACGGACCACGCGGTTGGTGCTGCTGGCCAGAATGAACGGCACGGATGCCGCCAGTGCCTACCGAGGCTTCACCAAGAAGCTCCGACAGGTGCCCGCCCCGTTGCGGAAAACGCTGACCTACGATCGGGGCAAAGAGATGGCTGAGCACGAGCAGTTGGCCCAGCGACTCTCGATCCAGATCTTCTTTGCCGATCCGCATGCCCCGTGGCAACGTGGCACCAACGAGAATACCAATGGCTTGCTGCGTCAGTACCTGCCCAAGGGCACGGACCTGTCCACCTATACGCAGCGTGAGCTGAATGCCATCGCCCATCGCCTGAATACGCGCCCGAGAAAATGTCTCGACTTTGCCACGCCCCTGGAAGTCTATGCGCAGCTGCGCCATCATTCACCCGTTGCACTTGGAACTTGAAACCGCCAGGTAATACGGGCCGAGCTCCAAAGAGTCTACGCTCTCGCACTGGACTGTGGTTCAAAAGGTCGCTTGTATCGGTGAGCTCCTCACGCGGAAGATTATACCTACGAAAACAGAGAGCCCATGGAGTTTATGGCTGTAGAGCAGCGAACCACAGTGTATGACATGACGCGGTTTCTCAAGAACTACCGCGAATCCAGCCACGTACCGTTATCGCTACAATGCACGCTATTCTTCGGCTATGTCTTTGGCCAAGCCGCTCGTCGCATTGACCCGTACGATGTGAGTTCCGGCAATCATCGGAGCGCGACCGCGCTGCTTCCAGGCCGCCTGGTCGTCAAGTTGTGGCTTGGAAAGCATGGCGCTCTCTTCCTCCCAAATGCCAAACAGTGGATAGCGTTGTAGTCGATAGAATACTGCTTATGTCACCTCGATAAACCACTTTGGCTTCATGCGCCAGAAATCTTTCCGCACGTGGCGCCTAAGACTCCAATTCGAATCCAACACGTACGCGCCATTCGAATCCCGAACGAAGACGACCCAATGCCAATAGGACCGACGACCTTCACGATGCCATTTGATCGCCAACAGCGCCCGGCGTGGGAGTGCGGACCACGACACAAACGGCATCTCACTTCGCGATGCCCGGAGTCGATAGCGTTTCAATAATCGCCGAACCAAGGTGGTTTCGGACCAGAGTTGGGGGTCTTCGGCAACGATCCCCATGTGGTTGGCCACTTGTTTGGCTGTTGCATAGCTCACGCCCGCCATCGCCGCCACGCTTGCGATCCCGCAGCCCGTTGGCTCTTGTTGAACGACAGGCTTCATCGCAACTCCAGTTTCAGTTTCCGCCCGCCGGAGATCGTGAACTGGTTCCGCTGATAGAAGCTCAGCGTCCGATGGAACTGAGGCAAGGGCGGTGTGGTGACTTCGAGCCTTTTCCACCCTCGTTGCCGACCAATCTGTGTCGCTTCGGCGAGGAGTGCCGTCCCGATTCCCTGTGATCGGTACTGCGGTCGCACGTAGAACTCCTGGATTGTGCCATACACCCCTCCGGTGTACAGGGCGAAACTTTCGGCGAGGGCCAGGAATCCGACAGGTGTGGAGTCCAGTTGCGCGAGCAACACGGTGTAGAGGCCTTCCTTCATCCATGCGCGAGCACGACCTACGGTCTCAGCATGGTCAAACGCAAAACTCTTGTCCTGCACGAGGGCCATGATTTCATGCAACAGTTCACCCACCATCGTCGCGATGGCTTCTGAATCATGAGCGTCCGCACGCACGAGATGAAATATCATCGAGTACCCAGTGCGCCAGGCTACTGCGTGCATCATGCCCAGTCAATTAAGAACCGAACAATAGGGAAGCGGATGGATCACGAACTGTTCTATTTCAATACACCTGGGAAGCATTGAGGATTGACTTTGCGCGCTCGACTTGAGATCAGTACGGATGACGAGGTTCTTCGCATTCCACGTCGAACCGACCTAGTGATAGGAGATGATCGAATGAGCGCATCACCTGCAAATGGCAAGCCGTTGTTGACTCACCTGACGTTCACACCCAAGACCTATGAGATTGATTTCAGCGGTGTGCTGAGCAACCTGGTGCATGTGAAGTGGCTGGAGGATTTGCGGCTGGCCATGTTGGAAGGGTATTTGCCGTTACAGGGGCTTATCGCGCAAGACATCGCTCCGATGATCACGCGAACTGAGATTCAGTACAAGAGTCCGATTACACTGTTTGAGACCGTGACGGGCAGCGCGTGGTTAACACACCTCGGCCGCTCAACCTGAGAACTGTCGGCTGTCTTCACCGTTGCGCAACAAGACCGGATTGCGGCTGAGGTCACTCAGCAGGGCCTCTTCATCAACATAAAGACCCACCGACCAGTGCGCGTTCCCGAGGCCCTGACCACGCTGTTTCAACAGGCAGTCGGTCGTGACGCAACAGAAGAAACTACCTGACCACGCTCGGAGGAAATCTGATGTCTCGCACAAGGCTTGCTTGGCTCGGAAGTTTCGTTGTGTTATTGGCCGGGTGTCTCAATAGCCCTCCACCCAAGCCGGAAACCCGAGTGCCGGGCGACTATGCCTATACGAAAGACTACATCCGCTGGTTTGTTCATCAGCAGATGAAGAAGCACGATGTGACCGGCTTAAGCCTCGCCTTGGTTGACGATCAACGGATCGTATGGGCGGAAGGATTCGGCTATGCGGATAAGGCGCACCACGTGCCGGCGACGCCGGAGACGCTCTATCGAGCCGGCTCGATTACCAAACTGTTCACCGCTACTGCGATCATGCAGCTGGTTGAGCGAAGGCTCATCGATCTCGATCAGCCGCTCACGACCTACCTCCCGGAATTTTCAGTCAAGACCCGCTTCCCTGATTCTCCACCCATTACCATTCGTCATGTGCTCACACATCACAGCGGCCTCCCGCGCGACATGCTCCGTGGGATGTGGACAGCCAACCCGCAGCCCTATGCGACGGTGCTCGACGATCTCAAGAATGAATATGTTAGCTCCCCACCAAACTACATCTTTTCCTATTCTAATCTGGGCATGACCGTGCTCGGGCAGGTGATTGAACGGATGAGCGGTGAGCCCTATGCAGCGTATATCTCTCGTGCCATTTTCACCCCGGCAGGTATGACAACCGCATCGATCGAGACAGGAGTTGCAGCCTCACCCCTCATGGCTCATGCGTATAACAACGGAAAAGAAGAACCAGAACTGCCTCTGCGCGACATCCCTGCCGGTGGGCTGAATGCCAGTGTGGTCGATCTCGCCCGATTCGCTCAGGTCGTCTTTGCACAGGGCCGGTCCGGAAACCGTCGTATCCTGAAACCTGAGACCGTGACGATGATGCTGACCCATCAGAACGATGAGGTTGCTCTTGATCTGGACCTCAAAATGGGACTGGGCTGGCTGCTCGCCGATCTTCCTGACGTCAAGGTGACGGGTCTGGGAACCGTCGCCTCACATGCCGGCGGCACGTTTCACTTCCTGAGTCAGCTCGCCACATTACCCGATCATAAACTCGGTGCCGTGGTCATGTGTAATTCTTCAACCAGTACAGAAATCGTCAACAAGATCGCCGCGGCACTGCTCACATCTGCAATGGAGGCCAAATCGGGCATTGCGTCAAAAGAGGCAACACCAGCCGATACCTCTACCTCTGTTACCCCACTGTCACCCGCGCAGTTGGCAGAGTATGAGGGGCGATACGGCACCGCGTTCGGTATGATGAAGGTGGCCCGGTCGGGAGAACATCTCCGCGCGGAGGCGATGGGCAAATCGTTTCGACTCGTGCCACGTTCTCGGCAAGAACTGGGAATAGAGTACAAATGGTTGGGAGTGTTTCCGATCGATCTTGGGCCGTTGGGGAAGATGACCTTTTCGCATGCCACGATGGCTGGCCGTGACGTATTGATTGCCCGGAATCATCAGCAATCGCGTATGGTGATGGGAGAGCGCATCCATCCGGTACCGATCCCCTCAGCCTGGCTCCGCCGTGTAGGTCGCTACGAAATCATCGACCTTCCTGCAGAAGAGGTCATTGTCGACCAACTGCGCCTGTCTGTCCAGGATGAGTTCCTCGTGGTAACCGGCCGCATCACAAGACCGAAGCCGGTTGAGTTCACCTTTGCCCTAGAACCCCTCTCAGACACCGAGGCAGTTGTGACGGGCTTGGGAGTTGGAGCCGGTGAAACGCTTGAAGTCATTCATCAATCCGGCGAGGAATTCGGTCAATTTTCTGGGTACAAGTTGAAGCGAACGTCAACGAAATGAACGCTTCCGATCAACGAGGTCTCGTTGCATTCACCAGCGCAGAAGGAAATGGTGTATGACAATGCCACGCTACTGTCCGCTATGCGGGCATGAATTGGAGAGGCGACGCGTCGGTCAGGTCGACCGACGGGGGCTGCCCGAAGCTCGAGTGTGGTTATCATTGCTGTCCAAGATCATCCGAAGGCCAAGATCATTTGCGGGTAGTCCTGCTGATGGGGTGGCGTGGTGAACGGTTCGTTGGGCCAGGCCATCAAATCACGATGGGTAAAGAGGTTCATGCGCAGCAGCGCCACGAGATTCGCCAAACTCCAGCCGAACCGGGAGGACCGTTGCAGATCGCGCAGCAACAGCATCGCGATCAATGCCATCAGCGACAGGCACAGGTCGATCACGGTCGAGTCGAGACTGACCAGCTTGTGCTTGAAGCGGAATGTCTTCTTGCCCACGGCGTTGGCCGCCACGATCTCAAACAGACGGGAGAAGACCTTCTCCACCAACTGCCACGGACGGTGGCGGTTCGCGTAGGAGAGCGAGGGCCGAACCGGAACGTCGATGCCCAGGTGGGCCAGCTTGCCTTCGCAGCTCTTCAGCCCGCCTTCAATCTCCCGCAGGGAATGAGCACGGCCCAACTGACAGAACAGCATGCCCACAAACTGACTCCGGCTCGACAACCCCTTGCTGCGATATTCGGCCCCCGTCTCGTTCACGATGCGTTCGAAGTCGGCACGCAGGATGAGCGTGAGTATCTGACTGAACAGACTGCATGATGCGTTCACGTTGGTCTCCTTCGTTGAGTGTAGGTGAGTTTGGCGATTCACCAACACCTACACCTTGGGATGATCCACCGTCATACGCTGTTTTGGGCAAGAGTGATCGATGATACCGCCCTGCCAGTTCACGAGCACGGTGGCTAGGTCGGTGGGTTTCAAAGGGTCAGCGAAGCGTTGACAGGCGGTAACGCGGTTCACATGTTTTCAGTTCAGTTCCAGGACAGCACCGGCCGCCGCTTGTCGACTGTCGTCCACGAGTGCTATAGTCCGCCCGTCAGAACTCTGTTAGGTATGAATCCTGATCTTCTCCCTCGTCTTCTTCTGGTCAATGAGGGAACATCTATGCTGAGGCGGTAAATGCAGAACGCGACCCATAGGCGCGAAGAGGAATGGGGACGGCTCATCACCCAGACTGCACAAGGCGATCAAGCGGCCCTCGCCACGTTGTATGACCGCTCAAGCCCCCAAGTATACGGCCTCATTTTCAAGATCCTTGGCAATCGTGAAGCGGCGGAAGAAGTAACGTTGGACGTCTATACGCAGGTTTGGCGGCAAGCCCACACCTTCGACGAGACAAGGGGCACACCGGGCGGATGGTTGATGATGTTGGCCCGCACGAGGGCGATCGATTGCTTCCGCGCTGGTCTGGCCGAGCGCGGTAAACTGAAGGATCTTGACGTGGCTTCGTTCTTCACCAGCGACGCCCCCACTCCGGACAAGAAGATCGAGGGGCACCAGCGCCAACAGCAGATTCGTGAGGCACTCTTCCTCTTGTCATCGGAACAGCGAGAAGCGATTGTGTTAGGGTATTTCTATGGGTTCAGCCAAAGTGAAATCGCCGACAAGCTCGGACTCCCCTTAGGGACCATCAAGACCAGAATGCGCTTGGGCATGATGAAATTGAGAGAACTCTTAACTCCGCAGAACGAAGAGTTGGTCTCATGAGCGATGGCACTCTCCCGCAAGCGCTTGAAGAACAGGCGGTGGCCTATGCCCTGGGCATCCTGCCTCCCGAGGATCACGTGGTCTTTGAGAAGCGCTTGACCTTGTCCAAGGATGAGCTTGGAACCTTCACAACGGCATTTCAACTCGTGGCTGAGGAGTTAGGATTCAGCGTGCAGGCAGCTGAGCCTCGTGCCGCCCTGCGCGATCGGGTGCTCGCACATGTCGCGCGCGAAGCAGATCGAGATGATCGCTCGTTTCAGTCGATGGCGGACCACCTGTCCTTTGCAGCGCCCCCATTGACTCCACCGACTTCTTTGCGAAACCGCCTCCTTGACCGAGTTCGGAACGAGACACATCCGTCACGACAGCGCACTCCACCCCTCACCTTCGTGAGAGCATCAGAAGGCGAGTGGCAGGAGATGGCTCCAGGGGTCACGGCTAAGATCTTGTACCTTGACCCTGTTTCCCGCCGAGCCACAGCACTCGTGCGGATGGCACCTGGTTCAGTCTATGCGCCCCACCGACACGCCGAACCGGAAGAGCTCTATGTCTTGGAAGGAGGATGTTTCTGCGGCGGTCAAGAGTTGACTGCGGGCGACTATCATCGCGCCGAAGCCGGCACTGAACATCATGACACGTCATCAGACGACGGCTGCCTCCTGCTCATCATTGCCTCTCCGCATAACGAAATGCTGAGCTGAAATAGGGCGTATGCCCATCTCCATTGCACAAAACATATTGAACTAACCTGCTACCAGTCGAAACGGCAGATCGTCATCACGCTCGACTTGGTCACCGAGCAGGGGGGCAGATAGCGCGGTTTGCCCAAGCGATTCGGCAACTGGCACACGATCTAGACCCGCATGAATCGGCGGTTGAAGCGCGGCGGGCGAGATCGCGTCTTCGCACAGTTCCAGCGCGCCCAGATCATCCGCGTGAAAGTCGAAGCCGTCGCCTTGGACAGCGCCCTCGTCAAGGTCCATCCGGATGGCACGGGGGCGTTAAACAAACGGCCCGCACGCCATTGGTCAGTCCCGGGGCGGATGGACGACCACGATTCATCCGGTTGCTGCGGATGCTCGAACGGCCCTCACGCTTGCCCTGTCCCCAGGCCAAGCCCACGATGCCCCGGAGGGGCGCAAGCTGCTGCAGCGCTTCGGAAAACGACCGCATCCGATCCCCTTGCTCATGGATCGAGCGTATGAAGGCGATGAGAGGCGGCAACTGGCGGTGGAGTGAGGCTATGTACCGGTGGTACCGCCCAAGCACAATCGACTCACGCCGTGGGAATACGATCGAGCCCTGTATACGCGACGCAACGAGATCGAACGGCTGTTCCGTCGGCTCAAGGGATTTTGGCGCATCTTCACCCGGTTTGAAAAACTCGATGTCATGTTCATCGCGTTCATCGATTTCGCGCTGATCGTTGATGGCTTGCGGTGGTGTTAACAAAACCTCGTCGAGGCATCACTCGACAAGATTCAGAATGCCCCTATTTCTATAATCTTGGTCCTTTTCCCTTAGCCTTGTAACTCTCCGGAAGCGACTCTCTTCATGTCCGGATGAGCCGGCAGCTACTTCGATAGGCTGGAGAACCACATGTAGCCGTCATATAGGTCCTTATCGAAATACACAAACAGAAATATCCGACGGGAGTCCTTCAGGTCCCCCTCCTCATAGTAGTAAGACCACATTGTCCGAGGCGTGGAATCGATGGGAAGAACCGCTCTTCCCTTTCCATATGGCTGCCCCAAGACCGCCACCACATCGGCTGGCGTAGATTCCCTCAGGCGCAGGGAACCTTCGAGGACGTCGGGATTCGGCCGATTACCAATGCGAATGCGGTCTATACAGCCAACCATCAGGAACGTACACATGAGTATCAGCCCAAGCAGGCTGACTTTCCATGGGTGACCAAACCCACCCCGTGACCTTTCAGCTCGGCTGTTCAGTGCACCCCTTACTCGTTTGCAGCTCACCATCTTCGATCTCCTCTCCGTCCCGCCAAGAGGCACTCTCGGGCTTTTTCCCCATTGAGACCCACCCGTTGCCTTCTTCTTTACGATTCCTGCTCGATCAGCGTGGCTGAGGAAAACCAGAGGTGGCCGTCATACCGTTCTTGCTGGAAGAATACCAAGAGTATCTTGAGATCTATACGACTCCCGCTGGCCTCGGTGTATTCGTAAAACCAAATCGTCCGGGGTATCGGATCGACTGAGAAACGAGCGCCTCCCTTTCCGCGAGGTTCCCCAAGAGTGACCAGAACATCCTGCTGGATCGAGATGCCGGGCTTCAGAGTCTCGAGCCGATCAGTTCTTGGAGGTGATCCGTACTTGATCGTGGTTGCGCATCCCGCCAGGATGCCCAAGAAGGTCAGCCCAATAACCGCGCGCACAATCTCTTTCCACAGGGACTCGCACCCTCCCTGCTCGGAAGGCCCGCCATGCCTCAGCTCATTCCCCTGTCGTTCTTCCGGTGTTGGAAAACCACATAAAGCCATTAAACACTCCCTTTTCTTGTTCAAAGAATACCAAGAGGATTTGTTGGCGTACCTGTGCTCGAAAAACCCCGTTTCCCTCCCCCGTGATGTCGGTTATCTCAATATCGTCGTAATACCAGACCTCGTGTGGCTTTGGATTAAACGGGAGTACCGTATGCCCGAATCCTTTCGGTGTTCCGAGCACGCGCTGAACATCCATTTTCTCCGACACTCCTCGTTGCAGTTCACTCTCAAGCCGGCTGGTCTGGGTGAACGCCCCAGTCGTCACCTTTGAAGGGGGGTGGGTACATCCCACCATCGGTGCAGCCAAGAAGAGCGTTACGATCAACCCACATATGGAGCTTGGCTGTTGCTTGGTCATATCTTCATCCCCTTGGCTTGCTGCACCAGTACCCCGCTCGTCACGCCTCACTCCGCCTCTCGTGAGCCCTCCTGGTGTTTGCCCTTTGTGGCCCATGAGCGTAACTGATCAACAATATCGTTGAACGCAACACTGAGAATGTACTGGTCCGCTCCAACGGTGTAGAGCCCCCCTTCCTTGACCGAGGATTGACTCCGGAATGTTGACAGTATGTTATCCCCGGGCTTTTCCCAAACCATTACAGCAACCGAAACCAGCGTGGAACCCCAGCCAGGCATGACCCATCGCTTCAAGGCACTCCCCTCAGCGAACCGTTCGATGTCACAGGTCAATACAAGGTGCGCATCTGGCGTGATCTCGAAGAGCTGTGTGGCCTGTATCTTCTTAGTGAGAACACGGGTTGCCTCTCCAGCCAAATCCCGTTCCCCCATGAAACCTGTGCGGTCTGCACACGGTTCGATGCGGATCGCACGATGCTTGACGGCCTCAAACGGTTGTTGGACGTGTGTCGCTGACTGTGTGGCACACCCAAGAAGCACGAGGCCACCCAGGAGAACAGGACTGAAGACGAACCACCGACAGATTCCTTGCCGCCGATCTGTGCAGGTTGTTCCCTTCGCTTCCATGCCCTCTCCTCCTTAAGAGCAACACCTATATGAATCGTACAACCACCGCATGATAGTCTCTTAGGCTCAATCGCCTGTCAAGTCTGATCATGATTTCCCAAGCCGTCTAATCGTCTTTGCGGTGGACACCCCATGATCTAGGTGAGCGGAGTGGAGGATGTTCAGGAACGCGTCGGCCAGGATGGGGCCATGCGCGCTGGCAAGACACGACCCCGTATGATCGTCGTGGTGGGTCTCTCCAGCCCTGGGTGGCACCCAATCTGAAAACCCATCTGTCAGCGCAAGGCTAGGCAGGGATTGCCTCAATGATGGCTAACATGCTCGGTGTCCTCGTGATGGTGGTCGCTTGCAAACCTGCTCTTCCGAAGAGCTCCCTGAATTCCTGTTCCGTGCGTTCGCGGCCTTCGGCAAGGACCATCATAAGGATATCCATCACCTTGCCAGGATGCGGTGCCTTGCCCGCAGGAACAACGGTGTCGACGACCAGGAGCCGGGCGCGGTCGCTCATCGCCGCGCGGCAGCAACGCAAGATACGCACGCATTGCTCATCACTCCAGTCGTGCAGGATGCGTTTCAGCACATAGGCATCTCCGCCCATGGGCACCGACTGGAAAAAATCTCCACTGAGCGTCGTCCAGCGCTCAGGGAACGCCTCGTTGCTGAGATAGACGGGGTTGCGGACGACCGCTGGCAGGTCGAACAGGGTTCCCCGGACGTTCGGATGGCGCTTGAGGACTTCCGCCAGCAATCCGCCTTGGCCGCCGCCAACGTCAATGATATGGTCGAAACGGGCATAGTCGTAGGCGCCGGCAATCGCTGGGTTCTCGACGGTGGCGAAGTTTGCCATCCCGCGATCGAACCACTGGCCACACTCGGGGTGGCCCCGGAGATAGTCGAAGAACCCCATACCGTGCTGTCGATGGAACGCCGGCTCACCCGTCATGATGCTGTGCCGCAGGGCACCCACGGCATGCCACCAGGAGCCGTCCCCCGTTACCTCGCCGCACAGCAGCACTCCATCGCACATGACCTCCTGTTGGAGGAGCACAGCCGCCAAGGTCGTCACAAAACGTCCGTGCTCATCTTCGGCGAAGACGCCCTGTGCAGCCAGCGTACGCAGCAACCGATAGAGTGATTCCCGATGCGCTCCCGTCTTGGCGGCCAGCTCCTCGACGGTCTTCGGACCATCCTTGAGAAGCTCGGCAATCCCGAGCTCAGTGGCCACGTGCAGACTCCGGGAGACAAGATACCCCAGCGCCATGGTGATGATAACTTCGACTGGAGAGGGGGGTGGATGAGTACCAGCCATCGTATTTGCCGTCATCGTAGAATCTCCTTATGGCGTGCGCTTCAGTTGGTCACACAACATATACGGATCTGGTGGTGAATTGGATGTGCTGCTATCAGAGCGATCCTTCTGGAGAGAAGGGTGCCACAGACCGTGGCCACGGAGGTCCCTGTGAGCGAACGGTTCGCCGCCTCTCTCTCGCTACGCTTGCTACCGGTGTGGCGAACATGATTGTAGTCGGGGCCCCGAGTACCAAACCACTACATGCTGACACTCAGAAGAAGCGAGGACGCAATGACGACGAGGACCGGCAGCGGTTTCTTGGGGTGCTCGTGAGGTCGTATCCAGGTTTCACCTGCTGCACGCATACTGCCTGATGGGCAATCACTTGCATCTCGTTGTGGAAACGCCTGAGCCCAATCTCTCGAACGCCATGCGCCAGCTCAACAGGATCTATCCGCAAGCCTTTAACCGCCGTCTGGCCTGGTCGGCCACGTCTTGCGAGGCCGGTTCAAACCGACCGTAGTTGACCGGGACCATTATCTGCTCGAGCTCTGCCGATACGTCATGCTCAATCCGGTGCGCGCCAGGACCACCCGCACGCCTGATCGATCAATACCGCGTTCGTCGTCAGTCCTCCATGGCGTGACGCGTCGGAGCTTCCAGCCCCTCGACTGAACGATCCGTCGTCTTCTGCATCTCCGGAGACCCTCGCCCATACGTGGGATCACACCCGTGAAAGCCAGTCCCCGCTTGGGGGGGAGGCCCCGACCTTTGCCCCATACCGTTAGGAGCGCCTGCTCGGCGATGCTCTGGTCCATCAATGCCGACGCTCACATCAGAAATGAAAGGGACCTCATGACCACATCAGCACGGACACGAACCCCCCGCCCCTTGCGGATCGCTCTCATCGATGCCCATCCGGTCGTTCGACTCGGGCTGCGTTCATTGTTCGAGAGCCAGCCGCCCTTCTCCGTCGTGGGTGATACGTCCACGCTCGACGCTGCCCTCCCGGTCTTACGGCTCTGTGAACCCGATGTGTTGATTACAGATACCTTCCCGATCCCCCAGTCCGTGTTACGTCGGCAGCCTACCCTTCGCGTCCTCTATACCTTCGAGGCGCTGGAGCACTGCTCACTGGCGAGACTGACCTAGGAGTTGAGGCAGGGACATGCGGCGTTCGTGGTGAAGACTATCCCACTGGAGAGACTCCTTCTGGCTGTACGCCAAGTTGCGTCAGGCCGACACTATAGAGACCCGGCCTTTATGCGCCTCGTCGAAGCGACGCGCCGGCAGCAAGACACAGTTCGGCAGAGGCGAAACAAGGGGAGCCGGAATAACCGACGAAAAAACCAGCAATCAGTGTAGACTCTCCAGTGAGAGGCGCGTAGGACACACCGGGGGCACTTGGGTCGGATGCCAACAGCGATGTCGGTTTCGGTCGCGAGGACCTTGTCAGCGAGTCCGTCTTTGCCATCATTCAGCAACGGAAGCGCATCGGGAAGATGAGATCTTCTATGATGCTGGCCGTGTGATCGTGATGTGGTATTCTTCGGCACATCGAACACCAGCTCGCTCTGGAGAAAGGCGCTCGAGAATTATGGGGAAACGTGCCGAGTACGGGGGGTACGCTATTGAATCCGCTCCACACCATGACCCACAGGGACAGAAGTGGCGACTACGGATCTATATCTCAGTTCAGCATGCCCGTGGCATTCAGACTCGTGAATTGACCGCGGAGGGTCTCTACGCCAGCGAGGACGAGGCAGATTTCTACGGCATTGCCTTTGGGCAGCGGGTGATTGATGGGAGAGTGGATGGCCTCGCGGTGTGGGATCTGAACGCCCAGGAGCGTCGGATCACCCCGCGCTTCCGAGTCCAATTCCGCACGACGTTTTGTGCGGCTCCGACACTGGACGGAACAGGGACAATCCTCGATCTCTCAACAGGTGGATGTCGGGTGGAAAGTACGGCTACGCTGACGTCGGGCCTGGCCCTCGAACTCCGGATTTACGCGCCAGGCTTGGACTGGCCGTTGATGATTGAGGCGGCAACCGTCCAATGGGTCAGCGGTCCGACGTTTGGGCTCGCCTTCTTTCGGATGACCGACTCCGAGCGGCAACGGCTGGAGCAGGTTATCCGGGATCTGACGGACACGCTCTCCTGACAAGATCACGAATGGAGCCTTGTCGCTCGCCTCAGTGACCATGCGCATCCCCTCCTCCACGCCTCCGCCGTCTGCGACTTTCCTCGACCAGAACCACGCCCATACTTAAATCGTGGCCCCTCCCGAGCTAACGTGACCACACCTCGGCGCGTTGATGGGGCCCTCAGGAAATCGTCGTGGGAGTCCCCTCACCTACCGTGCATGATCCACTTGTGTTGCGAGAGGCCCGGGACACCGCACTGACCATCTCTCAGGGAGCACCTGTGAGGGGAGATCGGAATTCGAGCTCTAGCTGGCCCGCGCCCGTCGCCTCCCCCCCTTTCGACGTACCTCGTTCAGATCTATCGCGCATCCTCGTACCTGGTACGGTTGACTGAGCGGCACGGCACACACCAATGGAGGGCGGCCATGACCTGTACACGCTGTGAAGGATTGATGCTGGAAGAGCACATGATCGATATGGAAGGCGGCTATGGCGAGATGTGGAGCCGCAGCTGGCGCTGTTTCAATTGCGGCCATCGTGATGATGCGCTCATCCAGCAGCACCGTCAACGACAGGCCAAGCCGATCCTGGTCAACCCTCCGGCTGTGACGGACGCGAATCTCGTCGAGCTGGCCTGGGAATCCGAGTCCATCGAATCACTTGCCGCCTAAGGTGGTGAGTGATCGTGAGTAGGGCATCTCAAGGGAAGGCGGTGAGGTCATGAGTGTGGCCACGATCTTGATCATCGAGGATCAGGCGTCTGTGCGTCGGTTGCTCGTCCAGGTGCTGGAGGATGCCGGCTATCAGGTCTGGGAGGCGGCTAATGGACGACTCGGGCTCGAACAGTTCCGGGCGCATCCGGCGGATCTCGTGCTGACCGATCTGGAAATGCCAGAGATGAACGGGCTGGATGTGATCGTCGAATTGACCCGTTCCTACATAGACGTGAAGGTCATGGCGATGAGTGGGGTGCACCCCGATGAGTTACAGAAGGCCACACGCTGTGGGGCCCGGCAGATCTTTCCGAAGCCCCTGGATCTCCAAGCCCTACTCCAGACCGTCCACGCAGAGTGACGGCAGCACCACCTCAATTAATACGCGCTACATGGGGATCCCTATTCTATCAGTCCGGGGATGGCACCGTTCCGTATTCCCTCCTGAGCATGGGAAGCCACGGAGTGACAACGACTCATGCCTTGACGCGCCAAGGAATTCCCGTTCCCTGCGAAGCTCCTTCCAGTGATTTCGACTTTCATTGCAAGTCGCAAGATTTCGGGTAGACTCCAACAGGTTCATCGTCCGAAGCGATCAACATCCAACGGAGTGGTATGGTCACGATATTGGTGATGGATGATGACGCACCCATTCGCACCTTGCTCTCGACCGCGCTTCAAGCGGCCGGCTACGCGGTGGTCGAAGCGTCCAACGGGCATGAGGGGCTACGGTTGTACCGTCAGAGGCCGGCAGATTTGGTCATCGTGGATATTCTGATGCCGGAATTGAATGGACCCGATACGATCATGGCGCTCACGCGCGAATTTTTGGATATCAAGGTCATTGCCATCTCTGGAGTCTTTAGTGAGGACTACATGAAGAAGACGGCCAGGTTGTTAGGCGCACGACAGATGTTACGCAAGCCGTTTGGAATGAAGGAACTGCTGGGTGCTGTCCGGTATGAGTTGGCGCATTAATCCGCTCAGCTAGTAGAGAGGGTGAGATCCATAGCGAGTAGCAAGGGTTCTTTCCTACCTCTTACGCTTTGGCCGACACACGCGGCTCACAGCGCTGCTCGATATGCTTTTGGGCCTTGTCCGGCAAGGTTCGGCTACGCACAGCTCATAGGTCTTCTGCAGCTTCCACTTCATCGGCGGTGGAGGTTAAATTCCAACAGAGGTACGTAAGGTCCCACACAGTCTTTGACAAGTCCCAGTCATTCAAGGATATCAGACGAGAGGCTCGCCCCCAACATTGTGACCTGTTGAGGAAGTCAACTTTGGGAGCCCGATTCCAACGCTATCCTGTAGCTGTTCGTCCGAACAATCATCCTCGCCCAGCAGGTTCAAATGCCGCCAGGCCACTGCCGAGCTGTGAGCGACCGCATCGAGAAACGCGTCCCGATCGGCGGAATCGTGGATCTCCGTATCGATCGGGACGGGAACGACTTACTCGCGAACTGAACGAGGTGGTCGGCAACCGCCTTCCAACCACTGCTGAGGTGCCCCGCTTGACATATACGAAGATGGTCTGGGAGGAGTCGCTTCCGCTCTATCCTCCAGCCTAGAGCCTCCATGCCCGTATCGGCCAGGCAGCGGACCGGCTTTCCGTCAGGTGCCGTACTTCCACCCCGCGCATAGGTCTTCATCAGTCCTTGGAGTCTGCATCGCACTGCGCGAGGGTTCCCTGATCCTGATCGATTCGACCCTGAGCGATTGTCCGATAATGAGTCACGGACACAGACGGCCTATGGCTATATTCCCTTCGGGGCCGGCGGACATCGATGTCTCGGAGAGACCTTCGCCGAGTTGGAAGGGCTGTTGATTTTGGCGACGATCACGTCCAACGTGCATCTGTGATTGGTCGATGGGCAGATGATCCGGCGCTCTCGCGAGAGGAGGCCAGCCTGTTCTTCCGGCTGCTGGTCCGCCGCGACGAGCGGGGGAGTTTGATCGTGACCAGCAACAAGAGCTTCGCGGACTGGGGCGAGGTCTTCAATGATCAGGTCCTGGCCACGGCGATCTTGGATCGGCTCCTGCATCATGCCACGACGCTGAACATCAAAGGCGAGCGTGACCGGCTACGGGAGAAGAAGGCCGAGCTCCTCGGTCGGCGGTCCGTCACGGCCGCTGAGGAGGTGACAACCGATGCCGCGATCTGAGCACGACAACTGGACAATCTCATCGGTACAAAGTGGACATCTCAGATCGGTGATTTGTCGACAACCAACTTCGGCCTTGACACGAGGTAAGGAGCATGAAGGCAACCGAAGAGTTGGATCGAGGTTGCGGGATGTGGATCAACAAGGAGACCGCCCCATTCCAAAGCTTCTTCAAGGGGAAAACGTATTATTTTTGCTCGAAGCCATGCAAGGAGCACTTCGATCAAGATCCAGAATCATACATGAAAGATTTTGAAGGTTGAAACCCGTGATGTTTATCACGCTACGAACCTTCTCACTTCCGCTGAAAGTCTTGGCCACCATGTTTCTGCTGACCATGGGGCTCGGCTATCTCTTCGGGGTGACCTACCTCCATCTCATCGAGGTGGAGCCGCATACGAAACATGGAATGAGGGTGGTTGCCGCCCTCATCAGGCAATATTGCGGCCAGCGGTATACGACCGGGCTGGAGGCCTTCCTGGAAGGCCCCATACCGGATTATGTCACCACTACTCTGAAGAAGGAGATCGCCTATTAGCCACATCCACCAGAAAAACCACATTAAGCTTCCTGGGCTACGGGATCGAGCGTTTGCCGTATGCGGTCTACACCAAAAATGCGGGCTATGCGGCTTTTCGTAGGTCAGCCAGATGGATCGCACAGTCTCGCGAGGCCATTGGAATCAGCACCGTAAACGGCTGTCGAATTCCGCTGGTTCCAGCGAAATTCTGGAGACGCATGATCATGGATGGGGTGACTTCCTGGCCCTTTGATGCAAGAAGCACCTCGGTGCTTGACTTGATGTCTTCGCCCAAAATCATGCCTTCATGAAGATCGGCCACCGTGGTCGTCCGCATCTCATATTTGATCTCCCGGGCGAATGCCGTTTTCAACGCTTCGCCTACCGTCGGATCGTACCAGCCTTTCCGTTGCTTCAGCTGATCGAACGCCTCCGTCTTCGTCTTGCCCGCCGATTCGAGGGCATCGAAGTCCAGCGCGACCTTCATGATTCTGGCCTCCATGGGAATCGCGTCGCCCTTCCGATGGTCGTCCAGCACGCCGACTCCGTCATAGTACCTGTCCTGATACTTAATGATTTCCGCCACTCTCAGCATCCGCGGGATTTTAGCGACCAGGTCGAATGCCACAAAGGGATGTTGATTGAATAGTTGGGATTCTTCAGGCGTCAACGTTTCGCCTCGATACACTTTCTTGAGCACCGCTTCCGGCAGGATCACACAGCCGATCTGGGATAACATCGCGGCGGTTTTGATGGCCCACAGCTCGCTGACATGGAGATTGGCCGCGATCGCCTCGACATACCGCGTGATGCGGGACGACCGCCCGAACGCCTCCGGGTTGACCAACGACAGCACTTCACACAGCACTCTGATGCTTCCGCTGAGGGTATGCTCCAGGAGCTCGTGTTCCGCGGTGATCAGGCGGTGCTGCGCCAGGCCTGCTTTGAGCGTGTTCGCCAACGCTTCCGGTGTGCAGGGTTTGGTCAAAAATCGGAAGATCTGTCCCTGATTGATCGCGTCGATCGACGCCTGAAGGTCCGCGTTGCCGGTCAACAGTATGCGGACCGTATCCGGTGCCTGCTCTCGGACCCTGGCCAGAAACTGAATGCCGTTCATGCCGGGCATCTGCAGATCGGACACCACCACCGCGAACGGCCCCCCCTCGGCTACCATCCGGAGGCCTTGTTCCGGCCCGACGGCGGTTTCCAACTTGAAGTCCTTGCGAAGATGGCGCTTGTAGCCGTCTAAGATATTAGCGTCGTCGTCCACACAGAGAATCGCGTCAGCCATTCGCCTTCTCCTTCCTCAACAATCCAACCAATTCCCGCCAACGCGGCAACCGGTCGGTTAATCTGAGTTTGTCGAGATACGCCATGTCGAGCTGGAGCGACACATCCCCGGTCGTTTGCTGAGTGCACTCCCGCTGCAACACATTCGCCACGTGCACCGCCGTCAACGGACTGAAGATCTCCCCGGGACAGTCTCCCGGCCGGTGATGATAGGCCACCGACTCGACGATCGGATCGCTCAACCCCCAGAGCCCCAGCAGATAGGCGCCGACCTCGGCATGAGTGGTTCCGAATTTCGACTGTTCCACTTCCCAGACCGCCCTCCCCTTGGACGAAGCCTCGGTAAGGACGCCGCTGTATCGGTCCCCGAAGTTCGCCGCCAGCACAAGAATACCCACATCATGAAGAAAGCCAGCCGTGTTGGCCTGCTCGACCTCGAGCACCTCCCGCTCTTCCGCCTTGGCGATCCTCCGAGCCAGAGCGCCGGTCTCCATGCTCGCCGCCCACAGACGATCGATGTTGAAGGCCGACACACACTGCGTGCGAAATTGCGAAAAGACATGGACGGTCAGAATGAGCGCCTGAATCGTGTCCAGTCCCAGAAAACCCACCGCCTGTTCCACCGCCGACACATTTCGGCGCACGCCGAAAAATGCCGAGTTGACGAGCTGGAGGATCTTCGCCGTCATGCCCACATCCTTCGCGATGATGTCGCCGATCGTTTTCAGCGAGCAATTCTCCGACTCCGCCTCTTTCTTGACCTCGGCAAACATGGCCGGGAGGCTTGGAATGGTCTGTATGCCCGCCGCCAGTGCGCGGAGTGACTCGTCCTGTAGCAACTCGCGCAGCGCGCATGCGCGATGAATCGTCGCCTTGAGCTGCTCGGCGTCGCAGGGCTTTGCGAGAAACTGGTGGGTTGCGCTGATCGATTGGAAGATCATGTCCTGATCTGAATGGCCTGAAAGGATGATCCGGACCACATGGGGATATTGCCGTTGCACCTCGTTCTGCAGCTGGGCGCCGTCCATCCCCGGCATGCGCATGTCCGAAATCACAACGTCAAACGACGCTCGCGCAAGCTCTTTCAGCGCCTCCTCGCCGCTGGCCACGAAAGTCATGTTCCACTCATTCCGCATGGGCCGCAGCGATCGCTTGAGCCCGTCGAGGAGGTTCGGCTCGTCGTCCACAAACAGTAGCTGCTTCATGGCGTGTGACTCCACTAGGCGGCAGCCGCCTGATCTGTCAACCGACCTAATATCTCGCGAAATGCGACGAGAGATCGGCGAAAGGCGTGATACACGATAGGGTCAAAGTGACTGCCGGCTTTTTTGCCCATGATGCCGAGAACCGTTTCTTCTGAAAACGCCGGCTTGTACGGCCTGGCCGAGCTTAGCGCATCGTACACGTCCGCCACCGCCACGATGCGCGCCTCCAACGGGATCGCCTCGCCGGCCAGCCGTCGCGGATACCCCGTGCCATCCCACCACTCGTGATGTGCCAGCGCAATCGATGATGCCATCTCCAGGAAGGGATTACGCCGGCTACCAGGCTCATCTGTCGAATCGACGAAAAAAGCAACCGGCAGCGAAGACCAAGTCCGGCCATCCTGCCGCAAGATCTCGGCGCCGAGCGTACAATGTCTTCGCATGACGTCCCATTCCACAGCCGTGAGTTTTCCTGGCCGCAGCAGGATGCCGTCCGGAATGCCGATCTTCCCGATGTCATGCAGGGGGCTGGTGAGAAAGATCGTCTCGGCAAATTCTCGCGGCATCCCGAGCGTCTCAGCCAACACTTTGCAGTACGCTCCCACACGCATGATGTGGTTGCCGGTTTGTTCGTCGCGAAACTCGGCCACTCTCCCAAGCCGCCAGATCAAGTCCACACGCGACGCATCCAACGCCCGCGTGCGCTCCCGGACTTTGCGTTCGAGGAGGTCGTTTTGCCCACGGATTTGGTCTTGGTGGGTTTTCAGCCGGAGTGCGCTCCGGATGCGGGCGGTCAGGTCGGCGGGATCGGCGGGTTTGTTCAGCAGATCCGTCGCACCCTGATCCAAGGCGCGCCGTTTCAGATCCCGCTCGGCCGCGCCGGTCATGATGATGACGGGGATATGACGCCAGTTCGGCGACATCGCAATCCTCTGGAGGAGGTCGAAACCGGTTTGTTGAGGCATTTGAAGATCCGAGACGATGGTATCGATGTTCGCCTCATCAAGTCGTCGAAACGCCTCTCCAACGCTGGTGGCGAACGTCATCGTCCATTCGGGATGATGCGAGCGGAGCATCCGGCGGAGCCCGTCCAGGAAGCTTGGATCATCATCGACGAATAGCACGTGCGCATTCATGCCGCTTGCTCCATTTCACCCGTCTCTCCCGATCCATTCAGCGGCAGGCGGACGATGAAGGTAGTCCCTTGGCCTACCTGGCTCTCGACTGTGATCGTGCCGCGATGCTTGTCCACCACGACGGAACGGGCGATGGCCAAGCCCTGCCCCGTCCCCTTGCCGACTTCCTTCGTCGTAAAGAACGGGTCGAAGATCTTGTGCCGGATGTGCTCCGGGATGCCCGGCCCATTGTCCGTGATGCGGATCTCGGCCCAGTCATCGACCCGGCAAGACATGATCGAGATGATCCCCTTCTGGCCGGTGCTCTTGATCCTATCGCCGATCGCGTGGGCAGCATTCACGATCATATTGAGAATCACCTGATTGAATTGGCCCTGGAGGCAGGGGACTAGGGGGAGGTCGGACGCTAAATCCGTCGTCAAGTCGGCGACGTACTTCCATTCGTTGCGCGAGACCTCCACTGTGCTCCCGATAGCCTTGTTAAGATCCACGCAGACCTTCTCCTCGCTCCCCGGATGGGCAAAGTCTTTCATCGCGCGCACGATCTTGGCGATCCGCTCGATACCTTCGGCAGATTGCGCGATGGCTTTGGGGATTTCCTCCGTCAAATAATCGAGATCGGCCCGCCGCGCTTCCTCTTCGCAGGCCTCGATCAGGGCCGGGACGCAGACTCCGGACTTGACCGATGTCAGGAGTTCCCCATGGCGGTCGAGCACGGCGAGCAGGTCGGCGAAGGAGTCCGAAAGAAAGCGGACATTGTCGCCGACGAACTGCGTGGGCGTGTTGATCTCATGCGCGATGCCGGCTGCCAATTGTCCGATGGATTCCAGCTTTTGCGCCTGCACGAGCTCACGCTCGAGATCCAAACGCTCCGTAACGTCCTCTCCCATCAGGACGACATCGACGCCGGCATCTGTGCAGAGCGGCGAAACGGTCAGTCGGATGAACCGCTGGATACTCTCAGGTGTGACCAGCCGCACTTTGTCCAGATGAACTGAGCTGATCGTTCGGGTTGCCCGATTGATGGCTTCATGGATCGTCTCCCGGCTCCAGGCAATGGGGAGATCAGAAAAGGTTCGCCCCATCGCTTCCGGAAGGGAAATGCCGAACAGCTTCTCGGCCTGGCTGGTCCATTCGCAGATGACACCCGAGTCGGTCAGCCTGATAAAAAACGCCTCGACGGTGGCCAGCAACGCGGCCTTTTCGCCTACCGCCTGCTCCGCGCTGGCCTTGGCGGCAGTGATGGCCACCTCTGCCATCTTACGCCTTAGAAACTGAGAGAGCTGCGCCGCCAGGTTGCCGAACATGTCCAATAACTTCCGATCCGGTTCTCGGATATCTGAGGCAAAAAACTCCATCACCGCGTACACCTTTTCCTCCAAGCGGATCGGGAACGCGAACCCGGTGTGGAGCCCTACCTCCGCCGCAAAGGGCGCTCTGGGGAAGTTGCTGTCGTAAATGACATCGGAAATCCACTCGACTTTCCCGCTCTCCCAGACCCTGCCGGGAAGGCCGACCCCGCGGGGAAAGGTGCTGCGTCTGGCCTGTTCGAGAAACGTTTCGGCCTGTGTCCGAGATGCCTTCCATTCGGTCACGTACCGCAACACCTGCGCCTGCTCATCCACCTTCCATAGCACGCCCACTTTCCAACCCAAGGCCCGGCATACCGTCTCCTGGATTTCCTGTGAGGCCTCCTCCAACGAGTCTGAGTCCAGCAGTATCTTAGCGATGGTATGTTCCGCTGATTGACGACGCTCTTGCTCGAGGCGAGCGGTGATGTCGTAAATGAGCGCCAGGAAGGTCTGATTCTGACCTTGCCCGAGAACTTGCAAATGGACCTCCACCGGATAGAGACTTTCATTTTTACGCCGGTGGACGGTTTGAAAGACGAGTTGCTCCCGCTCACCGGTGAGGAGCGGTTTGACAAGTTCCCGAAAGGACGCCTCCGTCATCTCTGGTTTAATGTCGAGGGGGGTCATGGCTTGCATGGCCTCGATGGTATATCCGATATTGCCCAGCGCACCCCGATTGGCGTACGTGAACCGCAACGTGTCGGGACGAAACATGTAAATTTCGTTCAGGCTGGCATTCAGGATTGTCCACAATTGCACCTCCTCCGCTTCAGCCAGCTTGCGTGCCGTGATGTCGCGAATGAAGACGCTGAAGATATTTCCTCTGGATGTCTTGACAGGAGTAATGCTGAGCTCAATCGGGAACAGCTGGCCTTCCTTATGCCGACCTTCAAGCTCGATTCGTTTGCCGGACAGTTTTCCGGCGACGGGATTCAGAAAGTTCTGCAAGTTGTTCTCGTGATCTGGCAGATCACTTGATAGAACGACGAAGGTCGCCAGAGACTTGCCCACCGCCTCCTCAGACGGCCACCCGAAAATCGCTTCCGCGTTGGGGTTCCATCCCACAACAAGCCCTTCGTGGTCCATCAAAATATGTGCGTCCAAGGCATTGTCGAGAATCGACTGAAGGAGGTGCTGCGCCTCCTCTGAGGCGTGTCTGGCAGCCTCGGTCCGGCGCCATTCCGCTCGCAATCGCCCCATCGTCCAGAGAAGAAATAGCCACAAGGGGAAGAAGATTCCCATTCCCCACATCGTGACAGTCCGAATAGTCGAACGAATAGGCGCCAGAACTCCTTTGCTCTCCGCTCGAACCAGAACCCCCCACCCTAATGCTTGCAGTTCTTTCCGAGCCGGCATTGGCGCATAGCCGGTCAGGACCTGTACGGGGCGGCGCGCATGGTTTTCCAAGACGAACCCGGTTTGTCCTTGAGTAACCAGCCGCGCCGACTGCACCCCTAGAGCAACCAGGTCGAGAGAGCCCCCTTGCTGAGGGAGTGATTCAACGATGACCTGTCCCTGCCTATTGAGCACCTGATATTCCAGACGCTGATGGACATCCGTTTTTGTTGTGAGCTCTTGGAGTGTGCGGGTCACGATCGCGTCGAGGTCAGAAAGCGTGATCTGCGTGACCAACGTTCCGTGAAAGGGAGAGAAGTGGCGTGAGTGAGGAGGGACAGTGACCGAAACTGAAAACCCCACCGTCTTGTGCGCCTCCAATACGTCATGAGACCGAGCATCGTGCACCATAACGGCGGACTTGCCCTCTGTTTGTCCGGCCAAGCCCATGCTACTGGCGTCTTTGCCGACGGTGCCACTATCGGTTGCGGCTACCACTCGACCGGTCTTGTTCAACAGCCCGATCCACCCATACACGGGATACGCCTTCTGAACTTTTTGCACATGTTGGGTCCATTGAGTGCCCGCTTGTTCGCCCCCCGCCTCCGGGAGGGTCTCGGCGAGGAGCTGAATATCTCCATATCGCTCAAAGAGCACCAGATCGAGTTTCTCTGCGATCTCCATGGCCGCCCACTGAAGATTCCGGCCACTCTGGTTCAGCAGGTACTCCTCAAGCATCGAGAGGCCGAGCAGGACGATACCGCCCACCGCCACGGTTATGGTAAGGACCAAGAGCGGAAGCCATCCATATCGTTCGGGCTGTCGCAGCATGGGTCCATGCATCCCTAGTTCACCAGCAGTTGTTCCACCGTGTCGATCAGCTCTTCCCGGGTGAAGGGCTTTGCCAGAACCCGCCGCGCCCCCATCAACTTCGCCGCTTTCAAGACGTCCATGTGTCCCTTTTTCCCACCACCGGACATCGCGATGATTTTGATGTCCGGATGTAATCGACGAAGTTCCCCGATGGTCTCCAGTCCCTCTTTCCCCGGCATGAAGAGATCGACCAGCACCACATCGACCGGATGGCTCTTGACGACCTTGAGCCCTTCCCCGCCTTCGGCGGCTTCCATAAGCGTGTATCCATTCCCCCGAAGGGCTCGGTGCAGGGAATCCCTGAGGGATTGATCGTCGTCGATGATCAGAATGGACGGCATCGATCCTCCACCTGCCTGTGACCCGCCGAGCTGCGCCAACTCCCCTTGTGTGTAATATGTCGGCCTGGCGCCCTCGAAGCTTGAGCCGAATCATCCATGAACACTTCCGTCCGCAATCGCTGATGCTCAAGCAAGAGGCGCCAGGCCGGAGACTAGACCCCGAGCTGCCAGTGCCCGATGGGCTGATGACCGTGGGGCTGGATGGCAGCTATGTGCGGGCAGCACACACAGAGCGATTTTCCAAGGTGATTGCGGGCCGCAGCGTGGTGGCATTTCGTCGCGGAGAAGAGGATGCGGTGCCGCCGCCCAAATGCTTTGGGTTTGTCCAAACCTACGATCTGAAGCCACGCCGACGATTATGGGAACTGATGAAGTCCCAGAGGGTGCAAGAAAACCAGCAGGTGGTGTTTCTCTCCGACGGCGGCGAAGATATCCGGCAGGTACGGGCGTATCTCCATCCCAACAGCGACCATGTGATTGACTGGTTTTACATCACGATGCGATTGACGGTCCTCCAGCAACAGACCAAGGAGTTCGCGAACGCGCGACCAGAGATAGGAGCCGAGTTGTATCGGCAACCAGAGAGAGTCAAGCCCTGGCTGTGGCATGACAATGTCGAAGAGGCACGGTTGACCAACCTACTCACGGACCTTGAGCTAATCCGGAACTACGCTGCACCAGCCGAGAAGCTGGCGACGGGCGGCCAGGAGTTCGAGACGTACATTCGGAACAATCAGGCATCCATCTCGAACTACGGCGAGCGCTACCGGCAGGGGGACACGATCAGCACGGCGTTCGTCGAATCGATGATCAACCACGTGGTGAGCCAGAGATTTGTCAAGAAGCAACAACTGCCTTCTGAAAACGCAGATCACGGTCATGAATACCGAATTAGAAGAAGTGTTTCGGGGGTGGTACCCATTGTTTCGAGTCCACGCGAACGCGGCGTGCCCCCCCGGGTTCCTGCTGCTCTCCAAGAAACGGGTGGCCTGGATCTCGAAGACAGGCCACGACCACATGATACACCTAACTCTGAAAACTAAACGAACCTTTTGTCTATAGAGACGACACTGACCGTCGTTAAATCTGCGTCACCGCATCTTCGGCCCCCTCGAGCAGGCGTTGCACCTCCTCCACATACATTTCTGTCGTCGCATAATGCTGGTGCCGCATCTTTTGCACCCGCGTCGGATTCGCATCATTGAGCAACAGGAATACGCTGGGAGGCATGACCTCAGTAATGTCTGGGCATTGCCGCATCGTCACGAATGAAGCGCCGGGCTGGTCACGCCCGGCTTTCGTTCCCCTCACGGATCACTCGTCTTCTCCTCCACCCCTCAGGTTGCTCTGAGGCTGGACCTTCCCCAACCGTGAACGTGCTTCTCGCGGCTTGTCTGGCTCGCCAAGCATCGACTTCCGCGACCCCAAGTTCACACGTTTCTTCACCAATTCCATTAAAACTCTGATCTGCTATCCTGTTTGAGAAGCGTAAACGGATGATCATGAAGCACCTATGTACTTCGGCCATTCTCTCCATCGACCGTGGGCTGGTGGAGCCAGTGCCGAGCACCCCCTTCTCGACGGAGGGACACTGATCGATGATCATGAATACGAGTCCATGCACACCATCTATAATGCGGCTTGCGGTGGCCGCCATGATGCTCGCGCTGGACCGTCAGGTTGGGCAGAAGGCTTGGTTTCGCTGCTGTATGGCCGCTGTGCTCATGTGGGCTGCTTGCGGGTTCCTCGGCATATCCAAGGGAATGGCAACAGCAACAGAGGGTTATCAAGACACACGCATGGGTGTCCAGCGTATGGTGGTGGGTCAGTCTGGTTGGACAGCTCTGATGGAAGCCTCAACGCAAGGTAATCTTGCCGCCGTTGAGAATCTGCTGACCAAGAAATCCAATGTAAACGCACAGGCGATCGACGGGAGTACCGCGTTACGGGCAGCAACCTACTACGGGCATGGAGATGTGGTGAACGCGCTGCTTGCGCACGGCGCCGATGTGAACCTTCGTGACAAGACAGGCCGCACGGCTCTGTCCGATGCCGTGCTGGAAGGGCGTGCGGCCATTGCCTCCCTTCTCCTTGAGAAAGGGGCAGACCCGAATGTGAAGACCACATTCGGCGAACCGCTGCTCACCCGCGCCGCGACGCAAAGCGATGAAGACTTGGTACGGGCTCTGTTAGACCACGGCGCGGACCCCAATGTACAGGCTGAAGGGTACCCTACGCCGCTGATCGCAGCAGTGCAGAGGGGGCGTCAGAATATCATTTCCACGTTGCTCGAGAGGGGCGCGGATAGTCGCGCCGCAGACCGGGACGGAAAGTCCGCATTGCTGGTGGCCGCTGAGCAAGGTTTCACATCGATCGTGCATCTCCTCCTGAAGAAAGGAGCGGATCCAAACCAACAGGACACGTTCGGCAATAGTGCTTTGATCTTGGCTGCCGAGCATGCCCATGCTCCCGTTACTGAGGCACTCCTGAACAGCGGAGCCGATGTTCATATCGCCAATAAGTCTGGCGAGACCGCATTCTTGGTATCGGCTCGGAGCGGCACAGTAGCAGTCATGAACCTACTGGTACAAAACGGCACGCGCGTGAATGAGAAGACTCACGCCGGCACCACGGCGCTCATGATGGCTGCCGAAAAAAGCCGTCTTGATGCAGTACGATACCTCATTAAGAACGGGGCGGACATTGACGCAGTGGACGCTGAGGGCAATACGGCGGAGGTCTTTGCCGATTGGGCGGGCCACTCGGAGATCGTCAATGCCATCCTTCGACAGAAAACCAGCCTCGCCCAACCAGGATTGCAGCAGACGCCGGCAACGTTATTTTATATTCAGAGCGCCAAGCAACACTGTGTCCTCAAATCTTTTCACCCACGAGACGGGAAGAAGACAACACTGGCTTCTCTGGAGCGATGCCCAGCGGATGTGTTTGTCACGAACGATTTCAGCGCGATGTTCCTGATCGAAGAGTCCGAGATGACGGAACTCGTGTTGAGGCCTCGTGTCCACCGTGCACCTCCAACCCCACTGCCACTCACGAATATCCCAGATGGTGGCTTCGGGAAGCACCGCCTTGTCCAAGCTGGGTACTTTCAGGATGGGAGCCTTGGCGCCCTCTACGAATCACCGCGCGAAGAGCAAGCGTCCGATATGCAGCTCTTCAAGTTCCACGAGGGCGGGTGGACACTGGTCAAGGAACAACACTGTCCTCCTTTTCAGTACCAGTGCCTGAAGTCTCCGATCAACGGCCACAACTGGAAAAACTGGAACCGCGCGAAGGCCATTTGGCATCCTCGAGTGACACGGAACCCGTTGATCATAAAACGTGGGACTGCACAGGAAGGGGAACTATCTGCCCTTGAGAATCGGCCCGATTACTCCAGTGACGACCTAGGCGGGAAGTGGCGATATCTCCGACTGAAGACCAACGAACGGCAATCCACCCTATTTTACTATGTCTCGCGCGGAGACGTAGGCTTCGGCCCCTACACGTTCACCATATTTCTGCGGCCACACAAAGACCGCAAAGCAGTTCGGATTGTGGAGAGTCAGTGTGACACAGCCATCGAGCATAAATACCTCCTGGTAAGTGAATATGACCTCAAGTTAATTGACCTCGAAAGCGGCGAGGAGCCCGTCACGGGCCTGCAGTATGCTTTCTGGAACTCGAGGTAGATGATCGTGCCGAGTGGGCTCGGTTTTTTGGTGCCACAGGGACGACGAGCTGCAACTGCAGATACCTCAAGAAGGGTGTGGAGACGATCTAAACAATATCCGATGGAGTGAAGACTATGGGCGACGCCCTTAACTCTAGAAAGTAGTTTCGCACCAAAGATCCGCCACTCGCAGAGTCTCGACGCTCTGCGTGTGGTGGTCATCCCACGTCAGCCTGTACAAGCGATAGAGAGACACGTCGTGGTAATACAACTCTATCATTCTCTAATCCGTGGAATGTGAGGTCAAACACATTGTGATGTGACTGCTGCGAAGCGAGCCGATCAGACGGAGCGGCCACACCTGGCGCGCTTCTTCAGTGCAACGGCGGTGCGCGCGTGTGTCGATGGTTGACCTTCCATCGCGGCACGCAAAATACGATTCAAGCGCGTCTGACTGGCTGAAGGCGCACGGCAGGGGCAGGTCAACATGTCCGCATCAAGGCGGACGGTCACTTGCTGCTTGGTTGGTGGCCATACTTCGGTGGCCTTGGTAAAGAATTCCTCACCGAGGGGCGGAATGTCGGAGTAGTCAATTGGCGCAGCATCGAACCGTCGTGCCTCTGCGGGGGTCAGACGGCGGGGCTTCTTCGGGTTCTGGCGATAGCGTTTCATTTGTACCCCCTCTGTTCGCGGTCGTTGGCTTTCCGTGCTGAAATTAACAGGATCGTGTTGTCCCACGCGGTATAGCAACCACAAAAAGCCGCCGTTCCTCATGGTAGTTGTGGCGGGCGTCCTCTCTGACGAGCCGGTCCTGGTCCAGAAAGAGATGTGTGGCGTAGTCGAATGGGACGCCGTGTTTGGCAACATTCTGGGCGTCTTTGCGCTCGTCGCATTCAAACTACATCAATCGATGTAGCTCTTTTTGTAACGACATTCAAGAGAAATGAAAACGCGCGGGGCCGTCCGGCTCTGCGAGCCGCGATGAGGTTCTGTGTCAGTGATTCGATCCAGCCGTCGTCATCGCCTTTCCCGTTGCTCCTACATCAAGGCCGCGCAGCTGACCGAGGGCAAGAGCCTGTTGTTTCGGACGATGCGAGGTCGGACCGGCCACCTCTCAGACCAGCCGATGACGCAGACGGACGCCTACCGCATGGTGCGCCGTCGCGCCACGACGGTCGGCATTCGGACCAAGATCGGCAATCATTCCTTCCGTGCGACAGGGATTACCGAATATCTGCGGAATGGGGGGAAGCTCGAAATCGCCCAACAAATGGCGAATCATGAAAGTGCACGTACGACGGGTCTCTATGATCGGCGCACCGATCAAGTCTCGCTCGATGAGGTGGAGCGGATTGTAATTTGAAGACTACCAAAGCCGGGATCAGCTGACATCGTGCAGCGGCGTGGTGTGAGCTAATCTTCAAAATGTTGCCATGTGTCCATGCGCTCATGGAGCACGCGAACGATGATAATCTGACGGGCTTGAAGACGGTAATAGGCGATGTGGCGGTTGAGATGGAGACAGCGGTAGCCGGTGCGTATGTCGTCGCAGGGCTTGCCAAGCTGGGGATTCTTAGCGAGCTGGTGAAATCCTAAATCCAGTTGTTCAAGATACGTATTGGCTTGGGTTGCATCCCACGTTTCAAACGTAAATCGCCAAATGTCGGCAAGGTCGGTTTCCGCACGAGGGTGGAGAACAACGTCAAACATCCAGACCCGCGCGGCGGTTGGCGTTGCGGATGATGTTCTTCATATTGAGCTTTTTAGGCTTGCCGCTGGTCTCACCTTCAATGAGAGCAAGACGGATCGCTGCAAGTTTCTGTTCACGTTCTTCAAGCAGCCGCAACGCCTGCCGTACCACTTCGCTGGCTGAGCCATAACGACCATCCTGTACTTGATTGGCGATGAAGTCCGTAAAATGATCGCCAAGGATGAGGCTGGTGTTTTTAGACATCATGACACTCCCATAATTGAGTACCATAAAGTATCATATAATAATATATATGCCAAGTGGAAAGATTACGGCGATGATACAGCGCGTTCCACTACGTACCACGTATGAAACAAGATATTTTCAAGCGAAGGGTAAATGGGGTCTGCTTTACCTTTTAGATGCAGTCTTGGAAGATTCGCTCTGTTCAAGAGCTCGAATAATAGGGCACCCTTTTGTAGATTCTCCGGCGTCGCATTGTCGAACGAGGGCGGCCAGTGCTTTACGCATGCTCGTGAGTCCGGTCAGTTTCTGGTCAATGGCGTGTATCTTGTCTCGGGCGAGCGCGCGGGTTTTGCCACAGGCGCGGGCTTCCTCCAATTCCATGAGGACGGCCACTTCATGTAATGTAAACCCAAGAGCCTGCGCCCGTTTGATGAAGCGGATGTGCTTCACCATGTCCACTGGATAGCGGCGGTATCCCATATAGGGCTTGTCCGGCTCCGCTAGAAGTCCTCGCCGCTGGTAATAGCGAATCGTCTCGACGTTGACTTCCGCCAGCTTCGCCACCTTGCCTATCGTTAATTCCTGCGCCATGAAATGACCGCTTGATTCTGTACCTTAGTACAGGGTTTAGGATGAATCAAGAAAGCGGCTTCTCTGGAGAAAACTTTATGGATATATGGGATGGAAAGGGAACGCTCATTGCGAGCGTGCTGACTGCGGTGGGCGCGTCGGTGTGCTGTGTCGCGCCACTGGTCCTGCTGACACTTGGCATCAGCGGAGCATGGATGAGCAGCTTAACCGCGCTGGAACCGTTGCGCCCGGTATTCATCGGGTTAACGCTGCTGTTCTTAGGACTATCCTTTCGCAAGGTTCTATCTAACCCCTCTCGCTTGTGTCCCTGATACACCATGCTTCGACCTGCGCACAGTCAAACGACAGCGCGGCATATTTTGGGTGGTCACGGTGCTGCTGCTCATCCTGCTGGCGGTGCCGTGGGTTGCACCATTGCTTTCTTGAAAGGATATGAAGATGCGCAAAGTAAAACTGCTGTTGTGTGTATCTATCTTTTTGAATAGTTGTGTTGCCGTGGCAATAGCCGCGCCTCCTGAAATGGTTACGCTTGCCGTGAAGAATATGACGTGCGAACTTTGTCCTGTCACCGTAAAGAAGGCGCTCGAAAAGGTGCCGGGGGTGCGCACAGTGCGCATAGATTATGACAAGAAAACTGCCACTGTGGCCTTCGATCCTGACAAGGCTAAGCCGGAAATGATGACGAAAGCCACGACCGAGGCAGGTTACCCATCAGTGATCGGAAAGGAGTGATATGGCAGACGTACCGCTTCAATCGGTTCTAACGTGCCCGTACTGTCAGAACGCTGTGGAAGAAACGATGCCGACCGATGCCTGTTTACAGGTTTACGAATGCCCGCAATGTAAAGCGGTACTGCGGCGAAAAGACGGGGGCTGCTGCGTGTTCTGTTCGTATGGCTCGGCAAAATGCCCGCCAGTGCAGAGTCAAGAATGAATCATCATCGTTACACGGTCAGGAAGTGTGCCACGTCCGAGTAGATTATGAACGTGGCACCCACAGAATGATGGCCGCGCCGATGAGAGAAACCGTTGCTCCGATAATATCCCATCGGTCTGGGCGGATACCTTCAACTGCCCAAAGCCATCCGAGTGTGGTGGCGATGTAGATGCCTCCATAGACCGCATAGGCACGCCCTGCATATTCTGCCGGACTTAGCGAAAGTAACCATGCAAACACCGCGAGGGAAAGCATCCCCGGCAACAACCAGAGGATGGGTTTGCCTTCCCGGTACCAAAACCAAAAAGCAAAACACCCTGCGATTTCCGCAATGGCCGCCGCGATATAGATTAAAAGTGTGAACATCGACTCTCCCTTGTCCTCTTGTGGTGAGCGAGGTCAAACTCACTCAGGAGAGCGATAGTTGTCAAGGCGCAGGCTAGGATTGGGCTTTCGCTAAATCGGTCGCTTGCGTGCTTTGATAGGTGGTGAATAATTTCTCGCGCAGCCAAAACGCGACACTCACCAGAGAGATGAGAACCGGAACCTCGACTAGCGGGCCGATCACGGTGGCGAACGCGACAGAAGAACTGAGTCCGAACGCGGCAATGGCTACGGCGATGGACAGCTCGAAGTTATTACTGGCCGCCGTAAAGCTCGTCGCGGTCGTCCTGCCGTAATCAGCCCCTAAAGCCTTGCCCATTAGGAAGCTGATGAAGAACATCACCACGAAATAAATCGCCAGCGGGATGGCTATCCGCAGCACATCGAGCGGCAATTCCATCACCATGCCGCCTTTAAGGGAAAACATCGCAAAGATGGTACACAACAAGGCTATGAGGGTCAGCGGTGCAATCTTCGGCAAGAATTTCTGCTCATACCAGTCGCGGCCGTTCTGCCACATCAACACCATGCGGGACAGGAATCCGGCGAAAAAAGGAATGCCCAGGTATATGAACACACCTTCCGCCACGGTGCGGAAGCTGACCTCAATAACCTGCCCACTGAGCCCAAACAGCGGCGGCAGCACGCTGATAAACAGCCATGCATAGACGCTAAAAAACAGAAGTTGAAACACGCTGTTGAAGGCCACCAGCGCGGCGGCATATTGGTTATCGCCCTCGGCCAAGTCGTTCCAGACAATCACCATCGCGATGCAACGGGCAAGGCCAATGAGGATGACTCCGGTCATGTACTCGGGATAGTCATGAAGGAAGAATACAGCTAAGCCAAACATTAACACCGGGCTGATGATCCAATTCTGCACAAGGGAGAGCAGCAGGATTTTCCAATCCGTGAAGATGAGCGGGAGTTCTTCATATTTCACCCGTGCGAGCGGCGGGTACATCATCAGAATCAGGCCAATGGCAATCGGGATATTGGTCGTACCGACAGACAGACTATTCAGTGCATCCGGCAGTTTCCCAAAGAGGGAACCAAGGGTGATACCTGTTCCCATCGCCAGAAAAATCCAGACGGTGAGGTAGCGGTCAAGAAACGACAGGCGTCGGGTTGAGCAGCAAGCAGCCATTGGTTAACTCCTCTACGTTCTGTTTGAGCATAAAAAACGCGGTGTCGAAGGCGGCATCGGCCTCGCTCCAT
>FKKE01002235.1_pt2 | contig 34852 bp, 25 predicted proteins | sample 1106331 | NCBI WGS metagenome assembly FKKE01 (sample SAMEA3931202, study PRJEB13176) | freshwater metagenome | biome: Drinking water system; feature: drinking water; material: freshwater | place: China | collected 2013-02-06
GCAATTGCAATAGTTTCTAATCCTGATGCACAATACCGGTTCACAGTCATACCCGGTACATCAAAACCCAATGCTCTTGCTGCAATGATGCGCCCTACCTGCAAGCCCTGCTCAGCTTCCGGCACGGCATTGCCAACAATTACATCATCTACTTTTTTTGCTTCCAGTTGCGGCACAGTAGTCATTAAGGCCTTTATCACATCCACGGCAAGATCATCGGGACGATAAAAACGAAATCCACCCCGCTTTGCTTTGGCAACTGCTGTACGATAACCTGCCACTATATAAGCTTCCTGCATATAAAATGATTTTATTTTTTTAAAATTCAGCTTTTCGCAACTCCAATTGATCTACTGTTGCGTCGTGCCAGAGCACTGCTTCGGAATAATCCGTTCATCGTTCAGTAATTCTCTTCACCAATCCATGTCAAACTTACAATAAGTTGTTTATGCAACCTTCAGAAATCAAAGTTAATGCTTATCGTTTTCAGGAAAAATTTTGTGGGTTATAGTTTATGCGGTTCTTTTGGAAAATTTTAATTTATGAAAGTGTTGGTTTTCGTGAGCCTGTTATTCTTTTACGCTTTCCCGGCATATGCTCAAGAAGACACTGCATTGGTGAACAGGGTAAGCCAGCTTCTTAAGTACACACAATCGAAAGATCTTGAAAAGATCATGGATTATACCTATCCAAAGCTATTTGATATAGCACCACGGGAGCTGATGATATCTACTTTAGAAGAAACGTATGAAAATGATGATTTTAATATTGAACTTGATTCAGTGAACATCCTTTCCATATTTCCTGTTTTTATCGTCAATGATACCAGCTATGTGAAGCTGACGCATTCCATGCTGATGAAAATGAAATACAAAGAACCGCTGGATACATCGGATATGGAAAGTAAATATATGCTTGTTGCCATACTGGAACCAAAATATGGCACAGGCAATGTTCGCTTTGATTCTGCTGCCAATTCATTGAACATTTATATGAAACCAGATATATTGGGAATAAAAGATAAAACTTCTCACACCTGGACCTTTATTACTATAAATGATGAAAATCCCCTGATCCTTGAAATGCTATTCAGCCAGGCAGTGCTTAATAAGCTGAAGGAGTATAAATAATGCAGCACCTGATGTACAAAATTTTAAGAACCATACTTTTTCTTTTCCCTCCTGAATGGGTTCACTATTTTTCCATGAATTTCCTGCGGTTATTATGCAGCATTGATTTCATCAGAAAAATTATTTCTACTGTTTTTTCTGCCGGTAAAAACCAAGGATCTGAAATATTAAATCTCCAGTTTAAAAATCCTGTAGGGCTGGGCGCCGGTTTTGATAAGAACGCAAAATATCTGAGGGAACTGGAAGCACTCGGATTTGGTTTTATTGAAATAGGAACGGTAACCCCATTACCACAGGCAGGAAATGAAAAGCCAAGGCTTTTTCGTTTGCCAAAAGACAAAGCCCTTATCAATAGAATGGGATTTAACAATGATGGTGTGAAAGTTATTGCTGAAAGACTACAGAGATGGCAGTCATTGAACTCACAACTCACAACTCACAACTCACGACTCACGACTCATCGTTGGTGGTAATATTGGCAAGAACAAACTAACTCCAAATGAAGATGCATGGAAAGATTATGAAATTTGCTTTAAAGATTTGCACCCTTATGTAGATTATTTTGTAGTAAATGTAAGCTCACCAAATACACCAGGCTTAAGAGAATTGCAGGAAAAAGAATCGCTGCGAAAAATTCTCCGTCATTTACAAATGATAAATAATGGCAAAGCGGTTGCTAAACCCATTTTTTTAAAAATAGCTCCTGATCTATCAACCGAACAGTTGAATGATGTTATTGACCTGGTTGTGGAAATCAAATTAGATGGTCTTGTTGCCACCAATACCACTATTGACAGGGAAGGCCTGGAACATGATTTAAAAACAGGGACCAAAGAAAATGGCGGCTTAAGCGGTAAGCCATTACAAAAACGATCAACAGAGATCGTAAAATACATTTTTGAGAAAACAAAAGGGGATATACCGATCATAGCAAGTGGAGGAATTTTTACAGGAAGTGATGCAAATGAAAAGTTTACGGCAGGCGCATCATTGGTACAGGTTTGGACGGGATTTATCTATGAAGGCCCGGCAATAGTTAAAAAAATTTGCCGTCATCTTTCGAAGAATTAATAATGAATAATTTTCTCTATTGAGGACTTCACCTGAGAATTATCTCAATTCGTTATGGTGTTTGAGATGCTGAATATGGCTATGCACAGCCCGGTGGCAAAACAAAAAGCTCATGTTGTAAAATGGAATGAACCGGAGCTGAAAGAAGAAATCACTGAATCGGATATGGCAAAATAAAAACTAATTGCAAGTAACCCTCTTCTCCATCATATTTCAGTATAGTTGTTCAAGGTTAAAAAAAACCGGCCAGTAAGGATGACCGGTTTTTAGATAATTGCTTTTAATACCTCTTATCTTCCTAACATCAGCTGTTTAACCACCTGAACATCTCCTTTTCTGAATATAAAAATGTAAATACCCGATGCCCATTTAAATCTGTAAGTTGTATAGCGGGCACCAATATTCCATTCATAAACTTTCCGTCCTGTAAGATCATAAACTGTTGCTTTGGCCCCTATCATATTGGGTGATGTCACCAGTGTCACATTTCCATCGTTAGACGGGTTAGGGAATAAGTTAACGTTGTCTGATCTTGGAATGATGGTGAATATATCCGTTGCAGAAGAAGAACATCCATTTGCATCAGTAAACCGATATGTAATTGTGTAATCGCCTAATGCAAATGCTCCTGGCAAAAATGTACCACCACTAATACCGGTACCCGTAAATACGCCATTTGTAGGCGTACCTCCGCTTAAGGTTTGTAAAGGTGAATTGAGATATAGAGTATCGAATGGCAGAGTAAGGGCTACCACTGGTAATGGGTTTACAGTTAATATAGCCGGATTTGAATTAAGGCTTCCACTTACAACAACCCGGTACAGGTTTCCATTCATAGATTGTGTAACTGCAGTAAGTGTTAAGGAAGCACTGTTGGCACCACTGATATTAATGAAAGGCCCTCCACCGGTACTTACCTGCCATTGATAAGTAAGATTATTACCAGTGGCAAGAACATTGAATGTCGCATTTGAACCCACACATACAGATCGGTTAGCCGGTTGTGTTGTAATGGAAACTGTATTTACAGTTAATACGGCAACATTTGAAGTAACTGCTGGTAGGCAAGTGCCTGAAACAACAACATCATAGTTACCGGCATCACCTGCAGCAACCGGATTGATAGTATATGAAGATGAAGTAGCTCCACCAATATTTACTCCACCTTTTCTCCATTGATAGGTGAGTCCTGTTCCGGTTGCAGTAACACTAAACGTTACACTAGAACCAACAAATACTGTCTGACTCGCCGGTTGTGTCGTGATGGCTGGAGCCTGATTAATCGTTAACACAGCAGCAGCAGAAGTCACTGCAGGTGTACAAGTACCAGATACGATCACATCATAATTACCAGCATCACCTGCTACAACTCCATTAATTGCAAATGATGACGCAGTAGCTCCACCAATATTCACTCCGCCTTTTCTCCATTGATAGGTAAGTCCTGTTCCGGTTGCAGTAACACTAAATGTTACATTGCTGCCCAAACAAACACTTTGGCTTTGAGGTTGAGTTCCTATAGCTGGTGCTGTGTTTAGGGTCAATGTCGCAGCAGTTGAAGTTAACGGACCACAAGTGCCTGTAACAACTACATCATAACTGCCCGCATCAGCTGACACAACTCCATTGATCGTATAAGATGACGAGGTAGCTCCACCAATATTCACTCCACCTTTTCTCCATTGATAGCTTAATCCAAGTCCGGTTGCAGACACAGAAAATGTTACATTATTGCCTGCACACACTGTTTGGTTTGCCGGTTGAGTGTTTATGACAACATCACCCAATGCAAGTGAAACTGTATTTGATGTTACAGTTCCGCATGTTCCTGTAACCACAACATCATAGTTCCCCACATCACCTGGTACAACACCTGTAATTGTGTATGATGATGAAGTAGCGCCTCCAATATTTACTCCTCCTTTGCGCCATTGATAAGAAAGATTATCACCACTTGCAGACACAGTAAATGTTGCATTACTGCCCAAACATACCGTTTGATCAGACGGTTGTGTTCCAATTGTTGTTGTTGGTATAATTGAAAGTGTAGCGTTATTAGAAGTTGTACTTCCACATGAGCTTGTTACTACCACTGAATAGTTTGCTGCATCACCGGCAGTAACAGGATTGATCGTATAACTTGATGAAGTAGCGCCGCCAATATCAACCCCGCCTTTTTTCCATTGATACGTCACTGTTCCGCTTCCGCTGGCAGAAACACTGAATGTAACACTGCTACCCAAACATACAGATTGTGATGTTGGTTGAGTATTGATCACTGTACCTGCAGTTATGGTAAGTGTTGCTCCGGTTGATGTAAGTGCACCGCATGTTCCTGTAACTACTACTGTATATGTATCAGCATCGCCAGCACCAACAGGATTGATCGTATAACTTGATGAAGTAGCCCCCCCTATATCAACACCTCCTTTCTTCCATTGATATGTAAGATTTGCTCCCACTGCTGATACGCTGAATGTAACACTACCGCCAATACAGGATGATTGGTTTGCAGGTTGTGCATTAATAGCAGTTGCTGCATTTACAATTAATGAAGCAGATGATGATATTGTTGATCCGCAATCAGCAGTAACAACGACATCATAATTACCTGCATCACCTGCAGCCACAGGATTGATAGTATAGGTTGATGAAGTAGCTCCGCCAATATTTACGCCGCCTTTTCTCCATTGATAGGTGAGTACACCCGTTCCGGTTGCAGTAACGCTGAATGTAACACTGCCACCTGCACATACTGTTTGGTTGGTTGGACTTACCGTAACCTGTGTTGCCGCATTTATAGTAAGTGTAGCAATGTTTGAAGTTGTACTTCCACAACTTCCTGTTATAACCACATCATAGTTGCCTGCATCACCAGCGACAACTCCATTTATAGTATATGATGATGAAGTAGCTCCGCCAATATTTACTCCGCCTTTTCTCCATTGATAGGTAAGCCCTGTTCCACTTGCAGAAACAGTGAATGTAACATTTGCCCCCGGGCAAACTGCCTGGCTGGCCGGTTGTGTATTGATCGTAGTTGATCCAACTGTTAATGAAACTGTTACTGAAGTCGTACTTAAACTACAAGAATTAGAAACAACCACATCATAATTACCGGCATCACCTGCAACAACTCCATTTATGGTAAATGTTGAAGAAGTAGCCCCACCAATATTAACTCCACCTTTTCTCCACTGATATGTTAGTCCTGAACCTGAAGCACTAACGGAAAATGTTACATTGCCGCCTACACAAGCGGATTGATTGGTTGGTTGTGTATTGATTGCCGGTGCAGTTGGGGTAACGGTAACCGTAAATGAACAACTCACAGATGGAGATCCTGTTAATGAATAAGTAACTGTTGTTGTACCGGAATTAAATGTTTGTCCGCTTGCTGTACCGGTTCCACTACCTGTTGTAGCTCCGCTCAATGAATAATTATATGATTGCGGAGGATCGATCGTTGGATCAATATTATTTACAACTGAAGTACATTGACCAGTGCCAGCAGTTACACTTACGTTAGAAGGGCAACTGATCGTTGAATTGCCAATTGTGAATTGACGATATTCATACAATCCCCATTTACCATCACTTCCTTTTACACGAATTGAAAGATTATGTGTTCCTAATGATAAGCCGGGATCAGGGATTAAAAATGTTTGTGTAACAACTGCTCCAGGTGTGGTTACTGTTAAAGGAGTTGCATTTCCCACGCCGGGATCTGCATCGAAGAAATATTCTGCTGCTGTAATATCTGATGCATCAACAGCAGATGAGGATACATAAAATCCTCTTTTCTCATACAACCCCCACACACCATCAGCTCCTTTTACCCTTATTGAAAGAAAATGGAAGCCCGGAGCTACTGAAGTAGGAATTGCAGCGGTAAAGTTTACAATAGCTGCGCTTGCACCTACAGAAATTGCAGTTCCATTGCCAACACCGGGATCTGTATCGATAAAGTATTCTGCAGCGGTAATATTTCCTGCATCAACAGCCGATGATGAAATATAAAATCCTCTTTTCTCAAATAAACCCCAGATACCATCAGGTCCCTTAACTCTTATTGCTAAAAAATGAAAACCCGGAGACAATGATGTAGGAATATTTGCAGTAAAGTTTACAACAGCTCCACTTGCACCTACTGATAAGGGTGTTCCATTACCGGCACCCGGATCAGCATCTAAAAAATATTCTGCTGCTGTTATATCTGCTGCATCTGAAGTTGATGCCGATATATAAAATCCTCTTTTCTCAAATAAGCCCCATATGCCTTCATTCCCTTTTACCCTAATTGCCAAAAAATGAAACCCGGCAGATAGTGAGGTAGGGATGTTTGCCGTAAAGTTTACGATCGCACCACTTGCCCCTACTGACAAAGCCGTTCCGTTGCCAACACCAGGATCAGCATCAAAAAAATATTCTGCTGCTGTTATATTAGCTGCATCTGAAGTTGATGCCGATATATAAAATCCTCTTTTCTCATACAAGCCCCATACTCCATTTGCATCTTTTACTCTTATAGCAAGGAAATGAAATCCGCTGCTCAATGCTGCTGTAGATATACTCGCATTTATGTTTACAATATCACCAGGTGTAGACACTGTCAATGCGGTGCCATTGCCCGGTCCAGGATCGGAGTCAAAGAAATACTCCGCATTCGTTATGTTTTGGGATCGTGCTGCAGCAATTAAAAAGAACATTGCCAGCAGCGTTATCAGCCTTTTCATACCAAATTGTTTTATTAGTTAAAAATGGTTCCCGACAGTCCCGATAGCTATCGGGATCGGGATGAAAAGGCTTAGTTATTTTTTCTTGCTTCTACCTGTACATTCAATGTACCAGCCTGTGGTATTGTTGGGTTAGTAATGTTCATGCTGAATATAAAGGGCAGGCGGCTGGTTCTGCTCGTCGTCCAGTTAAGACTACCAGTTGCATCATATAATAAACCCATATCCTTACCATCACTGCCACTATTATTTGCGGGACCTGCGGCAATGGTAAAATCATTCAATGCATTATTTGTTCCATTGTTCACAGCAGTTTGAGCCACCATTTGAGGATTCTGGTTTGAAACATTTCCCCCGGCATTTACATTACTGTTGATGGACCATGGGTCTGAAGGAGGAGTAGCACTTGGATAATACGTGATATTATTATTAAAAGTGCTGGAGCTATTTTGATTACCGGCATTTCGATGAACAAAAATATTATTTGTGATAGTTAAAAAACGGCAGTTGGAATTAAATACATCCCGTGTGCCGCTGGCTGGCCCAAAGAAAAGATTATGGTTGATCAAAACATTTACCGAATTGAAAAAACCATGGATATTGCCGCCAATACAACAACCTGATTCATAAAAATAATTATTCTGAAAAAGAAAATTTTGGTAGGTACTTGAAGAGGATGCCAATATTTGTGCATTTTCAAAAACATTACCTTCCAATAGATAACCGATATAAGTTGTGCTTCCCTGAGAAATATAAAAAGTTTGGCTTGGTGTAAAATAATTCCTGATAAAACGAAGATTATCCGGATGATTGGTATTGATATCAACAGTACTTGTGATCACTAATCCTTGTATCTCTGTTCCGTTGGCCGATGCACCACCGGTAAGTGTCATACCATTCACCACAGCAGTAAGTGGAAGATTTTTATCCGGAGACCAACCAGGTCCTATTACTGTAATTTTTTTTCCATTGATGGTAAACCCTGCATACACGTTAGGACTACCATGAACATACACTGTATCGCCTGTGCTTGATGCATCAATAGCGGCTTGTATTGTATTATACTGTGCAAGTGTTGACGGTGTATTACTAACTGTACGAACAGTGGCCAATAATGAAGTAAATATAAATAGGCAAGAAATTGTAAAATACAACTGTTTCATAGAAAAAAATTTTTTTAGGTTAAAAAATGCCAGAGGGTAGTACCGGTCTTTAATATGGAATGAGGATGATGGAATAAAATTAACCGGACATCCATTGCAACCCAATCGCTAATTATAGGGAGAAGAAAACAAGAGAGCTTATGAAACTATTTTATTTTTTAATGCCAGCGATACCGCTTCACCTAAAGAATGAACATGCAACTTTTCATAAATTTTTTTGATATGAGAATTGACAGTAAAATAACTGATGCCTAATTTATCGGCTACCATTTTATAGCTATTGCCATCTGCCAGTAACGATAACACTTCTTTTTCTTTGGGTGTAAGGCTATAATCAACTACCGGTTTTACCTCGCTGAAATATTTCATCACTCTTAATGCAACAGAGGGTGTCATGGAAGCACCACCGTGGTACACATCTTCTATACCCTGTGTAATTTTTTCAGCGCTTGCATTTTTCAGCAGGTATCCTTCAGCACCTGCCTGCAGCGAAGCGAAAATTTTTTCTTCCTCTTCAAACACCGTTTGCATGATGATACGGATATGGGGAAATTTTTTTTTGATCTCTTTTACCCCGCTGATACCGTCTGCATGCGGCATGCCAATATCCATTAACACAACATCGGGTTTCAGCTTCTTCATTTCTTCAATTACATTTCGGCAATCGGGAAAACATCCCACACATTCCATACCTTCTGTCATCGTCAATAATGCTTTCAGACTTTCACAGCGTTGCTGGTTATCATCATATATTACTACCCTGATCACTTCAGAAAGTTAAGGTTTACAAAATAGTTCAATTGCCACTAATAGTAGTGAGTGGAACGTTGCAGGTGATCACAGTTCCTGAATTTCTGGTTGTCCGTATCTGAAACGATCCCTGCATTGCTTCTGCCCTTTGCCTCATACTATATAATCCCTGACCGGTATGATTGTTTTCAACGGCTATGCCATCGCCATTATCAGTTATTTCAAGTAAAAGTTTGCCATCTGATATCTCCAGCTTCACAGTCGCTTGAGTGGCCCCGCTGTATTTCGCTATATTATTAATCGCTTCTTTGGCAATTAAAAGAATGTTTTTCCTCGCTTCCATATTCACCAGTTTTTTCTCAACATCTTTGTCTATCCTGTAATCACAATTGATATTAAGAGGAGTCAGTAATTCATACCCATAGTTTTTTAATTTGGAGGCCAAAGTAGTATGCTGCCCTTTATTCGCATTAATAGCCCAAACAATGTCACTCATATTTTCCATCACCTGTCTTGTATTCTCATTTATCTGAAGCAGTGCATCTTTTGTGGTATCTGCATCTTTTTCCATGGCTTTTGTCGCCACAGAAGAATAAATATGAATGCTGCTAAGAGTAGCTCCTAATTCATCATGAAGGTCCTGTGATATCTTTGAGCGTATGGCAAATATTTTTTTTAATTGCCGGATTCGGTAACGGTAAAAAATTAATACTGCAGAAATGAGAATAAAAAGAACAGCAGCAATGAACCATGCTTTTTGCCAGAAGGGTGGAACAATTGTAATTGCAAGTGGTTTCGAAAAGTAAACCCATTTACCCATTTCATCTGTTGCCTTTACAACAAATTTGTATTCTCCCGGAGGAACATTGGTATAGTATGCCGTTCTCCTGTCTTTCACATAATTCCATTCTTTATCAAAACCATCCAATTGATAAGCATATTGTGTGCGGCTATCCGGATTCGTTTTTAAAAGCGAGTAGTCAATTGAAAAGAAGTTCTGGCGGTAAGTTAGTTTTACTTTTCCTTCATTATTTGTAATAGCAGATAAATGTTTCTCCTTGTCAAAGATCCTGAAGCTGCTCAAAAGGATATTGTATGACTTGGCTGTACGATAATAATTGAAGGGATCTATCTCCACCAGTTGATTACCTGCAAAGAATAATAACTTCTTATTTTTCCGGACAATTCCGTTACCAATGAAGTCATTGGTAGTAAAACTCAGGTTAATATCCGTCTGGATTATATCGTTATTTTTTGTGTCAAGAATATTTATTCCGGTTGATGTGCTGATCCATAGCCTTGCTTCATCATCTGCAAGTATCGAATTGATAAAATTATTATTCAGACCGTCGCTCTGCATAATGTTTTTGTGCGAACCTGTTACCGGGTCAAAACAGATGATCCCTCTTCCAAAAGTTCCGAGCCATAATCTCTTTTTTTCATCCTGCCACATGCAGTTAATAGCATTTGAAGGAAAATTATCCCGTTTATTCGCATTGATCTTATAATGCCTGAACTGTTGTGTTTGAAAATTAATGTTTGAAAAACCATCACCGCCATTATACCCCATCCATAAAGATTCTTTCTGCCTGTCACTCCCAAAGCAAACAAGATAATTACTATAAATACTTTCAGCCGGTGGATCCTTTTTTATGAAGTGCATTGTTAATTTGCCAGATGATATTCTGTAAATACCATTTCTCCATGTCCCTACCCAGATATTTTCCTCCTGGTCTTTTGAAATACATTGAGGCAAACCAATATTATTGAATGTATGAATTATCCGGTTTCGTTTTGTATTGTAACACAAAAGCTCGGTCCAGCCTCCTATCCACAATAAAGAATCATTTTGAAAAAACAAACATCTAACATAACCGGCTTTGCTTAGCGGCTGAAATTGGTTTTTAAAAATAAGATTTCGCTTATACAGGTTATATTGATACAAGCCCGATGAAGTGCCTAACCATATTGTACTATCATTTTGCTCAGCCAAAGCCGTAATAGCAAATGACTCTTTTAAAGAACCGTGTTGTAAATTATTTATCACATGATATTTTAAAGCCTGTGCCGAAGGATTAAAAATGACGATCCCATTCCATGTACTGATCCAGTAATTATCATACTGGTCTATAAAAAGACTTTTAGCATTATTGCTCACAGCGGATTTGGCATGATATGCATCCAGGAATACAGAATCGATAGAATGGTCAAAAGGATCATAAATATAACTTGGACCATACCAGAAGTTCACCCATATCCGGCTTTTATTGTCCTGGTTAAGACTGTATATACCCCGGGGAATAAGGAAGGGAGCATGTTCAATTTTATTTTTGATTATAGAATATTGAAAAATTTTCATTTCAGTATTGATGAAGAACCAGATCCTCTTCTTATCAAGAATGATGGGTAAGCCATAGCCATCATAATTCAAAAGAGCAATATTGCGGGGATTGTTCTTTTTATGATAAAATTTTCCGGAATTGATTTCAAATAAAACATAACCATTACTTCCTGACATCCAGATAAAATTATTGCTGCTGTCATATACAGGACTGGATATGCTACCGGCAGGAATGGAATTGATATTATTGGGATCATGTAACCATTGCCGCCATTTTTTTGTATGAATATTGTATTGCCATAAGCCACAGGAAGTAACCCATATATTACCAGAATTATCTTTTATCATCCCCAGAATCCAATTGGCTCTTTCAAAATTTTCGTGGGGATTATTTAGAAAAAAACGATCGAACCTTCCATCATTCCTGTAACGATTCAAACCCATCAAAGTTGCTACCCAGATATCGTTGTTGTCATCTTCAAGCACTGATATACAATGATTGTGAGAAAGGGAAGTTGAATCCTGTTGAATGTTCTGAAAGATCTTACAGTTTGTTCCATCAAAACGGTTTAAACCATCCAGTGTGCCGATCCAATAAAAACCCTGCTTGTCCTGGATCACTGAAGTAGTACGATTGGAAGAAAGGCCATTGGCTGTAGTAAGATTATAGAAAATATGGCCCCCCTGTTGCGATGATGAATTCATTCCATGAAAAAAAACTATCACAAGCAAAATACTCTTTTGATAATATCGGGATAATGATCTCATAGCAGCATTGGCCTACTAATTTAACGAAAAGAGATAATGTTTGATCAATTGAATTGAAGTAAAGTAGCTGCTACTACAGCAGCTGTTTCAGATCGTAATCTTGTATTGCCTAAGCTGACAGAAATAAAACCGTTTTGCTTAGCCAGTTCAATTTCCTCTTTGGTAAAATCACCTTCGGGCCCGATGGCAATTTGCCATTGTGAAAATGTGCCTGTTTGCAAATTGGCTATTGTCTGTTTATTTCCTTCATCACAATGGGCTATCAGTTTCATTGAATTATTATTTTCATTTGTCTTTAAATATTCAATATACTTTAAAGGTTCATGCAATACAGGCAACCAGGTTTGTTGTGATTGCAGCATGGCGCTGATGCAGATCCCATTCATCCTCTCATAGCGGAATTTTTGTTTCTCTGTTCTATCGCAGATCAAGGGAAATATTTCTGAAATGCCGATCTCCGTAGCTTTTTCTAAAAACCATTCAAAACGGTGGGTATTTTTGAGAAGTGAAATGGCAATTGTTATCCGCCTTGATTGTTGAATGTTAAATGTTGAATGTTGAATGTTTACCCGGCAATGCTTTTTATGTGCTTCAATAATTTCTGCTTCCAATAAATTTCCTTTGCCATCCGTAAGATTTACCTTCTCTCCTTCTTTGCTTCTTAAAACCTGGACAATATGTTTTGATGTATCCTCATCCAGTTCAATTTCTTTTTGTGTATGGTCAAACTCTTTGATATAAAAAAAAGGTAATTGCATATCTCCGCAAAGATGCAAAGAAAAAGCTCCTGTATAAAGGAGCCTGACTAGTATCTATCCAGTATCATGTATTATTTAAAAGGGTGTTTCTTCTTCCTCGCTAAACGGCAGATCATTCATTTTACTTCCTGTTTGAATAAATAATTTGGCATCGCCGCCGTCATCAGGCACAGGTTTCCAGCTACCGGGCGGCAGTCCAAGTCCGGCCATTCCGCTGCCATCATCTTCTACAAATTTCTGAATATGTAATAATGCTTTCAGCTTTACCGTATCCAATGCACCATTTCGGTGTTTTGCAATTCTTACGTGAGTCTCCCCCTTATTACTTTCACCCATTTCATTTGCTGTGATATCATAATACTCGGGGCGATAAAGGAACATAACCATATCAGCATCCTGTTCGATAGCGCCTGATTCACGAAGGTCACTCAGCTGCGGGATCTTAGCCCCTTCTTTTCTTTTTTCTACTTCACGACTTAATTGTGAAAGAGCAACAATAGGAATATTCAATTCTTTTGCAAGAGCTTTCAGGTTTCTTGAAATATTACTGATCTCCTGTTCACGATTTGCATTGCGGTTATCACCGGTTCCACTCATCAGTTGTAAATAATCGATCAGCACTAAACCAATATTATGCTTATTTTTTAAACGACGGCATTTTGCTCTTAATTCAAAAATGTTCAATGCCGGAGTATCGTCAATAAAAATCGGTGCTTTTGCCAAACGTTGAATACCCCGTGCATACAATTGTTTCATCTCATGCTCTTCCAATTTACCACGGGCAATTTTCTCCAGCCAGATCTCACTTTCAGCAGCCAATATTCTTTGTACCAATTGCCCTGCACTCATTTCTAAAGAAAAGAAAGCTATGGGTGTGGGTTTGCTGGCATGTAAGGCAGCATTTCTTGCCAGGTTCAATGCAAAAGCCGTTTTACCAACTGAAGGCCTTGCAGCCAGAATGATCAGGTCAGTATTTTGCCAGCCATAAGTAATTCTATCTAATGAAGCAAATCCACTGGGTACACCGGATACATCTTCATTTTTATGACGAAGATCTTCAATGCGCTGAATTGTTTTTACCAAAACAGAATCAATGGTATCAAAATTTTTCCTGAGATGCGAACTTGTGATCTCAAATAACTTGCTTTCTGCATCATCAAGCAGGTCAAAAACATCGGTTGAATCTTCGTAAGCATCGCCGATTATTTCACCACTTACCCGAATCAGTTCTCTTTGTATGAATTTTTGAAGGATTATTCTTGAGTGTGTTTCAATATGGGCTGATGAAACAACTGCATTGGTAAGTTTGGTAACATAATAAGGCCCGCCAATCATATCCAGTTCTTCACGGGTCTTTAATTCTTCCACAACCGTAAGAATATCGATGGGCTTGTTTTTCTGTGCCTGTCCCTGCATAGCCCTGAAGATGCGTTGATGCGCATCCACATAAAAACATTCGGGTTTTAGAATTTCAATAACAACATCAAATGCATTTTTCTCAAGCATGATAGCGCCAAGCACAGCCTCTTCAAGGTCCTTAGCCTGCGGTGGTATTTTGCCGTATAATAAACTGCTTAGATCTGATGAAGTTTTCCTTCTTTGCTTCCGGTCTTTATTCAGGTTAGTAAGTTCCATCTTGCGATAGGGCGATAAAAATTTAAACCATTGATTTAACACCAATGACCTTTGGGTTAGATTTCCAGCCTTAAATCAGAAATTAATTATGGTTCGGTTGAAATATTATCCCTCAGTCAGACGGCGAATATATAACCAAATGCAGATAAAAAAATTTTTTCTTTCCTGACGAATACTGCACAAGTTTTTCCACATCTGTTTTTATAAACACCAATTGTAATTTATAAAAAATATTTCTGCATTTATATAAAATTTATTCCCATTGGTGATAAAAATTTCTTGTGATCTCAATCAATTATCTTTGTCAGCCGCTGAAGTACTTTACAGCAGCGCATTTCAAATAATATATTAAGTATTTAAGCAAATGACGATCTCTTATAAATGGTTAAGTGAATATTTACCTGTATCAATTGAACCAGAAAGATTGGCACGCATCCTTACTTCTATTGGTCTTGAAGTAGAAAGTTTTGAAAAATTTGAAGAAATAAAAGGTGGATTAAAAGGCCTCGTCATAGGTGAAGTGCTTTCTACGGAAAAACATCCCAACGCGGATAAGCTCACACTTACAAAAGTTAGTGTTGGCAATGGTGAGCCATTACAGATTGTTTGCGGTGCTCCTAATGTTGCTGCCGGGCAAAAAGTAGTAGTAGCAACAGTGGGTACTACTATTTACCCGATAAATAATGAACCGCTGACAATGAAAGTGGCAAAGATCAGGAATGTGGAAAGCCACGGAATGCTCTGCGCCGAAGATGAAATTGGATTGGGAACATCGCATGCAGGCATATTAGTTTTAAATAAAGATGCAAAAGTGGGAACCCCCGCTGTTGAATATTTTCAACCTTATGAAGATTGGATATATGAACTGGGGATCACTCCAAACAGGATGGATGCCATGAGCCATTGGGGTGTGGCAAAGGATGTATGTGCCTATTTAAATCATCATGATAAGAAAAATTACAAACCAAAAACGCCTACCCCGATAGGTAGCGGGACCAATGGCTTTAAAATTGAAAATAAATCGCTGCCCATTGCTGTGACAATTGAAAATGAAAAGTCATGCCGGCGTTATAGTGGTGTAAGTATTGCCGGCGTTACGATCAAAGAATCCCCGCTTTGGCTGCAACAGCGATTAAAAGCAATTGGCCTACGGCCGATTAATAATATTGTAGATATCACCAATTTCATTCAGCATGAAACCGGACAGCCGCTTCATGCATTTGATGCAGATGAAATAAGAGGAAGGCAGATCATAGTAAAAAATCTGCCGGAAGAAACTATATTCATCACCCTTGATGAAAAGGAAAGAAAACTCAGCCAGGAAGACCTGATGATCTGTGATGCGGAAGGAGGTATCTGTATTGCCGGTGTTTTTGGAGGTTTGCATTCTGGCGTTACGGGTAAAACAACAAATATTTTTTTGGAAAGTGCCTGGTTCAACCCGGTTGATATTCGTAAAACAAGTTTCCGGCATAACCTGAGAACAGATGCCGCCACACGATTTGAAAAAAACATTGATATTTCAAATACCGTAATTGTTTTAAAACGGGCTGCCTTACTGGTAAAAGAACTTGGAGGCGGAAAAATTGCTTCAGATATTGTAGATGTATATCCTGATCCGGAAAACAAAACTGAAGTGTCGCTCAAATATCATTATTTAAAAAAGCTAAGTGGTAAAAATTATCATCCCGATACAGTAAAAAATATATTAACCAGTCTTGGATTTGAATTAGTAAAAGAAGGGATTGATGAAATACGTGTGGCTGTTCCATTCAGCAAACCTGATATTTCATTGCCTGCGGATATCGTGGAAGAAATTTTGAGAATTGATGGGTTGGATAATGTCGAAATTCCAACTGCTATCACCATTACACCATCAGTTGAAGAAAATTACCTGGGTCATATATTAAAAGAAAAAGTAGCCAATTATTTTGTCGGGCTTGGTTTCAATGAAATGATGACCAACTCGATCACTAATACTGCTTATTTTACTGATGAAGAAAAGCAGCAGATGGTAAAAATGCTGAACAGCCTTAGTGCCGAGCTGAATATTCTTCGTCCATCATTATTAGAAACAAGCCTGGAAGTAGTTGCCCGCAATCTGAACCATAAGAACAATGACCTGAAACTTTTTGAATTTGGCAAGGGGTATTTTACTTCTGGCGCCGGCAGATACCACGAAATGGAACAGGTATGCATGGTTGTATGTGGAAATGCGGTTGATCAAAATTGGAAAGGCAAAGCAACTGCTTCAGATTTCTTTTATATAAAAGGAATCGTTTCTTCCGTGTTGCATGTATTGGGAATTAAACCCGATACAGTTGAAACATTACCTGTACCCAAATTGCAGGATCATATTATTTATAAAGCTGATGGTGAATTAGTAGCTGGCGCCGGGGAAGTGAATCAAAAGGTATTAGCTCAATTTGGTATCAGGCAGCCTGTATTTTTTGCGGCACTTAATTGGGAATCTGTAATGAAACTTGCATTAAAACAAACCCTTGCTATAAAAGAACTGCCCCGCTTCCCCTTAGTAATGAGAGACATTTCGATGGTGGTTCCAAAACAACTGGCCTATGCCGAAGTGGAAAATTCGGTGAATAAATTAAAGCTTGACAAACTCCAGGAAGTTAAACTCTTTGATATATTCGAAAGTGAAAAGCTGGGAACCGGTAAAAAATCGATTGCAGTAAGCTTTACTTTTTTAGATGAAGAAAAAACACTTACCGATAAAGAGATAGATGGGTGGATGAATAAAATAATGAATGTGCTGGAAACTGAATTGAAAGCTGAGATCAGGAAATAATTGGAAAATGATCTGAAAGTTATGGCTGAAATTGAATTACAATTAAAAAGGATACAAGAAAAGCTTCAACAGGTGTTAAAGGATCATTCTGCCTTACAGAAAGAGAATTTACGTCTGAAAGAGGAATTGGATAAAAACAGGACACATTCATTTGCCAATCAACAAAAAATTGATGAACTGAAACAGCAGGTTGATGTTTTAAAGCTTACATCAGGAGACTGGGACCCAAACGATAAAAAGGAATTTGAAAAACGCATCAATTCATATATCAAAGAAATTGACCGCTGTATTGCAATGTTAAGCGAATGATGAGTAAATATTACTCACCACTCACAACTCACTAACTATGGCAGAACAACTAATCCCCGCCACAATAACAATCGCCGACCGCAGCTATCGTATCAAATTGCATCCGAAAGATGAAGAAGTGGTACGGAAAACGGTAAAGACCATTAATGACAAGATCATTGAATTCAAAACCCAGTTTGCCGGTAAAGACATGCAGGATTATGTAGCCATGGCTCTTGTTTGGTATGCAACTGAAGAAACCGGTAATTCGGCATCGGATATAGAAAAGGATAATATTAAAGGCAAATTGAATTTGCTCGAAAAGATGCTTGATGCTCAGCTGCAATCTTAACTTAGGTTTTATTCAGAAATCCAACATTGATTTCCTCACTTCCCGCCGTTTTGTATCTTCGCTGATTACCTGACCATTAGGAATCTGAACCGGGCAGGATTCAAAAACAAGCATTGTGAAATCAATCAAACTAAACATTCATGGATCAAAATATATTGTTTGCCATCATTGGTGGGGCCGGGCTTATCATCGGCATTATAGTGGGTAAGCTCCTCTTTGCTAAAAACACAAAAAAACAAATTGCTGAAGCCGAATTACTTGCTCAAAACATCATTAGAGAAGCTGAACTAAGAGGAGAAACTTTCAAAAAAGAAAAAGAACTCGAGGCAAAAGAACGCTTTGTCCAGATGAAGGCTAATCATGACAAAGAGGTTTTTGAAAGAAATAAAAAGATCAACGATGCGGAGAACCGTATTCGGCAAAAAGAGCAATCCATCAATCAGAAAGAATCAAACCTTGATAAGCATATAAAAGAAAATGAAGCGATCAAGGATAACCTCAACCGCCAGATAGAACTGGTGAATATTAAAAGAACCGAGCTGGAAAAACACCAGGAAGAACACATCCGCCGTCTTGAAAAAATTGCAGGGCTTACAGCCGAAGAAGCAAAGACACAACTGGTAGAAAGCCTGAAACAAGAAGCTCAAACAAGGGCATTAGCTGTACAGCAGGAGATTATTGAAGATGCAAAGCAAAAAGCAAACAAAGAAGCCAGAAAGATCATAATTCAAACAATTCAAAGAACAGCCGCCGAACAGGCCATTGAAAATTCAATAACAGTTTTCAATTTGGAAAGTGATGAAATAAAAGGCCAGATCATCGGTCGTGAAGGAAGAAATATCCGTGCCATCGAAGCTGCAACCGGTGTTGATCTTATTGTTGACGATACCCCGGAAGCCATCGTTCTTTCTTCATTTGATCCGCTTCGCCGTGAGATCGCAAGACTAAGTTTACAAAGATTAGTTGCTGATGGTCGCATTCACCCCGCAAGAATTGAAGAAATCGTTGAAAAGACGAAGAAACAAATTGAAGAGCAGGTGATGGAGATTGGTGAAAGGACAGTTATTGAATTGGGCATTCATGGTCTGCATAAAGAACTAGTAAGAATGGTTGGCCGTATGCGTTTCCGTTCCTCTTATGGTCAAAATCTATTAATGCATAGCCGTGAAGTAGCAAATCTTTGTGCTATCATGGCTTCAGAGCTCGGCATGAATCCAAAGCTGGCAAAACGTGCCGGTCTTCTTCATGATATCGGAAAAGTGCCTGATGAGGAAACCGAATTAAGCCACGCATTACTCGGCGCCAAGCTTGCTGAAAAATATGGCGAAAATCCGGCCGTTGTAAATGCTATCGGTGCTCACCATGATGAAATGGAAATGCAGTATGTGATCTCTCCAATAGTTCAGGCTTGCGATGCTATCAGCGGTGCAAGGCCCGGTGCCCGTCGTGAGATCATGCAGCAATATTTGCAGCGTATCAAAGACCTTGAGAACCTGGCAATGACCTATAATGGCGTTGAAAAAGCCTATGCTATCCAGGCTGGTCGTGAGCTTCGTGTTATTGTTGAGGCAGATAAAGTAACTGACCAGGATTCTGAAAAGCTTTCGTTTGAAATTGCCCAAAAGATCCAAAATGAAATGACATTCCCCGGCCAGATAAAAGTGACAGTGATAAGAGAGAAGAGGGCTGTAAATGTGGCGAGATAAAAGGAATTTGGATACCAGCTTTTTATCCCTGATCGGGCCTGGTTGCGTCGCAATCCGTTCATCTGCATTACTGCTATTCAGCAATTGAAACTTCTGGTTAAAAAAAGACCATAACTAATTCAGAATTCCCGGCATTCCCCCTTATCTTTGCGACCCGCAAAACTGAAGATCATGAATACGAACGCTATAAATTTTGTCCATGAACAATTAACCGGAAAAAAGGAAATCCCTGAATTTAAAGCCGGTGATAATGTTACTGTTAACTACAAGATCGTAGAAGGTAACAAAGAAAGGATCCAAAGCTTTAAAGGGGATGTGATCAAACGCCAGGGAACTGGTGCAACAGCGAGTTTTACTGTTAGAAAAATTTCTGACGGCGTAGGGGTTGAAAGGCTTTTCCCTCTTTTTTCACCCAACATTGAATCAATTGAAGTAAATAAAGCTGGCCGTGTACGCCGGGCAAAACTTTACTATATGCGCAGCCGCAGTGGTAAGAGTGCAAGAATTCGTGAAAAACGCCGTGCTCATGAAGAAGTAGCCGCATCACAACAATAATATTTCATCTTAAATAACTGGCGTCCCGACAAGTCGGGACGTTTTTTTTGCCTTTACATCTGCTTAACAAATTAATTCTAAACGGACTTTAAATTATATTAACTTTGACCTCTCACTAAAATTCTTTTTATGAATCTCGGTTGGACTGAAATACTCTTAATAGCATTTGTAGTGTTATTGTTATTTGGTGGTAAAAAAATACCTGAATTGATGAGGGGTCTTGGTCGTGGCGTTCGTGAATTTAAAGACGCAAAAGACAATGTAAGAAGAGAATTAGAAGAAAGCGTTTCTGAAAAAGACAGTAAGACCACTCCTTCAAATTAATTCTTATAAACAGGTCACCCATTTTTAATAAAGGCTTTCGCTTTTGTTTGCGTACACTTCTATCAGTCAATACCATCAATCTTTAGTTCAGGGCAATACTTCCTGCACAGAAGCAGTCCATCATTATCTTCAGAAGATAAATGAGAATAAACAGCTCAATGCGTTTGTTCATGTATTTGCCGATGATGCATTAGCTAAAGCTGGTGATCTTGACAAAAAAAGAAATTCAGGCAAAGTCATTGGCAAACTGCATGGTGTTGTAATAGCTATTAAAGATGTGATCTGTTATAAAGATCATCCCGTATCTGCTGCCTCCGGGATTTTAAAAAATTTTACTTCCATCTATTCTGCCACTGCTGTACAAAAACTCCTGGATGAAGAAGCTATTATCATTGGCACCTGTAATTGTGATGAGTTTGCTATGGGTTCTACCAATGAAAATTCTGTTTATGGAAATGTATTGAATGCAGCAGATGAATCAAGAGTGCCTGGCGGATCTTCCGGTGGTTCAGCTGTTGCCGTTCAAGCCGGGCTTTGCATGGTTTCTTTAGGAAGTGATACGGGGGGGTCGGTTCGCCAGCCTGCAGATTTTTGTGGCCTTGTTGGATTAAAACCTTCTTATGGCCGCATATCAAGATATGGATTGATCGCTTATGCTTCTTCATTTGATCAGATCGGCATTCTTACAAACAATATTGAAGATGCGGCAAAAGTTTTAGAAGTGATGGCAGGCGCCGACGAATATGATAGTACAGTTTCCCAAAAGCCGGTTGAGGAGTATTCAGCTTTAATAAAAGAGAATAAAAAATTTCGTTTTGCCTATTTCAAAGAAACCTTAGAGCATCCATCACTTGATCCTGAAATTGCAAACGGAATAAAAGAACTTATTGAGCAAATAAAAAAACACGGACACGAAGTATCCAGCTTAAGTTTTGAATATCTCGATTACATTGTTCCAACTTATTACATACTTACTACTGCTGAGGCTTCTTCCAATCTTTCAAGATATGATGGCGTTCGGTATGGCTATCGTTCTTCAAAACCCTCAACTGATCTTACAGAATTTTACAAGCATAACAGGACTGAAGGTTTTGGCAAAGAAGTGAAACGAAGAATAATGCTGGGAACCTTTGTTCTAAGCACCGGGTATTATGATGCCTATTTTACAAAGGCGCAAAAAGTAAGACGCAAACTTGTTGAAAAAACAGAACAGGTTTTCCGGGACTTTGACTTTATCCTGATGCCTACATCACCATCTGTCGCATTTAAGATCGGTGAAAAAACAGATGACCCTATTGCAATGTACCTGGCTGACATTTATACAGTATTTGCTAATCTTACCGGTATTCCCGGAATATCTTTACCAATTTTTAAACATTCTAATGGCATGCCTTTCGGTGTTCAGCTCATGTCAAAACAATTTGACGAGTTATCTTTGCTCCACGTATCGGAACAATTGATGCAGCTTAAAAAATAATGCGTTTTTTATTATTCATATTTTTTTTCGGATTTATTATTGTGCTTCCTGCACAACAACCAAAAGATTCAATAAAAGATCTGTCGAGATCGAGACTTTATAAAGATCCTGTTGATTCAACAATAATTCCAGTAACCATTGCGGCAGATCCTAAAACCGGTTTTAAAGATCTGTTTGTAGCCGATCCGGAAGAAGAAGGATTGACACAGGTACAGTTAAATCCCCGTGCTATAACTTTTGTTGAAGATTATATGGCAAAACACAAAAAAGGTTTGGAAAAACTAAAAGGTTGGGGTCGTCCTTATTTTGATATGATCGATGCTGTGCTTACTTATCATGGTTTGCCGAAAGAATTAAAATATCTTGCCGTTATTGAGTCTTATTTAAAAACCTATGCAGTATCATGGGCAGGAGCAGTTGGCCCCTGGCAATTTATGCCCGAGACAGGTCGTCGTTTTGGATTAAAAGTAAATGCATACGTTGATGAAAGAACAGACTACTATAAAAGCACTCATGCTGCTGCAAAATATTTAAGTGAATTGTATGATACTTATAAAGATTGGTTATTGGTAATAGCTGCTTATAACGGCGGCCCGGGAAATGTTGATGCCGCAATAAGAAAAAGTAAAAGTAAAAATTTCTGGGACCTTCAACATTTTCTTCCTGCTGAATCAAGAGATCATGTTAAAAAATTTATAGCCACCCATTATATAATGGAAGGAGACGGTGGTGTAACGACACTGACAAGAGATGAAACAGATATTTTAAAACAAGCTTCAGATAAAAATCCTGCTGCAAAAAATTTATCTGGAGATGAAATAAAGAATTCAAAAGTACAATCGATCAGTGGCCGGTATAATTCTTTAGTGATCACAAAACATCTTACACTTTCGATAACAGAATTCAATCGCTACAATCCAGACTTTGATAAGCTGATCACTCATAATGGCAAGTATGAACTAAGATTACCGGCAGATAAAATGGATCTGTTCATAGCAAAACGATATGATATCCTTAATGAAAGCCTGCAAATAATGCTTGATAATTTTAAGCAATCTATTTCTACACCGGCGAAAACAAGTGGAGATAAGAAGCCAACCAAATAGTCAATTTGAAATTGCCCCTTTCATCGCCTCCACCTTCAGCAAACACTCCTCATATTCTTTTTCAGCATCACTATAAAATGTAATTCCTGAACCCGCCATGAAGGAAAGATAGTTACCTGAAGCATTGTACATAATGCTTCTGATCACTACATTAAGATCAAAATCTCCATCCGGAGTTATATAGCCAACAGCCCCTGAAAAGATTCCTCTTTTCGATCTTTCATATTTTTCTATCAGCTCCATCACTTTTCTTTTTGGCGCCCCGGTCATGGATCCCATGGGAAAGGTTGCTTTAATAATTTCAATAAAAGAGATATCATCTTTTAATTCTCCGCTAACCGTTGAGATCATTTGATGCACCTGGGGAAATGAATAAACACCAAACAGCTCATCCACTTTCACCGTTCCTTCTTTACATACACGGGCAAGATCATTACGAACAATATCTACCACCATTACATTTTCAGAACGATCTTTTTCACTGGCAAAAAGTTCGTCTCTGCTTTTTTTGTCTTTCTTTTCGTCTTTGATAAATCTTGAAGAAGTTCCCTTGATGGGTTGTGATAAAATTTTTTTTCCTTCTTTCTTTAAAAATCTTTCAGGACTGGCGCAGATCAGCCATTTATCATCCAGTTTATACAATGCCGAAAAAGGATTGGGCGAAGTGCTGCTTAGTTTTTGATAAACTGATAATGGATCGATCTCAGCATTCTCCGCAAAAAACTCCATGCAATAATTTATCTCGTAACAATCGCCACGCAGAATATGTTTTTTTAACTGTTCAATGGTATCAATGTATTCCTTTTTTGAAACCCGCTGGTTTATCCGGATCTTTTCCTTTTTATCTAATATCACATATTCATTATCCATTATCTCACGAAAGATCTTCCCTGCTTCAATCTCCTTCTCCACCTCAATCTTCATTTTAGTACCCGATAAGTGAATGATCATTTCAGGTTCAAAGAAAAAAATATCAGGAAAACCGAGTCTGGAGGAATGCATGGAAGAAAGCCCTTCAATTTCATTTTTCATATCATAACTTAAGTGGCCAAAAAGCCAGGCCGGGCTATTATCTATGAACAATTGAAGTTCTTTTAAAGTATATCCTGTAAGAAATTTCTTTGCGCCGATTGCCAGCACACATTCTACCGAATGATAATTTGTTTGATAATCATGATTGTCAAGGAAACAAAAAATGCTGAACCGGTTTGCCCAGCCCAGCATTTTTCTTTTTGCATTTTCAGGATCTGAAATTGGAAAAATGCAGTTAGTATTGGTTGCGTTCAAAATTTAAACTAAGGAAAATAAAAAGCTTAATTAGTAGTCGTCTTCTTCGTCATCATCATAGCTATCATTGTACAATCCCATTTCTTTGAATTCATCATCCACTTTAAAATCATCATCATCACCGCCGCCTTTTTTTGCGCCACCCCCGGCTTTCTTACCTTTTGATGCAGGAACGTCAAATTCATCAAAGTCAGGATCCCACTCCTCTTCCTCTTCAGGTTTTTCCCAATCATCCAATTCTTCATCATCTCCGTCTTCATCATCGTCTTCGTCTTTTGCTTTTTTTGATGTAGCCGCTTTAGCTCCTTTTTTTGAAGAAGCTTTTACATCCAATTCTTCCTCGTCTTCTATTTCATCATCTTCTTCATTCTCTACTTCCTCCTGTTTTTTCCTGGATGATGTCTTTTTATCATTACCGGAAGATGGCTTATGATTGTCGCCGGATTTTTTTCCTTTACCAGGTTTCATTGTCATGTTCCAATAAATTAATCAATGTAAAATTTCGGAGAAGTTGTAAAACTTCCAAATTTTTGCAATTATTTTTTGCTGTTCTTTTTTCAAGATAGTGAAACTATCTGTTCCCGGCCCGGCCCGTTTGAAATATAGTTCACTTTTACTCCCAGGTATTGATTAATAAACTGTACATATTGCTGCATGGCAGCCGGCAAATCTTTTTCAGCTTTTAAAACTGAAGAATCCGTTTTCCAGCCTTTGAAGGTTTTATAAACAGGTTTTAGGCCGATCCCCGTCATTTGGTAGGGAACTTTCTCCGTGTTCTTTCCATTTATATTATATGCTGTACAAACTTCTAATGTATCAAAAGCATCCAGTACATCGGCTTTTGTCATGACAATTTTTGTAACGCCATTAATGGTACATGCAAACTTTAAAGCTACAAGATCGATCCAGCCGCAGCGGCGTGGCCGCCCGGTGGTTGCACCAAACTCATTTCCTATTTTCCGTAATTCTTCACCTGTAGCATCTTCAAGCTCTGTTGGAAAAGGACCACCCCCCACACGGGTGCAATAGGCTTTTGTTACACCCAATACATCTTTTATCTTTTGCGGGGCTACTCCCAGGCCACTGCATACACCGGCCGTAATGGTATTAGATGAGGTAACAAAAGGAAATGTGCCAAAATCAATATCAAGCATGCTTCCCTGGGCACCTTCCGCCAAAATTCTTTTACCCGAAGACAAATGTTCATTTATAAAATATTCGCCCTGTACAATATTCAAGCTCTTTAAAAATTCTATAGCATCAAAAAAATCATTTTCCCATGCAGAAATATCTTCATTGAAAGAATAGGCATCGAGCAATTGCCTGTGCTTTTTATATAAATTATTATAAGCCGTTTTAAAATCATTACGCAACAGATCGCCAACACGTAAGCCATTGCGGCCGGTTTTATCCATATAGGTGGGCCCAATACCTTTTAAAGTAGAACCGATTTTATCATGTCCTTTTGATAATTCAGAAGCCTTATCCAGAGCCCGGTGTGTTGGCAATATTAAATGTGTTCTTTCTGATACAAAAAGATTTTTCCTGAGATCAACTCCAAATGAAGTGACCGTATCAGCTTCTTTTTTTAAAGTAACCGGGTCAAGTACAACACCACTGCCTACAAGATTTATTGTATTGGCATGAAAAACTCCTGAAGGAATTTGATGAAGCACCACTTTTTTTTCACCAACATATAAAGTATGCCCGGCATTGGGTCCACCCTGGAAACGGGCAATCAGATCATAATCCGAAGCAAAAAAATCCACGATCTTTCCCTTCCCTTCATCTCCCCACTGCAAACCAAGAATTACATCGATCATAGTAAACCCCCAAACCCCCTAAAGGAGGCATTTAATTTCCCCACTTTAGAAAAAGCATTTTTAATTGGTAATAAAATTTTTTGTGTCAGCTGCATTGAAGCTTTTGTTGCGTCACCCGTCCGAACGGTTCATCCGGGCGGGCACCCTTGAACTTCTTTAACCTTACTCAGCAAATATGAATTTCTATGCTAAGTTCCCCTTTTCCCGAAGCGATCCCTTTAGGTAGGGGACAGAGGTTTAAGACGGGGGCAAAAATAAGGGGGAATGAATAATGAACAACTCACAAAACCCAGCAACTTATAAACAGGGAAAACTTGTGTTTTTATTTTATTAAAACAACCGTTCCTTTCTTCGTGATCACCTTTCCATCCCGAGCCTCACCCTGCACCATCCATACAAAAGTGCTTGTCGGCTGATCCATGCCTCCAATTTTTCCATCCCATCCCTCATTAAGATTTGAAGTTGAATACACCAGTCTTCCCCAGCGGTTATACACTCTGAAATAATTCAGCTTTGTGATCCCAACAGTAAATGGTTTGAATATATCATTCTTTCCATCTCCATTAGGTGTAAACCCTGTAGGCATGTAGATCTCGGGACCTTTAAACACTTTTATAGTAACTGTTCCATCTCCACGGCATCCGGCGGCTGTTGTAGCCATAATATTAAAAGTGATGTCGGATGATACGGTTAGAACAGGATTTGCAATAAAGGGATTACTTAAACCAGTAGCCGGGCTCCATGAATAACTAGTTGCAGCAGAACTTACAGATAGCTGGAATTGATCTCCGGCAAACACAACCGTATCTTTTGGGTTTGCTTTTACAATTATGGGTGGGGTTACTGTAATAACAACCTGGTCGGGTGTTAATGACATACATCCATTATTATCAACAACCATCAGGCTGTATGTTGTCGTTTGCGGTGGAGTTGATACTGGATTTGGTAATGCTCCGCTACTTAAGGTTGATGGCGGGGTCCAGAAATACTGTACACCTCCGGAACCCTGCAACTGATAATCCTGCCCGTAACAGATCTCTACATCAGGACCAGCATCAGGTATGGGTGCTGCATTTACATTTACAACTATTGTATCCCTGCCACTGCATTGACCAAATGTTGCAGTAACTATATACTGTGTAGTTACTATAGGACTGGCTACAGGATTTTGTATGGTTGTACTGCTCAGGCCAGCTGCGGGTGACCATGAAAACTGTGTGGCATTTGTATTTACATTCAGTTGCGTTGATTTGCCTTCACAGATCGTTACATCGGGGGCCGGGGTAATTGACATGTTGTTTGTCAACCCAACAACAACATCAGGAATACTCAATACACAAGCATTAGCATCTACAACCATTATAGTATATGTTCCGGGTGTTACGTTGAAAATATTTGAAGGTTGAGACGGAGGAGTGCCTAATGAATAAGCAAGGGGTGAAGTACCGCCAGTGGCATTCACGGTAATTTGTCCATCAGCTCCGCCATTGCAAGTCGCATCTCTTATCACTGTTGATCCCGATAAGGCCGGTGGTTGGGTAACAGTAATTGTGGTTGATATGATACATCCATTCACATCCCTTGCGTAAATTGTATACGAACCGGCAGCAATGGCATTAAAAACATTACCTCCCTGCCAGTTTACATTATCAAGAGAATACTGATAAGGTGAAGTGCCTCCTGTAACATTTGCAGTTATTGTTCCATCAGTATATCCAAAACATCGGGGGGATTGTGAAGATAAGCTGATGTTTAAAATTGGCGGCTGATTTATAGTTACTGACTGGGAATTTGAACAGGCATTGTTATCCCTGTAATAAACTGTATAAGTACCCGGGGCAAGACCTGCAAATACATTACTTGCCTGCCATGTTGTATTATTTAATGAATATTGATAGGGTGCTGTTCCGTTTGATATAGATACGGTAATGGTTCCATTTGCTCCCCCGTTACAACTTACATCGGTTTTTGTGATCGTTGCATTCAGTGGCATTCCGGGATTTACAGTAACCGGATATGAAGTGTTACAACCATTTGCATCTATCACACGAATATTATAAGTGCCGGCGGCCAGGCCCGTAAACAAATTGCTTAATTGTGGAGCACCACCATTTATAGTATATTGATAAGGTAAGCTTCCGCCACTTGCATTTACAGTGATTGTACCATTATTGGAACCCGAACAGGAAGTTGGTGTAGTAGTGAATGTAGCAGTGGGTCCTGTACCTTGTGTAATGGTAATGATTGTTGAGCCAGTACATCCAATTGCGTCTGTTACATTGATTGTATATGTGCCCGCAGCAAGCCCTGTGAATGCGTTGCTTGTTTGTGGTGGCGCCCCATTAAGTGAATATTGAATAGGTGCATACACTGACGGGGGAAGAACTGTAATTGTTCCATTATTAACACCCGAACATGATGAATTTGTTGATGAATAACCAACTCCCAGGTTTCCGGTCCTGTTAATTGTTACAGGTATTGTTGAACTGCATCCGTTAATATCTGTTGCAAAAACAGTATAGTTGCCGACTGCTAAACCGGGAAACACATTGCTGCTTTGTAACGGTCCACCATTTATTGAATATTGGTAAGGCGGTACCCCACTGGCTCCGGGAACATTTACCGTAATAGATCCTGTCGATCCTGTTGCACAGTTAAGGTCAGTTACAGTTACTGTGGCATTAAGGGTTGTAGTCTTATTAATGGTGATGGTATCTTCATAAACAAAGGTCTGATTAGGATCTGAACATGACTGGTATGTAGTTCTTACTATGAATTGCTCAGAAGTTCCTGTTGGGCAAATATTAGAAAAACTAAGACCAATACTGCCCGGTATGGCAAATGATGTAACAGCAGTAGCCACAAGGGTACCGCTTAAAGTAAACATTTGAGAATTGACAAACCGTGAAGAGCCCCCCGAAGGAATAAAGCGATATGCTTCATTCTGTGCAGTCCATACGGTAGCGTTTTTGCCGGCTGCAGCCACAGCTCTTGATGTTGTCCAATCCTGGATACCTAAAATTGCACGTCCACCCGTTGTTGAAGATTGACAGGTTTTATTTTCAAAATAAACTTCGATGATCGAAGTGGATTCGTAAATAACAATTTGAAATGTTGTAGGTGTTGCTAATCCACAACTATTATTTCCAAAAACACCCAAATGATAAAAGCTGGCAATAAATCTCCGGCAGGGAGCTATACCTTCTACTCTCCATTCAATTTTTTTGTCACCTGGACTTGCACTTGCTCTTGGATCCAGGTCAGAATAATTACCCATTATTGATGCTTTGGGGTAATACGTAGAGTTAGCTGAACATTGTGTGCCGCCACCATAAGGTATGGTTGGTGTTATTGTCCATGCATTGTCACAAGGAGCTGCGTTAGTTGTATCAAAAGTCAATAACCCGTTAGAGCCAACAACCACTTTTGAAAATAATGAATCGTAAAAACAGAATGAAAAAGGTAAATTAATGATCTCGGAAAATTCGTCATCAAAATATAATGTGGTTAGCTCATTGCCAAAAGGGCTTGTGTATAGATAAGGGTTATAAGGAATAGTTGTAACCAGGTAATTTGATGTCGACCTCAGATCAGGAACCTGGAGATTAACTGTACCGCAATTTATTCCACAGGAGAAATTAATAACAGTACCATTGTTTGTAGAAACACAACTTTGCGAAGAGGCACGGTTGATTCCAAAACAAAAAAACAGTCCAATGAATAGTCCCACACGGTACTTTCTCATAGCAGTTATTGAGCCTTGTTGAAAAAAATGAGCTCGAAAGATAATACATTCTTTTCCGGTTTGCAATCACAATTCGGTATCGTAACGATCAACTTTTTCAATTCCCGGAAGGGCCAATAATCTTAAAACAAGTTCATCCAATTCCTCTTTATCGTGAACGTAGAGTTTTATATTTCCTTCAAAGACACCCTCTTTTGCTTCAATTGTCAGGGCGGCTATATTAATTCGTAATTCTCCGCTTATCAAATTGGTGATCTTATTTACTACGCCTACATCATCAAGCCCCACGATCTTTAAACCGGTAAGGAATGATATCTCCTTATTCTTTGCCCATTTAGTTTTTACGATACGATGGCCAAAATTAGCCATCAGCTTGGCAGCATTGGGGCAATTAGTACGATGAATGGTCAATCCTTTCCCTGTGGTTACAAAACCAAACACATCATCACCGGGGATCGGCTTACAGCAATTGGCAAGATTATAAACGATCTTATCACTGCTTTCACCAAAAATGATCAGCTCTGCATCTTTTTTTGCCAATGGCGCATGTATGCCTTCCACCTTTATTTCCTGGTGAATTTTTACAGGCTTCGGCGCTTCTATTTTATCACCATGAAGTTTGAAATCTTTTAATTCTTTAAGATCAATATTTTTTATTGCCACCTGGTAAAACAAGTCAAGAGCGGAACTGAGTTTATAATAAGACCACAACTCATCTATATTGTGCTGGCTAAATGCCGCCCCCAAGCCCTCCAGTTTTTTTTGCACTGTGTATTTCCCATCATCAGCTATCTTTCTTTTTTCTTCTTTCAGTGCATCACGAATTCTTCCTTTTGCTTTTGACGTTACTACAAAATTCAACCAGTCTTCATTTGGTTTTTGCTTGTTGGAGGTTATGATCTCTACCTGGTCGCCACTGCGCAGCTTGTGACTTATCGGAACTAACTTATGATTTACTTTGGCGCCAATTGTTTTACTCCCTACTGCACTATGTATAGCAAATGCAAAATCCAATGCAGTAGAACCAACAGGCAGCATCTTTACATCGCCTTTTGGAGTGTACACATAAATTTCTTCAGCCAGAAAACTTGTTTTGAAATCCTGTAAAAAGTCAACCGAATCAGTATCCTGGTTACCGATCACTTCCCGTATTTGCTGAAACCATTTATCAAAACGGTTCTCATCAGCACTTCCCTCTTTGTATTTCCAGTGTGCAGCCAATCCTTTTTCGGCTATCTCATTCATCCGCTTTGTTCTTATTTGCACTTCCACCCATTTTCCCTGCGGTCCCATCACGGTTGTATGCAATGCTTCATAGCCATTGCTTTTAGGATTGCTTAGCCAGTCTCTTAAACGTTCCGGTGCCGGTGTATATTCATCGGTAATGATTGAATACACTTTCCAGCAATCGCTTTTTTCATTTTCAGGAGCTGACTCCAGGATGATACGGATTGCAAACAGATCATACACTTCTTCAAAACTCACCCCTTTCTTTTTCATTTTATTCTGAATAGAATGTATATGTTTGGGTCTTCCGTATATTTCAAATTTTAATTCTGCTTTTTCAAGTTTATCCTTTAGAGGTTTGATGAATTCATTAATGTACCGGCTTCTTTCTTTTTTTGTTTCTGCCAGCTTTCTTGCTATTTCTTTGTAAGAGTCAGGTTCCAGGTATTTCATCGCCAGGTCTTCCATTTCGGTTTTTATATTATACAAACCCATGCGATGTGCCAGCGGTGCATATACATACACTGTTTCAGAAGATATCTTTAACTGTTTGTCTGATTTCATATGATCCAGCGTACGCATATTATGTAAACGATCAGCCAGCTTTATCAGTATCACTCTTGGATCATCCGTAAGTGTAAGTAATATCTTTTTAAAATTCTCTGCCTGTTGTGATGCATTTACATCTATAACATTGGCGATCTTTGTCAATCCATCAACGATCCTTGCTATCTCATTTCCAAATTCTCTTTCTACATCTTCGAGGCTTATATCTGTATCTTCAACAGTATCGTGAAGCAATGAACATATAGTAGAACGAACTCCAAGGCCTATTTCTTCCACACAGATCCTGGCAACAGCTATGGGATGTAAAATATATGGTTCACCACTTTTTCTTCGCATGGTTTTGTGAGCCTCAACCGCCATTTCAAATGCAGTGCGGATCAATCGCCTGTCACCCGGTTTTAATTTTGCTTTTAATGCCCGTAATAAGGCACGGTATTCCCTCAGGATCAGTTTCTTTTCCTGCTCTTCATTCAAATTATATTTTGGTAACTGCGCAAGGGTATCCATGAACAGCGAATTTACTTAAAAACAGCCGTTTTTTGTGACTGAAAACATCTACATTTGCAGCCCAAAAAGTTAAGCTTCGGGCTTTTAGCTTCGAGCTTCGAGAATCAAACTCGTAACTCGCAATTTTTGTCCCGCAGCTGTTTTCCGGATGTGGTGAAATTGGTAGACACGTCAGACTTAGGATCTGATGCCGTAAGGTGTGGGGGTTCGAGTCCCTCCATCCGGACAAAAAGGGTTTAACCGTTTAAGGTTTTAAATCGTTTAAAGGTTCTTTAAGAAGTATTTTTCTGTTTAGAATTTTGAACATCACAAACCCTTAAACCATTAAACCACGAAACCTTTAAACGTCAAACATGGCAACAGTTACGAAAGAAAATATCGGTTTGCTGAATGAGAAGCTCACACTGAAACTTGAAAAGACCGACTATCTCCCTACGTTTGAAAAAACATTAAAAGATTATAGTAAGAAAGCCAATATTCCCGGCTTCAGAAAAGGAATGGTGCCTTCCGGCCTGATAAAAAAAATGTATGGGCCATCATTATTTACAGATGAAGTACTTCGTTCTGTTGACAGGGAACTGATAAAATATCTTGAAGAAGAAAAGCTTGACATTTTTGCTCAGCCGCTTCCTGTTGAAATGGATATTCGCCAGCTGGATGTAAACAATCCTGCCGATTATACTTTTCATTTTGAGATCGGCATGAAACCGGAGTTTCAATTGGCTGATCTTTCTAAAGCAAAGCTGACAAGGTATAAAGTGAAGGTGACGGATGAAATGATCCATAACGAGATCACACGGCTCCAGAACCGGTATGGCAATATGAAAGACGTGAACACAGTGGATACGGAAGAAAATGTATTGAATGTGATCTTTACTGAAGTTGATGAAAATGGAAATGAGATCGAATCAGGTAGTAAAAAGGACAATTCATTACTTGTAAAATATTTTAAAGAAGATTTTCGCAGCCACCTGATGGGGAAAACGATCAACGATTATATGATCACCCAGCTGGATAATGCATTTGCAGAAAAAGAACTTGAATTCATCATTCCTGATCTTGGTCTCGACAAAGCCGATCCCACTGCGGCACAAAAACATTTCAAAATTCAGATCACCAAGATAGGCTTGCTGGAAAAAAGAGAATTGAATGAAGAGTTTTTCCAACAACTGTACCCGAATACCGAAGTCAGGACAGAAGCCGATTTCAGAAACAAGGTGAAAGAAGAAATACAGGCTTACTGGGATAACCAGGCAAGGAATCAATTACAGCATTCGGTATATCACGAATTGCTCGACGGAACTAAGATCGATTTTCCCGAATCATTCCTGAAAAAATGGATGACCACACAGGGTGAAAAAGATAAACCAAAAACAGCTGAAGAAGCAGAGAAAGAATTCCCCGTTTTTAAAAACCAATTGAAGTGGACGCTGATCACTGATAAAATTGTGAGGGAAAATAATATCGAAGTAAAGCCCGAAGAGCTTAAGGCTTTTGCCAAACAACAATTATTTGGCTACATGAATATGCCGATGGGTGGCGATGATCAGCCCTGGGTTGATAGTTATATCGACAAGATGATGCAGGACCGCAAATACATTGAAGATGCATACAATCGTATCCAGGGTCAAAAAGTACTTGAGTGGGCAGAGGCACAGGTGAAACCAACGGAAAAGGAAATTGCGATGGAAGACTTTGTGAAAATGCAGGAAGAGCATCAGCATCAGCACCACTAAATCCAACAGTCAAAATTAAAAATTCAAAGGTTTCAGTCCATCTGAGACCTTTTTTATTTGTGCCAATTCGTCTCTAATTCATGCTCGCCAACAGCTGTTGGCAAAAATTGGCGTTCAATCATGTCACTGATTTTGCGGTTTTGTCGTTTGGACGGATATTTGATGTTTAGGGAAAAGTTGATAAGTCCAAAAATTGACAAGGTTTCCTTCATCATTTCAACTTATCAACCATTTAACTTATCAACTTAAAACATATGACCTTTAATTCGGAATTTGAAAAATATGCGGTTAAGCACCGCGGACTTTCCAGCAATACACTTCATAGTTATGCAAGCCAGATGGTGACAGGCCTTACTCCTAACATCATTGAAGAACGTCCGATGAATGTGGCGGTAATGGATGTATACAGCCGTTTGATGATGGATCGCATCATCTTTCTTGGTTACCCCATTAATGATGAAGTGGCGAATATTGTAACCGCACAGTTATTATTCCTAGACTCAACTGACAGGACAAGAGACATTAATATGTACATTAATAGCCCGGGTGGTAATGTTTACAGCGGTCTTGGGGTTTATGATACCATGCAGTATGTAACACCCGATGTGGCTACAATTTGTATCGGTGTTGCTGCTTCAATGGCAAGTGTATTATTAGCTGCAGGTACAAATGGTAAAAGAGCTGCATTAAAACATGCGAGGATAATGATGCACCAGCCAAGTGGCGCCATTGGCGGACAGGCAAGTGATATTGAGATTACCGTGAATGAGATCCGCAAGTTGAAAAATGAATTGTATGAAGTAATAAAATATCATTCAGGAAAAGATGTAGAACAGATCGAAAAAGATTTTGATCGTGACAGATGGATGACAGCACCTGAGGCGAAAGAATATGGATTAGTGGATGAGGTATTGCTGACCAACCCGAGGAAGCAGAAGAAAGATTAAACCGTGAGACGTCAAAAGTGAAACGTGAAATGAATTTGGTTAATCTT
>FKKE01000764.1_pt1 | contig 34812 bp, 30 predicted proteins | sample 1106331 | NCBI WGS metagenome assembly FKKE01 (sample SAMEA3931202, study PRJEB13176) | freshwater metagenome | biome: Drinking water system; feature: drinking water; material: freshwater | place: China | collected 2013-02-06
AGAGGCACAGAGACACAGAGGGGGAATGGAATGCCCTTTAGCTTCGGGGTTCCAAGGTTGGATCTTCCGCCTCATCGGGATTCCCCTCACAGAGTTTGTTCAGGGATTCACCGGTATCCAGCTTATTCAGGATACATTTGAAAGCCTCCCGTTCCGAAGCACTGAGCACGAGGTAACGCTCAGAGAGTTTGAAAACGTCGTTACTGTAGAGGGCGCCCAAGGCGAGGTGTGACGGCCGTCGAGCCGACGGTGGAGCGCCAACCTGTCTTCGCACTGAGTTCAGTCCGCTTCGGCCGTAGATTCGTCCGACATCCCGAAGGACGACCTGCCCAATATGCTCAATCTCAGTCCGTGCTGCTCGCTTGTCCGTAACGGAGTCAGTCGGATGCCGTAATACCGCTGCACACTCGTTTACGCGAGCGAGTAACTCGTCGCCATTTTGAAAAATCTCACGGTTTCGCTCCAGCCAACGGATGAATGGCTCAACATCGAGGGAAGCCGCTCCAACACGTGCACCACGAATGATCGCACGGTCAAGGGTGATGATGAACGCATAAGATTCAGGTGTCGCCGGTTCCCACTGTTCAAACTCGCGGACGAACGACCAAGCGAACGCCATTTCTTCGTTGTTCAGCTCCGCTCCCCGTCCCCATTCGCGAAACACATCATAATCGCCGGTTCGCCAAGGATTGTACTGGTAGAGGCAGAAGACAACAAAGGCACCCATCTTCGAAGCGCAGGTGTACTTGCTATTCTCGCCTTCGAGGAGCTCTTTAAAACTCTTAATATAGTACGCTATCGCCTGGTTTTCATCCCGCGGTGCGTTCTTGACGATCATTACTGCATCAGCACCTATATGCTGTGCGGTCTCGCTGATTGTTCCGCTTTTCTCCGGCGAAGTGTTCCGGCTCGCGTTACTGATCTCTATCCGTGATTGTAAAGTGCCAAGATGATTCACGATCTCTCCTCCAACATAACCCTAGAAATTAAACCGAATGAGTGTCCCAAATCCGCACAAGCGCCACACGTTATGCAGGATACAAGATTTGTGCCAGCCGAATATTCAGCCTGGAAATGTTTGGGGGACTGAATTGAGTTCGATTAATTCTTGGGTGGAACGATCATTCGATCGCAGTGGCGATACTGATTGAGACTGATTCGAGGAGATTCAGATAGCGGAGGGGTGAGCTCCACACTCAGCTATCCTCCGTAAACGTGAACGTGAACGTGAACGAAAATACGTATACGTATACGTCATACGTTTACGTTCACGTTCACGTCTACGGGTAACGGGCCATCCTACCCCTCTCCCAGCTTCCTCACTTCAAAAAGCCAAGGAGCGTTTTCATCAGCAAGCCGGACCTCGAAATTCTGCTCACTAATCCAAACCGAGAGATCAATCCAGCCGTCTGAATCGACGCGAATCTGTCCACCCCGATCGCCTCGATGCTCGCGAAGAGGAAAACCCGCTTTGGTCCATTTCTGTTTCAAGTTCTGGAATCGGCCACCAACAATGGTACGTAACTGCGAAAGCGAGGTTATTTTCACCCAGCCGCGCTCTTCGTTTACAGCGACAGCCTCAAGCTTCGCGCGATGGTCGAGGAATCCCTCGTAGAGCCGTCGGGCAAGCTCGTAAACGATTGCCTGGCGCCGACGTTCAAGCGCAGCATGAACAATTGATGACACCTCTGTCATGTGTTCGCGACTCTGTGTCATCGCAAGGATCAAACCTGTCGATTCCGACGGACGCAATTTCCCGGCGACGACGACTTCATCAAAGCTTGGTTTTTCCATATCGCTGCTCATATGAACCTCACATTCCGTACGAGGGTAACAGACTTTGAATTCGCGCAAAAAGCACGCGGCGACCAACGGGCTTTGCTACAAAGTCCGTTGCTCCTGCCTCTTTGGCACGCTGTTCGACGTTATCATCATTGAGCCCGCTCACCACGAGGATCGGAAGCCGATCATCGAATTGCTTGCGTAGACTCCGGACCAATTCAAATCCATCGGTTCCGCCAAGATGAAGATCGGTGAGCACAAATGTCGGCCGACCATGCTCACCAACGAGGGCTTCCGCTTCCGTCGTCGAACTTGCAACTGCGGGCTGAAGATGGAGTGCTTTGGCGATCCGTGCGTAGAATTCACTGAGTGATGGTTGATCTTCGACGATCAGCGCCCAACAATCTCCGGCTCGTCCGACGGCGGCAGGTGGCGCATGCCGAGGGAGGGTCACCGTAAAGGTCGAACCACGTCCGGCGCCCGCGGATGTTGCTTTAATTGTTCCGCCAGCCGATTCCGCCACGCGACGTGATTGCGATAAACCTAAACCCAGTCCGCCAGGGACACTCAAACCAAGCTTCCCACGCACCCCAGAGAGGAAGATGCGCTGACACTCCTCCTGCGAGAGTCCAGGTCCATTATCAGATACTTCAATCCGAACCCATTTCTCGTCCGAGCCTATTGACACATCCACGGTAGTGCCAGCTTGCGTGTAGATAATGGCATTATTGAGCAAATTGCGAAGGATCGTTTCCAGATGTTCCCGCGCAGAGATTCGCGTCCAGTATGGTTCATGTTGCTCAAGATTCGTGCAACGGACCTCCACCCGCCGTCGTTCACCTCGAATTCGCGCAAATTCAACAACCTCGCGAACGACTTGATTCACCTCGATCAGCTCTCGCGGCGTGAGATCACTCAGTCGTTCTAACTCTCGTCTTCGTTTCGCGTCGGAAACTACGGTAGCCATCGACCGAGCCATGGTTACTACCCGTTCCATCTGCATGAGGAGAACATGCCCATACGGCTCCGCTATCTTTTCCGCCTCCTCACCAATTCCATCGCAGAGGAGCGTCAGGTCTTGAACCGTATTATTAATATCGTGGACGAGTGTCCCAAGTTCATATTCGCGCTCAGCGCGGCTCGCGTCAGCTACATCTCGTTCTCGTCGACGTAGCTCTCGCTCAGCGAATCCTCGAAGGCGAAGCGCTACCATTGAGGCAAGAACACCCGTCGGATTTCGTTTCCAGAAGTTCCGAACAAGCGGAAAACGGGACGGGACAAAGACGAGGAATGGCTCGTCGTCAATTTTCTCAACTGGCGCGTTCATCGCAGCGAGGTCGCCAAGCTGAGATTGTTGTTGCCATGAACTAATCGGGCGGAGCACGACAAGCACCCCATGGTGCGCGGCGAACTCTCCAAAATAAACATCGAAGAAGGAAAAGTTTGCGGGAAGCCAGTTCAGAATACTCGTCCCAACACCGTTCGCCTCACCGATAGACGTACGAGTGTTTCGCAATCGATCGACCAGGGGCCATGCAATCTTGCTCGCCAAGCGGTAGGCAATACCATCGCGGACGACCTCGACGTGTCCACGGCCAAGAGAGACAAGCGAGGCGTGACTTCCAAAGAGACACCCAAGCGAGTCCGCAAGCATGCGAATAACCTCAGGCGGCGAATTCGCCCGATGCACACTGTCGTGGAATGTACCGAGAACACTCGCCTCAGCAATCCGACGATAGAGCTGAGTCGAAACAGTAATGCTGAGAAGGGCTCCAAGACTCAAAAGCAGTAGGTCTCGGTTCACAACATCGAGCTCAAAGAGTATCTCTAGTCCGCAAAAATAGCTCAGCCCGACCCAGGAGAACGCTTCGGTGATTGACCACGGCGCAGCGCCAAACCCAAGGAGTAAACCAAGAGGGAGGAACACCCAGAAATCCCGATTTGCGCCGCCAAATGCGATAAGTGAGGCGGGAATGATAAACAAGGTGAATGAGAGTAGCCCAGCAAGGAGCGGTACGCGCTCTGAGGCAGGGTCCTTCTTCACTAGGTAATAGAGACTGAACCAACCCGCGAGGTAGATCGCCCACTCGAGGAGCGCAACAAACCAGTAGTTTGGATTCACGTTGGTAAGCAACACCGAAGTGAGCAAACTCGATCCCAGGCCAAACATCAGCAATGAGCCGACAAAGTGTTCGCTCCGGCTCGCTCGAAACTCTGCGCGCGCTCCACCCGGAAGTGGCTCGCGAGCCATGACGAGCGACGATTCCTTCAGTGAACGCTTACGGAGCATACTTTCCGAGAGTGAACGCGAAAAGTGCGCGATATGATGTTGCTCAAGGAGGAGCGAGACAACGAGCGAAGTCGACGCACCGGAAATGATTAGAATGATCTCGTCACGCATTGCTAGGAACGTCGACTCAATAACCTGCAGATTAGGCACCACGCCGGTAGAGAGCACTATGGCTTGCGAGAGAAGCGCAATGATCGTTACCCACCAGGTGACGATGACCTGACGTTCGAGAAACGAGGGGAGTATCGCGGTAGTAAAGGCGATGTAGATGATCGGCATCGCTGCGTAGAGCGTCGAGGATGGAATCGTCCGAGCAGCCGTAACTGCAATTGCAACTGCAAGGGTCATGAGCAGCAACCCGAGCATGATGTACCTGCTGCGTACCACCCGGAGGAACAGCATGCCAAGAATGATGACAATGAGCACGTTCACTTTCTTACCAACGAGGGCAACGTCGAAACTCATCCCGAGACAAAAATCGACGGCAATCATCAACACGACAAGCCCTCCCTGGAGGAGTGGTGTGCGCCACATCCGAGATTGAAATTGACTCTCCTTCACCCGTGTCAGCGTCTCTTGGAACCGCGGATCGAGGTCCCGAACCGTTCGCGTTTCTCTCGCGGTCTCCTCTCGCCGGTTAAAGGTAACGAGAAACGCGAGGATTGACGTCGTTGCTACCATAAGGAGCGACAGATGATTCCCAACCGCGTTTTCGAATACAAGAACGCCGGACGATGCCACTGCGAGGAGTGATGCAGCCGTCTGGAGTTTCCATGACCACACGCGAAACACAACCGGGAGCGCGATGAGAAGAACAAGGAGTAAATCAAGAAAGATGAGACGCTTTCCTGTCGTTGCCGGGAGGAGAAGAACGGGGAGGACGAGCAACGCGAGGTACGAAGCAAAGGCAAAGATCCAAGCTTGCCGACGCATGACTGCCGTGAGCACCATGAAACAGGTTTGGACCGAGGTCGCCGTGAGCACAAAAAAGAGCATCGATTGAGAGCCGATCTCGTCGAGCGATCCGAGGCCACAGAGAACGGCGGCCGCGAGCCAGAAATAGAGGAGAATCGCAACGCGAGAAGCTTCCGAAGGGAGCAATGTCTGGGTCGTGAGTGAGTTCGGAGAATGCGCTGTTCTCTCTGTGGCGCCCGAGATAGCCTGCCCCATCAGCCTACCTCCAGGTCCATCTCCTGGCCACATTCGGCACAGATCACCTGCCCCTCAATAACAGGAGGGAGCTGCGTCTTGTGCGAAAAAGTTACAATGAAGTTGTTCGTTCCACACTGAACGCACGGCGCAATGTGGTTATGTTCGTCGAGGAATAGCTCCCGAGAGGATTGGCTAAGGTAGAGCTGAAGAAAATCGCCTAGTGGAATACCTGAACGAGCTGAGAGTTCGACATTGCCGAGCAAACCCTTTACAGTTTCAAGCAGCGTATCGTTCTCTGCTTGCGGAGATGCTTTCACCACATAGGCGGCAGCTCCCTGGTCCAGAAATCGTTGCTTCAGGTGAATGCTCGGATTCCCGGTGAGTACAATCACGTACGGCACTCGGCGCGAACGCTTCAGTGATTCAAACAGGAATGACCCGGACTTATCCCCCAGCCCGATATCGAGAATCACCAAGCGAAACTCATCCATCCCGAGAAGCCGTTCTGCTTCCTGCACACTTTCCGCGGTATTCACCGTAAAGTGCGCGCCAGAGAAGAGTTTCTTCAGCCGTTCTCTTTCGTGGAGTCCATCTTCGACAATGAGTATGTCTCGCATGGGGTCTCACCCCTAAAATCCGAAAACCTAATGAGGAAATATGCCTTTAAACTGAATCTCTCGCCCCATAAGTGGCCGTCTTAATTGGGTGTAACCTACTCGTTACACCCCGGAGAACATTAATTCAGAGTGTTGTTTCGGCCCTTAGGACTCAACAAATGCGCGACGACGTCTGTATTGTTCTTAATGAGCGTGAGCCGCTTAAGCGTCAGATGGCGGTGGAATTAGAGGAACAGCTCGTCGGCCGACAGTTCGCCGCCAAGCGGATTGATACCGGTGAGCATCTCGCACGTGTTGTTCTTGAGCGTAACCCACGGGTGCTCGTTCTCGATTACCTCCTTGGTGATGTTACAACTGCGCTCGACGTACTCTCCGAACTCAAATCACAGAGCTCTGCCGAGCACGGAACGGGAGTGGTGCTCTGGACTGATGAACCGAGCATTCAGGTGGCGATCTCTGCGATGAAACTCGGTGCCGTAGATTATATTGAAATGGGACTTCCGTCCTCGCTTGAGAAAGTTCTCCAAGCGATTGACTCAGTTCTCCGACAAGGGAAGAAGCAGCAGACCCGTCACCTCAACGCAAGTACGCAAGTACTCCCAGACAAATTAATCGCCCAATCAAAGAATTATCAACAGTGCATGACATCTGCTCAAGGAGCTGCGAATCGCAGCGCTCCTGCAATTTGCTTACTGGGCCAGCATGGGAGCGGTCGCAACACACTCGCCAAATTCATCCATCAGACGCGAATAATGCCGGGTGTGCTGATCGAGATAGACCTTGATACCTGGCCCTATTCGATTGATGAAATCTGCGGGAGCGCTGCTGATCCACGGATTACGCCACTGCTCTCTAACGGCGCGACCGTAATGATCGATCACGTCGAGTGCGATCCTGGCGAGTTGCTGAACAAACTCCACGAACGGAAAGCTCATGTTTGGTCACCACGATTTCGTGAGTCCAGTCCAATGCTCATCATCGGGACGAGTAATCAAGAAGTGGCTCATGCCTGGCACCGGTTACTCGATGCGGAGATCATTACGCTTCCGTCGCTTCAGGAACGTAATGATGATCTCTGGCCACTCGTCCAACGATTCCTCCACGAAGCACAGAGCATCGGCACGATGAACAAACTAAAGTTCTCGGCACAATCGATTCAAGAGTTAGCAAAACTCGCCTGGCCAGGAAATCTTCGTGAGCTACGCTCGGTAATAATCGAGGCAGTTACCACGCCACTCGTACAGATTCAGGAAGAGCTAAAACAGCAGGAGGAAACAAAATCCGGAAGCGCTCGGGAACAGCGCGAGGGCACGCAAGATGAGCAGATTAGCATTCGCGCCGTGATTGCGGCGAAATTGCGCTGGGCGCGCTACAACCTCCAAGAGTATCATCAACCAACAACACTTACGGCACGTCAGGCAGTCGATCAGGCGTTAGGGAACTTGCGAATCGCCGCAGCGTTACTCGGCACAAGCGTTCCGCAGCTCAAAGACGCGCTTCGGGTAAATCTGGTAAACGGTCATTCTCATACAGAGGCAAGTGGAATTTCGTTCGACGGGCAACAATGATTACTGATGATACCGCAAGCGCCTTCCACGTAAGCCTCGTCGGGTCCAATGACCTCACCCGGAGACTTGCGGCCATTGCCAAACACCGCAACAACTACGGTGATCTCGTCACCATTAACGTTTCAACTGCAATCCCGGGCGAGGCTCGCTCGCTCATTTTTGCCGAACGTCCTGAGATTCTCGTCGTCGATATCGGCCACCGCACCACCCGGCGCGACCTCACGTGGCTCCATGGATTTCTCGATCAGGTTCGCGATCGATTCCAGAAGAATATTTATATTATTCTCGCGGTGACTACGCCTGAGAAATTCGTCTTTGCTGGGTCTCTGCTGTTTAGGGAGGAGACATCACTGAGCGCTTCTTCACTCATCGATGGTTTGATTATTTCACCGCCTCCGGGAATTCCATCGGTCTTCTCCCTCGAGGATCAGTTTCGCGATTCTCTTGCTTACGCCGTAGGTGAAATGACGCGGCGGCGCGAAGGGAAGTTAGCGCTCCCGTCGCTCACCGATGATAACTGGGTGCCCGTCATGGCCGATCCGGAAAGCCGAAATGTCTGGATGCGCTGGCTCCCCCGCTATGCGCTCTATGTGAATGAGAATCCGATCATTGTCGGTCCGACTGGGAGCGGTAAAACGCGCCTTGCAGCGGCGATTCATACTCTCTCCGGTCGTGAGGGTCCATTCATCGGTATCACGCCACGAGATTTCTCCTCAACTGAACTCGTCCAAGCTGAACTCTTCGGTGCCGTCGCCGGAGCGTATACAGGCGCGGTGGAGAAGTGGGGTTTAGTGAAACGAGCAGAAAAAGGGACTCTGTTCATCGATGAACTGCAGAGCATCGACCGAGATCTTCAAGGGAAGCTCATTACCTTCATCGAGAACAAAACGTACCGTCGGGTCGGCGAGGCAGATAGCCATGAGGCTGATGTTCGGTTCATCTTCGCTACGAACCGCTCGCTCCAAGACCTCGTGAGCGATGGGAGCTTGCGCGACGATTTCGCCTACCGCCTCGAGCGGCTTCAGATATCACTCACGCCGCTCCATAGCCGGCGTCTCGATATCTCGGCAGGCATCTGTTACGCACTCGCCAAAGTGCTCCGCGAACGATATCGAGCAAAACTTTCATACAATCCAAACGCGAACATTACCGAGCTTAGCCCCCTTGAAGGTCTCACTCCAAGCGCTTATCGAGCACTATTTAGCTCGTCCTGGCCTGGGAACTTACGCCAACTCGAGAATACCGTAGCAAAACTCATCGAGCTCGCTGATATGAGACACTTACGTCTCATCGATACGGAATGCACCGGTTCCGCGCTCGATAATCTGCTCGGAAAAACCTCGGTGAGTGCTGCTGACGTGTTTGAGCGCGCTGCGATTGACGTAGCACTTACCGTCAATGCCGAAGGCTACAATAGCCTCTCTGATTGCCTTTTTGGACTTGCCGACAGCGCGCGAACAGTAGCACTTGAGCTCAGCGGTGGTGATGCCGACAAAGCAGCTACCCTGATCAACGACTCAGCAGTAGCAATGCGCCTCTTTCAAGCTAGTCGAACTGCATAGGTGCGAGGACAGAAGGTATGAATCTCGTATCAATTCCAGAGTTCATGAATTTAACGAAAGTATCTGAACGTGACGTGCTCGCGATGCTGGAAAATGGCGAGCTCTCAGTTCAAACCGGCCCAATGGGTGAATTGTTGATTGATATTAATAATCTCTCGCCTCAGTCACTTGCGCGGCGGCTCCCGCGAACTCAGGCGCCCGTCAAGTTGAGCGATGTTGCCTTGCTCGAAGAGATCATCGCACGCGAAGCCGTGAGCGTGCTCGATGGCGTCATCGATGAGGCACTGGCACTTGCCCTCAGTTGGTACAGCGAATATCTGAACGCAGAAACAGCTGAGCAAAAGAAGTAGGTCTGCGCAGTTCAACAATTCTAGTATCCTCACTGACAACCTCAGAAAAAGAAACCGGCCCTTGCGGAACGGGTTCCCAATCGCTACCTTTGTACATAAGCGCACGTATTGAACTATCCTGGCGCGAGGTTCTGTGGAAAGCGGTGGCGCTTTGACGAGAGAAGGAAAATTATGAGTACGGTTTATGTTCCCTACAGCGGCAACAATCCCGCCGCGATAGAGATAAAAGGGCATCGGTTACTTATTCTCACGTCCGTTCGTGAAGATATCGAGCGGGATCTGAGATTGATCGGAGGAAGTGAGGTCCGCTCGGTCGATCTCGTTGGTAACGAAAACGAGGCGCTGGCGAATCTCGCCGCATCAATTGGCGCAGGGGTAATCCTCGCACCTCCCGGAATTGATATGCCAGCGATGCTCAAGAATTTGGAACGAGAACTTCCCTGGGTTCATTAAGCTAGGATCCCTTTGGTAACCCGAGCACACGTTCAGCGATGATGTTTCGTTGGATTTCTGAAGTCCCCGCTGCAATTGTTCGACCCCTGGAGTAAAGGTATCGGTGCTGGTGGAGGCCATCACCGAGTGCAAATGGCCCGCCAGTGAAGACACTGTCCACCCCTTGAAGCTCAAGTGCAAATTGACAGATCTGTTGAAACGTCTCGCTCCAGGCGAGCTTGTCCAGTGAACCTTCTGGGCCCGGGAAAACATCACCGGTATACTGGATCAGATGACTGAGTGCCATGGCGCGAACGGCCATGCACTTCCCGATCAGTTGGCCAAATCGCGCGAGTATGCTGGGGTCATTTGCTTTCGACACCAATGAGCGAATATCGTCGAGGGCAATTTCGGACTGGAGATGACGAGCGAAGGTGAGGATGACACGCTCGTACATTAAAGTCGAGATAGCGATCTTCCATCCATCCCCTGCTTTCCCAACCAGGTGGTCATCGCTCACCTCAACATTTTCTAGAAAAAGTTCGTTAAACTCACGATCGCCGGAAATTTGGGTTAGCGGGCGGACTTCGATCCCCGGCCGATCCATCGGCACGAGAAAGTAGCTCAGTCCCTCATGCTTCGGCACATCGAGAGCCGACCGTGCGAGCAAGAAACATTGCTTTGCGTACTGTGCAAAACTTGTCCAAATCTTCTGACCGGTGATTCGCCAAACCGACCCCGCCCGAAGGGCCGTCGTCCGGAGCGATGCTAAGTCACTCCCTGCCTCTGGTTCACTAAATCCCTGACACCAGATCTCCTCGGCAGTGAGAATTTTTGGCAAGTAGCGGCTCCGCTGTGCGTCGGTCCCATGTTTAATCAATACGGGACCGACCATCGTTAAGCCAAACAAGTTGACGAGCTGTGGTGCGCGTTTCTCCGCGAGTTGCTCTTGAATGATCGCCTCTTCAACGAGCGATAAGCCGCGCCCGCCGAAACGCTCCGGCCAGTGCACCGCAATCCAGCGCTCGCCCGCGAGCTTCCGTTGCCAGTCGCTCGAGATGCGAACAAACTCATCAAGTTCAATTCGTTCGGAGGTAACAGGCGGCGGATTGGAGCGAAGCCAGGTAGCGAATTCGTTCCGGAGCTTTTCCGAACGTTCATCCAGTTGGAGTGAAATCATTTTTGCTTTGCAAACTCTGCTGCAATTTCCACCGTTTCCTTGAATTCCGCCATCACGATCGGATCTTTGAGGTAGGACAAGAGGAGCTCGTCACTCGACAATCGGGGATAACGAATGAACATTTCGCCTGAGCTTAAGTTATCCCCCTTCCCTTGCGCACTCAGTTTGAGGCCTTGGGATTCCGGATGGAACGAAACGACGAGTGCTGGCTCATTACTCCGAATAGCGAACCTTACCTCAAGCAGTGTTGGTGCCTGTCCACTCTCCAGAGGAAGGCGTCGGAATTCGAAGACTACCTCCGAGCCATCATCGCGTTTTCCCCGAATGCATGCACGGTCAGAATTTCTCAGTTCAGCCGCACTCACGCTCAATGTAAGCTTTGAACCAAGCCAAGCACCGAGTAACAGCGCTTCTCCAATAATTGATTGACCCTGGCTTGGTGTTTCAGCACAGAAGTCGAAGTGCACCTGAGTAAGATTCGGAAGTGCTGCTGCCCAAGCTGGCTGCTCGAACCATTCAGCAATGGCCGTTCGCCATGTGAGCGCCCGAATCCAATTGAGATCAATAAGTCGCGAACGATGACTCAAGCGATATTCCGAAAAACCGACGCTACTCAGTTCACCATCCGCACACCCATCCCCCGATCCGGGAGCAACAAGGCGGAAGAGGAACTCATGCGCTGCCGCATAGTTCCCAATCTCAGCGCTATCGTAAATAATTCGATCGCAAAATCGAATGACACTGGAGAAGAGTTCCAGTACTGGGTTTAACGGCTCTTTTCCGTTCCCATTCGGTAATGCCACTCCGGGGAGTTTCAGGAACACTGGCACATCAGGAACGAGGAGCGAGAGCAAGAGGTTTGGGCTAACGGCAACACTTGATCGCGCAACTTCGATGTAAACCTCCTCGGAACAGACATGCGCGCCGGAGTTCGCGCGGACGCAGCGCGAGGAAACAGCCGTACGGATGCCGTTTACAGAATCACTATGACCAATGATGAAAAATCTTGAGGGATATGAGAGACAGAGCTCGGTAATGAGCGCATCAACCGCGCGCCGCTCTGCGTCATTTTTCAAATCGGAAACGAGAATGATAAAGTTCGAGAGCACCGCGCGCACACGAGGCGAACCGGCGCTTCCTTTCGAAGCCGTCTTCTCATCAAGCTGTGCTGCCTCCCGCCATACCCGACGGAGTTCACGTTGGAGATCCCCAGGTTTTACCTCCATTCTACCGAAGGACATTCCTACAACCTTCTCCATCCATGTTCGATTGTTCGGACGAGCAGTTCATCGGCAGCCTGCGGTCCCCAGGTCCCAGCTTCATAGCCATAGACCGGATTCCCCCGCTCGCCGCGCTCCGCCCAGGTGGCAAGGATCGGTGTAATGACATCCCAGGCCTCTTCGATCTCATCATCGCGAGTAAAGAGCGTTGCATCGCCCCGCATGCAGTCGAGAAGCAATCGTTCGTACGCCTCGGGAGGCTCGATGCCAAACGAAGCGCCGTAGCTAAACTCCATATTCACCGTCTGCACCTGGACTCGCGGACCAGGAGGCTTGGAACTAAATTTTATCGAAATGCCCTCATCGGGCTGGATCTGAAACGAGAGGATATTTGGCCGCAACATATCGACCTGTTCATCCTGAAACAGCCGATGTGGTGCACAGCGAAAATGAATCGAGATTTCGGTCACGCGTTTTGGCATGCGCTTTCCGGATCGGACGAAGAACGGGACTCCGGCCCATCGCCAATTGTCGACGTAGAGTTCAAGTGCGACATAGGTCTCGGTAGATGAACGCTGGTCCACGCCTTGTTCACCCAAGTATCCGGTTACTGATTCACCATCTACCGATCCGGCCAAGTACCGGCCACGCACGACATACTTGCTCACCTCGTCCGGCTTGATTCGACGCACACTGCGGACGACCTTTACTTTTTCGTCGCGCACAGAGTCCGATTCAAACGCAACCGGTGGTTCCAGTGCCACGAGACAGAGCAACTGAAGCAAATGGTTCTGGACGATATCACGGAGTATCCCCGCCTTATCGAAGTAGCCAGCTCGACCGCCAACGCCAATCGATTCGCACACCGAGATTTCGACATGCTGGATGTACTTGTGGTTCCAGATTGGTTCAAAAATACCGTTTGCGAAGCGAAAGACGAGGAGATTCTGTACTGTTTCTTTCCCAAGGTAGTGATCGATTCGATAAATTTGGTCCTCACGCATCGAACGAAGCAACGCGCGATTGAGTTCGCGTGCTGACTGCAGGTCATGTCCGAACGGTTTCTCGATTACCACGCGAGCATAGCCCGTCTGTGCCTCTGCCTCTCGAACCTTTGATTCGTCCAAAAGTCCTGCAGCTCCGAGCTGCTCGGCGATTGTTTGAAACTGCTCCGGGGCAGTCGCGAGGTAGAAGACACGATTGAGCCGAGTACCTGCTTCCTGGTCCAGTCGGTTGAGCAGTTCGCCAAGCTGCGCGTATCCCTTTGGATCATCAAATGAGCTTCCGAGATAGGAACTCTTCCGCGCGAACTCTCGCCAGACATTCTCATCAAGCGGGGTCCGTCGCGAATGCTTCGACACCGATTGATGGAGCGATTTTGCGAATTCCTCATTGGAATACTCTCGACGCGCAAAGCCGACGAAGTGGAACTTGCTCGGAAGTAAATTATCGACGGCAAGATTATACAGTGCCGGAACGAGCTTCCGATGAGTGAGATCTCCCGTGGCACCAAAAATCACTACAACACACGGATCGACCGCGAGGAGATTTCTTAAACTGTCTGCGAAAGGGTTTTCCATGGACTGTGTAGTCATTTGTTTTCTCTGGTGCTCTGGTGCTCCGCTGCTCTGGTTATAAAATGTAGCGCTCGAAGCAGCTTCGGAGGCTAGTTATATTGCACAGAGCAACAGAGCACCGGAGCAACAGAGTTACTTTCGTTCCTTCACCGCATGTCCGCCGAATTGGTTCCGCAGTGCCGAAAGACAGCGATCGGCAAACGAATTTTCACGTCGGGAGCGGAAACGTGCAAAGAGTGCCGTCGTGAGCACCGGAGCCGGAACTGCGAGATCAACCGCCTCGTTCACCGTCCAGCGACCCTCTCCGGAATCCTGAACATACGCTTGAAGCTTATCGAGCTTCGGATCTTCGGCAAGTGCGCTTGCAAGCAACTCAAGCAACCAGGAACGAACTACGCTTCCCTGATTCCATAACTTACAAATCGCCGGGAGATCGAACTGGAACTGAGACTCCTTCATGATCTCCATTCCCTCGGCATACGCTTGCATCATTCCGTATTCGATGCCGTTGTGGATCATTTTCACGTAATGACCAGCGCCACTTCCACCAACGTGGAGGTAACCATCCGGTGGAGCGAGAGTCTTTAAGGCTGGCTCAATGATTTGGAACGCTTTCTTCTCGCCACCAACCATCAGGCAATAGCCGACTTTCAGTCCCCAGATTCCACCACTCGTGCCAGAATCAACATAATGAATCCCTGCCCCTTTGAGCTTTTCCGCGCGTCGGACGGTATCACGATAGCGCGAGTTTCCGCCGTCAACGAGAATGTCGCCGGCAGAGAGTTGCGGCAGCAGGGTTTCAATCATTTCGTCTACCGGGTCGCCGGCTGGAATCATCATCCAGATCACCCGCGGAGCTTTAAGCGCGTTGCCGAACTCGCTGATGTCCGGGAGAACCTTGGCTCCCATCTTTGCGAGCTCGCCGGTAATCTCAGGTTTCCGACCATAAATATGAACGACATGGCCCGCCGGAAGCAGTCGACGCACCATGTTCGCACCCATTTTCCCAAGTCCGATAAATCCCAGTTCCATTTACGCCACCTTTTTCTTCAATGTTTGGTTTAGCTCGACAAACGACTCTTCAAATTTCTTCACTCCTTGAACCTGAAGATCTGCGAGCACTCCATCAACATCCACACCCAGTTCAACGAGTTCTTTCGCCATCGATTTCGCTTGAGCAAGATCGCGATGCAAGGTTTCCTTCACCGCCTTTCCATGATCGACAAACGCCGCAAGCGTTTCGTGTGGCATCGTGTTCACGGTGTGAGGCCCAATAAGCTCCTCGACATAGAGCACGTCACGATAGCTTGGGTTCTTTACCCCGGTACTTGCCCAGAGAGGTCGTTGGGCAACCGCGCCTTTCTCCTTCAGTGCTTTGAAATTGTTCCCTTCAAAAATCTCCTTGAACCGCTCGTAGACCACTCGACAATTCGCGACACCGAATTTCCCAAGGTAGCTCGTCGCAGCTTTCGCGCGGGAATTGTCGTCTTTAATGATTTTTTGAAGTCGCTTATCGATTTCGGTATCAACGCGACTGACAAAGAAGCTTGCAACCGAGCGAATTCGGTCGATCGGTAGTCCACGTTTCACTCGTTCTTCGAGCGCTTCGCAGTATGTTTTTGCAACCACAGTGTAGTTCTCAAGCGAGAAGAGGAGCGTGATGTTCACATTGACGCCCTCGATGAGCAGCGCGCGCACTGCAGGAATTCCCTCCTTCGTGCCGGGAATCTTAATCATAATGTTTGGTCGTTTTAGCTGACCAAATAAGCGGAGTCCTTCTTCGATTGAGCCCTTCGTGTCGGCAGCGAGTAACGGCGACACTTCGATGCTCACGAAACCGTCGTTTCCACCACTCTCGTTATAGATTGGGAGGAGCAAATCTGCTGCCCGTCCAATGTCGCTCACGGCGAGTTCCATGAACAGCTGTTCAGTGCTGAGGCCACGAGACGCAAGCGACTTAATCTGCGCGTCGTAGGCGTTCCCTTTAGCAAACGCGAGGTTAAAGATTGTTGGGTTAGAAGTGAGACCGCGAACACCCCACTCAGAGATGAGTCTCTTCAGTTCGCCATTATCGAGAATTTCGCGACTGATATTGTCGTACCAGACACTTGTTCCATACTTATAGAGCTCTTGTGCTGGATTCATGATGTGTATCCTCTTCTAGGCGTGGGAGATTGTCTCCACACGGGTATAGTAACCAATTCGACGAATTGCAAAGGCTCTTCGCGTTAGCCACTAGCGCGTAGCTCGTTCGTAATCAAAAACTTACGCGTTTTTGGCTATACCCGACTTTTGCTATGAGCAATTCGGAGTAGTGTCGAGAGCCTACTAAATGATGCTTCGCTGAAGCCGAGCGCTTTTTTTACTACTACGTCCCGCTCTAAGAGGTTCGTCTCTGCAGTAGCACGCTGGTAACCCTCCCGAGAGACGAGCCCTCGAAGCCAAACCCAGAATGCTGAAATCGGAATTGGGAGATCGCTCCCATGAACAATTCGTTCCTCTACCCCGTGCGCCAGCAGCTTCCGGTAGTGTTTTGAACGAAATGGTGTGTTGAGCGCGCTGTTATCGCCATAGAGGTTGGGATAACGCGTAAGCATTTCGATAAATGTATCAGTATAGTCTCGGTCGAGTGGATGGCTTGCCGTCGCACAGTGAGCGGCAATTACCGTAACCCCACATTCGAGTGGAAGTCGAAGCACGTTCGGGTTCTGGTAGGCCCGGTTTACAACTGGCACGCTCAATTCGCCACCGGTGTGAGCAAGAAGCACGATCTGGTTCTCCGCCATCTTCGTCCAGAACGGAGCATACTTTGGATTGTTGCAATCGATATTGTGACAGTTCGGAAGACACTTCATCATCACGGCGCCAGATTCAATTGCTCGCTCAAGTTCGTCGAGTGCATCAGCCCGTGCAGGATGAATCGAGACCGCTGGGAGAAATTCCGGGTGTAATCGCGCTAGTTCAAGCACGTAATCGTTTGGCACATAGAACGACCCGATTCCATGGAGCATCTTCCCTGATTCATCGTAAATTCGGTCATGGGCAAGGATGACTATCTTCTCAAGCGAGGATTCGCGAAGCCAGCGGACGAGGAGTTCAACATAAGTTTGGTCGAGCGCGCCCTTGATGATTGAGGGCGGAAGCTTCAGGAGATGGAGCATGTACCGAGCAAGAACGCGGTGGTAGAGGTTCTGAACATTCAGCGAACATCCGGAGCCGGTGAGGCCGTTCCCGACGATGTGGACGTGAGTATCGATTCTCATGGAATTTGAGCTTCGCCGGCCTTACTACCTCCAGGATGGGACGAGTTCCTAGTCGAAGGTTAGGTTCTAAGGATAAGCTCAAGCTCATGTCGAAGCTCAAGGCTAAGGCTAAGTCGAAGACTAAGCAAACGTGCACTTCGTCTTAGACTTCGACTTAGCCTTAGAGTTAGACCTCTACTTGAACTTTGACGTGAGCTTGAGCTTGAACTCCTCACCTTAACTTCGACAAATCGCGTCCCTCTAACTGAGTGAGGAATCCACTAAAATAGCTGTAGAGACATTCTTCAGGACAGGACAAGAGCCTACTTCCGCTCGGAGTCAGGATTCTTTGGCTCGATCTCTTCTTTCTGCATCTCGAGAGTTAAGCGTAGTAAGCCCAACTCTAAAGCGAGTGAAGCCGGTCCAAAGCGAGGTGTTAATGTCGGCCGTCGTCGTCTCTTCCGTCGGTTGTTTGTGGCGATCGGATGCATTTGCTGGTCCTCAGTGAAAAATCTTTCCGGGTGAACAATCCCAACCTCACTGCGACACCTTCCATTACTGCTACCGCGAACCTACTCCAACCTTCCCATAGTTGCTTTAAGAGTTTATTAACTCTCCGGTGAACACTCGTCCACCAAGCTCATAGGAGTTATGGGGACCCCGCTTACGAGTGTGCGCAGAAAGTATGGCTAATATCCGGATAATATTGTAGGAATTATGCCGCTCGTAGGAAATCACCATTATTTCAGATGCTTAATGAAGGAGATTCGTCGATGAGCCTGCCAGCCCGAAGTGATGTTCCGCTTGAGGCGACCTGGAACCTTGTACCATTTTATGCCGATCGAGCGAGATGGGAGCAGGATTTTACTGATGTTGAGCGACAGGTTGAGCAAGCCGCTCAATTTCGCGGCACTGTGGATCGGTCAGCTCGTTCACTCTACGACGCCCTCAGCTTTAGCATCTCGCTCAGTCAACTCGTCGAGCGTGTCTATACCTATGCACATCTCCTGAGTGATACCGATACGACGAATACCGACCACCTGGCGATGCTTGAGCGGTCGCTCGGCCTCTATACCCAAGTGTCTACAGCGCTGAGCTTCGTTACCCCAGAGCTGCTTGCGATTCCCGAAGAGCGGCTTGAGACTTTTCTTCGAGACAAGCTTCTTGCCCCGTACGAACGGTTCATTCGCGAGACCACCCGTTTTCGCCCACATACTCGGAATGCGCGAGAAGAGGAGCTCCTTGCGAGTGCAACGGATGTGCTCGGCAGTTTTGACAAAATTTTCTCGCAACTGAACAACGCGGACTTCGATTTCGGCTCTGTCGACGAGAAACCACTCTCACATGGCACGTTTGTCGCCTATCTCAAGCACCCCGATCGAACCTTTCGGGAGACTGTCTATCGCGCGTACTACAACACCTACGAGAAACACAAAAACTCAATATCAGCGATGCTCACCGCCTCGGTGAAGAAGAATATTTACCTTGCGCGCGCGCGACACTACCCCTCTGCACGGGAGATGGCGCTCTTTGCCGATAATGTCTCGCTTGCCGTGTATGACAACCTCATCGACACCATCTCAAGTCGCCTCGGAGCGCTCCATCGTTACTACCAGATCAGGAAAAACGCCCTCGACAATTCTGAACTCCGAATTTGGGATAGCTACGTACCGCTCGTCCCCGATATCAAGAGCACACTCCCGTTTCCGGAAGCTTGCAAGCTCTTGCTTGACGCCTTGCAGCCGCTCGGGAACGAGTATCGCGAGGTGTTACACCGTGGGCTCTCGTCCGAACGATGGGTCGATGTGTATGAGAATCGTGGGAAGCGGAGTGGCGCCTATTCAAGCGGCTGCTATGACAGCTCGCCATTTATTTTAATGAATTACAAGGAAGATCACCTCAACGATCTGTTTACACTCGCCCACGAAGCTGGGCACTCGATGCATTCATTCTTTTCCAACAAACGTCAGAGCTACCAGGATCACTCCTACTCGATTTTTGTAGCAGAAGTTGCATCCACGTTTAACGAGCAGCTATTGCTCACACATCTGCGTCAAGTATATGCAAATGATCGGCGGATGACGCTCTATCTTTTGAACCAACAACTCGATGATATCAAGGCCACATTCTTTCGGCAGACAATGTTCGCAGAGTTCGAACGAAGCATCCACGAGCGAGCAGAGAAGAACCTGCCGCTCACGATTGATACTTACACGGGTATCTACCGCGAGCTGCTTGAAAAATACTTCGGGCCAGCTGTTCGAATTGCCGAACCCGACGAACTGGAATTCATGCGGATTCCTCACTTCTACAGTAGTTTCTATGTTTATAAATACGCGACTGGGCTCTCCGCAGCGATATCGCTCGCTCAATCGGTGATGCAAGGTGCGGCGGGTGCACTGGAGAGATATCTCAATTTTCTCCACTCTGGCTGTAGCAAACAACCATTAGAGTTGCTCCGTGATGCAGGCGTAGATTTGAGCACGTCATCGCCAATACTTGCGACGCTCGATGTGTTTGAAAAGTTGGTCGGTGAGTTTGAAGCGGAACTAGGCAGGTAAAGATCCGCAATGCGCTTGTGTGTGCTTAAAACCCTCCCTGAAAACCCCCCGAAGGGGAGGCGACGCGCGGATGCGCGCCGCCTCGGTTATCTTCCTATTTCTTCCCGAATTTCTTCTTGAAGAAGCCGTCGTGTAGAACCGGTCTCTCCTCCAGATCGGCGATCCGATAGGCAAGGGCAAAGCAGAAGCGGGCAAATGCTTCGCCCGCCGAGAAATGAAACGGCTGATCTACCGTGTCCCGATGTGTGTGGTAGATATGGTCACGCCACCACTTATCGAGCGCTGCCCCATTCACCAGCGGGTCGTTCGTTTTCTCTCCCACCTTTAACGAGCAAGGTGGTACACCTCCCTTCAGAAACGAGTACTGATCCCCCCGGCGCACCAAGAGTCGCTCCGGGTTTGGATCGGGGGTGGCTTCAATTCCACAATCCGCAGCCGCCGTCTCAAGCACCTGTTGCAACGAGGAATAGTTCGCCCCAAACCCCGTTACATCGTGAAGCTCGTGGAAAATCATCGGCATATCAACATTGAAATTGGCGACGATCTGGGAGATCGAGATTCCTTTTGGGGGATTTTGGACGAAAAACGAGGAACCCCTCAACCCCTTCTCTTCCGCCGTGGGAAACAGAAAAAGGATCGGTCGTCGCGGGCGAGCGTCTTCGGGCACCAAACGAAAGGCCCGGATCGCCTCGAGCATTGAGCCCACTCCCCATGCGTTATCTAATGCGCCGGGGAAGATCTTGTTTCCAACTCGTCCGAGGTGGTCATAGTGCCCACTCCAGACAACATATTCGTTGGGGATCCCACCGTTTGCTTCACTTTTTCCCGGGACAATAGCGTACACATTTTCACTTTCGGCTGTGGTTTGTTTGCTCAATATCGCAAACGAAACCTTCGCATCTAGTAGCTGTGGTTTCGCACGCCCCGCTTCGGCTTCTCGTACAGCTTCGGCGAATCGTTCCGTTCCACCGAGGAGTTTTTCGCCCGCTGAGATACTTAGGGCAGCCCGAAGTTGCAGCTCAGGCCAGACCTCGAAAGGCTTCCCATCGGGACCAACCCAGGTGACGAGAACATTGGGGCTATCAACCGTTGTCGACCATGGTGCAACCCGTTCAAATCGTGGCGTCCAGAGCACAATGACGCCGATCGCACCACGTTCAACTGCGGTTCGACCCTTCACGTCGTTCCCGCTATAGTACGCCATAGGTTCTGGGGAAAAAGCTTCGGTCGGTGGCGTTTGGGCGAAATAGACGACTACCTTGCCTTTGACATCGATCGGAGAGCCTGGCTCCCGTTCGTAGTCATTATAGCCAAGGTCGTCCTGTGCATCGACGCCGTAGCCGACATAGACAAGGTCGATGTTCTCCAGTCTCGTCTCAGTCCGAAAATAATCGGGGTAGATAAGACAATCTTCCTTAGGTTTCCCCCAAAATTCTTCGCCCGAGATTTGGAAACTGAGGGAAGTCCCCTCGCTCGTAAGCTCGGCTATTCGAAGCGGCACCTTTTGTCGCTCCGCCTTCACGCCACTACCCCGGAGAACACCGATGAGATAGGACGCCGCGTCGAGGTCGTCCCCCGATCCTGCACCCCGCCCATCAAATCGGGGATCGGCTAGTTCCACCATGTGTGGGTGGATGCTTTCCTTTGTGATTGAATCCCGCGCTGCCAACACCGAAGCGGAAAGTTCGACAGCGAGAACTCCCGGTCGCCAAACGATCGTACTGAGACACACGCCAATTCTAATCCAGAACTTCATGACCAGCTCCTCTCTATGTTTTCTAGGACACCTTCGTTCAAAGCCTTCACGTAGGACACAACAAGCGCATTGCGCTTCCTCGAGGGAGATACAGATACGCTCGCTCGAGACAGCGCAATGTGGATTCATCTACCCGGTGGTAAATGCAGGTTGAACCCCTGCAATTTCATTAACCGTTCACGATGCACTCAAGATAGGGCAATAGGAAGGTGCAAACGGTTACAATCTCCAAAGAACACATCCTTGGCTGGCGATGAGGAGTTTAGCGATATTTTGCTTAAGTTCAAGGCAAGAAGTGCGGAAGTTCGGGTTTGAGTCGAAATTGGTAGAACGGAAATCGCGCCCACCTTCGCCAAGGCTACGGTGGGTTTCACCACCGCGTCCGCCGAAGCTTTAGCGAAGGCGGAAGCAGCGGACTTTACTGTGGTAAACGAGCACCGGAGCGATGTTCCGTTCTGCCAAGTTCGGCCAAAGACGGACTTCCGCCTAACGTTTCGAGTACTGTGGACGCTTTCTGGCTTTATGTCGGCCCGGTTTTTTCCGTTCGACCTTTCTTGCGTCGCGGGTAAGAAATCCATCTTTCTTTAGCGTGGGGCGAAGAGTTGGCTCAACCGAGATCAGCGCTCGCGCGATGCCGAGGAGCACTGCTCCAGCTTGGCCAGAGGTACCACCGCCTGCAACGGAAACATTAAAATTGTAACGGCCGAGACGTTCGGTGCGCTCGAGTGGTTGGCGGATGATCATCTGCGTGGTCTTTCGGGGAAAGTATTCGGTGAAGTCCTTTCCATTTACGACAATCTGCCCCTCTTCACCACCGCTTGCGGCCTTAACGAATACACGCGCTGATGCTGTCTTTCGTCGTCCAGTTGTTGAAATTAATCGAACAGCCATCGCATCGTCCTCTACACTTAACTGAGTTGCACTTGCTCGGGCCTCTGCGCTGCGTGAGGATGATCCGAACCTGCGTATACCTTAAGTTTGTTAATCTGATTTTTGCCGAGCGCCGACTTCGGGAGCATTCCAGCGACTGCGTGACGAATCACCTCTCCCGGTTTTGTCTGGAGCAAATCACCGGCACTAACGCTCTTCAATCCACCGATGAAACCAGTATGATAGTGGTAATACTTCTGTTCTGTTTTCTTCCCGGTGAAAACGGCTTGCCCAGCATTCACTACGACAACAAAGTCCCCGCTATCGAGGTGGCGGGTAAATGACGGACGATGTTTGCCGCGAAGCAACGTGGCGATGAGCGTGGCGAGCCGCCCTACTGGCTTTCCCTTCGCATCGACGAGATACCATTTGCGATTGGCGTGGAGAGCTTGCGTTGTAGCGCTATCGCTCTTCATTTCGGAGAAGTTCACCGTGCGCTTCGCCTGTGGCTTTCTCTCCTTCTTCGCAGTTTTCTTTCCAGCGGCCTTCTTTGGCTTACGCGTGGTCTTTTTCGCGGTCGTTTTTACCATATGGACGGTTTTTTCTCAGGAATTGGAAACAATGAACGGCAACCATAACAACATGAAACCTGCCGGTCAACGATACCACCAGGCATGGATTAATTACTAGTTACTTACTCGGTTTTACAGGCGACTTTAATGCAGACAATTGTCGAAGACTGGGCGTCATTCTCGGTCCCGAGCACCATTGTCTCGCCGTTCGTCATACGGAGCTTGGTTGAAAGGAGTGGTCCACCAGCAGCGTCCTCCCAGTTAATCTGAGTTTGAACTCGCTTTCCGAGTAGCTTTTCAGGCCGAACGCCCAGGCGCTGCGAGTCGCCAGTTGCCCCGGTGAGTTGAAAATCTACCTGTTCCCCTAACCGAACCTCCTTTTCAACCGCCTCAAGGACCTTATAGCTACCGTACGGAAGCGGCTGTAACTGACTCTTCACATCAGTGAGAAAGTTTCCCGTCTCGAGTCGCTTGAAACGATATTGTCCCCGTCGCTGGGCGCCTTTAATCACCCGAACTTCAACACCACAGGCCGCAGGACGCGCTGCCGCTTCGGTCGATTCCGCTCGCTCGGCTGATACTTCGGTAAATGAGATGAAGAGGAACGTGAAACTGGAAACCGCCGATATAAATCGCCCGCGTCTCACGATTTTACTCAGCGTCCCCGGACAAATCCGCAATACTTCCTTGCCGCGCTACCCATAAAACCGGTGGCTTCCCAGCTTCTTCAGCGGCGACAATGCGAACCTGCTTATCGCTCTTAATCCAATCGATGTCTAAACCACCAGTGCGAAGTCCTCCAAGGACGAAGTTTCTCTGAAGTACTTGCTCAACGGGCATTCGCATTCGTCGTCCATTGTGTTGACGCTCCCACGACGCAGCTAACCGACGGTTCAGCTCACCGAGGTAGAGTGCCTTCTGGTCGCCAGAGATAGTAAGCGGCGAAACGGAGCGAGTTTTCGTTCCTACCATTTGAATCGGTGCGACCTGTGGACGTGGGACAATGTTTGATTTTTCAAAGGTTTCTTGGAAAGCCACCTCGTTCGGTTCTTCACTCGGTCGCGCAACGTAGAGTGTAAGCGCAAGCCCGAGCGCACAGGCGACACCAAGCTGACGAGTAACACGTTGCCCACGCAAAGCTTCGCTCCAGCTTGAAACCCAATCGCCGAATTGTGCAACAATTGAATTTTGCCGTCGAGCGAGAGTCTGTTCGATCTCCGGCGCAATTTTCGCCCAGAGATTGTGATTCTTCTCCGCCGTCCGCTGATACTCAGCTCCAAACCAATCTCGAACTCCTTGGCGAAGCAGATGAAGCTCGGCAATTTCGTCATCGATCAATTGCTCGGGAAGAGCAGCGCGGAACTTTGTTTCTCGACGCGGGTCGAGTTCACCGTCGATATATGCACTGAGCAGCTGTTCCTCTTCCTCGCTCAGTTTCAGTTTCTCGTCGGTGTCTCGCGATGAACTCATAACTCTCTCAAGGTTTCCCCGCACCCACTTTCGTGCCACGAGTTTGTTCCGTTTCGTGTTCGAATTTCTGTGGCGCATTCACTTTCAAAAAACGTTGCAGACGTTTCCTCGCATGATGAAGGCGGCTCATCACTGTTCCCTTCGAACATCCAACAACCTTACTGATCTCGTCGTAGGACAACCCCTCGACCTCCCGTAAGAGAATGACCGCTCGATGATCGGGACTAAGCGATGCCATCCCGGCCTTAATCTGTTGACGTAACTCACTTCTTTCGAATTCAATATGGGGGTCCACACCAGAGGAATTCCCTTGGCCCGGAGCTCCCCCCCCTCCCCCGGTCGCTCCCGAATCAAGGGTACGGGTGTCCCCGACAAGGGTTTCCGCCGTCCGATACCTCTTCCGACGCTCATCAATGGCAAGATTAAATACAATCCGATACAGCCAGGTATAGAAACTCGACTCGCCCTTAAACGACGAGAGCTTCCGAAAGGCTTTTAAGAGCGCTTCTTGGACAATTTCCTGGGCATCGTGGGGGTTACCGATCACGCTCTCGGCGAGGGTCAATACTCGATGCTGATATCGCTCGACGAGTTCACGAAACGCTCCGACATCGCCCTTTTGCGCCCGTGCGACAAGTTCAACATCGACCGAATCAGTTGAGCGTGGCTCCCGTTGTTGTGCAGTCATTCGTAAACCTAACGCCGTATCCTCCGCTCTGTGGGTCATACGCCTTCTTCCCAAGATCGTCCAACTCGGGATTCCACGCAAAGGGGCACGGAAAAGTCTACCGCCCTTTCCATTCGCTCTTCAACCACTTTCTTGACCTCAGCCACAACGTTGTCCTGGGCCTCAATGACAAGCTCATCATGAACTTGTAACACCATCCGCGCCGAGCTGGGAAACCCAACTTGTAGTGCTCGGTGAAGGTCAATCATCGCGAGCTTCATGATATCAGCCGCTGTTCCCTGAATCGGTGCATTCATCAGCGAGCGTGTCGCATAGCCTTGGTCGCGGCCGGACGTATCGATATCGCGGAGGTATCTCCGTCGTCCGAAGTAGGTTTCAACGTAACCGGTCTCTTGCGACTTCGCCGTCTGCTCATTGAAAAAGGCCTTCACCCGCGGGTAGCGACGGAAGTAGCTATCGATGTATTCCTGTGCCTGCTTCCGCGGGATACGAAGCTCCTGTGCGAGCCGGAGTGCTCCCATACCGTAAACCACCCCAAAGTTAATCGTCTTCGCGACACGACGAAGCTCACGCTGATCGCGGTCGAGAAGGGTCAGTTGCCCGAAGAGCTCGCGCGCCGTTGTGGCATGGATATCCTCTCCCTTCTGAAATGCCGCCCGAAGATTCTCATCGCCTGAGAGTTCTGCAAGCACGCGAAGTTCAATCTGTGAGTAATCAGCGCAGATAAATTGCGAGCCTGCGCGGGGCACGAAACAACGACGAATTTTTCGCCCTCGCGCGTTTCGAATTGGGATATTCTGGAGATTCGGCTCACTCGAGCTCAAGCGACCCGTTGCCGCGACTGCCTGGTTAAACGACGCGTGAATCCGCCCTGTTTTTGGGTGGACAATTCGCTTGAGCGCATCGACGTAAGTTGACTTCAATTTAAAGATCTCGCGGTATTCGAGAAGCGGTGCGATGATCTCGTGACGGGTGAGGAGCTTTGCGAGCACACTGTGATCGGTTGAGTAGGCGGTTTGGGTCCGCTTTACTCCCGTTGTCGGAATACCAAGCCGCTCAAAGAGGACTTCGTTTAGTTGCTTTGGCGAGTTGATATTGAACTCTGAGCCAGCGAGTCGATAAATCTCGCGTTCGGCGAGCGCGAGCTCGGCGCTAAACTCAACCTCAAGCGCCTCAAGTGCGCCTAAGTCAATGCCAACGCCTGCGAGTTCAAGGTGAGAGAGCACTGGAACGAGTGGCATTTCAATGTGTTCAAACACCCAACGGAGCGATGGACGTTCGCTCGCGGGCTGTCCGAGCTTTTTCCCAAGGGTTTTTTCTAGCCGGAGACTCATATCGGCATCACGGCAAGCGTAATCGCGGAGCTTGTCGATCTCCACTTGGTCAATGGAGGCATGCGGTCCAACGAGCTCTTCAAAGGTTGGGATCGTAATTCCGAGCTGAGTTGCAGCAAGGCTCTTTAAACCATGCTGACGCCGATCGGGGTTAAGAACATATGAGGCGAGCATCGTATCAAACGATAAACCCGCGAGTGTATAACCCTTTGCCTCGAGTACCATCATGTCAAACTTGAGATTCGACCCAACTTTTCGCACCCGTGGATCGGCAAGTATTGGGCCGAGAAGCTCACGAACTTTCACCGGGTCGAGGCACGTTGATAAGCCCGCACTCGCACAAACTGGCAAGTAGTAGGCCTTCCCTGCTTCAGCGCAGATTGAAATACCGATGAGCTCACAGGTGAGTGGATCGAGTGAAGAGGTTTCGGTATCGAATGCAAATTCCGATTTCGTTTTTAATTCGGCGATGAATTCGCCGAGTGTGCGCTCGTCGACAAGCGCATAGCACGAGCCTTCACCAGCTACCGCCACCGAACGAGCGCCGTTTGTCTTTAAGCCTTCGAGGAGCTTAATGAACTCAAGTTCTGTAAACAGGGCTTCAGCAACGTTTGGTTGGATTGCAGTCCAGGAGAGTTCGTCCACGCTTGCTAGCTCCGAATACGGCCTCACGTTGGAATCGAGTGTGACAAGTTCCCGACTTAGACGAAGCTCAGCCTTTCCCGCTTCAAGTTTGGCTGCGATACCGCTCGCACCTCGAAGCCCCTTCATTTCCTGAACTTTATCGAGTTGTTTGAGGAGTTCCTCGGTAGTGCCAAAGGTGCGAAGGAGAATCTCCGCCGTTTTCGGGCCGATTCCTTTTACCCCGGGAATATTATCGCTCGAGTCTCCAGTGATTGCGAGAAAATCAACGATCTGCTCCGGTCCTACTCCGAATTTTTCTTTTACGACGGCAGGAGTGAAACGGACATCGCGCATCGCGTCCCAGACTTCGACCTTCTCATCAACGAGTTGGGTGAGATCTTTATCCCCGCTAACGATCACCACGCGGTCGACCTGATCTTTGAGTCGATGGGTGAGAGTTGCGATAATGTCGTCTGCTTCGAAGCCTGGTTGCTCGAGGCACTTTACCCCAAGCGCATCTACGACGCGGCGAAAATACGGGAGCTGAGGTACCAGATCAGCCGGACATTCCGGTCGGTGCGCCTTATATTCGCGATACTGCGCGTGGCGGAAGGTTGGCTCTGGCGTATCAAAGGTAACTGCGATGTACTTCGCTTCACTATCGCGAAGGAGTTTCTGGAGCATCCGGGTAAAGCCGTAAATAGCATTCGTCGGAAGCCCACTGCTATTTGTGAGCGGCGAGATAGCGTAAAACGCGCGGAAGATGTAACCCGAACCATCTACAAGGTAGAGTGTGCGCATTGATTGATTATCCTTAGTTCCCCCAGCATAGGTCAGGAAGGCACGTGAGGCAAAGGGAGGGGAACCTGACTTAGTCGTATACCTCACCGTTTACGGCTACGTTGACGTGAGCGTGAACGTGCACGCTCACGTCAACGTATACGTATACGCCGCCATGGCAACGAGGTTATCTGGGTCCGCGGAGCGTCGCTCCCAAGGAACGCTCAGCTACAATCAAGGCATTCCCCGTCCGTGACGGTCCGTTTCGTAAAACCAGGGAACGGACCGCCACGGATGGCTGAGCGCGCACGATAAGGCCAGAATTGGCTAAAGCGGAAATTCAAATATCCCGCTTGCGACCGGTACCCTTCCCTTCCGATCGACATCGCCTCGCTCGACTTGCGTACCAGATACCAAAAGCCTGTCACCAACGAAGGTGAGTTCCCAGGCGGAAAGGGCGTTGTCGAGCATCCTGCTCTCTCCTTCCTCGCTCCCGCGAACGAGAAACAACTGGTCCGCGCAAGTTGCAACACCGAGCCGTTCGGAGTTGGGATCCCAAACGATTCGGCTGCATTCCGGTACTCGTTCCGGTGGCGCAGCGAAGAGATGTGAGGTTCGCTCACCCCCAAGGAAGAGCCTCATCATCGGACAGTTGCCGACCGCACGATCAGGTTCCTCGGGTTCCATGAGGAGCAGAGCGCTTCTTCCCGATGTGGGATGGAGGGCGTACTTCACCACTTGCGCCTTGTCATACATGGCTCCGTTGATCCAGACGATCGGTTTGCCATCAGGTAGATTCGCTTCGTAGGCGAGCGCGCCGGAGGGTCCAACTACGATTCGGTGCTTGCCAGCGCCGACCCAGTTGTATGGTCCATGTTCCTCATAGGTCGCTCCCCGCTGTCCGATCCGAAACAGAAAGCACGTCCTCGGCGACTCACCATCACCTCGGACGCCTACGCCGATCACCTCCCCTTCGCTCGTGATGACAAGGGTTCCTAGCCCGCCGGCGTCAACTTGATCCGGTATCCCCGGACGAGTGAACGGCGTTTGGCAGGAGATTGTCCCGTTTACTACCGGGAAACATCCCCCCTTGCCATCAACCCATCCCGCAAACACACCGGAAGATAAATCGACGAGCGGGACATCTGAGCGCGGTCTCGTCCCGTCTGGACTCATGAATTTTGAAAATCTGCGTTCTGGCATGGATTCCTCCTCTCTCTGCCAACTCCACGGGTATCGACTGATATGTGTTCCGTACAACCTTGGGTGAACCTCTCACCTTGATTGCAGCCGATATCAACGCTCTCTCACCACAAGAGAAGGTGAGCGAGTAGAGGCACGATTTCGAGAGAACGTTAGGATAGGCTGCCCGATGAAAAAACTTCTACCCAGCTCAGGCACAAGAAGGAGCAATTGCAATTGGGGACTATCACGTTCAACCCGGGCGAGGCAATGCTTGAGAAATAAGGCTAGCAACAATTGACGTATACGACTACGTTGACGTGAGCGTGAGCGTGAACGTGCACGTTCACGTAGACGCATACGTAGACGTAGACGTCTACGCATCCTCCCCTAACGATGTCAAAGGGTCATCCGGGACCACGGAGCATTGGTCCGCATGATCGTTTATGCTTTGTCGCCAAAAAGCTTATTAGTAAATTCTCTAAGACTCCGCCGAATCTTATTCGTCGTCGTATGATTTTCGCTGTTAAAAGTCCCCCGTGAAGCGCGCTCGATCGAGCTCGCTTCACAGTTCCCATCTGCTGATTTCACACAGTTCTCGGCAAGAACCTCGCCGCATTGTTCATAACCGGGAAGCGCTGCATCTCGCCGGGCGTAGAGCGAACGACTGCTCCCTTTTTCACACCATTTAACGACTTCGTTGCTATTACTCCTGCCTTGGCTCTGTTCTACGAGCTTCTGCACCTCGTCCAACGAGGGAACGCCAGCGCCCATGACGAGTACCAGAAGAGATCCGGTAACGACCATTCCAACGAATAACCACCACGCGCTTGACATGATATAAGTTGCCTAAAGGGTAATTTTAATCAGACGTAAGAATTCTATCGGCAGGTGAGCAGGTCCGTTTGAGAAAATCAGCCTAAGTTTAAGCTAGGCTTGTGGTATGAACTTAATTTCTCCGCCGTTGCCGCTGCCCTTGCCCCTGCCATCGCCATCGTCGTACTCCATACCCCTGCCTTTGCCCTTGCCTCTGCCTTGGTCTTTGCCACAAATTGCGCTTAATATGCCAACAACTGCCCGTAATTATTCCTTCCCGTCAGAATATGATGTTGCTGAAATGAGCGATGAGACCTTGAGAATATCGAGAATAGCGGCGCATTCCATCGCTGAACCTCTCGCAATTGCGTAAAAGCGCTTCTTGTCCGTATCGGTTTGTTTGCCGGATCCTTCAGCAATGTTCAGTGGAACGGAAATAGAAGCTCTTCGAAGTTGGTCTGCGAGATGAGCACTTCCTTGCGGCAAAGAAGCGACAAGTTCCGTTGCAAGTGCAGCAAATTTGATGGCTGAATGATAAGCGCCGAGCCGTTCGTGGCCGAACATAATAGTCTCCTTGATACATTCGATTGTGGTCGCATAGGTATAATCGTCTTGTTCAAGGCTTTGTTTCGTTTGGCAACGGCAGCGGCGAAGGCAGAGGCAAGGGCAATGACCTCGACGATGACGATGGCAGGGGCAAGGGCCGCGGCAAAGGCAAAGATTATCAGGAAGGCATTAAGCCTAGGTAAGCGAAAAGACTCAGGCTTTGTTGCGGCCGACAAGCTCAATTGCCGCTGTAGGTTCCGGAAGTTTCGCCTCAGTCGTGTCCGGTTCCTGATTCGGCCGCTCGAGTGTAACTTCCACTTTCCTCAGATCCACTTTCTTTAGCGAAGATGCGACCCGGTCAAGCACCCCGTTAATGAACATTGGTGAATCTTTCGAACCGAAGCGTTTTGCGATTTCAATCGCCTCGTTGATTGCAACACTTGCTGGAATATCCTCAAGGTAGGTCATCTCGTATGCTGCAAGCCGTAGCAGGCACCGGTCGACTCGGCTCATTCGGCTGAGACTCCAGTGTTCGCTCGCGCGTGAAATCTGCGAATCGAGTGAAGCGAGATTGCCGATTACACCATGAATGAGGGAGAGTGCATAAGGTCGAGCGCCGCGGGGGATTCCAAAATGATCAAGAGAAAATTCAACTGAATCTCTGTCCCAAGAGCCGAGCGCATCACACATGTATGCTAGTTGGAGTGCTACTTCTCGCGCCTGTCGTCTTGCTCCCATCTTCGCCTTTAAACCTCAAACATTTTCTTATCTTCCCGGCGCCGCTCTAAGCTCTGTCATCAGACTTGCCATCTCTAAAGCCGTAAGCGCCGCTTCAAATCCTCGGTTCTCATTTCGTTCCCCGGCCCGTTGTAGCGCGAGCTCTGCGCTATGTGCGGCCACTACCCCACAGGACACTGGCACGCCGGTCTCAAGCATCACCTTCGAAAGCCCTGCTGCAACCTGATCGACCACCAGTTGGTAGTGATCCGTTTCTCCGCGAATAAGCACACCGAGAGCGATGATCGCTGCGTAACGACCACTGGAAGCAAGCTCCTGGACTGCGAGTGGAAGTTCGAAACTCCCCGGAACGCGAACAACGGTAATCTCATTCTCTGAAACCCCGTATTCGCTGAGCGCCTGGAGCGCGCTCTCGAGTAGCCGATCCACAACGAACGTATTCCACTTCGCAGCGACAACAGCGAATCGCTTCCCTCTTGACTGAATCTCCCCTTCAATACGTGTCAAAGACATGGTTCCAACTTCAATACGGACCATTCACCGAAATTCGGCTCCAGAGAGAGTTATGCCCAGAATTTCGGAAACGAGGCCACTATACGATGGCAATGGGAAAGAATAAATCCCTGTTTGGAAAGATCAAATCTAAAAAGAATGAATGGTTTCAATGACTCGCATGAAATGTTCACTTTTCGGACTGAGAAGCTTGATCGGCACTGCTTTTCGGAAGTTCTCGGGGATTGGGGCTCGATATTCGGAATATAATTTTTTTTCTGGCTATCGCGTGTGAACCCCCCGTGACCGAAATACGTATACGTATACGTGCACGTTTACGTTCACGCCAACGGGGTCTAATTCAGCCCAACCACGGCATGGCCCAAACGGTCACGTTTGGTTCGTAGATACCCCGCGTTGAGCTCGTGGCATTCGACAGGAATAGAGACACGCCGTGAAACTTCGATGCCGAAGTCGGCGAGGCCCTGAATTTTCTCCGGGTTGCTCGTCATCAGCTGAACTTGGCGAAGGCCAAGGTCATTTAACATCTGAGCGGCTGCCCGGTAATTACGATAATCTGGTGCAAAGCCAAGCTTTACGTTCGCTTCCACCGTATCAAGTCCGCGGTCCTGCAGCTCATAGGCGCGGAGTTTGTTTGCAAGGCCAATGCCTCGCCCCTCCTGGTGGAGATAGATCAGCACCCCTGCCCCCTCGCTCACGATGCGCGCAAGCGAACGGAACCACTGGTCCCCGCAGTCACACCGCTTGCTTCCAAAGACATCGCCGGTGAGACACTCCGAATGAATCCGAACGAGGCAGTTGTCCTTCGGCTCTCCGCAAACAAACGCAAGGTGCTCTTTGTCATCGACATCATCGACGTAAACAAACACCCGAAGCGTCGGGAGCGCTCCCGGCGCGATCCCCTCGAGTTTTAGTCCGCTGAGATCTGGAATCATTGCTTGGGCCATTCGACGGAGCGTTGTGTCGAAACGCAATCGGTAGTTGATGATCTCTTCCACACTTGTAATTTTGAGTTGGTGGACACGGCAGTACTCCTCGAGTGCTTCGCCGCGAATCATCTCGCCGTTCTCCCCCATCACCTCGCAGATTACTCCGGCAGGTTTTAGCCCCGCGAGTCGCGCGAGGTCTACCGATGCCTCGGTATGCCCGCGACGCTTGAGCACCCCGCCATCAATGGCACGGAGCGGAAAGACGAACCCGGGAACGACAAAGTCATTTGCTACCGAATCTCTGTCAATCGCACGACGAATTGTCTCCGCCCTTCCTCGCGCAGTTACCCCGAAACCTTCAACCGAGCGATGGTCGATGCTTACAGTAAACTTTGTGCCAAAAGTGGTGACGTTCTCAATCACCTGCTCACGAATTGCAAGCTCAGCGAGACGTTCCCCGGTAAGGCTGAGGCAGAGGAGACCCTTTCCATGTTGAATCATGAAATTCACCACCTCATCGCTCACCCGTTCGGCAGCAATAATGAGATCGCCTTCGTTCTCACGATCGCCATCATCGACAACAACGACGGGACGCCCGAGGCGAACATCAGCAAGCACACTGTCGAGAGAATCAAGCTTCATCGGATCTCTTCTACTTGCCCGTAACGCTCGCATGCACATAGCGTGCGAGCATATCTACTTCGAGGTTGATTATACTCCCAACCTCCCAAAATGAAAGAATGGTCTGCTCAATCGTAAACGGAACGACCTGAACCGAGAAGGAGTCTGCTCCAAGACCCGCTACCGTGAGGCTTACCCCATCAAGGGCTACGGATCCCCGTGCCGCAATGAGTGGCCGAAGGTCGGAAGGGAGACGAATCTCGAAACGAACCGTGCTTGCTTCGCTTTTCCGTCCAATGACAGTCGCCATGCAATCAACATGGCCAAAAACAAGGTGCCCCTGGATTCGCTCGCCGAGGCGAAGCGAACGCTCAATGTTCACTCGGCTGCCGACACGCAATGTCCCGAGTGTCGTTCGGGCGATAGTTTCCGTTCCAATGTCGAAATAGGCAACGCCCTCAGCAAAGCTTGAAACGGTAAGGCAAACGCCAGAGATGGCAATGGAGTCTCCTAGGTTGATGCTTCTCTCGCGGCCGGTCATATCGCTCGACCATACTGGTGATCGAAGCCCGAGTCGCCGCTTCTCACCGTCCTCAGTTACTACGGCGACCTCGGCAATTCCCTCGACGATACCAGAAAACATCAGGCCTTCCCTCTCTTCTCACTCTCCACGTCACTCACCACACTCCATTCATACAGGGTCGCGATGTCGCGGCCAACTTTTCGGCTCCACACTGAGAGAAGTGCCGATCGACTTTGATCAAGCTCCCCCTCGTTCCAGAATGGGACTCCGCCCTCGCCGATTAATATCGATGAGTGATAGAGGAGGAGTTGATGACATAGTCTCTCGACGATGAAGCTCGTTGCAAGTCTCCCACCACCTTCACAGAGCACCTTTTGAATCCCACGCTTTCCGAGAAATTCAAGTAGTGCGCGCAGATCAACCCGGCCCTTCCCATCATCGAGCACGACTATTTCAACTCCAGCGAGCTCTAAATTGCGTCGTCGTTCGTAACTTGCGCGGGCGGTTGTCGCAACGAGCGCGCCGGGACTCTGAAAAATCTCATGGGTACGGTCAACGGAGAGCGTCGAATCAACGAGCACTCGGAGCGGTTGACGACCACGGCCAGTGCGATTCGTAAGCCGGGAGTTGTCACTGAGCACCGTGCCACTTCCAACAAGAACAGCGTCAACGTAACGCCGAAGGCGCTGAACCTGCGAACGAGATGGGGGCGAGCTTATCGAAGTCTCCTCTCCTTGCTTCCGCGCAATCTTCCCATCAAGCGAAACCGCGAGTTTCAGTAACACAAAGGGATAGCCGGTAGTAATCCAATGCGTCCATCCTCGGTTTAATTCTTCGGCGTCATCGGCGAGTAATCCGACGTCTACGTCCACCCCATACTCACGGAGTCGCGCGATGCCACCACCCTTGACGTGAGGATTCGCATCTCTTGCTCCAACAACGACTCGGGAGATACCGGCCGCAAGAATCGCATCAACGCATGGCGAAGTTCGCCCATAGTGGTTACACGGCTCAAGCGAGACATAGAGCGTTCCGCCGCGGGCGTTCTCTTGAGCCATGTCGAGTGCTTCTCGTTCAGCATGTGGTCCTCCGGCGCGGCGATGCCAGCCGAAGCCTTGAACGACGCCTTCACGCACGATTACTGCTCCGACGAGCGGATTCGGGCTCGTAAACCCGCTCCCCCGCCGCGCGAGCGCAATTGCCCGCCGCATCCACCGTCGATCATTGTGGGAAGCGTTATCCAATACTACTTCACAGGTTCCCGAGCTTCGTTGGGAGATGGAACTCTTGCTGCCCGGCAGTGTCTTTCGCCTCTGA